>Ga0180009_10000207_pt1 | contig 90092 bp, 63 predicted proteins | sample OS_PC_MetaG_FD_123537 | JGI IMG/M metagenome (GOLD analysis project Ga0180009, IMG submission 123537) | Groundwater microbial communities from the Aspo Hard Rock Laboratory (HRL) deep subsurface site, Sweden - OS_PC_MetaG | ecosystem: Environmental > Aquatic > Deep subsurface > Groundwater... | reverse complement strand
CCATGAGTCCAAGGCTCGATACGGGTGGGTGGCTAGCCCTTACACAGATGCTTCTCAGCATCTATTCCCTACAGGGACTTTCACCCTGCCAGATACACCGAGCTTTCCTCGGCGCGACAACGCTTAACTGAGCTGCGGCTGCATCGAACTCTATGTGAATGATACATTTGCTAAGAAAGCAAAATTCGACCCCACCGTGGGCGCTAAGCCGTCAGCTCTAGTTTTTTGTTATGTGATTTCAAGCAACTCTTGATTCAGAATATTGGTTTTTAATCTCTCGATGAAAGAATTTTCCATGAGACGCCGCAGATTCAAACTCATACCAAAGAGATTCTGGAAAATCAAAATATTGCCACACTGCTCCACTATTGAATTCTACTTCAAGCGTAGAACTACCCGAATCATAGCCAATACTACGAATCATTGATGAATCAACGTTTTTTCTGTCCATGTTATTCTCCTATCTGGAATTTATAATTTTTGTTCTCTTATTTTCGTAACTACTGATTTATAATTTTCATCAGAAATATCATGCGTTTTGCTCCAGCACTCTACAAGTTTGGGGTCTTCACTTGTTGGCCTTGGATTATTTAGTTTTACTCTGATTCTTGAAGGGATTTTGATTGATTCGCCAACAATAACAGCTTCACCAATTCTTAAAGAAGGTAGTAAATCAATCAGACTATTTAGATTATCCGGAGATGAAGACTTAACAATAGATTGATCTCCTGAATTTGTTAATCGTAATGCCATCAGGGTTCCTATTTGAGCAAGAATAGTTTCTGAAATCTCTGAAGGCCTTTGAGAGATGACCAATGCACCAACGCCAAATTTACGTCCTTCTTTAAATATTCGTTCTACTGCTGTCTTTGAATAACTGTTATTGTCATTCTTGTTTAAATAACCATGGGCTTCTTCATAAGCCAGCAAGAGCGGGCGGTTTTTACCTGTATATGACTCATTCCGCCCCCAGAACATGCTGTCGTAAACAAATCTAGTAATTAGTCCAATTGCGATATCTAATACTTCAAATGGAACTCCACTGAGGTCAAGTATTGCCAGCTTACTATCACTTCCAATCCATTCGTTTAGCAAATTGTGTAAGTCCTTTGATGATGACTCATCTTTGTAATCGCCTGGGTTGAACATAAAGTCAAATCTAGAGTCTTTTAGGCGAGACAGAAGTTTTTTTTCATAGGAATAGTACTCCTGGTGTTTTGACTTGTAAGGAGCAACGTTGCTCATAGGATAAGGTTCAAATTCTGCGGGTTTTAACTCATTATAGTTTCCATCGTCCAACAATTTCGCTGTGTCTTTAGTTTGCTTATCTTTGTTGGATTCTGAAAAAGTTGCGTTTAACCACCAATTCATTTCATACCAAAGTTTTCTGGCATTAAATGGAATTGGAGAGTCAGCAGTAATGAAGTCTGGATTTACATCACCCGATTTTAGTTGGAAGTTTCTTTTCTTAAAATTAGTAATAAGCTCTCTGAACAATCTATGTTCTGGTCTTTGATCATCAGTAGGCTTAGCTCCAACAAGAAAATAGGCTAATTCATCGAAGTTCATCAACCAAAAGGGAATAAACAGGGGATTTTTGGAGTCATTTATTTTGTATACCTTTGCATTCGGAAACGCTGTGGAATATTCACCATGTGGGTCAACTAAGATAACCCTTGAGCCATTATAATCGTTCAATATGGCTTTAAGAATACTGACAGTAGTATTGGACTTTCCACTTCCTGTTGAACCAAGAATTGCACAATGGCGCAATATGAGTTTATGAATGTCTACATAAACACTTAAATTGTCGGAGGAAGAGTGCTTGCCTATTTCAATTGAGCCAGCATCTTTCTCTCCGTATATATCAAACAAGTCCTTTTCAATTACAAGATGAACCTCATCATTGATTGTCGGGTAAGTACCGATGCCTTTCTCAAAATCATCATCTCCAATTTTTTCACCGACAAGCTGCACACTCAGAAAGCGTGACCCAGCAACTTGACTTACTTGACTATCATCAGTTTTACCTGGTGTATTACTAACAGAAGACACTATTCCATAGGTCGTAATATTACCCATTGGCATTTTTACAAAAGTACCTATCTGTCCAATTTTATATAAACGACCATTTATGATTGGCGCAGCAGAAGGGATCTCATCTGATACTTCAACTTCGACAGTACTCGAATCAACTCTAATTACTTTGCCAAGATATGTAATTTCATTGTCCACTTGCAATTTCCTCAATGTTTTCTTTTTTTCCAGAGTTTGTGACTAAGAAATCTACAAAACGATTAAAATCACCTAATGTTAATCTATTGCTTGTGTTGTCCCAATAGCTTTCTGAATTCTCATTTTGTTTTAAATCGTCTTCTTTGTATTCCCATTCACCAAGCGTTCCGTTGATAATTGTTTTTGTAGGACCAAAAACAGTCAAATTTAAGTAAGGTGAGGATACTTTGTATAGCTCCTCTACTTCTGAATCCTGATAAAAGAAAACCAAAATGAATAATCTATTATTTTGTCGTAGTGAATTGAATATAATCTCATTGATGTGCTGGTCAGAAAATGAATATCCGCTAAATATAAAAAGGCGTTCTCCACTCAATAAAACACTTTTTAAGCGATCAAAATATGAAATGAATGGTTGTTTTTTGGAAGAATCATATTTTTCTTTGGAAGGATATATAACAAGCTCATTATCAATGTTTTCTATGTCTGAGATCTTTCCGACTCGGATAATATTGTGCGAATTAGTGTCACTGTTTATCTTCCAAAACCAGCTCAAAGAGCCGTGGATTTTCCATAACCTGATCCAATTCTGAGTTAAATCTGAACGTTCAACGAATTTGTCAATACTTTCAGGCCAAAAAAACGGTTCATATGATCCGACAAATCCGTCAAAGTATGGGATTCGTATTTCTTCTAAGGACTTTTCTAAAATTAAATCATAATTTGATGTGAAGATTTCTTTTGAATAGTCTCTGTTTTGCATATTTAACCAAGCAAAAAACTTCTTGGTGTTTGAAAGATCAACCCTCGCTTCGCTTTCGCAAATGATTTTGTAAATATGTTTACAAATTTCATTATCTAGATCTTTTGCAAACTTTCCACTTATATTCAGGTAACTTTTATCGTCTCTTTCCCCAGTAATTGATCTGATTTGACGCAATTGATTCAGAATATCTTCGATATTTGGAGTTTTATCTGGGTAGGTAGATGTGAGATCATCTTTTATTATTTTAAAGTTTGATAGTTGATCACCGTGTAGAGCATCTTCTACCTTTCCTGTTAACGCTGCTATATTTGGTACTCCCAAAGCACATGATGTCCCAGCACCAAAGAAGAATCCATATTTTTTGGAATAAGAAAGCTGGTTTTTAAGTTCGCGTAATTCTCTTACCAGATTAAATTTGACCATTTGCTTTATCTCCTAATAGTCATTCATCAGTCCATTTTTCTTTCATAGCACCGGCCATAATCGTCCGATACACTGATTTTGATTAGACAAATAATTCACCATAAATGATGTGCTCTTCCTATTTGAAGGCGATTGTGGCCCCTCTTCGTGGCTTTGTTATGTTTTATTCTTCTGAACTTGTATATTCGATTAACAATGCTTCTTGAGGTATTGCCATTTCCTCAAAAACCGAAAAGTAGTCATTGCCATTAAAAACCTTACCTTTGTTACACTGGCAGACTTCATTAACAAGATTATCAATGGTTGTTTTATAGTGATTATTTGCTGTTATTATAAGGTTTTCTAGTTCAATGTCAGTCCATTTATTTGAATTATTCCTGCTATTGAATGCCAAATATGCATCATCGTGCCAGATACAAGAAGAATGAAAATCATTTAACCAATGTGGTTGTTTCATAAATTCAAATTCACAATAGAACATTTCCCATATTGCAAATGTGCGTGAAATTGTATGTTGTTTTTTGATCTGCTCAGAAAAATGCGATTGTTTTGCCGCTATTTGGATATAGTCCCAATAGTCTTTATGCGTACTTAGCCTAGGCCATTTTGCTTCAAATAGACAGATTTTGAATTCGTTTTGATTTGAGAGAATTATACAAGCATCGCTTCCTGTTTTTCTTTCAAAACTGGGTTTCATCACTATCGAAATTGCATGTAGATTTGGGCAGTTTTTTGAGTTTATTTGCCGCCTAATCTCGCAGGTTAAGTTGGATGTATAGTCATTTTCATCGGCTATATAACCCCTTATTAAATCTGATCTGACAAAGCGGTCTGCCCAGTAAACAGATTTTGTAATGAAATTTATGATTTTTGGAGGAAATAACGGCATCAAGCCTCCTTCAAGAATTTAATGCCAGTTTAGCCAGCGTTTTTCAGAGCGTAGAGAGCTAAGCGAACGGAGCGGTGAAAAACGCTGGCTAAAACTTTTGTTATGTTTTTTTATTGTTTCTTGAATATTGAAAGCAAAATTTTAACTTTTTCGATTAGCTCATCAAACGGGATGATTATTACGTCTTTATTGCTCCATCTGAATAACTCAAATGACTCTTTTTGACCTTTTTTCTTCAAGCTTTTTGTATCTCCTGCAACTACAACGCAAGTTGAATTCAGAGATTTACCGGAATCACCGACAATTGAATGAAAGTTTTTTAGTAATCTATTCCGTTGATCTAGGACTTGCACAATTGCGCCACTAAGAGCCGGGCTTATTGAGAAGATATTTGGTTTTCTATAAGGAGTTCTGTTGGTGATGCTTGCCAGATGTGTCTTAATCTCAATAAATGCAATATTGTTTGTGATCTTATTTTTGTATAAAAAATCTACAACCTTATCAGTGTTTCCAGAAATTGAATGTCCTCCAACATTTACTTTATCTTTCAGAAACACTGCTGGAAAAGAAAAAATCTGTGAAAAGATCCAAGTGTGTTTCTTAAAAAATGTTTGCCACCTTTCTTCAAGGGTATTAGTTTCTGTAACTTGACAATACAGTTTTTCAAACTCTTCGATTACATCCTCAAAATAAACAATATCTAACTCTGTTCTAGTTGAAATTAGAGTTTCTGTAGATAATTCTGAATTTACAAATACCTCTTTGAGATCCAGTTGGTCCTCAGAAGATAGTTCTATATTGATGAACTCCTTTAGATACCCAGATAAAGAACCAGGAACATATTTTTTTCTATCTGGTGGAGAAATCTTTTTTGGAAATACTGTCGACAATATTCTTTGATATAGGTTTTCTCCTTCATTCCTTTTAGCCTTTACAAAAGTATCTGTTTGCTTTTCCAGTGCATAGAAATCCTTTAATGTAATATGAAGCTTATTCCCCAGTATCTTAGTTTTACCGCTTGCAATAAATTCAACTTCAGAAACATTTGGGAACCGATTTTGAAAATAGTAAAAGAAACTTGCAACACCCTTTGGATTAGTAAATCCAAATCCCTTTGATTCATTTGTTGAAATACCTGATTTAGGTTGAGTTTTTGCGCTTGTAGTAATGCATTTTATTGAATCGTATTTCTGAATAATGATTCCATCCCTTTCATAGTACGGAAACCTTTTGATTGTCCCGTTCTTATATTTTTCACACCCTTTAAAACCTGTATCTTTACCATCTAAAGAGACATGATATATCTCTTTTGTCTTTAATTTTTTGATTTTAATGAGTTTTATATCCTTCATAATATTGATATTTTGAAGTTTAGAACATAACTCATGCATCAGTTGCCGCTGCACTGATGGTTTTTTAATGATGAATTTGCCAAGTTCTCTGTACTTGCACCCACTGAAGGCGATTGCGGTCAACTGGATGCACTTGTTAGAAATCTGATTTGGTTATTTGATCACGATTTTGAAATTCATGACCTTTTCAAGGTCTTTGATTACTTTTTTGTTTCTTATTTCAAATATGCAGGGTTTTGACTTACCAACATTTTTTGTTTTCATTATTTTGATTTTTGACTCTTCAGTAATTTTTAATTCCAAAACGTCATCAAGAAATCTTAAGGGGAAATAAATCGTTGCCTGCATGTAACCTTTCCATGCTGACATCCAAACAATTGTTTTTTTCTTTTTTTGCACTTTGCACAACCATGCCTTTCCATCTCTGTAATATCGCCACTCATGTGTTAACTCATTGTCAGAGAATAGCTTTAAGAGTTCTAAGTAAGCATTGAATGATCGACCCAATACTTTTTTTAAAACTCCTTCGTCTGGAAAAACGTTTTCATCCGTTAGTTCAATTGTGTTGATGGTTTCCATGGTTTGATTTTCTAACACCAGTTTCAGTTGCGTTGCCCAGAGCGAGGAACGAGCGGCGGGTGACGTCAGCTGGAAACACTCGTTATGCTCAATATGTAATTAAATCAACGGTTAATATGAATTGGCCCTTTCAATTAACTTTTTGACAAAGTATAGGTCAATTTCGTGTGACGCCAAACGTATTTCTGGATAGTTTCCCCATCCAGGAGGAATCGGGACACCAGCTTTATCTGTGTAATCACCTTTCCTTAAGTAAAGTATTATTTTGTTTTTAAGAGGAGATACCCATATTAGACCCTTGCCGTCAGCATAAAAGCAATTCATTGTTTTTTTGACTTTTTCTTCAACATCATTATTGATTTCATAAATCATTTTTTTGATAGCATGATATGCTTCAACAATTTCTTGTGAGGAGTTCTCTATTAAGTATTCCTCAGTGAACACCTGTATTTCCTTATTTACCGAATTGACGGTCTTGCTTGGTTTAGAAATTGTTGTAATTGTTGCTTGAGATGCAATTTGCGATTTTATTGGATCGTATCTAATGATGCTGTTTTCATATGCTTTTACTTCCCATAACTCTATCGGTAGATCTTTATAATCGATCGCTTGAATTTGAAAGTCGGTAAAAGACGGTGATACGAATATAACTCGAGATTGGGACCAATCGAAGAATTGAGTATTCTCTGATTTTCCAAAAACTTCATTGTATTTGAGAACAAAATCCGCTTTGCGATTAAGCATCAAGGACAAATATGCATACCCTTGGTCTATCACACTAAAATTTTGAGATTTTTTGTATTCAATTAAAATAAATGAATTTGTTTCACTATCAAAAGCAACTGTGTCAATTCTGAATTTATCAACTGCAAATTCAGTCGAAACAAACTGCAAACCAAATATTGCCTCAATATTATTTTCTGTTAATTCTTGAATTTCCTTTTCTTTTGAAAAAGCTAAAGATTTAATTGGCAATATCTTTTGCTTTTCTATTTTGAATAGAGGCATTTGAATAGTCTCAATTAGAATTTTGTATTAACAGCATAACTTTATATTACACCGGTGATTAACTATATTGATAAGTGCCATGTTTGTTTGATTTGGTCAATCAAATATATGAATTCTAAGCTTATTTGTGTGGAATCGTAACCGTTTTGTTTTGAAAAAATATTGGCTAATACCAGCATTTGAAAAGGAGATTCTTTTATTGCCTGGATTTGGCGATACTTCATTATATTAAGGGATTATCGTTGCTAATAGCAGACAATTGTCTGGTTAAACCACAAAAATGTTGGCAAAAAGCAACAATAAACTGGTGAAGGTAGATATTGTCGGGCGGTTTTTCCTGATTGATCATTTTTCCGATAATACCGGATATTTTCAAACGCTTGACAAGGCTGTTTTAAATCAAATAAGGTGAACATAAAGACACCACAAGAATATTGATGGTGGATAAATCGGGTGTATTTTGATTCTGTAGGGATGCAAAAAAGTGCATCTGAAGAGTTTCGTAAATAGAAGGTTTAAGAAAAGATTTTAGGTTTAATCGAAGTTGGATAAATTCAGAGGCTTTAGTCTTCAACAACATTTTGACCGTTTAGGGAGTCTTCTTTGGTGAAAATATGTTTTCTTTAAACAATTTTAATAATTGAGGTGCTCATGAAATCACAGCGGTTATTAGATCAGGTTCGATGGGCCATTAGAGGCAGGCATTACAGTATCCGAACAGAAAAATCATACGTTGCCTGGATAAAACGATATATTTACTTTCATCATAAACATCATCCAAAAGATTTGGGGGAAGATCATGTAATGCGGTTTATAAACTCCCTCGTGGTGCAGGGTAATGTTGCTTCTTCGACTCAGAATCAGGCTTTGTGTGCAATTCTTTTCCTTTATAAGGAGGTGTTGAAGGTAAATCTTGAATGGATTGAGAATATAAAGTGGTCAAAACGACCTAAAAAACTACCTGTAGTTTTTAGGTTGAAGAAGTACAAAAAGTGATAACTCTGATAGATGGGCAAAAGTCTCTCATGACGTCTTTGCTGTATGGTTCGGGTTTAAGATTGATGGAATGCCTTCATCTTAGAGTTCAGGATGTAGATTTTGGATACAAGCAGATTATTGTTCGTGATGGTAAAGGTCTAAAGGACAGGTCCACGATTTTACCTACACAATTAATCGATAGTTTAAAAAAGCAGATTGACAAAGTGAAGATTCTCCATGAACGAGACCTTGCAGCTGGTTATGGAAGCGTCTTTCTTCCTTGCGCATTGGAAAGGAAATGGAAAAATGCAGCGTTTGAGTTTAAATGGCAATACCTGTTTCCGGCTGACAGGATTTCCATTGATCCCAGATCTGGGATTCAACGCAGGCATCATCTATCAAAAGACTATCTGCAGGCTTCAGTGAAAAAAGCTGTAATAAAAGCCGATGTCAACAAGCGTGGAACCTGTCATACTTTCAGGCACAGTTTTGCAACGCATTTATTGGAATCGGGGTATGATATTCGAACAGTGCAGGAGCTACTGGGGCACAAAGATGTCAGCACAACCATGATTTATACACATGTGCTGAACACCGGAGGGAAGAGCGTTAAAAGCCCGTTTGACAACCTAGCTAAACAGGCCATCTAGTATAAAAGCCTGTCAAGGTCTGTTTGACAATTCTATTGGTAATTATTCAGTAGTATTTCATATCCGTGATCCATTCCAGTGAAAGTGGGTGTGTCTGGCGTTATATGGTTATACTGCTGAATAGTTATTTCTATGATCTGAATTTCTCCGGGTGGGCTGCTTTTTTGGCTTTTACCCATTGCTCAAAATCATCATCAATGTCCTTTTGAGTCTGGCCCTCAACATCGATCAGTCGGACCTCTTTGTTGCTGCATTGTGTACACATGTGGAACAAAGCCAGCTGGCCCTCATAAAGAGAACCTGAGAAATCAGCGGCATTAATCTCCTTGTGACATTTCTGACAGGTGACATTGCTCGTCCAGCTTTTCTTTTCTTCATCGGATAATCTGTTCCATAGGGGCAAGGCTTCATCTGTAATCTTGATGTTCATTTTTAACCTGTGTGAGACATTTTATACTGAAGGTGTGTAATCAGACTAGACAGTCCCATAAAAAAAATGAAATGGCATTGATGATTGTAATAGGAGACGTAAATTTATTACCAGAGACTGAGTGACGACTTTTGGGTCGAAGATTCCTGACCTTGAAGGGATTTATGATCCGTAAATGTTAGTCAACAAGCCCTCCAGTTTCTCTTCCAGCATTTCATAAGAAAGATAACGCCAGCCCAGCATATAGTTGGACTCCGCCATTTGGGCCAACTCATCCCTGTTTTGTAAGAGCGCTATTATGGAATCGATGGTGCTCTTCTTTAAAAACCCATCAAAGCTGGTTACCTTAAAGCCCAGGGGTTCGATGTCAGCCTCGAATATTTTGTATCGGTTAACCAGCACCGGTTTTTTGAAATAGATGGCTTCTACAAAAGCATTTCCGTATCCTTCATAGAGAGACGGGTATGATATCAGGTCGGCATGCGGATAGATGTCCCATAAGGTGTAGTGTTTAACTCCCTTATCATCAGTGTATCTCTCTTTGGCGATTCGATCGGTGAAAATTCGGAGTTTGACATTCATGTACCTGGCGTAATCCTCAACCCGGTGCTGATAATCAAATCCCTCATCACCGGCAGCATGGGGAATGACTAATGCGCAATCGGGCCATTCAAGCCTGCTGACCAGTTCAATGGATGTCTCAATTCCCTTTCTGGAGATCAGCCTCGTTGGTTGTAGAATCAGGTTGCACTTTTCTGAAACCTCCAGCTCCTTTCTAATGTCGCGGTTGTATTCGTCGATCTCCTGGGGCATGGTTTTAAAATCCATTACATTGGGAATCACCGTCCAGGGGGCTCCGGTTCTTCTTGAGAGTTGAGATCCGGCGATGGAGTTGATGACAACATGCTGAATATTAGGTTGCTGAGGTGGAAAAAAGGATCGCAGGTAATCCATGGCCGCATAACTGTGAAACCGCTGTCGCTCCCAGTAAAAGTCGTGATGATGAGCGATGGTTGGAATCCGTTTCTCAATAATAAACTCGGTTAACGCCTGTCCGAAAGGGATGTTTACGGGAATCGCCAGGGCATTTTCGACGACCAGAATGTCAAATCTGAATCGGTTATGGAACTCCTCCAGTTTATCACGAATCTCCTCCTTCAGACGATAGACTTGTCTGGTGATCTCCCGATCTCGATTCTTTTTGGTGAAAAGGGTGTTATGAATCTCCAGAATTTCCGGGTGCAGGAAGTGGGCTTTGGGGACTTCAAATGAGATTTCGGAAGGCGTGTCAAGCTCGCCGGCCATGTAATAAACCTTACAACCGTTTTCCGTTAAAACATCGACCCATTTTTTTGTTTCCAGCGAAACACCATCAGTGCCTGCAAACCGTGTGGAAACAAAACCAAATGAGAGGGTTTGGCGTTTCCATATATTCATGGTCAGTCTCCACCTGAATCGGGTTGATTGCGGATTAAATGATTACCGGAAACTATGCAGGGCTGTTTCGTTGTTCTCAAAAATATCAAATATACGGTCCATTCGGGTTAAATAAAACGTATTTTTGGTGCCGTTATGCAGGTGGGAGATTTTCAAAAGCCCCCCGGCGTTGGTAACGGATTTTAAGCAGCTGATCAGCATGCCCAGTCCGGAGCTGTCTACCGATTCAACGTTTTGTAAATCGAGCAGGAGCTTAAGCTTGTTGTTATCGATCAGGGAATTGACTTTACCTTTCAACTCCTTGCAACTGTTAGAATCGATACGATCGAAAAGTCTCAATATGGAAACATTTTCGACCTCTAACTCCTCGGTCCTCATATCCGGTATATCCTCCATGCCACTTAAAAAAAAGATATTATAGTAAGTTAACTCTAATTCATCAATATTCTTTTAGATAACCCACTAATTTTTGAGGGATAAACAATGGGTTTCTTTCCCATGTTAATGCAATCTTCATGACATAACCAATCGTAATCTTAGACTTTTTCTTCCTTTTTGACCGATTATATTTCTTAAGGTAGTAAAACTTATCCCAGTATTCATTGAGCAAAAACATTCATGGGAACGTTTTTACGGTAAAAATTTGAAAAAAAAGGCGTTTAAATATCGGAACAATATGACTCTAATCACAAACCCTGGCGCCGTCAATCCTCTTACTATTCTTATCTTGAGTCTATCAGCTGTCACTCATCCGATTTGAGACTGTTTGCCACTATCTCTATCGGATGAAATATCGGTTTTTGGCTGAACTGCTCCATCTGCATGCGGCAGGTTGGACAATCCGTTACTCCGACTTCTGCACTGGAAGCCTCCAATCGATTGATCATCAACGATCCGATCTCTCTGCTGAGCTGAAAGTTTTCCTTGAACAATCCCCAACTTCCGGCCATTCCGCAACAATGACTTTTAAGGTCATCGACAACCAATCCCGGAATGCTGTTTAATAACTGGATTGAAGAGTTTGCCTGATCCTGAATTTTTAAATGACAGGGCATGTGATAGCCCAATTTTCTATTAAAAACCTTAAATTGAAGTAGATCCGCACGAGCATTTACCAGAGCTGATATATGAACCATCTTGTCTTTAACCTGTTCCATAACCTCATCTTTCATCAGATAGGACCACTCCTGCACCAGTGACAAACCACAGGAGGAACAGGTGACCACAAGGTGATCAACCTCTTGGAGCAGGTGCGCCCATTGTTTCAGGTTTTGCCGGACTTTGTCCCGAGCCTCCTTGACCATTCCCTTGGAGAGCATTGGTAAACCGCAACAATGCTGCTCAGGTGTCAGAACAGTCTTCCCAAGCCTCGTTAAAACCTTGATTGCAGCTTCACCGATTTCAGGTTTAATGTAGGATGCGTAACAACCGGCAAAATACAAAACCTTGTTGCTACCATCACCCGACTGCAAAGGAACTCTCTTCCTCAAAGGCTTTATGGCAAAAAGTGTCAGATCCCGCTGTGATGAAATTCCAAGAATGCTCTCTGTTATCTTTCTGACAGGGGACAGTTCCAGAAGCGGTTTAGTCAGATGTGAAAACCGGTGGGTTAATCTGGCAGCTGATTCCAGATTGGTCACGACGCGGTTTTGCAGAGATACTCCATGACGATTCACAAATTGGGCTTTTGCCTCTAGCGACATTTTGGGGATATTCACGTTGGACGGGCACTCCTGGTAGCAACTACCGCAATTGACACACTGGTTGATGACCTTTTGAAACTGTTTGGTGAACAGCTCCTTGTCCGCAATGATTCCGGACATTAACGCTCGCAGCACATTTGCTTTTGCCTTGGGAGCCGCTGTCTCGTCTCTTGTAAATTTGAAAACGGGACACATCCGGGTTGCCGTTGTAATGGTAGTGCATTTGGAACACCCATGACAGGTTTCGACCTGATCCGGGAATCCCTCATCCCAGACCAGTTGCTTTTCCGGCAAGTCTTTGCCGGTATATTGGGTTCCATATCGTAAGTTGGAGGCCACCTGGTTGGGATCGTAATGTGTTATGATCTCCGGATTGAACATATTATCACTATCGAGCAGTCGCTTTGTTTCCAAAAACAGGGAGTAGATCTCCGGGTATCGTTTTTTGATATAAGCACTGCGAATTCGCCCATCGCCATGTTCCCCGGAGACCGTGCCGCCTAAACCGGAGACAAGATCGTAAACCTCATCCGTCAGCACCTTCAGCAGAGCAATATCTTCAGCGCTTTTCAGGTTCAACAGGGGGCGCGTGTGCATTAAACCCTTGGCTATGTGTCCGTAGACGACAAACTTAAGATTGTGGCTGTTCAGAATTCGGTATATTCCTTCAAAATAGTCAACCAGTCCATCAATGGGAACGGCCGCATCTTCGATTAACGCCAGTATTTTTTTTTCGCCTTTTAGTTTATACAGAATAGGGACGGCGGCCTTTCGGACAGCCCAGAATCTGGCTTTTTCCTCCTGGGTGGCTGCCAGGTGCGACTGGCTTGACAATCCCTCTGTAATCAGTATTTCTCTTGCCTTTTCAGCCAATCGGGTGGCTTCCTCTTTGTCACTTGAATCAAATTCAATCAGCAGCAGGTTATCAATATCTCCGGGAATCTTGTCGCGCAGTTGCGGATCATTGTCGCGCGCCAGATTCAGCAGTGATTTGTCCATGATTTCTATTCCCGACGGCTTCATGGGTATCACTTTCTGGGCCGCTTTGGCTGAACTGATAATATCCTTGAAGAAGGCTACCACTAAACTATCATAAGCCGGTTTTTCATGTAACCCGAACCGCAGACGTGTAACGACACCCAGGGTGCCTTCGGCTCCGGCAAACAGCTTTTGCATGGTCAGCCTGCCGTTGTGCACCAGGCCTCTCAGGTTGTATCCCGCTACATTACAGCGGATCTCCGGATAGGAATCCTCAATTGTTTTTTCGTTTTGGCTATAAACAGATGCCAATGCAGACAGGTTTTCCGGCAGCTGGTCCAACGGGGTGGTCTCTATTTCCGAAAGGATGTGGCTGGAACCGTCGGCAAACTGTACGCAGGCATCCAGTATGTAATCCGAGACATTTCCGTATTTGACAGAGTGAGCCCCACTGGCATTGGTCCCGTACATCCCGCCAAACGAGGCGTATTCACCGCTGGAAGGATCAGGTGGAAAAAAGAGGCCGCTGCCGACTAACTCCTGCTCCAGCTCACCGAATCGGTACCCCGGTTCACATTCAAACCACCGGTTTTCCAGATCCAGCTTGAGCAACCGGTTCATATATTTGGTAAAATCGATGACCAGTCCTCCTCCCAGGGCGGAACCGCATAAACCACTGCCTGCGCCACGAGCATGGACAGTCAGTTTATGTTCCCTGGCAAAGGCAATTGTTTTGGAGACATCATCAGCGGACTTGGGATAAACCACACCCAGGGGAAGTTTTTTATAAATACTGCCGTCCGTTGACAACATGTAACGACGTAAAAGATCGGTGTGGAGCTCCCCTTCGAGCAAGGTTGATAAAGGAGTTAATTCGGGTTGTGTTGAATGTGTCATTTTTCTGTAATCGGGCAATTAACGGTTTGTTTTGACCAGAAGACTGGCATTGGGAATAATGGCAACCGGACGGTTGGAATCTCCAACAAGTTGCCTGGCGCTGTCCATCGATATTCTGTTAAAACCTATGATCCCGGATTCCTTATCATTAATTTCAGTGACCAGTGAGATCCTGATTCGTTTCAGTTTTTCCATCATGGCCAAGGCTGTGCCGCCATTTCCCTGATAGTGTTCAAGCAAGCGTTGAAAAGCAGCTTCATAGCTTTCCAGTTCCAGCCAGGGTAGAAAAGTCTGAGAACCGACTCCGTCTCTGCACTCTGCCAGAAGGATCAGATGTCCGCCATCCCTGACAAAAACTGCAGCGTTATGAACTGCCTTATGGGCCTGGATAAAGTTGATATCCTTGGGATAACCGCCACAAGAGGCTAAAACCAGGTCATATTGTTCCGAATGTTTGAATTCACAATTACGTCCGTGGAACAGACAGGCGTTTCTGAAAACTTCCCGACCTGAACCGGTCAGCAAATCACACACCTCCCCTCTGCTGTTGAGAATACCGTGAATGGCTAAATCAGGCTGTCGAAAGGATTCGACTTCAAACAGGTCCTCTGCCAATGGATTTCCATCCAAAACACCGGCTTGACAGCCGGGGGCAAGTTTCCGAGCTGCCCCGTCCAGAAATAATCCATGGTTTTGATAGATGGCGGGCTTATACCCCAGACCGGGAAATATGAGTTTACGTCCGCCTCCGTACCCGGCAAAATAATGATGGGATATGGCACCAAAAGTCAACAGAAAAGACGCCTCCACAATATCCCGGCGAAGATAAACATCGGTTCCCCGTGAGGTTTTTCCCAGGTTCCGGAAAGAATCCGGATCGGTACAGTTATGGTGAATAAAACTGTACTCATGATACGCAGATCCATAGGAGCGAAGGCAGTCCTCATCACTCTGCTGCGGATGGGTTCCGTAGGCGATGAACAGTTTTATATGTTCTTTTTCGGCACCGGCTTCCAAAAGTGTTTCCAACACAATTGGCAAATACTCCCTGTACCCGCAAAGCCTGGTTTTATCGCCAATGACGATGGCCGGGCTGGTCAGATTTGGTAGCAGTAGTTTGAGTTGCTCCTGCAACCTGGTTTTAAACAGTCGCGGATTGATGACAGTGGCCGGCTCTTTGATTTGAAATACAAGTGGTGGGATTTTGGACTCAAAGGCAACTGAAAATTGACCATACTTCAACATTATTTCTTGCATTGGTATTGGATTTTAGATGTTATTTCAGGGTAGTCGGTTTCAAGGGTTTTCCAGTTCTCCGGATTAAACAAATTTTTTGTTTTATTTTAGCGACTTCCCTCATCTCTGTAAATCCAAGCTATCAGCAATTATTGCCTGAAACCTGCAATCAACATCCTTTGACAAATGATTCTCATTTTATAAGACTGAGATCTTACCTTTCAACAACACACAAACCTAAGAATTACCATGCTTGAAGTTGGCTATGTGATCATCATTTTTATCTCCGGGATACTATCCGGAATCCTGAATATTATGGCAGGGGGCGGCTCCACAATAACCCTGGGGGTCATGATCTTAATGGGGATGGATGCCTCGGTTGCCAATGGCACCAATCGTATCGGCTTGATGGTGGAGAGCACGTCGGGTGTTTTAGCCTTCAGATCCGAAAAGTATTCTGCTTTTGGAGAAAGTTTTAAACTTTCCCTGTTTACTCTTCCCGGGGCGATTTTGGGTGCCGTCTTCGCCATTAGAATCAGTAACGAACAGTTCCAGCAGATCCTGGCAGTTATTATGATATTGATCCTGATAACACTCTTTATTCCTAAAACAAATAAAAACAAAACTCTATCCCTGGAGAAAAAAGGGAAAAAATACCTGATTTACCCTGCCATGGTACTGATCGGATTTTACGGTGGTTTTATTCAGGTGGGAATCGGGTTTTTATTGATGGGAGCCCTGCGCCATCTTCTCAACCTTGACTTGGTCAGGGTTAATATGCACAAGGTTTTTATCGTTTTTGTCTACACCATCCCCCTGCTGTTTGTTTTTGGGCTGACCGGGAATATAAACTGGTTTTATGCTTTTTTCCTGGCTTGCGGGTATGCTGTCGGAGCCTGGTGGTCTGCCAAAATCTCCATCGCAAAAGGAGAAAAGGCGATCAAAGTCATCCTGGCCATTGCCATCCTGATAATGGCCACCAAATTCCTGTTATCAGGAACGTCCGTATTTATTTAAAATGTATCTTCAAAATATCAATCTGGATTGAACAAGAGTAATTTGTCCGAAAGGTTCAGGAGTGCACAGCGGATAGTCCTATTTTGTTGAAGGGGATGATAAATTTACAAAAAAAGGAAGGGGGTTTTCAGATATCTATGAACGTCCCAGAAAGAAACGTCTCCTGAGACTGACGAAGATCACCCCGACAATCAGAATCAGGATCAAAATGATGATCCCCTGTTTGGCAGTCTTGGCAATTTCGAATATCTTTTCTATCTTTTCACCCAGGAAATAAGCCAGGCAAACCCATACAGGGACACTGATCATGGCGGCAAACGCATCCATCATAAAAAAGACAGGAAAGGGGATTCTGAGGATGCCGGAAGTGAGATAAATCGGGGCTCGCAACCCGGGGGCGAAACGAGCGGTAAAACAGATTATTCTGGCTTTTCCCCTGATTTTCTCTTCCGCTTTTTTGATTCTTTTTGGGGTAAACACTTTTCGAAACACAGGCCATGACAGCACTTTGAGACCGAATTTGCGGCCAATCCAATATATAAAAGTATCACCGATCAGGACGCCGCAAAGTCCGACCACTATAGCTCCGGATAGAGAAATGCGACCCTTGAAGGCGAGAAAACCCGCTGCAAACAGGGTAATATCCTCAGGGATAGGTAAACCTAATCCGCAAGCGAACAGGATCAAAAGGATTGCACCGTAAGCCTGTAGTCCGCTTAATCCGACAACAAATGCAAATACTTTGTCCGCAAATGTTACATTTCCCATTTAATTCTTCCGTCAGGTTTCCTAATGTTTCTGTTTTTTCCGATCATCCGAGGGGTGGATCATCATCGAGTTATAAGTTGTGATACGGCAGGTATTTTCCCGGCAAAATATGCGTCGGGTCGCCGGTATTCAGAGGCTGTCTCTACAGCTTTTGAAAAATATTAATAATTACAGGTTTATAATATTCCTGCTGTTACAAGAAATCAAGTTCAGGGTTCACCCAATATCCCAATTCAGGTCCAATAGTATTCAAGTGACCATCTTGGTAAAATAGCCAAAAAATCACATCTTGGAAACATAAATTGGATCGGTTTTTTTAAACTATTATAACAACCGGTTAGTGTCTGATCCAATTCCAGAGCTGGTTGAAGGACAGGTACGGGGTGTTATAAGGGAAGTTAAAAGTTGATCATACCGACGGGTTTTAATCCTGATTCCCGATCTCGTTTGGTGGATTAAGATAGTAATTCTCTATCGACAAGGTGAAATTTTCTTGTTACTCCTTGCCTGTTGTTATTTGGTGAAATGGTTCCAATATCTTTTGATAATGGCAAATATATAAACTGAACGGTTTTGAGTTCTTTTTTAATTCAGAGAAGTTAAAAACTATAGAAGACGGTTCTGTTGTCATTCCCTACTTGACATGGAATCAATAATTATTTCAAAGCAACGGATACCGATCAACAGGCTGTGTCACAATACATAAAACGCACCTCAGCTGAGTTAGTTCGCAACGTGTCATTCCGGACTCCGATCCGGTATCCAGGGTATAAAGCAATATATATTTCAACTAGATCCCGGATCAAGCCCGGGATGACAAGTGTGACTTGACGTCTGTTTATATTGGAAAAATCTTCGATTTTAATATTGTGACACAACCTGCAAGCCCGGTATGACAGATAAAGCCAAACTCTCAAGTTATAAACATTTTCATTATGAACTGATCGCTAACGGCTTAAATACAGTTTAATCCTTTTACACATAAACAAACCATTATGACTTCCCGATTAATTAAGATCCTTGTGGCGTTGGTTATCCTGGCAGGCCTTATTGTGTTGGCGGCATCCTGGTATCTATCTTCACTTGTATTGTATCCAAAATCTGTCTGCCGTAAAGAACACTATGTTTATTGCAATGACCCTTCAGAAATCCCGGTTTCTTTTGAGAATGTCAGTTTTACTACGTCTGATGAGATAGAGCTGAAAGGGTGGTATATGCCTGCAACAGGATCGGGGAAAACTATTGTCCTGGTTCACGGCCACGGTGGTAGCAAAAATGAGGGATTAAGATTTGTCAAAGCACTACATGATGCGGGATTTAATCTTCTGGTGTATGATTCACGGGTGTTATCAGGTGGTAACAAGGCTTTTGCCTCCATGGGATATTTTGAAAAAAAGGATGTGAAAGCTGCCATTGATTGGGTTATTAATAAAAAACAGGCACAATCCATTGGCGTTTTTGGTTTTTCCATGGGTGCCGCAACTTCTATTTTGGCAATGGAGGAGGATCTAAGAATCAAAGCCGGGATGTTCAGCAGTTCCTACGCCAGTGTGGTAGACGAATTAGCGGAAGTGGGCAAGCGGGACTTCGGGCTTCCCGAATTCCCTATTCTTCCGGTTGCGATTTTTATTGCCAATATCAGGGGAGACATGGATCTTTATTCGGTTGTTCCGGAGCGAAGCATCCCACGCATATCACCCCGGCCTGTTTATATCATGCAATGCAAGCAGGACGATTACGTCGATTACAGCCATGCCCAAAGGCTGTATAAAGCAGCCAAAGATCCCAAGAGCTTTTGGGGAGTTCCCTGTAACAGACACGAGTACCTCTGGAATTCAAACCCGGAAAAAGTTGAGACTCAAGTTGTCAATTTTTTTAAACTCCATTTGTGATTCTTATTTTTTATAACCCCAAATCGCAAAAATCGGATCGGATTCCCGGCGGACCATATATTGGCTGTCGGAGACCGGTCGCGGATAGCCCCTGACAGTTTCTGTGTGTAGGTCAGAGAAAAGACCGGATTGCTTAAAATAGGTTGTCACCAGGCCCAAGCGTTCAAAGGGGTGCAATTCCGTCCATATTCGAACAACTTTTTCTGGAAACCAGCGATCAGAGAAGCTGAGTACAAACGGAGAACCGGGTTTGAGAACCCGCCCCACCTCTTTGAAAACTGCCACCGGTTGGGTCAGGTATTCCACTGATACTGTGCAGACTACCATGTCAAATTCGTTGTCTGCACTGGGAATACTGGGATTTTGATTAAGATCGTGGATCAAGTTTTCCGTCAGTCTGTTGTTTTTCCCCAATTCCTCTGTGTTCATCCCCAGACCGGTTACCTTGACATCCTTAATTCCTTCATTGATATGGGAGTTTCCTCCTGCCATCAGATCGAGTACCTTCATTCCCGGTTTTACAAAACGACTGTATAGTTCGGAGATATTCTCCATGGCTTTTAAATCCACATGGTTAACCAGCCTGGGAGTGCTGTAAAACTCTAGATCCGGGTTTTCGTTTTCCCTGGCGAAAGGAGAATCCAGGAAAAACTCGGTTTCCAATTCACTAAGCACCAATTGTAATCCGGGTCCGCCCTCTGTCAATTCCGACCCGATATCTCTTGAATTACCGCCTCGCTCTTCTCGATCTGGCAATTCCTTGATCAACTTAGCTGAAAAGGCTACAGGAATGCTGTGCAAAGGATGGTTAATATCAATGGTGAGGTGATCACCCTCATTTTCCAGTACTCTGAAGGGTCGATTATCAGTCAACAGAAATCCGACAATTGATAAGATCGATCTGGGATAAAACCGCCCTTTCCGAAAAGTGATCCCCTGTTCTGCAGCTTTCTCAAAATTGATCTTTCGTTTGATAAACTTATAACGCCAGTTTTTATTGTAAGCCGGAATCACAGAGTTAATTTCATCTGTTTCCGAGATGCTTTCACCCGGATTAAGCTGGTCCAGTTTCTTGCCGATTGATACCGGAAAAAAATCACGCCAGCAATTAATGACCGGAAAATACTTTCGTTCCAAATGTTTTATCGAATTACTCTGCCATTTCAAGGAAAACTCGAAACTCCCCTGTTTGGACTCAGACATGGTTCCTCCTGGTTGTTGACATTAAGAATAATCTGAAGTCCATCCCCTTAAAACCCAGATTAAAACACATTTTATTATCATTTGAAGATGCCGGTTTTGATTTGAATCATTCACACTAAAAAAAGCCATGTGTGCATCTATCTACGAGTTTAGGAAAAGTGAATCGATCAGTCACCCGGAAATAACTAATACCATTGATGTGAAAGCGGAGTATTTAATTGTACCGTTATTTCCGCTTCAACTTTCCTCAAGTATCTCACAGTAATCGTTCTTTTTCGTTAAAAGAGTATTTGAGGAATTGAAATATGAGTTCTTTTAGTGTTATACTAAGGCTCACTTTCACGATTTTTTTACTTATAGACGCACTATGACAAGGTTTAAAAGAGTTAGGAAGAAGAACACGGATATCGACTCGATCGATCGAACGGGTATTACCAGGATTAAAGATGGTTGGTTGATTCGCCTGGGATGGGAAAACAAGCGACCGAGATTTCAAAAAGTAATAAGAGACAAAGAGTACAACGGAAATCATATCGAATCCTATCGAATAGCGGCTGCAATTGCGGAGGAAAACCGTCCTGATTACAGATCCAACTTCAAGAGGCCTACCAATTATATCAGAGGATTAACACTGGCCAGGCAAAGATCCAAAACCAAAGGTCCCAAGGGGGAGATTCAGTATTATTATTGTTGGAAATATACATTTATGGAAAACCAGAAGCAGAAAGGGCGCACATTCTCTTTCTGGTTAACCGGTCAGTTATATGAGAGTTATCTGAAAGCCGTCGGATTTGCCATCAAGTATGAGCCAGAGATGCTACTTGGCAGAATTGATGAGTATTTCGTTAAATATATCAACGGTATAGATACGACAACCTTCAAGGATTTTGTCACAACCTCAGATGTTAAAGTGCTCAATTCCGATTCCGATAAATTAATTCTAAAAAACAGATATCTTAAGTCAAATGGAAATTCCCACCAAAACCGCCGAAATTGATGTGATTGTATGTCTCCGTAAGGGTAGTTTCAATGTCATTGGAGTCAGCGCCTCCTGGCTTGTTTCGCCTCCCATCTCCTGAGTTTTATCAAACTGAAGTTTTAAATTATTTATATAGCTAATCCAATTATAAGTCTCACTTTTCCGGAAGTGGGAAATTTGAGCTCGATATATTGATTCGTGGCTGTGACCATCAGTCGATTCTGGATAAAAGAGAAAATAACAGTGAAAATGTAAATTTTTTGTGGACAAGGCATCTGTTTTTTTGTAACCAACAGCAATAGTTGTATCCAGTTTGATACAAATCTTTTTGTGGAGACAGCAGCATGGTTAGCAAAACAGATCTGGAAAAGGAGAACAGGGAGTTACACCAGCAACTGGAAATGTTTCAGATGATATTTGAGAGTATCAATAATGGAGCGCTGGTAACGGATGTTAACGGGATTGTCACTCATTTTAATAAACCTTATGGGCAGTTTTTAGGCATCAATCCTGAAGAGCAAGTCGGTAAACACTGCACGGCATCAGTTGAAAACAGCAGAATGCATATTGTGGCAAAAACCGGCGTGGCTGAGATTAATCACTCCCATCGCATTAAGGGCCAGAGTATGGTCGTTCAGAGAATTCCCATTAAAAAGGACGGAAAAGTTATCGCTGTTTTTGGGCAGGTAATGTTTAAGGATGTCAAAGATGTGAGCAAGCTTGCCAAAAAGCTTTGCATGTTGGAATCCAAAGTAAAACTATATGAAGAGGAACTAATCAACCTGCGTTCCACTCGTTATACTTTTGAGAGCATCATCGGCGAAAGTGATGCGATGATCCGCATAAAAAATGAAGCTTTGAAAGCTGCAGGTAATAAACTCCCGGTTCTAATCACGGGTGAGAGTGGAACTGGGAAGGAGTTGTTTGCTCAGGCTATCCACCAGGCCAGTCCGCGAAAGGTTTATCCTTTTGTCAGAATCAATTGTGCCGCCATCCCCAGGGATCTACTGGAAAGCGAACTGTTTGGTTATGAACGAGGTGCCTTCACGGGTGCCAGATCAGGAGGCAAACCCGGGAAAATTGAGTTGGCCAATCATGGAACCCTTTTTCTGGATGAGATCGGAGATCTGCCGCTGGAGATGCAACCGAAACTCCTGCGCGTGCTGGAGGAGAAAGAATTTGAGCGGGTTGGTGGGACCTCTGTCTTGAAGTCCGACTTTAGACTGATAGCTGCAACCAACCAGAATCTGGAGAAAGCGATCAGCGAACGACTTTTTAGAAAGGACCTTTTTTATCGCCTGAATGTGATTCCGGTTAAGATTCCACCCCTAAGGGACCGAGTGGAAGACATCATTCCCATTGTTAATCACCTGCTAAGACAGATGGCTGCAGAGATGGCTATGACTGATATCAGGCTGGAGGATGAAGTCGGAAGAATCCTTTTGAATTTTGATTGGCCAGGAAATGTCCGTGAATTGTCCAATGTTCTGGAACGGACGGTTGCTTCCACGGAAGGAGATACCATTACCTGTGAAAACCTGCCGTACTATCTGAATCGATTAAAGGTCAGAGATGAACCCCGGGAATCGTCCAATATCAAAGATGTTCAGGCTGGGGCCGAGAAGAAAATCATTCTTTCAATGCTGGAAACAACAGGGTTCAATAAAACAGAAGCAGCCAAAAAACTGGGGATTCACCGTACCTTGCTCTATAAAAAGATGAAGAAGCATGCCATTCAGTATAAACACTAAGTCGAGTCTTGCGGTAATAGTTATGCTACCGCAACTCGCACTCTTTTCCGGGGTAAAAGCCTTAATTCTGCTGATCTTCCGGAATCTCCAGATTGGTAATTTCGTTGGTTACCTCAAAATCGTACTGGGGGTACTCATACAACGCTGTTCTGTCTTCGGTTTCGCCAATCGAATAGCCGAAGATGCTATCATAATCCATAGGATCCTCTCCCATCTCTTCCAGTTGTCTGAGATAATCTCCGACCGCTTTTGATTCGGCGATCCTTACCTTTCCCATTTTTTCTATGATAGGGCTGTGGTTACGGGTTTTATCATGGTCGAATTCCAGAATCCGTCGACCATACCGGGTGATCCCAATTACCCGGTATGTCAGACTTTTTCCGACACCGGGCAGATTGATGACACTCCTGTCCATGGCTAGAAAAGGTAGATTGGCTTCCTCCCGGATTCTGTTTATTTTTTTGACCACATTATTTGTATCTTCCGGAAAACTCTTCACAAGATCATCGTATTTGGCAGGCATAGTCCCGAAATGTTTTTCTTCCATTTGTTCCTGGACAGCACGGGCATTGGTGGCAAAGTGATGGAAGTTCTCCATGTATCCTTTGACAGAAAAAGTGTAATAGGGCAACACACCGATATCATTTAATACCTGTCTCAATTTTGCCGTGTGGCCTCTTTTTGAAACAGCAGTGGTGTATACCAGTTGGTTAGTAACCAGCCAACCGGCTGAGAGCAGCCGTTCGACTCCTTTTCTGGCTTCAAGGGTTACCTCCAGGGGAGATTCGAAATGGGTTTGAATAACAAATTGTTTGATCCCTATTACAGATGCCTTTTCCTTAAATTCCTTAAGGATAGAAACAAGCTCCGGGGTGATTCTCTGGGGAAGATAGACAGGGAGCTTTGTTCCAAGCCTCACTCGTATCAGCTCTGCATATTTTTCACCCGGTTTTCGTTTTCTGTTGGCCTGTTTTTTCCTTTTCGCCATCTCATAGATGGCATTTAAAATCTCTCTTAATGACTTGTCAGAACTCATCAAGGCATCTCCACCTGTAACCAGGATATCCTTTAGTTGCGAATCCTTTTCAAAGTATTCCATTAGATTTTTCAACCTGCTTTTCCAGGTGTCTTTGGGCTTAAGCTTCTCCAGGTTGAAATTTAATTTGCCGTTTTGAAATCCGTACATTCGCTGACAGGCAGAACACAATCCGCCACAGGCTCGACCTACCGTGTCTGGTATCAGGATAGCAACTTCAGGATAACGCCGGTGAATGTTGTGCCCCGGTATCAACCAACCAGCTGCATTAGGTTTCCCCTCCTCCACCGTGTCTTCTTTTTCCCAGGCTTTGATTTGTCCGAATTCGTCCACCAGTTGTCTGGTGTAAAGAACGTAATCCCTGATTGCCTGGTCTCCACCAATGGCAAAATAGGGAACCCTGACGTAAAGCAGGGAAAGAAAATAGGGATTGATAAAGAAAGGGATACCGGCTTTTTCTGCCGCATAGAGTGTCTTCATGTGATCCGGGTCTATGGAATAATCCAGCATCTCATTGAGATCATCCGGATTTCTGATGGCGAAGCGTAGGTGAAATAATTGATCATCCCACCATTCACGCATCTTTTCTCGTTTTTGCTCAAGGGTCATCTTCGCGTTGAATTTATACTTAGGGTCGCGCTTTATGCCATTATCGATCTTGTTGATGAATTTATCGATGATTCTTTCCCTGTTTTCCAGCCTCAGTTTTGCGATTCTGGGATCAAGGCCGGAAGGGTATCGTTCCATCCACTCTTCAAGAATTTCCTTGTTGATTTTTAGAGGTTTTGTTTTACCACTGAATTGTCTGAACAGGTACAACATATCCTCGAAGAAATAGTTTTTGGACCCGCCAATGCCTTTTTTAACACCAAGCCAGAGCAAGATAATAGGATTACTATAAGTTTTCTGTAAGCGAAAATTCCAGTCATCTACGATTATTCCTGCATTATCGATATAGTCCAGAATCCTGATGGCCGCAATTTCGTTCCATTTTAACTTTCTTAGAGCTTCTATTCCGGATACCTGGTGTTTGTAATAATTTAGTGCATGAGGGCTCTTTTTAAGACTTTTCATAACCCAATGCCTAATACCTTCAAGCACCTCTACTTCATTTTCGGCGTTCATTAGAATCTCCTCCAAAACAGGATTCTCTTTCATAATCTTATATACAAGCTTGTGACATTTGGCATTTATGGCAATCTTATCAAGGTCTTCTAAGGTAAGCATGGGAGGCTCCTTCTTTTGTTTCTGTTATAGATTTACTACACTTTATCTGGCGCAGGTAGGATGAGAAAACGTTATATCTGACGGAACTATTTGATTTACTGGTGATTGGTACAGTTAAAAACGAGGTTTAAAGTAATCGACAGCACCTGCTGATAAAATACCTTCATCTATCCGTTTCTTATTCTACCAGATAGGCAAAGATCTATCAGCATGAATTATTGTTTTATTTCGGGACCTTTATTTATACACCAAATAAACACCGATTTCAACTGCTTCAAGCCGGAAGAGATTTCTTTCGAAAAAGTAAAAATCTACAACTCAAAGTGTTAAACAGTAAGAGTTTGCGCTATGTCATCAAAAAATCATGCAAATCTTTATTGTTCTGAAATATTAGGTGATTAATAATTGAAAAAATCTCGAAAAATATGTGAAATATGATATAATTTGATTTTGCTGTTGAGTCACATAAATCACTTGTCAGCCTTGGGTATTCTAGGGATCTGACAGGCCTGTTATCTTGTTGATTTTGTTTCATCTCGAAATTTATTGAGGAGCCATGTTAAATAACCAGGAGCATTTTTCGCTAAACCTGAATGTCAGGGGATTGAAAAAATCAGCTACACTTGCCATCAACGATCTTTCGAATGAAATGATTCGCCAGGGAAAAACCGTATATCGTTTAGGGTTAGGGCAGTCGCCGTTTCCGGTTCCAGCGGCGGTCGCCGAATCATTGAGGCAAAATGCTCACCAAAAAGACTATTTGCCCGTTCAAGGGCTCAGAGAACTGCGAGAAGCAGTATCCGAATTCCACATAAAGAATGATAATATCAACTGCAGTCCTGATAGCGTATTGATTGGCCCGGGCTCCAAGGAGTTGATGTTCCTCCTGCAGATCTCATGCTATGGAGACCTGGTTGTACCGACACCGTGCTGGGTATCCTATTCACCGCAGGCACAGATTATCGGTCGCAGGGTTGTTTATCTCTCAACCGATTTTGAACACGAATGGAGATTGCAGCCGGAAACCTTAAGAGAACTTTGCGAGGAAGATCCTGGTCGTCCTCGAATAGTGATTTTAAACTATCCGGGTAATCCGGAAGGAAGTACCTATTCAAAAGAGACCCTGCAAGAGCTGGCCGAAATCGCACGAGAATACGATATCATACTGCTGTCCGATGAAATCTACGGCAAACTCTGTCATAAGGGTGAACATATATCGATAGCCCGGTATTATCCGGAAGGCACAATCATCAGTTCAGGACTGTCCAAGTGGTGTGGTGCGGGTGGGTGGCGCTTGGGAACCTTTACCTTTCCTCTTTCTCTTAGATGGCTGCAGGATGCCATGGCATCAGTGGCCAGTGAAACCTTTACTTCAACCAGTGCACCCATACAATACGCCGCAGTCAGAGCTTTCAGAGGGGGAGTCCTTATTGAAAGATATCTTGCTCATAGCAGAAGAATCCTTGCTAAATTGGGGAACTGGTGTGCGGACAGGTTGGAAGAGGCAGGAGCCAGAGTTGTCAGACCGACGGGCGCCTTTTATCTGTTTCCCGATTTTACCCCCATCGCTTCAAAACTCAATGCCAATGGAATCCGCACCTCGAAGGATCTGTGCAATCAAGCATTGGAAAAGGTTGGTGTTGCCTTTTTACCGGGAATAGAGTTTGGCAGACCGGCTACGGAATTGACAGCCCGGTTGGCATACGTGGATTTTGACGGTTCACGTGCTTTGGCAGCCAGTGAGCAGATCCCTTTGGATGTGGATATCGATGAACATTTTATTGAAACGTACTGCTATCGAACCAAAAAGGGGATCGATCTGCTTTGCGAGTGGATTAGCTCAATGAAAGAGTAAAATATGGAGTCTGATTGTCATCAAAAAGCGGATTTAGTTTATTTGAAAAACAGCAGGGTTTTATTGTTTTTGAACTCTTTTTTGGGGTAGTGCAGGATATACAGCCATCTGCCGAAAGGATCTTCCAGACTGATGTTCCTCGGGTCTGAAGAATCATTGTCTGCAAAATCAAAAATCCCCTTATGTTTTTTGATTTGATTGATGGGTAATCTAAAAAAATAGAAGGCATTGATCTGTCTTACCGGGGGTAAGTCGGCTTCAAATCGGGTAACAATGCCGGCTGTTTCTGCTTTGGGGAAGAGTTTAATTTTATAATGCTCATTTTTCACTTCGGAATAAAAGCGAAACGGTGTGGATATCTCGACGGTTTTTTCGTCCACAAATCTAGCAGTCAACGGCTTTTTGACCGGTGACTGCAGCTTCTTTATAAACAGTTTAACTTCCGGATCTCCCAGTAGCCGAAAAGTTAATGCCGATCTCAAAGTTTTGTCCTGCTCCCTGTGCCCCCTTGCCTCTTTAAGTTTTACAATGCTGAGTGAGAAATTTTTAGCATCTCTTAACGCTTCCCCATTATTAGCCCCGTCATATAGCATGGCATCAAGGAAGGCCTTGATAAATGAACTGCCGGAGGCACTGTGAACCTTGGAACAGCTTCCAATGATACCACTGATGCCTCTATCCAGCAGTATTTCGGAACTTTCCAATGAATCACAGCTTTGTAATATCAAAAACGGGAAATGGTCAAAATAGGGGATTTTATGATGATTTAATCTGTTTTCCGTCGGTTTCAGCTTTTTTAAAAGACCGAATTCTTCAATATGTCCCTCATAAATTACCAGATCGGATCTCAAGGTTGTTTCCCAGATGTTGGGATTATCAGGGGATTCCTGATAAAACTCATATCCTTGCAGATTGTGGTTTCTCAGTTCACTGACTGTCAGGCGGCTGATGGATTCAGCCAGTAATAATTGGGAGGTTCTTTCGCTTTCGAGATTGGCAATCATCGTAAACCGAGGAGAAAACCTTGCCAAGGCTCTTTCCTGCTCTGCTAACCTGGCATAATAGAGTGAAAGGCAGTCAATTCTGTCAAAAGGAAGGCGGCCAATGCCATAGGGAATTGCGGTTCCATTTACCGGGTTTGAAAATAGTTCCAACTCCATGTTGCCTTCATAGATCTGATCCTTCAATTCTTCATCCGCCTTGATCGTATTTATAATGGTATAGTCTCCCAAAACGGTTAAGGTGCGAGGGGTAACCCCGTGTGCATCAATAAAAGAGCTGATGCTATTTTCAGCATCCGAACCCTTGCTTGAAGAGGATAAGACCAAGGGAGCTTTTCGGAGAAGACTCATATAAGGAGCAAAGTGGATCATATCATCATCTGAACCGGAAAATTGTTGATTACCAACAAGCGGATTGGAGACGATCAGGTTGCGGATTTTAGTAGGGTTTAGTTTACGTAGAATATGGCCATTTACCTGATCCGGTGATAATTGTATCACCGGAATCCTGATGGCTGGAGGAGCAAAGGCTGCAATGGAATAAATCCTGTGAACCTCTCTTTCATTGATAAAATCCTGTAGAGCAACAAGATCAACTTCGGATTGAAAAGGGATCACAGGAACTGAAAAATGAGCTGCAAATAGTGAAGCCTGCAGGAAATGACTAATATCGGTCATGGATGTCAGTACCATTTCCGGCGTTTGGCTTGTGAACTTTCTAGCCAGCTGCCTGGCGGCTTTGAAAGGAGTGTCTTCGAGTGTGACGGTTTCCAGGTGGGAGAACTGTATCGGATAATTTTGGTGGAGTCTTTCCGGTTGAATGAAAGAAAGAATCTTCCGGTTTTTTACTATTAAAAGATGTCGCTCAAAATTGGCGGCATAGTCTTCAGGTAATACCAGAAAAACCGGTAGTCGTGCTGAATCGTTATCAGTTCCAAAGTAGGGTAACAACAAAGAGATCAGCCATGATTTGGCACTTGGAATCAGAATCACTTCAGGAACAACCATCTCCGCTTTTAAGAGAAGATGGGAATTACCAACTGTGTCGGTACCTATTTTTAGTCCGGATAATGTCTCTTTTAATGAAACAGTGGTATTGCTGGCTGGCAGCAGCAAAATCAAAATCATCATCAGATAAACAGCCAGTTTAATCCCCGGGTGTCCAGCGTTGTGTTCTTCTTTCATAACATACCGACAGCTTTAAATCCTTAAACTGTTTAACCCATCATCAATCTCGGATTTCCGTACTATGATGTCAGGATTCTTTTAAGATCGATATTATATTTTTTCATCCTGTTCCATACTGTTATCCGGCTAACTCCCAGCGTGCGGGCGGCCTCGGACTGATTCCCTTTAGCCTGGTTTAATGCCTGTATCAACTCTGTTTTTTCCTGGTTTTCGTTGGAACTGGAAACCATATTTTTCATACTAATTGGATTCTCCTTTTTTAATACGCTGTGGGGGAGTTGATCCGGTCTTATCAGTCCCTTTTCAGCAACGACAAATGCATATTCCAAAATACTTTTCAGTTCCCTGACATTTCCGGGCCAGGTATATGCCAGTAGATAGTTGAGGCTCTCGGTGGTCAGTCCGGTGATTTTTTTACCCGTGCGTTTAACCAAGGCCCGAATAAAACTGTCAACCAGGAGTGGAATATCATCCAGACGCTCCCGCAAAGGAGGAATATAAATGGGGATGACATTGATACGAAAGAAAAAATCCTCTCTGAACTCCTGACGGCTGATCATCTCCTCAAGGTTTTTGTTGGTGGCTGTAATCAAACGTACATCTACCGGAATCGGCTGATGATCACCCACTCTTTCAATTTGCTTCTGTTCAAGAACACGTAGCAGTTTAACCTGGATTGAAATGGGGACATCACCGATTTCATCCAGGAAAATGTCACCGCCATCAGCAGTTTCAAATCGACCAATCCTGTGGCGGAATGCGCCGGTGAAGGCCCCCTTGACATGACCGAACAGCTCGCTTTCCAGTATCGATTCATTTAAAGCCGCGCAATTCAGTTGTACAAACGGCTTATCTTTTCTCTTTCCAAGTTGATGAATTGCCTGGGCCACCAGCTCCTTTCCGGTACCGCTTTCTCCGTAGATAATGATAGGGGATTCACTCCAGGCCGCTTTCTCGACAAGTTCAAACACTTTCTGAATGGAGGGCGATTTGCCGACAATTCCCTGAAAAGAACCATCTTCCAACAATCGCCGCGATAATAGATTGACTTCCCGATCCAGACGATCCATCTCCGAGATATCGGTTAGAATTTCAACGGCACCGATATCTTCATCCTTCTCGTTCTTAAGAATGGATGCGTTTTTTAATACTGCCAGATAGGTGCCATCTTTCTTTTTCACGTGACACCTTTTCTTGACATCCTTGCCGTAAGAAAAAAGCTTGCACCACTTGTGCTGTTTACCCTGCGGGCTAAAGTCACACACATCACAATTCAATTGGGTGCAGGATTGCCCGACAATCTCATCCTTCTTATATCCAAACATCCTTTCGAAGGATTTGTTAACCATTAGAATCATACCGTCGGGTGCGATCAATACCAAAGCTTCAGCCATTGTGTTGATGATCTTTTCGGAATACTGGCTGATCTGTACGGATTCCAATGATTCAATCCGGTTATCTGAATTCATATTCAAAGTGGGTTTATGGGTTAAAATCGATGCCTTTTTCGATCAAACACATGTTAAGCTGTTTTCCATTATATTTTAACACCTGTTAAAATGTCAAAGCTCATCTTAACACAGATAATCTGAGTCAATTTAAAATATATCATAATATCAAAGTTATGTAGTGCAATAAAAGCAAACCAGATTAGTGGTATAGCTTTTGCTGATAAAGAGGTTCAAGTGTGCATGTATGTTTTCCGGCAAGCCTTATTGCCGCAACAGAGCTGCAATTAATCATTGCGTAAAGAGTCCGGACTTTCTCATGTCGATGTCCATCAATGATAAAAACCGGCATTAACAGGTTTGGTCTTTATGTGAATGGGTTCTGGGAAGCCTATTAGGGTAATGAAAGCATCAACTAACTCACTATAAAAATAACAGTCACTTATATCCGATAACGGGTTCAACAGGATCAGGAAAACCGATGTCAAAGATAACCAGAAGAAAGTTTATCGATCTTACAAAATCAGCAATTCTCGGCGGCGCAGCTGTCGCCGGAACATCCGCTTTTATCTCCCGTAAGGCTGAGAGCGCCGTCAAACGCACTGATTCCAACCGTCCCGACAGCGGAGAAAAAGTCATTCCGTCCTATTGTGACGTCTGTTTTATGGGATGCGGTATCAACGTGACTGTAAGAAACGGCAGAGCAATAAAAATTGCAGGAAATCCGGACCATCCGATTTCAAGGGGAAAGCTTTGTCCAAGAGGAACCGGCGGTCTGGGGCAACTATATGACCCTGATCGTTTAAAAACCCCTTTAATCAGGACAAACGGTTTTGGATCAGATCGATTTAAGGCCGTCAGCTGGGATGAAGCCCTGAAATATGTTGCCGACAAAATGAAGTCAATAAAAGAGCAATATGGACCTGAATCACTGGCTTTGCTGAAACATGGAAAAGGAGCCGATCCCTTTGAAAAACTGTGGCATGCCATTGGCTCGGAAACGGAAGGACACCCCTCATATGCACAGTGCCGGGGAGCACGTGACATCGGCTGGTCCCTGACCTTTGGCAAAGGACCGGGAGGAGTAGAGCGTGCCGGTCTGGATAAGGCCAAGGTTGTGGCCTTTATTGGAAGCCATCTGGGTGAGAATATGCATAATGTGACGGTACAGGATTACACCACCGGTCTTCGAAATGGTTCAAAACATATTGTAGTGGACCCCAGGTATTCAACCGCAGCCAGTAAGGCCAACTACTGGTTGCAGATCAAACCGGGTGCAGATATTGCCCTGCTGTTAGCCTGGATGCATGTGCTGATTTATGAAGAGTTGTATGATAAGGATTTTGTAGAACAATATACAATTGGGTTTGATCTGTTGAAGGACCATGTTGAAAATACAACACCTGAATGGGCTTCTTCCTATACCGGGCTGGAAGCTGTGGATATTCGACAGACTGCTCGGGAGCTGGGAAATGCCATTCCCGACTCATTATTATTTCCAGGACGGCGATTTGCCTGGTACGGAGATGATACCCAGAGAGCCAGAGCCATGGCTATTATAAACGGTCTCCTGGGAGCATGGGGCCGCGAGAGCGGCATTTTTCTCGGCGACAGAATAAAAGTACCTGATTACCCATATCCGAAGGTAGACCATAAGGCAGCCCATGCTCTGGATATCAAGGCAAAATATCCGCTGGGGACAAGCACACCCGTTCAGGATATTATCGAAGCTTCCATTCCGGGAAGATATAAGGGAGGATACCAGAATGCTCCGATCAAGGGGTGGCTGGTATATAGCACGAACCTGGTTCGATCTGTTCCCAACCCGGAATTATTGGCAGAAGCAGCCCAACATCTGGATCTGCTGGTCGTTGTTGAAACCATGCCATCCGAAATCACGGGATTTGCGGATGTTATCCTGCCGGATACAACCTATCTGGAACGATATGATAACATGAATGCACCTGAATGGAGAGAACCCTTTGTTTCCATTCGGCAGCCGGTTGTAAAACCTTTATATCAGAGTAAACCCAGCTGGTGGATCGCCAAGGAACTGGCCAATCGACTTGGAGTGGGAGGGACTTTTAATTTTGGAGATTTTGGAGAAGTAATCGATTACCAATTGCGTCAAATGGGATCATCTCTGGAGGATATAAACCAAAAAGGCGGGGTACTAAAAAAAGCTTACTCGAAACCGTCCATGAAGTTCAGTACATCTTCCAAAAAAGTGGAATTTTACTCCAAAAAACTGGAATCTGCCGGTTACGACCCCATGCCAAGGTTTCAGAAACATCCAGCACCACCGAATGATTACTTTCGGTTGCTCTACGGTAGAGTTCCCCAGCATACCTTTACCCGTACCTCCAATAATGCCATGTTGTTGGAGGTATATCCGGAAAACAGTGTCTGGGTACATCCTGAAATTGCAGCCGTTTTGAATTTAAGGGATGGCGACTATACGGTACTAAAAAATGAGAAAGGGGTAAAAAGCAATCGGATTCGAGTCCGTGTCACCAAACGCATACGGCAGGATTGTGTTTACATTGCCCATGGTTTCGGTCGATCCGATCGCCGGTTAAGCAAAGCTTTCGAAAAAGGTGCTGATGACAATGGCTTACTGACCGAATACAGCCTGGACCCGATTATGGGATCCACCGGTTCACAGATTAATTTTGTTACATTTGTCTAAAGAGGTGACGATGGCAAGATATGCAATGACGATTGACTTAACAACCTGTGTGGCCTGTGATGCTTGTGTGCTGGCCTGCAAGATGGAAAATAATGTACCCGACGGCTACGCCAGGGACTGGACTGAACAAGTATTAACGGAAACACCGGCAGGATTAAACCTGGCATTGTACTCCAATCGCTGTCAACACTGTAAAAATGCACCCTGCGTTGCAGTTTGCCCCACGGGAGCCAGTTATATAAAGGACGGTATTGTATTGATTGATAAGGATCTGTGTGTGGGCTGCAGGCAGTGTATCTCCGGTTGTCCTTATGGCGCTCGCTATTACCATCCAGCCAGTTATGTGGATAAATGCACTTTCTGCGAGCACAGGATAGGAACCGATCGGCAACCAGCATGTGTTGAAGTCTGCCCCACCAATTCGCTGGTCTTTGGAGATGTTAATGACAAGAACAGTGAGATCTCACAACTACTGAAAAAAAGAGAAACAAAAGTGTTGAAAGCGGAGAAAAAAACCCAACCCAAATATTTTCTTCTTGCTTCAACTGTTAAAGAAAACTCTATACTTGCGGGTTGAAGCACTTAAACCAGTCCATAATATTCGATGAAGGTGTGAAGGTTGAAACTTAATAAAATAAAAAAATAAAGGAAAAAGATGATCAATGCACCAGAAAATGAAAAGCCGTATATCAATCCCTATATTGGCGGAATTGGAATCGGAACCGTTCTTTTCCTCTCATTTCTCCTGGTTGGGAGAGGATTGGGGGCCTCAGGATCTTTGACCCGGTTTTTGGCATACGGCATGGATAAGATTGTTCCCGAGCATACGTCCGGGATTACGTATTTCGATCAATATCTGTCATCATCGGTTCACCCACTGGACAACTGGCTGGTTTACATGATGATCGGAATTTTTGCCGGTGGTCTTATTGCCGCAATCCGTGGAAAAAGAACCAAAACCATGATGCTCAAAGGTGATCATACCACCAACAAACGAAGGGTTGTTACCGCTTTTGTCGGCGGAATACTGGTGGCACTGGGTGCCCGTTTAGCGGGAGGCTGTACCAGTGGTCTGGCATTAACCGGGGCTTCGGTATTGGCTGTATCCGGATGGGTATTCTTTTTATCCGTGTTTGCAGCTGGTCTGATTGTCGCCTTTTTTGTACGCAGGGAATGGTTGTAATCCATCATAAAAATTAAATTAGAAACCGGAGATCACAGATGATAGCACCCTTTTTTAAACTCGGAACCATCAATTATGCAACCATGATCATGATTGCCATGATGGTGGGAGTTGTTTTCGGCTATATTTTGCAGAGCGTCGGGATGGGTAATTCCAGAAAGATCTCTGCCGTGTTTTATGGTAATGACTGGGCGGTAATGCGAATCATGTTTTCTGCAGTGGTGACCGCCATGATCTTGACCTATTTGGCTTTTTACCTGGGGATACTGGACATCAGCCTGGTCCAGCTTTCCAGCTTGAATTTGAGCGGACAGATCATTGGAGGGTTGTTGCTGGGAGCAGGGATGGTTGTAGGGGGTTATTGACCGGGAACCTCAATTGTTGCAGGTGCAGCAAAAAAAATTGACGCAATTATTTTTATTATTGGATTCATGGCTGGTGCTCTAATCTACAGCGAAACCTATACACTGATTTTTGAACCACTGGAGTCAGGCAGTCTGGGAAAAATGACCCTGAGCAGTTTAGTCTCGATTCCCCATGGGATTATGGTTCTGCTTGTTGTTATTGTTGCGTTTATGACCTTTTTCCTTCTGGGGAAGACAGAAGGGAAGCTTTACAAAAATGGGTGATATTATTATCTCAAAACAGTTTTAAAAATATTTCAAATAGTCAAGAAATCCGGTTTTAAGGAGAACAGATCATGAAAGAGCAACAAAAAGTATCGATCCCTCGTTTTTTTATTATTTCAGCTCTTGGACTTGGCATATTATTGTCGGTATTCGGATTTGCCAATGGAGATAATCCTGTCATTAGACCGGATCTGAAAAGCTATGCAAGCAAGATTCTGCAGAATCAAGTTTCCGGAGATCAGCTGGCAGACTGGATGATAAAGGGAAAACGGAATTTTGAAGTGGCCGGATTCCGAACCCAAGCGGAATGTAAGGAACAGGCAAAGATAACAGAAGAACTCAACTGCTATGATGTGAAAAAATTGGAGGATATCGGGTGGATCAGGAAGCAGTTTAAGAATATCTCCATGCCGATAATTGTGTATGGAAATCAATCTGAAGACGGACTGGAAACGGCAGCACTTCTGGCAAGCCTTGGATACAGTGTCAAGCTCCTGGATGGAGGATTTAAAACCTTTGAAAACAGGTTTCTTCAGCCTCAGTTTTCCAATATCGATCCCGGTGAAGCTGACGAAGTGCAATTAAAACAACTGGCAGCCTACCGCTATTTTACTGATGATGACCCTTTGATCAAACTACCGGGTCAAAAATGGACCATTGCAGCACTTGATACTAATGATGTTGGGATTGAAGAGGAAGAGGAGGGACAGGAAGAAGGCGAGGAGGAAGAGGAGGGACAGGAAGAAGGCGAGGAGGAAGAGGAGGAAGAAGAGGAGGAGGAGGAAGAAGAAGGTTGCTGATAACATTCTGAAATACAGCTCCAAATATACTATTCAAGTGTTTTACGGATACTTCGGTAAAAAACGACGGTAAAATGATGGAAGAAAAAATGAAAAGACAGAAATCTCAAAAAGCCGGTGGTGTTTTGATAGTCTATCTCCTGTTTTTTATGGTTTTTGGGTCAATCAACATCCATGCGGATGAGATTCAAAAAGCTGTTTACATGGAAATCGAGGGGAGTGAAAGTGTTGCTTACCTGGTGAAAGAGATTAACTCTCTTGAAAAGCCATACAACTATCTTATCGGGACAACGACATTTCCTGCTATTGAAATTCTTGGGGTTATGGCTGCACTCGGAGCGCTGGCATTCGGTCTGCTGCACGGTTTCGGTCGCTTTCTGGCTGGCAGAAAAATACCCCTGTTTCTGGAGGAAGTGGGTAAAGATCATATATATGGCTGGATAACACGGATGGGTCACTGGTTGAACGCCCTAACCGTCCTTGGATTGTTGGGATCGGGGTTTATAATGCATTACATGGGACCGGACCATCTTTCCGGCTACATCCACAATCAGCTGGGATATTTTTTACTTACCCAGTACATATTATTCCTGATATATGAAATTGCCACGGGAGATATCAAACAGTTCATACCTCAGTTGTGGGAGATAAAAGAGGGAATACTAAAACAGGCCTTGTTTTATGCCATCGGAATTTTTAAAAGAGAGGAACATCCCTATCACATGAAGAAGGACAATCGTTTGAATCCGCTGCAGAAACCGGCTTATTTCAGTATCATGTTCGGGTTGATGCCAGTGGTGGTTTTAACCGGATTTACTCTGCTAAGGCCTGATATTATGGGGTTTCTGATTGGCTGGATCGGTGGGCTGGAAAACATGAAATACATATTCATCCTCCATTTGATCAGTGCCTTTGGAATGCTGGCTTTTCTAATCGGTCATCTTTATCTTGCATCAACCGGAGACAATGTGAAACAGCATTTTGAAGTTATGATTACCGGATTTCACCGGATTTATAAGTACCGTCTGAAGGATTGACGCTGCAGGCGGCACTGCAATTTCAGGCAAACTTACTGTCATCTTATCAAGGGAACAAATTGTTCCCTTGCTGTCCATGGTGATTATCAGTTATAGTTTTCCCGGATTGCTTCATCAGCCATGGTCGGTTCTATGATCTGCTTCCACTCCGGATTCTGCCATGTTCCCAGATTTGTGTGCATTTCCAGGTATTTTTTCGGGATCGGATGGGTGCCGATAACAACTTTGACACCGAATCGTTTTTCAAGAAAAGCCTTAAAATCCTTAATATAGGGACAAGGGGGATACCCGACGACAAGACCTGTTGCCAGATGGATAACTTCAGCCCCATTTTTTACCATCTCTTCACCGCAGTATTCAATATTTCCACCAGGGCACCCATCACAGGAGGTGTAACCTACAAGTTCCGGCTCTGTATCTGTATAGATGCTGAATGCTCCTTCTTTGTTTTTTAATGAACGAAAGCACTTTCCACCTGCGCAACGGCGGTAACGATCACAAATAATAATGCCTATCTTTGTCTTTAAACTCATGGCTGATCCTCATAATATAAATTAACCCATAATTTTAGTTCTTTACTGATAAAAACACTTGGTAGTATCAAAAAATTTCCCTGGATTTTCAAATCTCTTCTTGATTCTACTTATCCTTGATTTAATTACATTGATGAATCTTCTCCCTCTCAAAAAAAATCATTCCTCCATTTACAGGATTCTCTGCTGTTTGTTGTGTTCCATGATAGATAAGGTTGATATTTCAGGCGTGCTGAATAGATCATTTTTGTTTCGCTATTGATTTATCAACCGATCATATTTTCCAAGGCTTGGGAAAGCACATCCGGTTTTTGAAGACCGACAAAACGCATCACTTCGATACCATCTTTAAACAATATCATCGTTGGAATACTGGTGATTTGAAGTGATGTTGCCAGTTTTCTCTGATCATCCACATCAATTATCTCAACAGAGGCTTTTTGATTGAATAATTTTGAGATTAGACTGATGGCAGGGAGTTGGGTGTTGCATGGAACAGACCAGTCAGCACTAAAATCGACCAGGACAACACCTTTCCGGCTGATTCGATCAAAAAACTCCTGGCATGATGGCTTTGTGTGACTCACGGGAATACCCTCTTATATGGATTCTTGCCAGGGATTTTTCCATCCTCGCGACTATTTCTTCACTCAGATGATGAATTTTTAATAGAGAGCTGTATCACTTCAGCTTTTTAAATCACGTTCTCAAGTAGCATGCCATTACACTGACATGTAACAGTATTCAGTTTGCATTTCTCCAACTATTTGTATTTATAAATAAAATCAATGATTCCTTTTGATTTTATAAATGAGTACCAATTTTTATAGATTGTATAAGGTGGCAAATTATGTTACCATTCCTCTAAAGTAACACAACCATATTGTTGGTAACATCACAGGTAACATTCACCATTCGATGATTCAAGGGGAATCTCTTAATTTTAAGCCAAATTTCAGGAAACCAACCATGCAGAGGCAAACACATGAAATCTGGAATCTGAGATTTCTAAACCAGATCATGAATTCAATGTCAGATGGCGTATTTACTATGGATGTTAACGGGAAAATCAACTCCTGGAACTTATCTATGGAGAGCATCAGCGGCTATTCAGCAGAAGAGGCGCTGGGAAAAACCTGTCAAATTCTGGGGCTCAATCGCTGTTTTGGAAGAGCTTGTCCGGATGGTATCCATTGTTGCGGAATTTTGGATAAACAAACCTCGCAAACCATTGAGTGCCAACTTTGGCACAAGGAAGGGCATGATGTTGCAATTATTAAAAACGCCAGTGTTGTGAAAGATGAAAATGAAGATATCATTGGGGTTGTGGAGACGATTACTGATCTTACGGAACTCAAAATTGCAAAGCAAAAAGCTGAAGAGGCGGCACTTCGGCTGGGAGAAGTTCATCAGGTTGAAAATATTATTGGCAGGAGCCATGAGATACTAAAGGTCTATAAAGCAATAAAAGTTGCTGCGGCCAGCGAATCCACCATATTGATACAGGGAGAAAGCGGTACAGGCAAAGAATTGGTTGCAGGTGCCATTCACTACCAAAGTGATAGAAGGGACGGCCCCCTGGTAACGGTCAATTGCTCGGCACTGTCGGAATCGCTGTTGGAGAGTGAACTGTTTGGCCATGTCAAAGGGGCCTATACAGGAGCTATACGCGATCGTATAGGGCGTTTTGAAGAAGCTCAGGAGGGGACTGTTTTCCTTGACGAGATTGGTGAATTGAGTGCGTATATCCAGGTCAAACTGCTTCGAGTACTGCAGGAAAGGGTAATTGAACGGGTCGGTGAATCGAGAAAAAGAAAAATCAATATTCGGGTGATTGCTGCAACTCACCGTGACCTTTATCAACAGGTACATGACGGGATCTTCAGAGATGATCTCTATTATCGGCTGAAGGTATTTCCCATTTATTTACCCCCTCTTCGGAGCCGAAGGGAAGACATTCCACTGCTTGTAGATCACTTTATAAAAAAACTGAATAAAAAAACAGGTAAGAAAATAACAGGAATCTCCAATCCTGTCCTTCGTATCTTAATGGACTCTCCTTGGAGAGGGAATGTTCGCGAGCTGGAAAATGCAATCGAACATGCTTTTGTGTTGTGTGATCGAGAAGAGATCGATATCCTTGATCTTCCTGCTGAAATCCGGATGCCTGATCTAACCGTAAACTTTGACGGAGGTATTACGACACCTGATACCAAACCTGAAAAACAGAAAAAATTGAAGAAAGAGGAGCTGCTCGAATTACTTGAACAATATGGCTGGAACAAGTCAGAGGTTGGCCGTCAACTAAACCTGAGTCATACGTCTGTCTGGAAGTACATGAAAAAGTGGGGTATTCCCTTGAAACGATAATTTTGTTCAGGGCAGTCCCAACTGAATTCAACAACCATTTCACACATTTGTTAAGGCAACAAATATATGAAATGGTGAGATATTGCTTTATTGACAAGGAAATCCTCGATGAGTATTTTTTTGCGTTAGTTCAATTAGCTCGCCATCAATCAATGCCTTTATATTCTTTTCCAGATTCAGTTCTTTTGCCTGGAATACTTTTATTCCATGATTGTTTAACTTTGCCAGATCGCATCTGGCGATTCCTCCAACGATTGTTGCATCAACCTGCAAAGTGCGCAATGATTTCACCGGGGTTTCAATGTTGTGAGCCTTCTTTTGCAATTGATTTTCAAGGACTCTTTTTTCATTTGTTTCAGTATTATAAATAACAAATCGAGGAGCTAAACGGAAGTTTCCATGCAGAGTGTTTACGGTTCCTTGTTCCGTTTCAACCGGATAACATATATTCATCATAATCTCCTGTTAAGGGGGTTTTAAACAGGTTGACGAAATAAAATAAATCAAAGAGCATCTATTCTTGCTTTTTGATTGTCTTCACAGGATGAATGCTGCAATTGATACGCCAGAAGATTTTCGGCCTTGTATGGAGCTTGCCTTGTCCAGCACAAACAAATATGGTACTTTGTACCTGAAAGACTAATATGATGTGAATAGATCTTGTCTGGGCTTTGGTGGAAGAAATAGGTTTCCAGAGCCTCAAGATATATGGTGTCAAAAAGGCTGTTAGTCAGGCATTTATATGTTACAGGCAGGACAAAGGTAACATGGGTAACAGTTTTTGTAACATCTGGAACGAAAGATAAACTTCAAAATTTATGATGCCTTAGCATTGCCCCAAAATCATGGAATAGGTGAAAAAACCGTAATAATCCGGAATGTTTAAAATGAAATCAGAGGATTTGGAATGGCAGAGCCGCCGGTAATCATCCCAGTCGACTTGTAATGTTTCTTGTTGTCGGTCACCCCATAACATTTCAAACAATGATACCATAGCGGTTTTTATATCATCGGATAAAGGGGATTGCACATCACAAATAAATGTCTTCGCCTTTGGTCGATGGAATCCGGCATCAATAAATGCTCCCAGTGCTCTCTGAAAACAGTGCCTGGGGTCGATTCCCCTGTAATATGGAATAACACCTGAACAGGTGGCATTCAATCGTGTTTCCAATATGGGATATCCAGGTAAAACCTGCTGGGATGTCCATCCGAGAATCGCAAGGGTTCCTCCCGGCTTAAGGATTCTTCTAATCTCCTGCAGATCAGACCGGAGATTTCCTGAGGGATAACCTACACAATCACAGCTCCAAATCCAGTCGAAGGTTTCATCGTCAAAATGTAAACTGTTTACGGTACCTGTTAGAAAGGTAGCTTGGTTGTTTATTCCGATTTCCTCAGTTTTCTTTTTTGCATGGGCTATAAATTCGGAGGATGGATCAACCCCGGTCACCCCACCATCCTTCCCCACAGCCTCTACCAGCATGGGTGCATGCAGTCCAATGCCACAACCTATATCCAATCCGTGACTTCCCGGGGGCAGGTTTAAAAAATCAATTGCTTCCTGGATAATGCTTTCTCTCAAGGGAGCGGACTCGATGAGTTTTTGTAGATATAATTTTGTTGTTGCCATATCGCCTTTCGGATCCATCATTTTTTTTGGATCAATACCATGTAGAAAACCAATAACCTTTTTTATATCATCTCTTTATTTTTTGTGGCAGCAGGATCAGAGGAACGAGAGCCGCAAGTCAGACAACTGCCAATCTTGTCTCTTCCAGGAAAAGCTGTCGGTTCTTTATTGAGGGAACAAATTGTTCCCTTGCCGTCTATGCCGATTATCAGCTGGTTCATCTCTTTTTTTTATCATTACCAGGTTAACAATCCGAAAAACCTTTTATTCAAAACAAAATCAACCAAAAAAAATGATCCCGCCCCAATTGGCGTAATATTATACCCTTACTTCACAATAAAGGTTTGATGGGAGGCAAGAAACAGCAAATGAAAAAGCCTTTGATTATTTCAGATTGAATCCGATTTTACCTTGTCTTTGAACGGTATCGATCCAGAATCAGATTTACCGCGTAATACCGAGGCGGGCGATTTTTCGGCGAAGTGTGTTTTTATCGATTCCCAGTTCTTTGGCTGTAACAACTTTCTTCCAGGTGTTACGTGTAAGAGCCTGTATAATGGCAGCCCTTTCGATATCCTGTAGAGTAAGATTGGATGAGAAGGTCAGCCTCTCCCTTACTGGAAGGATTCTTTCCGGTAGGTGCTCCGGAAGAATCAATTCACCCTGGCATAATACAAATGAGTGCTCGATTGCGTTTTCCAGTTCCCTGATATTGCCGGGCCAGTCATACGACATGAAGAATGCCATGCATTCTTGTGAGATTCCCAGGATGGACTTTCCATTGAGGAAGTTAAATTGATTGATAAAATGCTCCACCAAATAAGGGATATCCTCTTTTCTTTCTTTTAGAGGAGGAAGACTAAATTTCATGATGTTGATCCGATAAAACAGATCTTCCCTGAAGGCCCCTTCCACCACCTGCTGCTCAAGATTTTTATTGGTTGCAACAATGACACGGGCATTCGTTTTTTCCGTTTTATCTCCCCCAAGAGGATCATATTGTTTTTCCTGCAAGACCCTTAAAAGTCTAACCTGAATCGCCGGTGTAATATCCCCTATCTCATCAAGGAAGATGGTTCCGTTTTCTGCCAGCGCGAAACGTCCCGGTTTGTCTTTTTTGGCGTCTGTAAACGCGCCCGCTTTATAACCGAACAGCTCGGACTCAATTAAGGTGTCCGGCAGTGCACTGCAGTTCACGGCAATAAAAGGTTTATTTTTTCGAGGACCGGCGTTATGAATCGCCCGCGCAAATAATTCCTTACCGGTTCCGGTTGCTCCCTGTAACAGTACAGTGCTGTCACAAGCTGCTACCTGGGGCAAAATAGCGAAATATTTTTGGATCTTCTCATTCTTACTAACAATATTCTCAAATGTGCCAAGCTTTTGACAATGCTGCTTCAGCTCAATAATCTTGCTAAGGTCACGAAAAACCTCAACACCACCAATCACTTTATCATTACTATCCCTCAGTATCGCTGTATTTACGCTTATGTGTATCTGGCGCTTTTTATGCGGACAAATATTTACCAGGACATTTGACAGAGGATCACCGGTTGTCATTGTCTTTCGTAAGATACAACCATTTTTGCACAATGTGGATCTAAAAACCTCCCGACAGTGTACTCCAGTCGCTTTTTTTCTTGGGATTCCAGTGATTTGTTCAGCCGCTCGATTGAATGACATAATCTCCCAATCCTTATTAACGGTAAACACACCGTCTTCAATGCTATCCAAAACAATTTGGTAGTTCTTAAGCAAAGTATTCATGGGAATTTGTCCGTGATTGGTTAAAGTTTATCCTGTCGCTGCCGTTACCTGCATAGTATCTTCAAAACGGTTTTTCAGCAATCAGTTTTTAAAGCAGTCACACCTGCGATTTAATCCCTCTCCTCCCAAAAACATGAACTAAAACAAAGTAATGTTTACAAGTGAAAACCCCAGACCACTCTCTTCGAACTTGATTTTTCTTCTCTTTTTGGTGATCAAGAACATCGTGGTTCAATGTCAAAAGCAACAAAATGAACCTTTTGCTGTCATCGTTTTAGCAGCAATTAGCATACCATGTAGTTCTGCGCCTCGTTTTAAGAGTATTGATTCTCCGTATCCTCCTTCTATCATTATCTTTTTTTCTCAAAGATTCTCTTGAATTATGCTGTAAATCGGAAATGTTCCGGGTTAATTATGTTCCCTACAGAATACAAACCAGGGTTTAATTTGTTCCCTGTTTTTGGGAATGGATAGGGGTTTATATTGTTCCCTATTTTCATTGTAATTCGGGTTCATTTTGATGCCTTTTGTCCGTTTGTATAGAGATTTCTCTCCCAAGACGTCGCCTCTTTTATCTTGTTTTTTTAGTGGGTTAAAGAGTATTTTTTACTGTTTATAAAAATGGGCTTACATATTGCCTCTGTATGTATGCAGACAGTAAACAGGATTCGTTCCAACGCAGTGTCCGAACGATAAGTCCTGTAAAGCACAACACCATTAGAGGGAGGTCCAAGATGTTTAAGAATATATTATACGCGACGACGCTTTCATCTGATTGTGAAGATACTTCTTATTTCGCATTTGATCTGGCTAGAAGATACGGTGCAACCCTTCATATCTTTCATATCTTCGGAACTCCGACACATGGTTTCAGTCCTTATGCCATAAGTACCAGTACCGGGGAAAAAGTGGACTATTATGGTGACTATTCCGGCTGGATTGTAGAGGAACTCAAGAATACATTCGCTGAGCAGATCCATAAATACAGTAAATGCAAAATCCAGACTATTGCCGGATTGCCTCATGTCGAAATCCTAAGAAAAGCCAAAAAAGAAGACATCGATCTAATCGTGATGAGTTGCCATTTACCCCATGGGGATATTGATACCACCCATTGTCAAAACGTTATGGGGATAACAATGAAGAAATTGGCCCAGAAATCGCGATGCCCCATTATTATTGTCAACCAGCCTGTCAGAAAGAAATTTGAGAATTTCAGCCAGATAATATTTGGTGTTGATTTTACCAGAACATCCATTTCTGCCTTCAAATATGCCTTAAAACTGGCACAAACAAATAATGGCACGTTACACCTTTTCCACGTGGTCGAATTAGACTCCCCTGGGAAAGCGGGAGAATTATCCGATTCAGAAATGGATAAAAAAATAGAAGAAGCCAATCGGAAGATTGAGCAGATGTTTCTTCCCCTGATGAATGGATATAAGAATTTCCTGATCAATATCCGAATCGGAACACCACATCGGGAGATTCTCAACTACACCGGGGAAGTGAGGGGTGATATTATCGTCATGGCGCATCACATCAAAAAAGCTGATGAAAAAAAAATGGTTTTAGGAAAAACCATCGAACAGGTCGCCATCAATTCTCCCTGTCCAGTAGCCAGTATTAATCGTTCTGACAAAGTACAGTTGATGTTTGAATAAAGCGCCACTGAATACTCTGATTCCTCTCCGACTCAAGCTATCTGTCAGATGGCCAAAGAGGATAACAGTGGTTACTCAGTAGCACGTGATTTCAGTAAAAAGGAGATACTTTGAAACAATACAGTATTGACCAAAATTTATACAAAGAGGTGGAGAAGTTTGGGGCCAAAGATATGGAAATCTGCATGCAATGTGGAATCTGTACTGCTTCTTGTTCTCTATCAAGCGGGACCAATACTTTTCCCAGGAAGATCTATCGTTATCTTCAGCTGGGATTAAAAGACAAACTGCTTGAATCACCCGAACCCTGGCTTTGTTATTATTGTGGAGATTGTAATACAGACTGCCCCCGCGGCGCAGAACCTGCTGAAACTATGATGGCCACCCGACGATGGTTAACAACTCAGTATGATATAACAGGACTGGCAAAACGGCTATACCTTTCAACAGCCTGGGAATTAGGATCACTTTTTACACTGGCGCTTGGGATCATCCTTCTCTTTGCTTTTTTTCATGGGCCTATCGTAACCGATCATGTCTCCGTCAACAGTTTTGCTCCGGTCATTTGGATCGAAATTGGTGATTTGACAATGGCAGCTGTTTTGTCAACGTTCCTTATGATAAACGCTTTCAGGATGTATCGTTATGTCATGCGAGGTTCGAAAGTTCCACTCTGGCTCTTTGTCACCGAAGCGAAAGCATTTGTCTTACATTTTTTAACACAAAAACGATGGCAAACATGCCCTGAGGACAGAAGTCGCTGGTTAAAACATTTCATTTTGGTGACCGGCTACCTTACCATGATGCTGTTGGTTATTGTTTTTATTCGGTGGTTTCAAGTAGATGATAATTCGTGGCATATTACCAGTATTTTTGGCTATTATGCCACCGGCGTCTTGTTGTTTGTTACAGCAGAAATGTTCTACAGCCGTTACAAAAAAAAGCAGGTATCAATCCACAGGTACTCCCATTCAACTGACTGGCTTTTCCTAATCCTTCTTTTTCTGACTTCCCTGACCGGGATCTTCATGCATTTCTTCCGCTTGGCGGATTGGGCGCTTCCAACCTATATAATGTATGTGATTCATCTGTCGATCGCTGTTCCCATGTTGGTTATTGAGGTTCCATTTGGAAAATGGTCCCATCTGTTCTACAGGCCATTGGCCATATTGCTAACCACTATAAAGGAAAAAGCGGCCCAGGAATCCAGGATCAATGTTGAGACTCTGAAGAAGAGCATTGATGGTACCTTTATGGCTTGTATGCAATGCGGGACTTGTACAACGGTATGTCCGGTCAACAATATTTCATCCTATAGCCCCCGCAAAATCCTACGCTCGATATCGACCGACTCAGCCACCATTGAAGAAGTTGATGAAAAAGTCTGGGATTGTATTACGTGCAACACTTGTGTTGAGTATTGTCCACGGGGTATTGAAATCGTCGATTTGACCAAAGCTATTCGGGAACACAATCAAAAAGAGGGTAAAACTCCAAAATATTTAAAACAACCATTAAGCAGTCTCAAAGACCACGGGAATCCCTGGAACGGGCTCCAGGAAAAACGACAGGATTGGGTGGGATCTCTAAATGCGCCTTCTTATTCAAGTGATTGCGATTACTGCCTGTTTACATGCTGCACGACGGCTTATGACAATAGTCCTGCCGGAGAAAGTCGAACAGCCGGGCAAGCTTTGATTCAGCTATTAAATATGGCTGGGGTTTCTTATGGCCTGCTAGAGGCAAAAGAGGTCTGTTGTGGTGACCTGGCAGATAGAACAGGCCTTGATGGCGTCAATGCAGAGTTAATCGGGAAAAACACCGATCTGTTTTTGAATGCAGGGGTGCAGAAACTCCTCACCAATTCACCCCACTGTTTGCATGCGTTTAACAATAATTATCCGGGTCTGACTGGTACTGTGCAAAAGGAACATTACGTTACCCTTTTAAAAAATCTGATTGTGAACGCGAGTCTAAAACTGACGCGAGAACTGAACCTGAAAGTCACCTACCATGATCCTTGTTACCTGGGGAGATACAGCGGGATTTATGACGAACCGCGGCAGATTCTGCAGAGTATTCCGGGGTTGGAGTTGGTCGAAATGGATAGCAACAGAGAGGCAAGCTTGTGTTGTGGAGGGGGGGGAAGTGGTGTGTTTAAGAAACAATCTCGAAATATAAGCATTGGAGAGATCAGAATACGCGAAGCATTAAAAACAGGTGCCGACGCAATTGTCACCGCCTGCCCCTATTGTATCCGAATGTTGAATGAAGCAATCCGAAAATCCGGCATTCAGAAGAAAATAGTTGTTTATGATTTAGCTGAATTGGTTATTCAGTCTGTTAATAATGGCTTTGATCAGGAGAAAAACAAATGTCAATGCGAATCGGTTTCTACATTTGCCACTGTGGAATAAACATTGCCTCTAAGGTCAGAGTACAAGAGGTCGCTGAGTACGTGGCGAGTATGCCCAATGTTGTGGTTTCACGTGATTATTTATTTATGTGCTCTGATCCGGGGCAGGAGCTCATTGAAAAGGATATTAGAGAATACAATCTTGAACGAATTGTTGTAGCTTCCTGCTCTCCCAGAATGCATGAAAAAACATTCCGTTCTGCCTGTGCCCGAGCAGGTCTTAATCCATATCATGCCTTTCACATGGTGTGCGTGCGAGAACATGTATCATGGGTTACGGAAAGCGAAGATGAAGCAACGATAAAAGCGATAATGCTTGTCAGAGCAGGGATTAATAGAGTTCCCCATCAGCATACCCTAATACCCAGTAAGTTCCCGGTTAATACTAATTCTCTGATAGTTGGTGGAGGAATTGCCGGAATGCAGGCTGCACTTGATATCTCTAAAGCCGGTTATAAAGCATACTTAGTGGAAAAACAGCCCACCGTGGGCGGGCATATGCTTCAATATGATAAAACATTTCCTACGCTTGACTGCGCAGCTTGCATTGGAACACCCAAAATGGTTTCAGTGGGTCAGGCTTCAAATATAGAACTTCTAACCTATAGCGAAGTACAGGAAGTCAGTGGATTCGTGGGGAACTTCAAGGCGAAAATACTTAAAAACGCCAGATACATAAAAAGCAACTGCACCGGATGTAGCGAATGTGAAAAGGTTTGTCCGGTGGAATTTCCCAATGAATGGGATGTGGGAACAAAATTAAGAAAAGCAATCTATCGCCCATTCCCACAGGCTGTGCCCATTACCTATACAATAGACAAAAAATCGACTGCTCCCTGCAAAGTATCTTGTCCTGCAGGTACCAATGTCCAAGGATATGTTCAGATGGTTAAAGTCGGGAATTATCAGCAGGCATTGAATATTATCATGCAACGAATCCCACTTCCCGGTACACTTGGCAGGGTGTGTCCTCATCCCTGTGAAAACGACTGCAGAAGAGGAGAGGTTGATTCCCCCATTTCCATCAGAGATTTAAAACGATTTGCGGCAGACCGGGGAGACCTTACGAAAGTGCCGTTACCTGAGATTGCGGAAAGCAGCAAAAAGGTTGCTGTGATCGGATCAGGCCCGGCTGGATTAACGGTAGCCTACTATTTAAGACTAAAGGGATTCAAAATCACGATATTTGAAAAGATGGAAAAACCCGGTGGAATGCTGCGAACAGGGATTCCTGATTACAGACTTCCCCCTGCCATTCTGGATGAAGAGATCAATCATATTTTATCCACAGGAATAGAGCTTAAAACCAGGATGGAATTAGGCGTCGATCTTACATTGGCCGGGTTGAAGGAAGAGGGGTACAACGCGATATTCTTGGGAATTGGTGCACATTTGCCGATACCTATGAATATTGAGAATGAAGATGCTGATGGTGTCATCGACGCCGTTCCCTTTTTAAGACAGATCAATTTAGAAAGAACAAAAGATGCAAGAGGGCATGTGGCGGTCATTGGAGGAGGTAACGTTGCCATGGATGCAGCCAGGGTTGCACTCCGTTCAGGGGCTGATGAGGTGACTGTTGTCTATAGAAGATCAGAAAAAGAGATGCCTGCGGATCATGAAGAGATTTTGGGGGCCAAAGAGGAGGGGGTTAGATTTATCAACCTGGTTTCCCCCCAGCGAGTTATCGTCGAACAAAATAAGGTTGTCGGTATTGAAGTCATCAAAAATGAACTGGGTCCCCCTGATCAAAGCGGCAGAAGGCGACCGGTTCCGGTGAAGGACAGCGAATATATCATAAGGTGTGATATGATTATTCCCGCCATTGGACAAAGAGCCGAGACTGAAACCCTTTTAAAGGAAGCCGATTTTGCTTTGACAAAATGGAGAACCTTTAATGTCAATGAAACAACCATGGAAACATCTGAAAATGGTGTATTTTCGGCTGGAGACGCGGTAACTGGCCCGGCAACCGTGGTAGAAGCGATTGCTGCCGGGCATAAAGCGGTAAAAGCCATTGAAAGATATCTCAATGATGAGATGGAACTCTATATAGAGGAGCGGAAAAAAACCGGGATTACAAAGGAGAAGGAGTTTGTTCCTATCCCCAAAAACGCAAAGGTTGTCCAACGGGTTGAACCAGAATTTTTGGAGCCGGGATCGAGAAAATTAACCTTTGACGAGGTTGACCTTAATTTTGATGAAAAGGCAGCTCAGCAAGAAGCAGAGAAATGCATCAATTGTGGTGGTTGCTGTGAATGCAAACTCTGTGTTGATCAATGTCAGGCCAAAGCGATTGATCATGACATGCAGGACGAAATGGTAGACATTGATGCCGGGTCGATTATTGTCGCTACCGGATTTGATCCCCTTGACCCGACTCCCATGACCAAATACGGGTATGGAAAATATAACAATGTGGTTACAAACCTTGAGTTTGAGCGCCTGTCAAACGCAACCGGGCCGACCTCCGGAAAGCTGCTAAAGATGGATCTGAACGACCGCCTGAAATACACTGATCCTCCCAAAAGTGTAGCCATCCTTCATTGTATCGGCAGCAGGGACATAAACCATCATGAGTACTGTTCCCGCACCTGCTGTATGTATGCTTTGAAGTATGCTCATCTTTTAAAGGATAAATGTGGTCATGATACTCTCATTTACAACTTTTATATCGATATGCGCTGTTTTGGTAAGGGATATGAGGAGTTTTACAAGAGAGTTCAGGCTGAGGGTGTTCGCATGATACGGGGAAAAGTCGCACAAATTACCGAACAGGAAAATGGGATATTACTGGTGAAAGGAGAGGATACCCTTTCCGGAAGAATGATTGAAGTCCCCGTTGAAATGGCTATTTTATGTACTGCAATGGAACCAAGAAGCAATACCAGCGAGATAGCACGTACATTTGGTATAAGCGTTGGTGCGGATGGTTTTTTTCAAGAGGAACATCCAAAGCTCGAACCTGTCTCGACACCAACCAGTGGCGTTTTTCTGGCTGGAGCCTGTCAAGGACCAAAGGATATTCCTGACACGGTGGCTCAAGCCAAAGGCGCTGCGGCAGAATGTTTAGCCTTGAGTGCGGCTGGTATCGTTGAGATTGCTCCCATGATTTCTCATATCGATGCTGATGTATGTGTCGGTTGCCAGGCTTGTATAGGACTATGCGTTTATTCGGCTATTGAATTTAATGAATTTAAAGGAATTAGTGAAGTTAATGAAGCCGTCTGTAAAGGGTGTGGAAGTTGTGCAGGCCATTGCCCCAGCGGAGCGGCCAAAATCAGCCACTTTACCGATAAGCAGATTTTCGCGGAACTTGATGGTTTGTTACTTCCTAACTGACTGTAAATTGGGAGGCTGATTGTACAATAATATCCGGAGTTGCCTTTGATTAAACTACCCCGCCGCAAGCAACGGGGTATCAAAGTGTCATTCCGGGCTTGACCCGGATTCTATTTTTGTATTTCACTGGATCCCGGATCAAGTCCGGGATGACAGAACACCGCTTGTGAGAAGCGAAACTTGCAGCTTCGAAAGGATATTGTACCCAGGTTGCGCAATAAAATACAGCAGGGGCGTTTTATTAAAAACCGAAAAAGCAGTAGTCAAGACATAAAATGGCAGCGCCATCTTCCTTATGGTCACGATGAATAACTACTAACATTAGAACAGGAGTTAAAAAATGAGTGAGTTCGAACCAAAAATCGTAGCCTTTTTCTGTAATTGGTGCACGTTTACAGCAGCCGATTTGGCTGGTACTTCTCGTTTGTCATATCCACCAAATATTAACATCATTCGTGTCATGTGCAGCGGAATGGTTGATCCCAAATTTGTTATTAAAGCTTTTTTGAACGGTGCGGATGGAGTTTTAATCGGAGGCTGTTGGCCAGGTGACTGCCACTACATTAATGGCAACTTGAAAGCCAGAAGAAGGGTGGCCTTGTTAACAGAAGTCTTAAAACAGTATGGCATCAGCGAAGATCGTTTCTGGTTGCGTTGGATTGCTGCCAGTGAAGGGAATATGCTTCAAGAGGTAGCCAAGGAAATGACAGAGAAACTGAAAGCATTAGGTCCAAGCCCTGTTAATGTTAACAAGCTCGCAGGATAAAGAAACGGAGAAAACACAAATGGCAAACTACACAAAAGTATCTTATAAAAAAGATGAATTAAACCTGGAAATTTCTAAAATTTTCAAACAGTTAATGGAAAAAAAAGTGGTGAGTGCCGTTCTTGCGCCCTCCAGCCAATCATCAGGTGTTGTCAGACAAACCTTAATAGTGAATCCGATAAAAACAGCTCAAATTGACCTCTTTGCTCCAATTATTCCTGTGAATTCGGCTAAAATTGCAAGCTCACTGACAGCAAAACCATCTGGAAAGAATATCGCCATGGTGATGCGATCATGTGAAGTCAGGGCAGCTATTGAGCTGGCAAAACTAAACCAGATTAATCTGGACGATGTATTACTCATTGGATTGGATTGTTTTGGAAGATTTGAAAATACGGATTTTTCGAAGTTATTGGAACAAAATCTAACATCGGAATCGTTCATTCAATCCGCTCAATCCGAAAAAGTTGCAGTCAATGGCTTTGACATAGTTGGAGCCTGTAAAATATGCGAGTACCCGGTACCCGATAATGTTGATATCCGTATTTGTGTTATTGGAGCTGATACTAATAGTTTCGGAGTGGAAGGGGTTTCTGAAAAAGGGAAACAGGCTCTTGGTGAAATAGGGTTAACTGGAAGTGAACCTCCGGGTAAACGAAAAGAACTGGTGGAAGCCCTCAGTAAGAAACGATCTGATCTATTAGCGCAAAAACTGGATGAGTATAAGCAAACCATTAACAGTATTCAAGCTCTTGAAGACAGTTTGGCCAATTGTATAAACTGCTACAATTGCAGAGTGGCATGCCCTGTCTGTTACTGCAAAGAATGCGTCTACTTGACCAATACTTTCCGGCATGAGGGAGAACAGTATTTAGGCTGGGCTCAGAGAGAGGGGACATTAAAAATGCCAACAGATACGGCATTCTACCATCTAACCCGAATGACCCACATCAGCACTTTTTGTGTAGGCTGTGGTCAATGCACCAGTGCCTGTCCAAATGATATTGAGTTAACTCTTGCATTCAGGTCAGTCGCTAAAGCAAGTCAGGCTCGTTTTGAATACCAGGCTGGCAGATCACTTGATGAGCAGCAGCCTTTAACTTTATTTCACGATGATGAACTGGTTGAAGTGACCGGACAGGTTAAATAGGAGCCCAAAATGACAGAAAAAAGAGAAATTGGTTCTGTTCTGGTTGTTGGAGCAGGAATCGCCGGAATTAAGGCATCTTTGGAGCTTGCAGAAATCGGTTATAAGGTACTGCTGATTGATTCCTCCCCGCATATTGGGGGCATCCTGGCAAAGCTTGATCACCAGTTCCCGACAGATCACTGTGGCATCTGCAGAATGCTGCCGATGGTAGGCCGTGAATATGCTTCCCAATTCTGCATGCGAAAAGGCCTTTATCATGAAAACATTGAAATTCTGCCTTTTACCGATTTAAAATCAGTGAGCGGTGATGTTGGTAATTTTAGTGTTGAACTGCTGAAACAAGCCAGGTATGTCGACACGGATAGATGCACCGGCAGCGGAGAAAGAAGAGACTGTATTGAAGCTTGTCCTGTTGAAGTCAATGATGAGTTCAACCACAATCTGACCAAACGGAAAGCCATTTATCAGGTCGTTCCCCATAATGTTCCTCAAATGCTGCTCATTGACAGAAATGCGTGTGGAGACTGTCAGGATCAGCCCTGTGTCAGTGCTTGTCCTAACAATGCCATCAATTTGAATGCACAGGAGGAAGCAATAACCAGAGAGGTGGATGCAATAATTCTGGCAACCGGCACCAAACTTTATAATCCAACAGATTTTGAAGATGCCCAATCCTATTTCACGTCACCGGATGTTGTCAGCTCACTTGCATTTGAGCGTATTTTAAGTCCTTCCGGTACTTTTGATGGGGTCATAAGACGGCCTTCCGACGGAAAACCGGCCAACCGCATTGCCTGGATTCAATGCATGGGATCAAGAAATCGCAGACAGGGAAGAGAATATTGCTCTTCAATCTGTTGCATGTTTGCTTTGAAGGAAGCGGTTTTGGCTAAAGAGAAAGGTGGTACTGAGGTTGAAACGACAATTTTCTACATGGATATGAGAACGTTTGGCAAGGATTATTACCGATATCGAGAACATGCTGTTGATGAACATGGTGTCCGCCTTATTCGCTGCCGTGTTCAGGAAGTATTGCCTGACCCGGATGGAACCCTGAAAATCCGATATTTTGATCCGGGCACCAACAGTTTTTCCGTTGAGACTTTTGACCTGGTAGTAATGTCGACCGGGCAAGTGCCGTTTGAAGAGCACAAAAAACTGTCCAAAATTCTCAATTTGGACCTCAATATCAATAAGTTGCTACCGACAGATGATTTCAACAAGGTTAAGCTTCCCAAACCCGGTATCTTTATTTGCGGTTCACTCATGGGACTTACAAACATCAGTGAAGCTGTCGCCAGTGGTATCGCAGCGGCAGGAGAAGCCACCAAGCTGCTGACCAAACTTGATGTAAGCCCTGTGGAAGAAGAAGCTGGTACTAAACAACCTTCAAGCAACCGTGATCCAGCCCGGGTCATTGTTGTTTTAAGTACAGGTTTAAAAGACAAAGCAGATCTAAAGATCGACATTTCTCATCTTTTAAAAACCCTTCAGGAGTATAAAAACGTTGAGAGTGTTCATGTTGTTGAATCGGTTGTAACGAATGAAGGTCTGGTGGATTTCAAGGAAATCGTAATGCAGTCGAAATGTAATCGCCTGTTAATAGGAGCCAGCAAACCACACATGTACCAGACCAAGCTGAAAAGAATAGCTGAAAAAGCGGGCTTCAATCCTTCATTGATTGAAGTGTTTGACTTTATGGGAGTTGTCCATAGAACAGTCAAATCAGGTGTTACCAACCCGCTGGCTGTTATTATCAGAGAAATTCGACCTTACATAGAAAATCTTAAGTTAAAACCGGCTTTAAACGTTGATATACTTCCGATCCGTCAAACTGCTTTGGTTGTTGGTGGAGGAATTACCGGAATGTATGCTGCATTGTCTCTCGCTGAACGGGGGACATCGGTTCATCTGGTTGAGCAATCAGAAGAACTTGGCGGTTATGCGGGAAGAGAGGTAGAACACTTGATTGATGGACTCAAGCCGGTTACCATCGCCAAAGACTTTTCCCGGTTGATATTTGATAATGATAAGATAGAAGTCCACCTGAACAGTCAAGTTGTTAACTCCACGGGAATCCTGGGGAATTATTGTACTCAAATAAGGATGAATGGTTCAAATGATACTGTTTCAGTGAAACATGGTGTAACCATTCTTGCTACCGGTAACAAAGTTGGGGCAACAACAGAATATCAATATGGTCAATCGGATAAAATACTAACCTCCAACGAATTGAATAAGGGGTTGACCTCCGGCAGCATTGATGTCAGTGACATCGAAAATGTGGTAATGATCCAATGTGTCGGTTCCCGGGAAAAAGGAAATCGGGATTATTGCAGTCGTATCTGTTGCCTGGGATCGATTTATAATGCACTGATGATCAAGGAGAAAAATCCGGAAACAAGGGTTTTTATACTTTATCGCGATATTGTGACCTACGGTTTCTATGAAAAGTACTACACGGAAGCGCGGCAAAAAGGTGTGATCTTTGTTAATTACAGTTTGGATAATAAGCCCAAGGTGGAAATTGAGGATGGGAAACCGATTGTCACATTCAGGGAAACGATACTTGATGCTGAAATAGAACTTCCGGTCGATTTATTGGTTCTGGCTACAGGAATTGACGCTGACGAATCAAATCAAAAGCTGGCAGATACCTTCAACGTTTCAATCAATGAGGATGGTTTTTTTCTGGAAGCGGATTCAAAATGGCGACCCATTGAATTTAATAAGCTGGGAATCTATGTGGCGGGTGTCGCCCATTCACCAATGACGCTCAAGGAGTCAATCGTTCAAGCAGAAGCCGCCGCGCAAAAATCCTACGGGTATTTATCAGGACGCGAGGTTCATATTGCTCGTGAGATCTCAATTGTACACGATTCCCTTTGCGCTCGATGTAAAAAATGTATTGACGTTTGCTCCTATAATGCTCGTTCATTTGATGGCAAAGAAAGCTGCATTATTGTCGATGCGGCAGCTTGTCAAGCCTGCGGGATGTGTTCCGTAACCTGTCAGAATAACGCAGCAGAAGTACTGGGATGGAGTGATAAACAGATCATGGCGACTATTGACGCCAAGCTGATGGATTACCAGTTATTAGAAACAGCGACATAGGAGGTAAATGGCTATGGACATCGATTTTAATGAATCAAGAAGCGATTTATGGAAGGAAATCTATAACACCGAAGACCTTCATCATTGTTATAATTGCGGGACTTGCATTTCGGGCTGTCCGGCCTCCAATGGTGACCCTCCGCTCCTAATCAGAAACCTTGCCAGGATGGTCATTTTGGGTCTGGAAGAAGAATTACTGGAAGAAGACACCCCATGGGCCTGCGTCTCCTGTTCCAAGTGTGAAGAGATGTGCCCGATGGATGTGAAGCCTTTTGAGCTGGTACTGGCGATACGTAAATGGCAGGCTCAAAATGATGTTACCTATGTTCCCACCTCAATTGTTGAAATATACAAACGGGGTTATACTCAAGCTGTAGGGGTTAATACCGAATTAAGAAACCAGTTGGGCTTGCCTGATTTGCCGACAATAAGCAAAGATCCGGTCAAACTGAAACTGTATCAGGAGATGCTGATGAAAACGCCTGTGATCGCCGATAATGACTATATGTTTAAGGGGAAATAACGATGGAACTATGCCTTTTTCTTGGTTGCAACACGCCGGCTATTCGGCCGGATGTTGAAAATGCAATCAGATTGACCATGCCCGAACTTGGCGTTGACCTTATCGATTTGCCAGGATATGTCTGTTGTCCAGCGTTTGGCTCATTTCCATCTTCCGATGATGAGTCGCATTATTCCACCAGCGGATGGAACCTTTCGCTCGCTGAAGAAAGCGGGCATGACATTATGGTTCAATGCGGATCATGCTACAGTTCCCTGCGAATGGGACGTGAGCATCTTCAACATGATGAAAAGATGCGAGCCAGGGTCAATGAACTCCTGAAACCATCGGGAAGACAGGTTGAATGCAAAGCAAATGTTTTTCATGTGACAGAAGTATTATACAAAGAAGTTGGTATTGAGAAAATTGCGGCAAAAATCAAAAACGGATTGGATGGTCTCCACGCGGTTGTTCAGTACCCCTGTCACACCTTGTTTCCCAGCGAGGTTGTCGGTTTTGAAGAATCGGCCAGGAGACCTGTTGCCTTGAAAGAATTGACGGAAGCCCTGGGTGCGACCGTTGATAGCTTTAGCCTGGAGTATCAATGCTGTGGTGGTGCGGGAGGGTTTTCAAAGATGTCCCCTATTGGAGCGAATGAGTTTTCCAAAAGAAAACTGGACGCCATCCTCAACGAGACCAAAGCTGAGTTTATTGTCGTATCGTGCATCACTTGTCTGATGTACCTGGAAAACATCCAAAATAAATTGAATGAAAAAGCGGGTGAGGTGATTTATAATCTCCCGGTTTTTGACTATAACCAGCTATTAGCCCTATGTATGGGTTACGATCCTCAAAAGGTCTCGTCAATTTGCAGCGTTTCAAGGGATAAAATAACCGAGACCATTCTACAAAACGGAACCCAGGTGCTTGCCTGATCAATACAAGTAAACGAATCGGTGTTTGTTTGGATTAACGATTTGCTTGCTTTCCCCTTGTGACTGATCTTTCACTGCACATACAAATAACACTGTCATCCCCTCCATCGGGGATAACAGTGCTCTTTCCCTGATCACCTTAAATTACTCTTTTCTCAATCATATCTACTGACCTTTCAGCCATTCGGATCAGAGGTTTTGTTATCAACTGTATGAACAGGTGTTAAGTGTTAAGGCTTAATACTGATCTCTGTTTCTTAATAGTGTTTTTTAAAAACCCATAATAACAATTGTATATATGCGTTACGCGTTCAATTTTTTTATTGGTATGACGGTTGCAGAAATGGAAGTGAGTAATGAGGGAAAATGGATTCAACAGCATTTTATAGTGTTTTTGCCAGACTGATGAGTTGGGCTTTCCATGTCGTTTAACAGGGCACTATTAACCGTTTTATCTTTTACTTTTTTGTTTGGCATATTTCTTTTTTGATTATATGGAGAATAACTAATGAGAAAAATATTTAAGATGCTGATGGTGACTGCTTTTGTATCATCAGGATTATTAATGGGATCATCTGTTTTTGCCAAGACAGATAAGCCGAGGATATTGAAGCCTTGTACCCAATGTCATGAGGTTGAAGAAAATCAGCTCAGGGGAAAACTGCAGTCGGTTTCGGGAAAAGCTGAAACACTGCAGGTTTTTATGGGAGATGCGTCCTGGCAACTGAAATTTAATAAAAACACGGAACTGGATGGCGCCAAAGCCATCACCAAAATTGGTACAGACAAAGAGATTCTGGTCAATTATACCCAGAACGGCGATGAGTTTCTGGCAACCAGTATCGTTGTTAAACAACCTGCCAGTATTCCTCCCAAATGGATTATTGGCGTAAAAGAGATGGAAAAGCTGGTGGCAAAAGGTCCGGTAAAAGGAAACTATTCATTATTTGACGCCAGACCGGGTAAAGTCTTTCTTGAAGGACATATCGAGGGAGCTATATCCAATTACGATGCACAATTTGAAAAGAACGTTAAAATTCTTCCTCAAAACAAGGATCAACTCCTGATATTCTATTGTGGCGGTGCTACCTGACAACTGAGTCCATCTTCTGCAAGTAAGGCAGAAAAGCTCGGTTACAAAAACATTAACGTGTTTACTGGTGGATTGCCAGCCTGGAAAAAAGACAAAAACATCGTTTATTCTTCACCTGCCTACATTTTAGATTCAATAAAAACCAAAACCCCGGTGGTAGTGGTGGACGTCCGAAACGAGTCGAAAGCTCTGAAAGGGCATATTGACGGTGCTGTCAATTTTTCCCCGGATCAGCTAAAACAAGCAAAAAAGAGTTTCCCGTCCGATAAATCAGCGCCCATTATCATCTATTCCGATAGTGACAAAGAGTCGCAAGCCGCTTTTAAAACCATCAGAAAATGGGGCTATAAAAATGCTTCGATTTTGGAGGGTGGTATTACCGGTTGGGCCAAAGCAGGTAACTCGCTGAAGAGCGGGCAGCTGGCAAGCGAAATTGTATATATTCCCAAACCGGTTAAAGGATCGATTCCGGTAAGTGAATTCAAAGCTATTGCCACTTCTATGCCGGGTGATGCGGTGATCCTGGATGTTCGGGACGCCAGTGAAGTCGCCAGTGGTATGATCAAAGGTGCCATCAATGTTCCCACCCAGGATGTTGCAGCCAGATTGAGTGAAATCCCCAAGGACAAAAAGATTGTGATTCATTGCAGAACCGGAATACGGGCTTCAATGGCATATCAAACACTGGTGGAAAAGGGCTATAATGCCTATTTCCTTGATGCTAAGATTACTGTTACCCCTGAGGGAACCTTCAAGATAGAATCGTAATAACCACCCCCCAAGGGGCACCGGTTTGATTGGTGCTCCTTACCACCCCTCCGACAACACCCCATTGAGTTGCATTACTTGGTGCGTTATGACATTATACACCCTGATATAAGGGATTGGACTATCCTCGTTCACAACACGATTTTTCTTGTAATGAGAAGTGCATGGATCAGAACTTAAAAACGGGTCTAAAAAGCAGAAGGGGTTTTTTGAAGCTAACCTCACTCCTGTTGATGATCTATCCGATGAAACTGTTTTTTGATGTATTAAAAAGTAGTCCGATCACCCATATTGATGAGGTTCAACAGTTTTTACCCATGGACCTGCCCGAAGGGATCACCTTTCACAATGGCATTATCGTTAATAAATCCGGGACCGGTATTCATTTTTTTTCTGCTGTTTGCCCTCACCTGGGATGTCAGATTAATCGTGTGGACAGGGGACAGCTGATATGCCCCTGCCATGGATCCAGGTTTTCTGAAGATGGAAAACTATTGGAAGGACCAGCAACCAGGAGTTTATCAGAATTACGGTTTTCAACGGATACCAGCAACAATCGCTACATTGTCACTCTGCCAACTTGATGACGCCCTATGGTCAGATTATCTTTCCAGCTTTGGAATCGTTGGTTTCCAACCTTTGGAAATCTCACCTTTGCTTCCTTTCTGATTGCCGTAATCAGTGGAATCCCCCTGGCAGTGCCTTATCAGGTTAACAGAGCTTTTGATTCCCTGCAGATACTTCAGTTAACCAACCCTGCCGGGGTGTTTTTTCGGTCGATACACTATTGGAGCGGGCAACTTTTTATCCTGTTTACTCTGGTTCATGTCATCGAACACTTGCTGAAAAAAAATGAAAAACGGCTGAAGTCGGGCTTGTGGCTGCGTCTTGTGCTCGTTTTGCTGTTAGCCCTGTTTGTCATGCTGTCCGGGTTTATTTTAAAAGCGGATGGAGAAGGCGTTATGGCCCGACAGATATTGAACGGACTTGTGGGCACCGTCCCGATTATCGGAGAAAACCTGAGGTTATTTGTTCTGGGAACGTCGAAAAATCTGCAGCTGGTGTACCTGCACCATCTGGTAACAACCACTGTTTTTATCTGGATTATCGTTATTGAACATGTACGCAGGGTCTGGCCGGATCTCCTCTCTTTCACCTATCTTTTGGGGATCGGCACAATTTTGACTTTCACCTTTCCCCCGGGTCTGCAATTGCCCAGTGCCGAGGTAATTAGGGGGCCGTGGTATTTTATCGGACTACAGGAACTGCTGCATTGGATACCGGAACCGCTGATCGTTATCTGTATTCTTGCTGTTCTTTTCATTTTGTTGAGCCTGGTCCGCTGGATGACACCCGTAAAAGCCGGTTATGCAAAACGGGTTCTGGTAGCGTTTCTGGTTTTATACCTGGTACTGAGTTTGAATAATTGGGTGCTTCGCGATGGGAACTGGAATCAACTATTTCTGTAAACGAGTCTCATTTAAACTTGAAAAAACGATGTGAGAACATATGGAGACGGAAGATCATTCACCCCGCAAAAAGATGACTATCCCTGCAGTGGTGTTGGCCTGTATAGGCTTGATGCTTGGACTCCACCATTTTTTTAAGGAGTCCGGGATTCAGACAGATGACACAACAGAAATTCCCGTAATAATGGGTCACAGGGAAGGATGTATTCTATGTCATCAACAGGTAACCGGTTTTTCTTCGTCACATGATCCGCAAGCAGTCGGTTGTTCTTCCTGTCATCTGGGTGATCCGTTATCCCCTGAAAAAGAAGTGGCCCATGATGGAATGGCAAAAGTTCCGGGCAATATGGATCGGGTTATGGAAACCTGCGGACAAAGTGACTGTCATCGGGATCTGGCAGCGAAAGTATCCACATCTCTGATGGCTTCGGGACAAGGGATGGTTTCCGTAAATCGCTATGTCTTCGGTCAGACTTTTTCACCGGACGGTCCCGGGCATCTTTCCCACCTTACCGATTCTGCGGCCGATACTCATTTGCGGCAGCTGTGTGTTACTTGTCACCTAGGTTTTCCCAAAAAACAATCCTCAGCTGTCGACCAGGAATCAAGAGGCGGAGGATGTACTGCCTGCCACATTGAATACTCGGCAGAGGCAGACCGACAGTTGACTGATTACCATCAGACACAACAGCTTCCGAAAGTACATCCGGCCTTAAATATTAAGGTGGATAATGATAAGTGTTTCGGGTGTCATAGCCGTTCGGCCAGGATCTCCCTGAATTATGAGGGCTGGTTTGAAACGGAGTTGAAGGTTAAAGACCTGAAGAACCCTGCTGACTACAGGATTCTTCAAGACCAGCGCGTGCTGGAATATAAGGGAGCAGATATCCATCACCAGCGGGGAATGGTGTGTATCGATTGTCATACGGCACGCGATGTAATGGGGGATGGAACGGTTTATAATCATCAGGAGGAACAGGTGGAGATCACCTGTGTAGACTGCCACACAAATGAAACCGGCGAATATGTGGATTATAACGACCTCGATACTGATTCAATTAAAATCCTGAAACTGAGAGAGCTGAGCAATCAAAAAAATCTGAAGTATTTGACCACCGGAATCACCAAAAGACCGCTGATCAATATCTATCTCGATCAAAACAACGACAAGATTTTTAGAAGCAAATTAAACGGCAAAACCAGGGAATTAAAACCGCCGCTCAAAAAATGTACTGAAATCAGCGGACATGAACGGCTGACCTGTCAGACTTGCCACACCAAATGGGCACCCACCTGCATCAATTGTCATACTCAATTTGAACCGAAGCAAAAAAGAAAAGATCATTATACCGGAGAAAAATTAGCGGGAGTCTGGAAGGAATACAAGAGCACGCTACTGGCTGTTCCTCCGGCTCTGGGAGTTCGACTGGACAAGAAGCAAAACCGGGAAGTGGTGGACACCTTTATTCCGGGCATGGTTCTGACGATCGGGGGGATAAAGGAGAATAAGCCGGACAGGACTGCTTCAACCGGAAAAAAAATCGAAGACTACCAGGTGTTTCGCAGAATGTTCTCACCCACATTTTCGCACACTATACAGACTGAAGCCCGATCCTGCCAGTCGTGTCACCAGGATCCCTGGGCCCTTGGACTGGGAGAAGGAAGAATTGAATACCAGGAGGATAACGCCGTGATTACTAAGCCCCATCTAAAATTTTTCCCCCGGAGCAAACTCCATCCGGCAGATGGGCTTCCCAGGGATGCCTGGACCGGTTTTCTGAAAGTACGTTCACGGCATGTCTCGACTCGATTGGGTGTTCGTCCGTTTAATCAGGGGGAGCAAGAAAATATTCTCCAGGTTGGTCGCTGCCTGTTGTGCCACGAAGCAGACCCGACTAACATGGAGCGGATCTATACCAGCTATAAAACCGCGTTAGAAAAAAGACCTGAACAATGCAGGCGTTCGCAATGAGTTATCTCTGGTTGCCGAATTTGTTTAGCTGGATGAATCAGTAGATAAAGGGGCGTCTTTTTTAGCCTGTTGAAGCTCCTGCTTGAGATCCCGGGCAACCTGGCGAATATCCTTTGCCTTCTGAGGTGCTTGATTCAGAGTGGAATTAGCGGCTTGTTCCTGCTTTTTTTCTTTTTCAGCCAGCATCTCTTTTTTTAGAATGGCGGCAATTTCTGCGATTCCCGGAGCTTTATTCGACGGTTTTTTATCTTCAGGTTTTGGCGGGTTCTTTTTGGCTTCCTCCATCTCCTTTTTCAGCTCAGCAGCCACTTGCCTGATATCCTGTACTTTCGGTTTCTCTTCCGGGACTTGTTTTTTCCCACCATTGATGGTTTCAGGACTTTGTGAACCGGTTACAGTTTTTTCTTCGGCAGATAGGGGTTGATTATTTTCATCCAGTCCCAGCATTGTTTTTAGTTCATCCAGTTCAGCAAAAGATTCACCCGGTTTTCTCAATTTGAGGTTCGAACTTTTAAAAACGCTCTTATCCTGGGATTGGAAAAGCCTTCCTATCAGGGTAGACGCCATGTCATGAACGGATTTTTCTACATGTGAATATTGCATAAAGGGGATCTTTCTTACTAATCGCTGGTCGACAATCTTCCCGAATTTGTCGTTTTTAGACTGGGTAGCAAAAGCGTAAAAGCAGTTGAGCTCATAGAGACTCTTTTTAAACTTGGATTGATATCCGGTCTGTTGGTCCTTCTGGGATATTTCAGTGCCAATGATGAGAAGAAAATATTTTTTCTCATGACTGAACAACAAGGGCAGCACCCATTCGTGGCAGGGATCCCTGCGAATAATAAAATGTTCCCGGCTTACGATAGTGAATAGTTTCCAAATACTATCCCGGATTTTGTCATATTCGGTTCCCACTTTTTTCCTGAAATAGTCCAGTTTGGGTTTGTAAGTGTCATACCGCTTGTCAAAAAACGGAAAATCCAACTCCTCCATTTTTAACACTTCCAATCCATATTCAAGTTTCATCTCCTTTTTAGGTTCCTCTTTTACTTTGGGAGCTTCTGCAGCTGCAATCGGCTTCTTTCTAACAGTCCAGATTTTTGATTTGGGTTTCATCTCTTCCATCTTCTCCACAGTAAATCTGGCGATCTGTTTAACCTGGATAAACGAGGATTGAATCCTGGCCAAGACGCCATGATTCTTGGAAAAGGTGCTCACCGGGGTTTTATCTTTTTCCTTAACTTTGTGGTTCAACTCCTCGGCCATATCATTAAAGATGTCCAAAGGAACTGATGACAGGATTTCGGTTTCCTTTTCCGGATTTTCCTTGATTAACTGGGCAACCGATTTTGCCCCGATTTTATAGTTTTGCAGAACCGTATCCTTTTCCGTATTATTCTTGAGCTTTCGCTGCATCCAGTCGGTTAGGAATTCGTTTTTGAGTAGTTCAAAATTGAGATAATTAAAATGCAGATCTTTGATCTCTGTACTGGTCTTGGTTCTCAGCAGAGTGGAAAAAAAGACAGTGATAAATTTGTCTCTATATTCGTTGGTTTTAAAAACTTCCGGTTGGATATAAGAGATTCCGCTTTTTCTCATTTCGATGATACTATCGATCTCCAATTTACTTTCGGAGAGGGAATGAAAGAGCATTTTCCGGTATTCCTTTTTGACGAATCGTAGGAAGAAGAGTTTAAAAATCTCTTTGAGTGTATTCAGAAACTCGGCCTGTTCATTTTTAGGAAACTGTGAGGCAAACGGGTCATTGGAATCAACGGACTTCTGCAGAGTCATAATGGTTTCAATTGTTTTTTTGACCTTGTAAAGGTCGAACAGGACATTCACCTCTTTCTCAAAATCCTGTTTCTTTCGGTATCTAAGACGAACCTGCTTAAACACTTCAACATCATAATAATGTCCCATAAACCGAGTGATAGCCTCTTCTGTATAAAAAGGCTCCAGGCACCTGAGATATTTCTGCCTCAGGTCTTCCGGAAAATTTTTGATGTCGAGTAAACGCTTGGTAAGCCTGCCTTTCAAAAAACCACTAAGTTGCTTGAGCTCTTCCAATTCCTCTGCAAGTGTGGGAGACTTTTCCCGTTCCTTTTCCTGCACCAGGGACTGAACTCGTTTTTCCCAGGTCTCAATATTGGCAAGGAATGAAGCTATGATTTCATCGGAATGGAGGGGAATTTCCAGTTTTGGAATCGCAATGGCAGGCATGAAGTCTCTCTAAAATGGATATCAGAAATCAGTAAATTTAATGTTGTGAACCTGGTGCCGATATAGTTGTTTTTAATCCGCAAAGGAATCCAGAGCTGGTTTCAAATGGGTATTCATTCTGATATCATATCCATTTACCTTAAGAATTTCAAGTTATGGAAATGATTGTCTGCAACACCTTGATCATTTTGTTTTTTTACTAATGTTAAAATCCGAGCAGATAAAGCCGAGGCCCTATGAGATGGAAGCAGCCAGACCTGGAACTGGCAAGGGATCTGTAGACAGTTTAAAAAGAAACGGGTAACGTCAAAAGCTTAATGGCCAATGGTTGAAGACTTAAGTGATAAAATTAGGACTGATATAATAAGTAATTAAGGACAAAACTGGAAATGCTGACGATCCTGCGGAGAATCCTTTCATCCATATTTCGATGGTGCGCCAACCTGTGGACTTTGACCATCATTATCCTGATGGGTATCTGGATAATGGTCTACCTGGGCTTTTTTCCAATAGAATCAAGATGGATCGCGTTGGGATACAGTCCACCGGTCTGGTTTATTCTCTTTTTGATTCCGCCTCTGGTTGTCTATTTCATTCAAAACCTGAAAGGTCGATGGAAAAGTTTGCTGGCTTTGTATCTGGTGATTTTTGTAATTTTCGGAGATGTTTCTTTTTTCAGTAAACCCACCCATCAATTTTTAAACGGGAAGGAGACTCAATCCATTTCTGTGGTAGCCCTTAATTTGAGGTACTATTCCTATGGTTTTGACAAGGTTGTGACTGCCATCAATGATCTGGATGCTGATATTTACCTGCTGTCAGAAAACGATATCAAAGCGGAAAAGGTTACTGAGCTTAAAGAACAGGTTTATCCCAAGGAGTTTTATATGGGACAGAAAGAGGGGACGGCAATCATCTCTCGTTACCCGGTTACCAGCTTTAAGGAGATCAAATTTCCCACCCGGCAGGCGTCATTGCATATTGGTAATAAAATCGAAGAGATGCATCTAAATCCTTTTCGCTCCTTTGTCCATGCTATCGTCAATGTGAACGGAGTTCCGGTACATGCTATTTCTGTTCGTTTTATTGCCGGGAGATCCTGGGATAAGAGACCGCAAAGTGTTGTTCCCTGGACTTTTTACGTATTAGGTGAACAGATCAAGGAAATCTCCTTCTTTCTTGACTATCTAAAAGGGTTGGAAGGGCCTGTTGTATTTGGGGGCGATTTGAACGCAACTCCATCTTCAATTATCTTGAGGAAACTAAACGAAGTAGCAGCGGATGTTTATCTACAGGATCATATTTGGGGTGGGTTTACCTTCTGGACCAGATTCCCTTCATACGCAAGGCTGGATTACATTTTCTGCATGAATGAAACACAACCGGTGCATTCAGAACGTCCGGACATTGTTGTATCGGATCATTATCCGATTTTTGCTGAGATTCTGATCCCGGCAGTGAAATAAATGTTTTTATTATAAATCGGACTCATTGATCGGCAATAATATTAATACCAAATGCAACATCCTTCTCCATATGAAAAAAAGGCATATCCCTGGGGTTTGATCGGGTTGATCCTCCTGTTTCCCCTGATCATGATTCCGCTGGCAACGGTGGATTATGAGGTGACAATCTTTTTTTATCATCACAAGCATAAGCTGTTTGGGGAGTTGATGAAACGTACGGTATTTCAGGGATTTAAGTTTGGGGCTTCAGATCCTGCTATTTTCTTTCAAATTATAATGGCCTGTTTTTATTTTTGTTATTCCCCAAAGCGAAAGCAGAACAGCTACCACTACTACAGACCCTTCCTGGGATATGTGATCTTTTCCTCCCTGGTGACCGGCCTTGGGTTGGTTCACAGTGTTAAGTGGATTTTGGGAAGGGCCAGGCCCCATCTGGTTTTTGCAGATAAACTGCCCTACTCTCAATGGTTTGAATTCGGACCTCATTTTGTATCGGATGGAATCTTTTATGGAAGCTTTCCCAGTGGACATACAGCGACTGTTTTTCTTCTGATAACAGTCTCCTACTGGCTGATTGGCAATCCGCAAGCTTCCCGCAATTCCAAGATTTTCGGTTGGGTTTGGGGAGTTTTGATCATAATACTGACCATAATGATGGCTATCGGAAGATGCATGACCGCACATCACTGGCTGTCGGATAGTGTGGGAGTCACATTAATGGTATTGGTGTCTATCCATCTGAATTATTACTACATTTTAAAAATTCCTCAACAGGTAGAATACTTTTCCAGGCAGGGCACCTATGTTCCGCTTCCTCGTTATTGGGAATTCGGACTTTTATGGCGTTTATTTTTCATAGCCATGGGATTTATGGGGGTGGTTATTGGCATTCGATCTGTTGTTATCGGCAAAGCCCCCGGGTTGATTCTGATGGTTTTACCGGCTGTCATCATGGTTTTTTACCTGGTCAGACGAGTTCGGCAGGTTTACCGGAATTCCATGATTCAATTTGAAGATCGGGGATGACAGGGGAAGACTATTTTTTCGTGATACTGAATCATTACTGGGACTAGATGAAAAGATTGATTAATATTCTTTTGGGACAATCGGTGAGGGATCTGTTCAAATACAAATCCTTTTTTCTGCTGATATTTGTATTGATTCTGGCTGATCGTTTTATCAAGCAAATATCGAAGTCCAATCGCTCTGGAATACAGATTCCGGAATTCAAGACCTTAAGTCTGCAGGCAGCCGAATATATTTTTGAGGTTTTGCCTTTTCAGATTTTCAAGTGGCTGACAGATTATCGAACACTTCTGATTATCATCCTGCTGTTTTTGCTTAAACAGCTGATCTCCATGTGGCCCTCCAGCGATATGCGCCGTATGCACCGTCTGGAGCGCGAGCGATTTGGTTTGTTTGCCTCGCTGGTGTCCATTCACGGCAAACAGGTCTTATGGGACGCAATTGCTGTGGGTGTGGTAGTAATGATAACCTGCTTCTGGATACTGCTTTGTTTTGCCTTGTCTTTTTTTACCTGGAATCTTTATCAATCCACCTATTCCCTTCTTATGTTTCTGGTTTTTTCCGGGATGGTTTTCCCAATCTCAATGGCTGGTTTTTCCTTCTCTTCAAAGCTGGCTGTCATCTCCAAAGGTTCCTTCAGTCAGAAGCTAAAACTGTATTTTGAGCTGTTTACAAATCGCCGGGTGGCCAGTGGAGCCTGGTTGTTTTTTCTTGTTAGAATTGTCATTGAGGCCATCTTTGTTGTGATTCTGCCATTAACCGTTTTGTGGACAATGGACAACGCAGTTGTTCGGGTGATTATTGCAGGGGCTATTGCCACTCCGGTCTATTCTTTTTTAAAGATGGCTTCCTTCAAGTTTTTTCTGTATATCTATAGACCATACTCTCTGGTTGAAGAGGAGTACAAAGTTTATTATCAGGACTAGTTCCTGTACAGATCGAGATCTTACTGTTGTTAAAATTGCAAGTGTTTATTGCAAAAGGATTTCTGCTCAAATTGTTTGTCAAAAAAAAACAACGGTGCTATCGAGAATAAGGCAGCCTTGAACAGCTCGAACACGTTCAAAGATCCCCCGAAAATAAAACCGCTTCAGGTTTGAGATCTGTTGAAATGCTCCATTAACGGATGTATGGGAATTATTCAATGACCAAAGAACCTACCTATCAAGACCTTGAAAATAGAATTAAACAACTGGAATCTGCCCTGTCTCGGCAGCAGGAAGAATTGGAAGACCTCTGTTTTCATCGAAAGATCAGGGAAAACCTGACGCAAGGGGTAGTTCTGGTGAGAAAAACCGACAATCACATTGTCTATACCGATACCAGTTTTGATGTCATGTTCGGATACGCGGAAGGCGAGTTAAAGAATAATCATGTAAGCATACTCAATGCTCCTTCGGAAAAGACTCCCCAGCAAACATCTCAACAAATTGCGGAAATTCTCAATGATTTTGGTTTTTGGAGCGGGAAAATTGAGAATGTTAAAAAGAATGGTACTAGATTCTGGTCTCGGGTGAATGTATCAACCTTCAATCACAAGTATTTGGGAGAAACCTGGATTTCAACCCACGAGGACATTACCGATTTTGTGAATATAGAAAAGGAGTTGATAAGATATCAGAAGGATTTGCAGGATCTGGTTAAGGACAAGACAAAGGAACTCCAAAAAACCAATCTCAAATTGCAGGAGGAAATCCACAAAAGAGATAAAATTGAAAGTGAGTTAAGGGAAAGCGAGCAACAGATGATACTGGCACTTGAAGGAACCGAACAGGGAATCTGGTCATGGGACGTCAAGGGTGATATTATGATCCAGGATAAATCACTGTTAGACATATTGGGGTATGACTTCGATAAGACCGATTTTAACTTCCAATGGTGGCTTGATCATCTGCACCCAAAAAGCCACAAGGCTTTTGAGCAGGCTTTGCATGATTACCTGGAGGGCAAAACCAGGTATCTTGAACTGGAATATCAACTGAAAGCCAAATCCGGGGAGTGGTATTGGTTTTGGATGAGGGGGGTGGCAACCGAATTTGATAAATTTGACTGTCCCATTAAAATGATTGGCACCCGTCGCCATATTACCGAACAGAAGTTGGCTGAAACACAGCTTCGTGAAAGCAATGAACGGTATCTGGCTCTGTTCGAACGCTCCCGGGACGCTGTCTATACCCACGATTTTGAAGGCCGCTTTATTGATGCCAACAAAGCAGCCCTGGATATGACCGGATATTCGAGGGAGGATATCAAATCCATTAGCATGGCAATCCTGCTTGATAAGAGATTTCATGAAAACGCACTGGAGGTCATCAAAGAGATTATCGAAACCGGATCACAGAAAAAGTTGATTGAATATATTATCAGAAATAAACAGGGTGATATTATCTGGGTGGAGACCAAAGGATCATTGATTTATAAAAATGGTAAACCGTTTGCTATTCAAGGAATCGCCAGGGATATCACCGAGAGAAAATTAGCAGAAGAACAGATTAAGAAAACAAACTCAATGTTGACCTCTCTAATTGAAAGCCCTCCCGATATTATCATCTACGCTGTTGACCTCTCCTATCGTTACACAGGCTTCAACCAGGCGCATTTTAATGAGATGGGAAAGACTTTGGGAGTACGAATAGAAACAGGAATGAGTATTCTTGATGTGATTCCCGATGGTGATGATAAAACACAGATGATAAAAACTTTTCAGGAGGTGTTTAAAGGCAGGCGGCTAACAGCCACCGAAGAGTTTGGGTCGGCAGAGAACAGGGTCTGGTATCAATCGTCTTACAATCCTATTCTGGATGATAAGGGGGAGGTAATGGGGGCTACCGTGTTCGTATCCAATATTACAAACCGCATGAGAATACAGGAGGAGCTGCGAAAACAGGAACAGACGTTCCGGGCTTTGGCCGAGAATTCTCCCGATATCATCATCAGGATGGATTGCAGTATGAAGTTTGTGTATGTCAACCCGGCATTTGAATGGGTAACGGGAGTTTCGCATCTTGATTTTATTGGTAAAACCAGTAAAGAACTGAATCTGGATGCAACAGGTTTTACTATTCTGGAAAAGCATATCAACAAGGTCATTTCTTCGGGAGAGTCTGTAACAGTTGAGTTTTATTTTAAAACAGCAGGCATCAAAATCTATTACCAGGTTCGCATCGTTCCCGAGGTTGATAAAAACAACAATGTGGAGTATGTTCTGTGTGCTTTCAGGGATATTACCAGTTTAAAACACGTGGAAGATGAACTTCAATATGCCCATGCTCAATTGGAGAAACGGGTTGCCGAACGAACCAACCAGCTGACAATCGCCAACCTCAACCTTAAACTGGAGATAGCCAATCGAAAGCAGACGGAAGATAAGCTGATTTTTGCCAAAATGCAGGCGGAAATTGCCAACCGGGCAAAATCCGAATTCCTGGCGAATATATCTCATGAACTGCGAACCCCCATGCACCATATCCTGAATTATTCCAAGTTTGGCATCGACAAAATTGAAAAACCCAGGGAGAAGCTGAAACACTACTTTACCCAGATTCGTACAACCAGTATTCGGTTGATGTTTTTGCTGAATGAATTGCTGGATCTTTCAAAACTGGAATCCGGAAAAATGGACTATACCATGGAGAAATATGATCTCAGGATCATTGTTAATGACAGTGTGAATGAACTGAGCTCATTGATTACTGAAAAGGGGGTCATTCTGAAACTGCCTGACCTTTCTCAGAAAATGATTGTCACTTGTGACAGTTACAAAATTGGCCAGGTGATTCGGAATCTATTATCCAATTCGATCAAATTCACACCCACCGGTAAAAAGATAACCGTCTCACTGTCGACCGGGATGTTGTATAATAACCATCAAGAGATATTGGCCGCCAAGGTGTCTGTGGCTGATGAAGGGATTGGTATTCCCGAGGCAGAAACAAAGCTGGTGTTTGAGAAATTTGTACAGGGCAGCAAGACAAAAACAGGAGCTGGTGGTACCGGACTTGGATTGGCAATATCCCAAAAAATAATCACGGATCATAGGGGAAGAATCTGGACTTCACAAAATCCGGGTGGTGGCGCTGTTTTCAATTTCCTGATTCCTGTTGAACAAAAGAGGATCTGAATAGACTTACTTTTCTTTAGTTTTTGACCATTTCAGTATTTCTCCACCGATTCACCGCTTTGATCTTGGCCTGCAGATTGATAAGGTATGCCTTCTCCGGCTGTTTGGCTCCTTGAATTATGTCATACTCTTCTGATTTTATTATTGCGCCGATCTTATCAGTATCAAAACCATATTGATCCAGGAGTTCTGACAAACGATCCCGAAAATGGTACCCGTGATCCAGGGCGGTTTGAAAAAAGGAGTCCGCGTCTGTTCCGGTATAGATATAATTATGCGCAAACAGAATGGTATCAAACGAATAGGTGGAGAGCATTTCCAAGGATTGAAAATATGAGTAACAATCCACCAGAAATTCCGTATAAACATGGTTATCTTCAGCTGGAACTCCTGCTGCTTCCGAGGGGATCAGTGTTTTGTCATCAGGCAGGTAAAAGCTTAACATATCCCTGGTGTGTCCGGGTGTCGCAATAATCTCAATCCGCTTTCCACCGTCCAGTATGAAAGCCTCTCCATCCTCCAGAATCCTGTCCACCGTAAAGGGCTTAAATTTCTGATTTTCATTCAACCCGGGGAAGTCACTCAGCTGGTTAATAAGGTTCAACGCCGAAGGTTTTTTAATGGTTTCCGCTCCAATTGCAGCGGAACAGATGGTTAAACCGGGGTAAATGCCTTTAAGATACCCGACAGCACCACAATGATCGAAATGCATGTGGCTTAAGAACAGGTATTTTGGCGAGCGTCGACCCAGTACCTTTTCTATTTCTGCTTGATAATGTTCTGACATGAAGGACATTCCGGCATCGAACAGCACCGGTTCCGGTCCGTCTAACAGATAAACAGGTAAAAAGGGGCTGCCCAAACAATATAATTTGTCATGAATTTTTATCGGATCAGCAATCATTTTCATATCAACTCCGTTTGATGGATTGCTTTTTACGCTAACGATTTTCCGGAATTGCAATCAATTATTCCGTATTCGGTGGTATTTCGAATCTCCTGGTTTACATCATATAAGCTATTCCCCGGTCTGCAAACCCAATAAAGTATACGTTATTGAATTCTTGAATTAAATAAAAAAAGCTCAAACCATTCAACGGGATTAAAAACAGAAAAGTGGATGAGACTGGGGAAAAGTTTTTTGTCGCTTTTAAATCTATTCTCCTCCAAAATCACTGCGCAAAAGCTTTCTCGGATTTTTAAAAAAAACAAGGAATAATTTGAATCTGAGATGATAATAAACTATAATGAAAGTATCTCGTTGAGTTGGTTTCAGAGCTATTAAATGTAGTTTTTGCTCAGACAACCTAATTGAATACGCTGGCAAAGTGAAACGGGATAAGGACCGGTCCGGACGGCACAATCCCCCCGATGGACCGGTTTTTTTTGATCAATAAAGTGGTGTTTCAAGATACCGGAATGGAACCGACATTAGGGAGGATATATTTAGGGCGATAAGCGTATTTGATCATCTCCTGTTCGTCTGTGATACCGCTTAAAACCAAAACCGTATCCAGATCTTCATGGATTCCTGCAATGATATCAGTGTCCATGCGATCGCCAATGATGGCAGTCTCCTCTCTGCTACATCCCAATAGTTTTCTGGCATGTCGCATCATCAACGGATTGGGTTTTCCGACGAAATAAGCTTTGCTTCCGGTTGCCAGTTCGATGGGAGCGATCAGGGCGCCGGTGGCTGGAGCTATCTCCCGACCCATGGAATCCGTTAGATCCGGATTGGTTCCAATTAACTTGGCTCCGTTTCGAACCAGGTTAACGGCTCTTTCCAGTTTCTCAAAAGAATAGGAACGCGTCTCTCCGAGTACCACATAATCGGGATTCACCTCATTCATGGAGAACCCCGATTCATACAATGCAGTAATTAATCCTGCTTCCCCGATAATATAGGCGCTTCCCTTGGGGTTTTGTGATTTTAGAAACGCTGCCGTAGCCAAAGCACTGGTGTAAAAGTGGGATTCATCAACATGGATACCAAGCCGATCCAACTTTTCTTTAAGCTCCCTGGGGGAGCGTTCGCTACTATTAGTCAAAAACAAAAACCGTTTCTCTTCCTTCTGCAGCCAGTCAACAAACTCTTTAACACCGGGTATCAGTTTGTTGCCATGGTAGATGACGCCATCCATATCGCAAATGAAACCTGTTTTACTTCTTAACTGATCCAGATTCATTTTTTATCTCTCGTTAATAAAGGGTTGTAGTCGTTAGTGTGACTTGACTTGTTCAGGTTATCCCCAATTCACAGTTTTTTCCACGGTGAAATATAAATGACTATGTTTTAGACAACTCTTCAATGAACTACCCCCCCCCAAGCAGTGGGGTATCAATTGTCATTCCGGGCTTGACCCGTATTCTATTTCTTGTTTAAAACTGGATCCAGGATCAAGTCCGGGATGACAGGTTGCCGCAAGCGGCGGGGTATTAAATCCAAGATACACAATGAATCCAATTCAGGTTTATTGCTTATTTGGAAACTATATCGGATTGTTCTGCCAAGCTCGCTGTTTCCCGGTTGTATTGAAAAGAAATTTTCAGTATTATTAAAAACTTCATTGGTAAACAGTTTTTGTAGTGTAATTGAATGATTAAAAGGGTGAATCCCATGCTAACAATAGAATCCAAGCTTCCCAGCATTGGTGTTACAATATTCACAACCATGTCCAAATTGGCCATGGACAGCAAAGCAATCAATCTGTCCCAGGGATTCCCGGAATTTGATGCCAGTCCTGATCTGATTGCGTTAATCGAAAAAAACATGCGTCAACATCGCAACCAGTATGCGCCGATGCAGGGAGTTTTGGAGCTTCGGCAGAAAATTGCCGAAAAAACGGTTGAGTTGTACCAAGCAAAGATCAACCCGGAGTCGGAAATAACGATCACTTCCGGTGCCACCGAAGCATTGTTTGCTGCCATTACTGCCACGGTAAGGCAAGGGGACGAAGTAATCCTGTTTGAACCGGCCTACGATTCATATGAACCCGCTCTGCGACTGAGCGGTGGTATCCCCGTTTATATCCGACTGAAATATCCTGATTATCACATCGACTGGGACGAAGTGAAGGCGGCTATCTCTGATAAGACAAGACTGATCGTGTTAAACTCTCCACACAATCCTACCGGGGCAATATTGAAAGCTGATGATATGAAGGCTTTGACTGAGATTGTTAAGGATTCAGGGGCTTTCATTGTCAGTGATGAGGTTTATGAGCATATTTTTTTTGACAACAATCGCCATGAGAGTATTTTACGCTACCCCGAGCTGGCTGAACGCAGCTTTGTTATCAGCTCTTTTGGAAAGACTTATCACGCCACCGGATGGAAAATTGGTTATTGCATTGCACCGGAACCATTGATGCTTGAATTCCAACGGATTCATCAGTATTTGACCTTTGCTGTTCATACACCCACCCAATTTGCCTACGCCGAATACCTGGAGCAAAAGAATGCCTATCTGGATCTGCCTGCTTTTTATGAAAAGAAGCGGGATATTTTTCTGGAGGCCATCAAAGGCTCTCGTTTTAAGCCCCTGGCTTGTGAGGGCACCTATTTCCAAATGCTGGATTATTCCGATATCTCCAAAGAGGGTGACCTGGAGTTCGCCCGTTGGCTGACTGTGGAAAAGGGTGTGGCTTCCATTCCCCCGTCGGTCTTTTATCACAACAGGGATGATTACCGGGTACTGCGGTTCTGCTTCGCCAAGAACGATGATACATTGTTGAAAGCCGGAAAAATCTTGAAAGAGATTTAGTCAATTGCAATAGATATCCCGATTTCCGCCAGTTCGGTTTCGATGATGTCGGCCCAGCCTTTATTGGCCTTCGGATTGGCCGGGCTGGGGTGAAGAATTCGACCCACATTGATGGAAGAGTTGTTTACTACAGACAAGACTCTTTTTTCGGCAAAAGCCCCGATGCCAATGACATGCTTGGGCGAATAGAGATTGATGGTTTCCATTAAAGCTTTGTCACAAGCGGCAAACAAAGACTCCCTTTCGGTCTTGGGAAGTTTGTCCGGTGTTCGGTTTCTTCCACTTTCTTCCAAAAAGATCAAAGGGCAATAGTTGATAACCAGGAATTGAGAGAAAAAACGATCAGTGGTTTTCAATCTGTCTTTGGCCCAACCCCAGACCCGTTTACCACTGACTTCACTCTTGCGACAGGAGAAACCCTCAATGGGTCGTTTAGGATGAGTTCTAACAGGAGTGCCCACCTCTGCTTCGATGGCGAGCCAGTTTTTGACGAAGTCCACCTCGCCGAACGGCACCCCGGTCTGAGCCATGCCGAATGGTCCGGGGTTCATGCCAATCAGCAGAACTTCTTTTGGGGATCGCCCGTATTTTTCAAAATAAAGATCATAAGGTTTTCGTGCATATTCAAGCGGATTATAAACAAAACAAACCGGATCCTTAAAGGACAACGATTGTAAATCCTGAATGAGCGTATCGGTGATTCGCTGGATGGTCATTCCTGCCCTGGGTTTTTGTTATTACAATATCACAGGACAAAATAAAGTCCCGATTATAAATTTTGCTACTTCCCCTCCGACTGGGAAAAAAGAATGGCAGTCATTACCCATTGAGTATCTTCTCCAGAATCACCTTGGTAATCATGTAGGTCGGTTGAACCCCTTCCTGTCCCATACTTCCGGATGCGAGTGTTTGACCACTGTGGAGGGGATTATCAGAAGCATAATAGGCGTATCTTGTTTTTACATCCTGTTTGATGTGACCTTTGATGATGGCAGCATTGATGGCCCGTTGATAGTGTCCGCCCTCCATTTCCAGTCCAATTGCTTTCCAGCTGGTGGTCTGAAACTTCTCCAGAACATCCCGATTTTGCAGGGACGTTCCCAATACGGTTAAAATCGGCCCGACGAAAACTGCAGGCGCTTCCTTAAAATCGTCTGCCACCAATTCGTTGTCTACAATATAGTTATTAGCAGTCCCCTCAATGACATGGGACGTGGCCAACATAATATCGCCTTTTGTCCCGGGCAGAATGCCGGCTTTGCCCATGATCGAGATCGACCTGACGTTGAGGTTCTGGAGCGTTTCACCTGTTTCAACAGGGTTCAAAAGCTCATCCATCACTTCAAAAGCCTGATCACCAAAGGCGTAGTCTATAACCAGAATTACCGGTTTTTCCGTTTTGATGAAAGACTTATCGAAGCTGATTTGCGGGTGCATCTCCAGAGAATCCAAAAGAGAAGTATCTATGATTTGAAAGTCAATATTTGCCCCTGATTGGTCTCTTTTTTCAAATAAACCCTGTTTCTCGGCGAAAACCGTGATTTTATCCTCTTCAGGGCGGATATCAGTTATGAACTGGTAAAGATCATTACCGGTTTTACCCTTGTGAGATTTTTTCACGTAGTCATATGCATACAGGGTGTTTTTAATGCTATGCATGTTGGCGCTGATGATATGAAGCGGTCTTTCTGCCAACGACATCTCTTTCAGATGATTTTTGATGCTATGAGCCCAATTTCTTCCGACCTGGTGATGACCCATTAAATCTTTGAAAGCCGGTGTGAAAATAAAAATCAATTCCTCATCCGGAGAGTTTAAGCCCTTTTCGACTCTTTTCCCCAGTTGGAGAATAATCCTAAACAATCCATTGTTACCCCCTTTCTCTTTTCGGGTCTTTTCCAGAGATTCGTAAGTCTCCCTGGTTTCCTGATAGGTTCGACCCAGAATCACACTTAGATTCCAAATCGCCTGATCCAGAGCTTTCCCGGAGATGGACTCCTCCTTTTTTACGATATTATCCAGCTCCCGCCACATAAAGGTGGTTTCACCTTCCCTGTCGATCAATTGTTTAAATATCTTGTTGGCTTCGATATTGAGAAAGGTGAGATGGGTTAAAAGATCATATACTTCACTGGCTCCTCGTGTGATCACAAAACAGATCTCATTTTCGCTCATACGATAAGAGGTTCGACGTCGCTTGGGTGGTTCTATTTTTTCAAATTCGGTATGGTCGAGATCTTCGGAGGCAGTCAGGATAATTCGCGAACATTCCTCTATCCCCCTGGGTAATCGGTCTAATACATACTCCAACCCCTTAAGCTCAATACTCCTGGAATCGTTCATGGTGCCGTATATTTCCGGGCTGATGTCTCTCAGGGCTTTTTCCAGCGTGCGTCCTGATCTTCCGGAAGGTTTGTAGTAACCTCTTAAAACAAGAGAGTCCGCTATTGTCTTAAAGGAACGGATGGCTATTCTACCTTTTTGTGATTTGGTTAATTCCTGCAATGGGATCTCCTGTTTGTATATTGTTATGAATCTTCAGCTTATTGTCTTTTTATTCAGACTGTTTCGAAACTCAATTCCGGTAACAGCTATTCCAATGAATGATTTATATTGCTTGATAAGCTTTTTGTCTCATCTGACCTTTATTCTGTTGTGTTTTTAATATATTAGTCTAAAAGAGATTTTAAACTTAATCAACATCATCTCTTTCGGGCTTGGCTGATGCCCTGGGGACGTTGTTGACTAAGTATACAAATACATGGATATAAGTATGTGGACATCATTGAACAAGTTTTACTGTTTGTATACTTAGTCAACAACGTCCCCTTTTTCGTAATGTGCATTAAGGAAGACTTATTTATTCTTCTTCATTAGAAGAATAAATAAGATTAAACAGTTCGATTCTGTTTCGAACATTCGCTTTATGATAGATATTGCTGATGTGGTTTTTAATGGTATGATTTGAAACATTCAAGGCGGCACTGATTTCCTGACGTTTTTTCCCGTCAATCATCAGCAGAATAATCTCCTTTTCCCGTTTTGATATGTTGTATTCCTCAAAAAACTGTTGGCTTAAGACTTTGTTTTTATCTTTATTCTCTTGCTTTTTGTGGGCATTGAGCAGCACAAAAGCAATAAAATTTACCAGTGATTCAATGTTTTTTATGTCACTGGTATCAAAGACACCGGAAGATAATGAATTATCGAGATAACAGACTCCCAAAACTGAATTTTCAGATTTAACCGGAATACACAGGATTGATTTTAGCTCATTTATTTGCACACTGCGAAATTCAGAATAGTCGTTATCTTCAGCAGCGTTGGTGGTGATGACTGGCTTTTGATGCTGCAATACTTTCCTTATAATGTTCTCAGAATATCTTTCAAGGTTCTCTTCATTCATGATTTTGCTTGCTGCAACCCGCAAGTCATTCTTGTCATTCAAAATAATATAACCCCGTTCGGCGATTGTTATCTCCACCAGGGTCGATACCGCCCGTTCCAATACTATCTGCAGCGACAGATTTGAAACAATATCTTTGCTCAACTGTTCAAGTGATGTAATCCTTTTATTCAATTTTAAATTTTCCAGTAACATGCCAAGTGATTCCGTTTGTTCTTTTCCGGAAACATGACAATACTGACGGACTCTTGCCGCGTTGCCATTTGCACCTATTTTTCTAAAAGTATCATATGATTTTAAAAAATATTCCGCTGCTTTATCATCACTTTTCTGCTGTTTGAAAAACATCGCATAATCAAAATAGCTCAGAGCTAACGCATAATCTCTTGAAATACTTTTAGCAAATTCAATGGCTTGTTTATAGAGTTTATTAACCGTTGTCGGCTTATCAAGGAGTGCATAGTATTTTGCGTTTGCTCGAAGGGCTCCCGTATGGTAGGTTTTCCAGCGTTTTGTTTGACTTAAGGATTGATTGCAATACTTTTTTATCTGCCGTAATTGTTTTCTTCTTTCAGCATTATTTAGTTGATGGTTTTCATTTTTATATTTGGCGATCAATATTTCAGCCATAACATGATAAATTTTGATAATATATTGTTTCATGAAAGTGTGTTTATTAAACAGCTCTTCCGCAATCAGTATGTGTTCCAAGGCGCTATTTACTTCACCGTTGGCAAGCAAGACTTCGCTATATTCCAGGCTGGAAGCGCAATACATAAACCAGATATTGTTTTTCTTGGCCAGGGTTATGCTCTCCAGGTAGTATTTTTTAGCGTTTTCATAGTCTCCTTTTTCAAAAATAACACTTGCCAGTGTATTTAGATTGGTACAGATGCCATACATATCATTGGATTTTTGAGAAAACTCTAAAAATGAATATGTAATACTTTCTGCTGCATCATAATTTGAGAGAAGAAGATGGTTTAGTATCAGATTATTTTGAACGACTCCTATTTCCATGAAGTCTCCCATCTCTTCCAATCTTCTTATGCTTTCATCAAAATATTCTATCCCTTTCTGATAGTCAGCTTTCCATTGATGAAAAACACCAAGGAATTGTAATGTCTGAGCAAATCCCCATTCATCTTTGATTTCTTTTTGCAGATCAAGAGCTTTTTGAAAATATCTGTTTGCCCAATTGAAGAAAGGGATGGACATTAAAACACTGCCTACTCCAGCCCAGCTCATGGCCAATTCATTGGATTTTCCTATTTTACTTTCAGAAATATTCACCATTCGTAAAATCGCTCTGAAGAATTTTAACTGGTCACTAAAAACATAACTCCAACCCAAATTGTAATAAAACCATATGATTGCCTTTTCCTTATCCGATTGGTTGTTTTCTTTTTTCAGGATGAAAATGGCCGGTAATATCCAATACAGCAAACGGAGAAATAGTTCTTTGCCGATAGATAGAAACAGCGGCAGCTTTTTAACCGGTAAATTTTCATCTAAAAGCTTCAATCCGATTTTGCCGAAGGTTTCACAATTCTCCCAATCACCTTTCTTAAAATAAGTCTGGCATATCAATTTATAAACGCTTATTTTTTTTTCAATATTGATTGTTTCCGATAGCACAGTATTGCATCTATTGATTGCTTCATCGTAATTACCCCGTGTGAGATAAATCTCTGCGAGCAAAATATTAATCTTGATCCCTTCACTATTTTCTCCTGGTTTCAATTGTTCTAGATACTCCAAGGATTTCAAAAGATAACTAAGTGCTTCATTGTTTGCATAGTTTTCCCTGGCCTTCACGCCTGCAGGATACGAATAGTAAAAAGCCTTTTCAATCTGCCCCCCATTAATGAAATGGTTGGCAAGATCGAATAAGGCGGGGCATTCCTTAACGCTATGCTCTAATTCAATGTCATAGATCTCTTCCAGGGTTGCCCCTATGTGCAGGTGAAGTGCTTTTCTGGTTTTCTCATCATTTCTTGTATAAAATGCTTCCTGAATCCTGTCATGCGAGAAATACAACATCCTTTTATCGTTTAAGTCGTATTTCAGGAGATGTAACGAAATCGCTTTATCAACAATATTTACGATTTCACTTTTTGAATAAGATTTTTTATGGAGACTAAACAGAAAATCAATATTAAATTTCTTACCGATAATGGATGCATATGAAAGGATCTCATTCTCTTTGGTGGACAGCAGAGAGATTCTATTCATCACTATTTCAAGGACACTGGAGGGGATGTTTATCTGCTTGAGAATTGAATGATCAATATGATATGTATTGTTCTGGTCTGCTATGAGAGCTTTTTCATCCAATAATTGATTAATGATTCTTATGGCAAAAAACATATTCCCGCTGCTAGCCTGGGATACGTACCGCGCTATTTCATCAGCTGTCCTATCAGTGTCGACATGCAAAACTTCCTTTATGAATTCCTTAATTAACGTTAAATCAAAGGGTTTCAGCTGGATTTTAGTAAGAGGATATGGTTTCTGCGTGGGACTTTTGAACAGGTTATTGTTTTCCTCTTCTGTCTTCGGTACTTTATCACGGTGAGTGGCGATCAAAAGTAAGGGATAATTTGAAATATTTTCAAGGATATTTTTTAAAATGGCCATTGTCCCATTATCAGACCATTGTATATCATCAAAAAATAAAACCAGTCCCTCCTCGGCTTTGCTCAGACTTAAAATAAAATGACTGACTGCAGTAATATACCTGTCCTCTTCTCTTTCTTTTTCCAGTTGAACCAAAGGGGTGGTATTTTTAATAATCTCCTTCATCTGAGGATTTAATTGTACGATAATCTCTGAAAAGCCTTTGTTAATATTGTTTAAATACCCTATTCTGCTGGTCTTCTCAACATTTGATTTTTTACTAAAATGCTTCAGATATTGAGTTAGAATATCCTTAAATGGCTCGTAAGGTTTTTTGTTTTCACCTGGAAAACACTTTACAGCTAGAAAAAGGCGTTTCCTTGAATAAAGGATTTCCCTCATTTCTTCTGCCAGCCTTGTTTTACCGGTACCTGCTTCACCGCTAATAAGACACATTGATCCGTTACCTTCCAGCGCCTTTTCTAATTCATTCTCCAATAGGTTAACTTCATTTTTTCTTCCGATAAAACCTGTGTGGAAATCAAGACGGACCACGCGGTCTTTCATACCGGGAACAAAGCTGAATTCATCATTTTGTAATTTATTAAGATCATACAACAGACCTTTCGCGCTCTGATATCTTTTAGTCGGTTCCTTTTCTAATAATTTATTAATAATCCGGTCATAAATATCAGGTAATTCTCTAAACGCTGAAGGCGCTTCAGGAATCTTGGCAATCTGCTGATGAATTAATGAATGGATATCACTACCCAAAAAAGGCTTCTTTCCTGTTATCAGTTCATAAAAAATGACACCCAGGGAATAAAGATCACTTCTTTCATCCGTATCAAAACTTGTGACGCCTAACTGTTCAGGGGACATGTAGCCAAAAGTTCCCACGATATCTTTTGAATCACTAAATTCAATGATACCTCTAATATCAGAAAGCCCAAAATCGATTATTTTTATGGTACACTTTTCCAGATTCCTGTTTTCGAATCCTTCAGCCATGATGTTGCCCGGCTTAATGTCCCTGTGAATAATGCCCTTACTATGAAAAAAGTCCATTGCCGAAGCAATTTGGACAATCGTTTTAATGGTCGTTTCAGTAGAGAAAGGAGACAAATTTTCAACGGAGTTTTCTTGTATTATTTTTTGCAGGTTCTTTCCATAAATGAACTCCATTACGAGAGACTGATGATCGTCGATTTCTCCAAGTTCAATTATCTTTACTATATTGGGATGATTGATTGTTGAGACATTTAAAACGATGTTTTTATATCGAATAACGTCTTCAATATGCCGTGTATTTGTTTTTCGTTTGAGAATCTTAACGGCAACATCATTTCTGTCCCTCACATCATAAGCAAGCCATAAGTTGCTCGTCCTTCCATCAAACAGCTTTTCCTTTAGTTGAAAACGATTGTTAATTAATTTGGCAATCATGGCATATTATAAACATTACAGCATGTTATGACTCTTTAAAAGCAGAATTGATCGCTTTTTTTAGAGCCCAAAAGAGAAGTCCTGTCATTGTTAAAGACTGAGATTATGCAAAAAAGATCGTAACTAACATATTACACATATAAGGATCCAAATCCAAGCTCTTATGCAACAATATTAAATCTTTTCAGGCCAATAAGATAGTTTGTGCTAATCGTAATCACAGCGTTTATTAGGTGCTCAATATACATTTTTTAAAATTGAGACTTTTGTCCTATTGTTAAATGGGGGAGCTTTTTTGACTATATTAGTGAAAAGTGCCTTTCTCTAAAACTTAAGAACCGTAAACAGGGAGAAAACTCAGGAAAGGCTCATGTCAACACTATCCAAAAGGATGGTGGAAGACTGCTTCAGAAAAATTATCATTTTGATCAATGCGGGTGCTTTTTAATTAAAAATAAATAATGAAAATCAAGCCGACGATACAAAGACTGACTTCACTCTTTCCCCTTTTTATACTTCTACTTTTTGCCGCTGTTTTTTTGGTTTCAGGGTGTGGCGGATCTGGTAGTTCAAGCGATGCTAGTGAAACCGCAGATGGAACTTATGATTCCGGTGATGGAGACGATGGGGATACAACAGGAGATGGAGAAGGGGGAACAACCGGTTCAGGTTTTTTCATCGTCAGCTCTATCGGAGGGACAACATCTGAAGCCGGTAATGCCGCGACGTTCACGGTCTCACTAGCCTCTGAACCCAGCTCCGATGTTGATATTTCTTTATTCTCAAATGATGAAACCGAGGGCTGGGTGGATCCGACAGAATTAACTTTCACCTCAACCAACTGGTCAACATCTCAGACCGTCCTTGTCAGAGGTGTGGATGATTATATTGATGATGGGGATGTAAGCTATACCATTATCCTGAATCCGGCAGTTTCAGCTGATACCAGCTTCGACGGAGAAGATCCTGCTGATGTGGCAGTTGTCAACATTGATAACGATGCCATCGGGGTTGAAAAAGGAAATGTCAGCGGTCAAACAACAGAATGGGGAAAACAAGCTACCTTTACTATCAAGCTTGCCAGCGCCCCCACAGAAGATGTCACTATTCCAATAACGAGCAGCGACGAAACGGAGGGCACCGTTGAACCGGATTCAGTCACCTTTACTACCGAAAATTGGAATTCCATCAGGACAATAACAATAACCGGCGAGGATGACGGCGAAGATGACGGCCATGTTCAATACTCAATTCTGCTGGGCCCTGCTTCTTCAAATGATGAGGACTATGACGGCTTAACGCCTTCTCCGGTTCATCTTACCAACTATGACGATGATGTCTTCGGCTTTTCGGTCAGTTCATCGGACAACAAGACCTGGGAATGGGGAGAAACCGGAACCATTTCAGTTAAACTTTTGAGCTACCCGCAAGCTTCAGTAACGATTGACATCAGCAGCAGCGATGAAACTGAGGGCACTGTCAGTCCTGATTCGCTGACCTTTGACGGATCAAACTGGGATCTCCCACAAATCATTACGGTTACGGGAGTCAATGATGACCTGCAGGATGGTGCCGTCTCTTATGATGTCATCCTCTCTCCTGCCAGTTCTGCTGACAGCAATTACGATACCCTGGACCCGGATGATGTCGCCATGACTAATACGGACGACGACACAGCCGGGTATACCCTTACAATCGGATCAGGGAATACTTCCGAAGGAGGAGGGAGCAAAAACTTTTCTCTGGCACTAACATCACCACCGACTGATGATGTCAATATCCCGGTCAACTGCAACGATGAAACAGAGGGAACGATTGAGATCTCAAGCTTGACCTTCGATTTCTCCAATTGGTGGGAAGAGCAAACAGTCACCGTCACAGGTGAGGACGATAGCTTACGAGACGGTGATGTTTCCTTTGCAATAATCCTCGGAGCAGCCTCTTCCACTGATGCCAGCTATGACGGGCTGGATCCCAGCGATGTCCCAATAACAAATATCGACAATGACATTGTCGGGTTCATTCGCAGCCATGTCAGTGGAGAACCATCAGAGGGAGGTGGAACCGCCACCTTCACTTTGAAGCTCAAATCCGCTCCCTTTGGGAATGTCAGTTTTCCTGTCAGCAGTGATGATGAAACCGAAGGTACCGTTGATCCTGAAAGCGTAACCTTCACCACCTCCAATTGGGACACGGCACAAACCGTCACGGTTACCGGAGAGGATGATGCCACACAAGACGGCAATGTTTCTTTCACCATAGTTATTGGCCCTTCTGAATGCAACTTTGATGCATCCTATGACGGTCTTGATCCTGACGATATTGTATTGACAAATATCGACAATGATACGGTTGGAATATCAGTAAGTTCTATCAGTGGGAATACTTCTGAAACAGGAGGGTCCGCCAGCTTTACCATAGCTCTGGATGCGCCTCCAACCGGGAATGTCACAATCAACATAGGAAGTAGTGATACTTCAGAAGGGATAGTAGCACCTGAGACTATTGTTTTTACCCCCTCCAACTGGAATATAGCTCAACAAGTGCTTGTCGTCGGGCAAGATGATACAGCTCCGGATGACAATGTTGACTATACCATTATCTTGTATGCTGCAATATCAGAGGATTTGCGGTATCATAATCTGGACCCCGCCGACATTAGCATAACGAATATCGATAACGATGTGCCGGGGTTTACATCAACCCCTTTCAGTATTACTGTTGCCGAAGGAACAGAAACCACCTTTACCTTGAAAATCAACACGCAGCCCAATGCCAACGTCACCGTCGATTTAGGCAGCTCTGATCCCACAGAAGCAAGTGTGAGTCCCAGCTCACTGACCTTTACACCAGGAAATTGGATAACCCCTCAATCCGTTACGGTTACGGGTGAAGAAGATGATGTCATTGACGGAACCCAACATTTTAAAATCACCCTGTCAAACGTCACTTCCAGTGATTCTGACTATTCCGGTATGGACCCGGCTGATCTTAATATCAGTTCTGAGGATAGTTACAATAGCACCTACCTGGTATTGAACTTCCCCTTTTCCGGAAACACCGAAGACCAGAGTGGAAACGATAATGATGGAACACCCAGCCAGGTGACTTTGACATCCGATCGTTTTGAGGCAAGCAGCAGTGCTTACTATTTCGATGGAACCGGTCACATTTCCACGAATCTGGATGTCCAGCCAGGTGCAATGAGCCAGACAACCTGGATGGCCTGGATAAAACCGACCCAGACAAGCTCAACTGACCAGGCGATCTTATGCAGCGATGACGGTTTATGGCAGCGTTGCCTGTCAATGGCGGCAGACAATACAACCTTAAGAGTATCTTGGGGAGGGGGCAGCTGGTCTCCCATTAAACTTGACTTAAACCTCTGGCAACACATTGCGGTTGTCTATAGCTCGACCGATGTCCTGATTTACAAAAACGGAGCGGAGTACAGCCGGGGGGGCGCTGAAATAGCTCGAACCTCCAACCATACTTTTCAGATTGGTGTCAACCCCTATACCGGCAGTAACAATTTCAACGGGAAAATAGATGATGTCCGCGTTTATAATACAGCTTTAACACCAACCGAAATTCGAACACTATATGGATATTATACTATAAATAACCTGGAAGGAGACTTCTTCTTTTCAGGTAATGTGAACAACAGTAGTGGTAACGGATCTCAGGCTTATAACTACGGGGCAAACCTCACCGAGGATCGAACAGGGGCAAGCGATAAAGCTTATACCTTTGACGGGGTAGATGATTATATCTATACCAATATTGACGTTCAGCCATCTGTCATGTCCGAGACATCCTGGGCTGCATGGATTAGACCAACTCAAACCAGTAGCGGAGATCAAGCCGTTTTATGTACAAGTTTTGGATTGTGGCAACGTTGCCTGAAAATGGTGGCCAATACGACAACAGCAGGCGTATATGTCGGAGACAGAGTTTGGAGACCGATTGGGTTAACCCTGGGTATCTGGCAGCACCTTGCTGTTGTCTACGACTCGGATAATGTTTACTTCTATAAAAATGGAGTACTATACAGTCTTGAAGACACCGAAGTGATCCGTACAAATCTGAATCCTCTTCATATTGGAATGGATCCCTATAATGACAGCAGTTTTTTTAATGGCGATATCGATGATGTTAAGGTTTATAACCGCGCCTTGTCTGCTGCTGAAGTCCAAAACCTCTTCGGATATTCAATCAACAATAATCTGGCAGCAAGCTTCGATTTTTCAGGCAATGTTAATGATAACAGCGGGAGCGGCGCACGAGCATACAATAACAATGCTACATTGATAAGCGATCGCTCCGGCAACGCGGAAAGCGCATATCTGCTGGACGGAACGACGAGCTATATAAAAACAAGCGTTGACGTCCAACCTCAAAGCATGGCTGAAACCTCCTGGTCTATCTGGATAAAACCGACTTCCGCAGATTCAAATGATAAAACCGTTCTTTGCACTCAGGAAGGCTTATGGCAGCGCTGCCTTAAAATGACGAACAGTACAACGGCTGCAGCGATCTTTGTAGGGAACACTACCTGGAGGCCGATTAAACTTGACCTCAATCTCTGGCAGCATCTCGTTTTGGTTTATAAGTCAGACAATGTGCTCTTTTATAAAAACGGCGTAGAATATAGCCGTGGCACTCCTGAGTTCCTTCGCGCCACCCTTAATCCACTTGCGATTGGAATTGATCCATACTCCGATAGCGCTTTTTTCGAAGGAGCAGTTGATGATGTAAAAATCTATAACAAAGCTTTAACCGCACAAGAAGTGACATCCTTGTATGGTTATTCTCGAACGAATAACTTAGCCGCAAGTTTCAGTTTTACCGGTGATTTATCCGACAGCAGCGGAAGCGGCGCTCAAGCATACAACTATGGGGCAACACTGGTTGAAGATCGTAATGGTGTTGCTGAAAGCGCCTATCAGCTCGACGGTTCAAGCGATTACATTTACACAAATCTGGATGTACAACCGTCCGCCATGACCGAGACATCATGGTCAGCCTGGATTAAGCCGGTTTCACTAAAGTCAAATGATCAGTATATTCTTTGCACAAACAATGGATTATGGGAACGTTGCTTAAAGATGAACACAAATACAACGAATGCCGGTATTTTTAAAGGGAATGGCACCTGGGTACCTTTTGGTCTTGATCTGAATCTCTGGCAACATATCGTTGTGATTTATCAATCAGACAATATCCTTTTCTACAAAAACGGGGTGGCATACGGTCTTGGCTCAGCTGAAGCGATATCTCCTACGTTAAATACGTTGCACATCGGCCGAAACCCTGATGGAAACAACTCATTTTTCACTGGAGCAATTGATGATGTTAAAATCTATGACAAAGCACTTTCAGCGGCTGAAGTAAGATCACTTTACGGATATTCGGTTTCAAATAACCTGATGGCTCACTTCCCCTTCTCCGGCAACATGAACGACAGCAGCGGCAGTGGGGCTCAAGCACTCAATTTTGGTGCTGATCCGACAACCGATCAAGAGGATACTGCAAACGAAGCGTATGCTTTTAACGGAACAAGCGACTACATCTATACCAACATAGACGCCCAACCCAGCGCTATGCCGGAAACGACCTGGATGGCCTGGATCTACCCGCAATCCACCGGAGATGTTCAGGATATCTTCTGTATTGAAGATGGTTTATGGGAGCGCTGTTTAAGGTTCCTGGCAAACAACAATGTTTCTGTTTTTCATGGCAGTGGCAGTTGGGCTCCTGGTGTTGCTGTTACTATGGATACCTGGCAACACGTCGCCGTTGTTTACAAAAGCGGCAATATTCTTTTTTACATGGACGGAACCGAATACAGCAGAGCATCAGGCGAGACCATTCAACAATCCCTTAAGACTTTGGTAATTGGCCGAGACCCGGAATCGCAAAACTCCTACTTCAAAGGAAAAATGGATGAAATCCGTATCTATGATAAAGCCCTAACCCAGACAGAAATCCAAACTCTAATGAGTAATTGATTGATGAAGGCGATCCAGGATTAACATTGCCTTCATTTCCTGATCATATCTCCTCAAAAATCTTACAGTTGATTCTAGATATAACGTATTAGAAGTGAAATATTGAAATTTGATCTTGCTTGGTCAACATGCTGTTTCCCTCGTAAGTCCTTAACTGATATATCATCACAAAACTTTTTATCCAAAATCCCCCAGGATTCCTAATCCTCAGTTCCAGGTTCGAGTCCTGGTGGGGGCACATTGCTTACTCAATTCCTTTCAATATTTAACTTCGATTTATGCCTCATCTGGTTCAATCAAACTTGAACATACTCCGAGGGAACAAGCGGACTGGTGCAGAATCTTATCACATGTAATCATCTCAGTATCGGATAACCATGAACTGGCAAGATGTAATGCATCCAATGTTCTGAGACCGGTTTTTCTCAAGGAAATCCATCTTTCTGCCTGATTATAATGCTTTTGTGATATCAATTGGTTAAGAAATAAGCCTGATTTAATATCACTGATAAACATATTTTCAATCAAACCGGCTTCTGCCTCTGACAATTCACTCATTCGCACCCAACGAGCAATTACTGAAACAAATTCGACCCTTGTAAGACTACTAATCAGAACCGGAGGATTGATATTTAATAAAAACTTCTGGATTTGGAGGCTGGCGCTTTCGTTTCGATAATAAGGAAGGAGTGCGCTTGTATCCAGATAGTATTTTTTAGCCACGTTCATCCCTCATATTCCGGATTAGTTTCTCGCTAATCTCTATGCTCGGTGAAATCTGCTCTCTGAATTTGGTGCGATCAGGAAACCGGATTTGGTTATCTTCAGAACCTATATGGGTTAATTTGGCTACGGGTTTTCCTCTTCTTGTGATCACTACATTTTCACCGGCACAGACAGCATTCAGCAGACTCCCGATCTGCTCCCTGGCTTCTCTGACAGAGACTGTTTTCATATATTCCTTGCTCTTACTGTTTTTTGGTATACTAATATCATCCTCATAGCCTGGGTTTAAGTGTACACATTTTTTGTATACACGTCAATATACATAGCCGTGATTTTAGATAAAGAGATTTAAAACTATCTATAGACACCATGGAAATATCAAATAAAGGTTTTAACTTTCAACATTGAGTCTACTCCGAAAAGTTGATTTTCTTGTCATTCCGGCCTCCGAGCCGGAATCCAGATTTTTGATTAAACCTTATGGATGCCGGATCAAGTCCGGCATGACAGCGGTTCAGAATTTCT
>Ga0180009_10000206_pt1 | contig 92531 bp, 81 predicted proteins | sample OS_PC_MetaG_FD_123537 | JGI IMG/M metagenome (GOLD analysis project Ga0180009, IMG submission 123537) | Groundwater microbial communities from the Aspo Hard Rock Laboratory (HRL) deep subsurface site, Sweden - OS_PC_MetaG | ecosystem: Environmental > Aquatic > Deep subsurface > Groundwater... | reverse complement strand
TTAACAAGTTCAAACGATGCGTTTCTTAAAAATTTTTTTAGTACTAAATTAATAAAAGAATAACCGGGAGTTAATAATGTTAAAACATTTAGAAGGAGCAAGATTAGGAATATTTATTTTCTTTGGAACAGTCCTTCTTATTCTTGCAATTTTTACAATTGGTAACCGGGATTCTCTTTTTGTAAGCAGCATAAGCGTGAAAACTTATTTTAACAAAGTTCAGGGTTTGCGAACCGGCGCGCCAGTTAGATTAAGCGGTTACGATATTGGAAGCGTAAGCAATATGTCCTTAGCCGATGATACAACCGGCCGTGTTGAAGTTACTATGAGAATAAATGAAGATGTGAAACAGTTTGTAAGATTGGACAGCGAAGCTTCAATTGAAACCGAAGGCCTTGTCGGAAAGCAGGTAATTTCAATTACTCCCGGCTCTGCCAATCAGGCGGTTATCAGCGACGGAGGAATAATTAGGTCAAAAGACCCCGTTAGCGTTGAAGCGATTATAAAAGAAGTTCAGGATATTATGGCATATGTCAAAGATATAACAAAAGAATTCTCCGACATTTCGGCAAAAATCAATCAAGGTGAAGGCACAATTGGAAAACTAATTAACGATCAGCAGCTTTATTACGCTGCGGTTAATATTACAAAATCTGCCGATAAAAATTTAACAACTATTACCGAGAAGTTGGAAGAGGTTTCTAATTTCATAATTGATCTTGGCGGCGGAGTAGGAAGTATTATGAACAACGTCGACAGCGCAATTGTGGATATAAAATATATGGTAGCAGATATTAAAAACGGCAGAGGTACTCTCGGATTATTGATGAAGGATGAAAGCGTTTATGATTCCGTAAAAACTACAATAAACAATCTTGTAGGAACAACTCAGGCAACAATGATCGGCGCAAGAAGATTCGCAGAGAATATGGAAGCTTTGAAACACAATTGGCTTTTTAAAAATTATTTTGAACAGCGCGGATACTGGGAAACAGCCGATTATGAAAAATCAATTGATGAAAAAATACTTGAGCTTAGGCAGCAGAATATCGAACTTCAAAAAAGAATAAATGAATTAAAAGCATTAGAAGAAGAAGTAGAAAGATTAAAATAATAGTTTAATGAATTGCATTAAAACCCGGTTCTCAATTAATGAAACCGGGTTTTTTATTTTAAATCCGATCATGTTCGGCAAGTAATTTTTCGGCTCTCGGCTTGAACAGTAATTGGTAAATAATTTCGAGATATGCTTCCATATCTTTATTCTCAATATTCATAGAATATTTCCAGAAACCGTAAATTTTAGCCAATGATAACAACTTATCGGCGTATAATTTCCATGTATAAGCTTCTTCAACACGTTTAACGGAATTTTGCGAAATCTTTTGCCAATGATTTTTATCTTTATTGATTCTAGAAACAAAATCAAATATAACTTTTATGCTTTGCTCGTCGTTAACTGGATCTATATGATATCCGTTAATATTATTTTGAATAATCTCAAGCGGACCTCCGTATTTTGTTGCTATAACAGGAAGTCCGGAGCTCATGGCTTCAATTACAGTTAAACCGAATCCTTCAAATAAGCCGGGCTGAATGAAAACGCCTTTTTTATCCGCCACTAGCCTGTATACTTCTCCGGCTTCATCTTTCCTGAATAATTTTCCTATCCACCTTATTTTATCATTCAGAATATACTGATCAATGTATTTATACATTTTATGAATCTCTTCTATCTCCTCTTTGTCAGAAGATTTGGACACATCTACATTGCCCGCGACAATAATTAAGTTCGCGATTTTCTGAAGTTCTTTACTTTTCCCGAACCAGCGGACAAGTGAGGTTAGGTTCTTGTTGCTGTCAAGCCGCGCCATTGAAAATATCGGTATTAACGATGGATTTTTCAGTGTTCCTACAACCTCGTCATCTTTTTTATTTTCAAATAAAAGCTGAGTTAACGAATGTTTGATATGATCATTACGTTTATCAATTTGTGAATAAGGGAAATATATATTTTCATTTACGCCGGGAGACAATATATTAAATTTAGTATGGCTCAAATCAATTCCGTTTTCAACTCGGTATAATCCGGGAAGCGTAAAATGTTTGTGTGATTCATATTGACCTACGGAATCATCGGTACCTGCAATTTCCTGGAATGTGGAAGTTATTTGAAAATCGGAAGCGTTCATTGCTAGTAAGTCGGCCGTAAATTGAATAGAAAAATTATAATGCGGATCCAAATCATTCCAATACAAATCACTGAATAAATACTTGCTTTTTTCGAGCGCGTGAGCGATACAGCATTGTGTAACACCGAAACTTTTTGAGAGCAGATAAGAAACAAGATTCCCGTCGGAATAATTTCCGATTACTAAATCGGGTCTGCCGCCGAATTCCGCTTTTAACGCGAAAAAAGAATCTTCCGCAAACTCTTCTAAGTAAGGCCAAATTTGGAACCGAGAAATCCAATTATCTGTAACTGCCGGATTATGTTTTCTGAAAGGAACGCGCAATATCCAAACATTTTTTGTATTTCTAATTTTCTCAAGTCTTTTATTACATGTTGTGTTGCCGGCGTTAGGTATTTGGCGCGTTAGAATAATTATTTTGGGCTGTACATTTAATCCGGATTTTTTAATTGTTTCGCCAAGCGATTTTTCAAGCGCTTTTACCTGATCAAGAATATATACAACCTGTCCGCCCGTATCGGGCATACCTAAAACACCGTCCTGAGCAAAATATCCGTGTGGAGAAATTACCGCTATTTTTGTGATCATCGGGATCCGGGTTATAAATTCTTTTAAGGTAATATGGTCTGGCGAATTTAACAAATCCCTAAGCAGGTTAAGACTGTGTGTTATTTCATGTACATTTTCTCCAATTCCTTTTTCAATTCCAAAATCCTGAAGAGCGTGTTTTACCTTGCCGAATTTGGTTTCCTCATCAAAACCCGAAAGATATTTTAAAGCTTTTGATATGTTATCAATCAAATGTTCCGGATCATTTACCCTGTCGTTCAGAATTAGTTGTTCACCGTTTACACTGTGCTTTTTAATAAACTCGAAAATTACATTTCGCCACTTATCAATATCATTAAACATTTTACTTGATAAAAAGCGGTTAAGAAATTCAAATCCCTGTCCGATGTTCTTAGGATCACGCACTAGTGGCTGTCTATCGTAAAAGGGTTTAAAATCAAGATTTAGAATATTTTTTTTACTTTCCGGATTAATAAATTCTTCTTTAGTGATTAAATATTCTACAACGGATATTTCCTCAAGAATCACCTCTTCAATAAGTACGGCATAAAATTTTGTTTGCCCAATTTTTTCACGCACGTCGATATAAACTTTATGATCAATTGTAAAAGCTTCCTGAAGAAGATTTACAATTTCATCAAGCTCATTATTTTTTATCTTATTTTCTTTTTTGAATTTAACATACAGTTCTACTAAATCTCCTTTAACGTATGGTTTTTTTTCTCCGAGAGTAAGGCTGCTCATATATCCGAAGAACTCATTTTTAATGCTGTCAACATTCATCAAAAAACTTCTTTTCATATTAATCCTTTCTTAAAAAATTATAAAAGTTCACGCCTTCTAAAATTCCGGCCGTAGCTTTTTCATTCGCGAAATAAATTCTTCTTCTTCCTTTTAATTTTTTAAGCTCGCCGCTGTGTTCACCTACAACAATTCCGAGCAGTTCACCGCGAAGCATATCTTCATCATTTCCGCTGTCGCCCGCGACCAAAATATTTTCATGAGGTATGTTCCACCTGTAGGCAAGGTATCTAACCGCTCTTCCTTTACTAGCGCGGTAAGGAAGAATATCGATATATTTTTTATGGCTGTTCATAAAATTTGCTTTTATTCCGTTCTTTACGAGAGTATCAATAACGGATTTCAGATTTTTTTCATTAGTTTCGTGATAATAACTTATTTTGAATTTCCGCTGCGCTTCATTTTCCTGAAGTTTCATAAAATCGAAACGGCTCAATAATTCAACTATTTTTTCTCTTTTCCACATAGATGAGATATGCGCTTCCCAGCCAGTGGAGTAGAAATATTCGTCATTTTCTCTTTTATAATAGATCTCGCTGCCGACCGACGAGATTATAATATCGGGCATAACAAAATCATGTTCCTTAAGAACATTAATCGCTGAATCAATTGTTCTGCCTGTAGCTACTCCGAAACCAATTTGAGGATGATTTTCTATAATCAGCTGTTTTAATTTCCGCTGCGCTTCTTCGTGCCCGATTAAAGTATCGTCAATATCAAAGATCATTAGTTTTTCATACTTCAATAATTTTTTGCCCGTCGCTAAAAATGTTTTCGGATTCTGTTTCATAATATCAAGCATAGATTTTATTGATTTTAAATACGAATCGATATGCGCTCCCCATGAATAATAATCGTGAACCTTTCTTATTCCGCTACTTGAAAATTTTTCCCAAATATTTTCATTGTCAATTATTTTATGTATTGCTTTAGAAATATTCTTAGAATCTGACACGTCTACAATTAAACCGTTATGCAGATTGCCTATAATATCTCTCGGACCTCCGTCATCAGTAGCGACAATCGGAAGTCCGCTTGCCGCGGCTTCAATTAATGTCAGCCCAAAATTTTCACTGAATGCCGGGTTAACAAAAAGACCTCTTGTTTCGGCCGCAACCCTGTAAAGTTCCGGCACTTCATATTCAACATCGTGTGTTTTAGGAATTGCCATGCTTCCGTAAAGATTATACTTATCCATAAGCAGCAGCATTTCAGTTAAAACATCTTTATCCAGCTCGGGCATTTCCTGTATGTCGTTTCTTAAACCTGCGAATATAGCGAGATTTGTTTTTTTCTGAAGTTCAGGATCTTCCCCGAACGCTTGAATAAGTCCCGCAATATTTTTCTTTTTTTCGGGTCTGCACAGCGCGAGAATAATAGGTTTGTGCATATTCGTAAAAAATCTCCATAATTCATTTCTTATATGGTCTCTTACTTTTTGTTCTTCATCATGCCATTCTCTTTTTTCATTAAAGGGAAAGAATCTTGTCAGATCAATTCCTGGCGGAATAACGTCGAACTTGCCGGATGCCGAATTATTATATTGTCCATACTGAACATCGGCTTCCTGACGCGTACTTGTAATAATTTTATCGGCGTAAAAAATTGTGTCTTCTTCAGCGGTTATTCTCAGGTTCATTTTGTATCTTTTATTTATTTCATCGTCGTCCAACCCTTGAGCTTTAAGATTATTATACTTTGATCTTCCTAACGAATGCCCCGTTTGAATAAAGGGGATTCCGAAAAACTGTGTAAGTTTTGTGCAGACAAATCCAGCATCGGCATAATGACCGTGAATTATATCAGGCAGTTCGCCGCTTGATTTTATATGTTTAATAGTTTTATCAACGAATTCTTCAAGATGATCCCATAACAATTCTTTTTTAATATATTTTGCCCCGCCGCATCGAATTCTTACAATGCTTAACTTTTCATTTACTGTTTCATTCCTTTGAGAATAAATATCATCATAATCTTTATCATTAATATACCTGGTTATAATTTCTACCTTTCTTACTTCATTTCTTTCCGACAATGATTTAGCAAGCTGCAGCACATATCTGGTTTGTCCGCCTGTGTCAACATTTCTGCCAATTTCAAGATTATCACCCCGAATTAAACCGTGAATATTATAAAGCTGTATATAAAGTCCGTTGTTAGTTTTGTTCATTATTAATTACTTCTATATATTTATTATAAAAAGTTTTGTCTTTGGGAATAGCTCCGTTTATTGTGCATATATCCGCCGCGAATTCTGAAGCTATGGTGTTAATTTTATTTAATTCCCATTGCAGCAAATAGCCTATACATAAAACTGCTGAATAAGCGTCCCCCGCTCCTACTGTATCTTTTATATTTTCAACAACATGTTTATGCTTGCTAATTTTTTGTTTTTTCATTAAAACAGCGCCTTCTTCTCCTAGAGTTACACACAATAATTCGATTTTAAATTCTTTGATTAATTGCTGAGATATTTTTATTAAATCATAATCAGTTTTTAGCAATAAATTGTTTATTATTTTTAATTCGTCTTCATTTACCTTTACTATGTCGGAATTTAGTAGAGAATTCGAAAGAATTTTCTTTGTATAGAAATTCTGGCGCAAATTAATATCAAAGAAAAACTTTGAATTATTATTAAACAATTTCCGAATCGTATTTCTTGATACTTTATTTCTCTGGGCCAACGAACCGAAATAGATTAGCCCCGCTTCATTCGTTATATATTCTTTTGCTTTTTTAATCAGGGAAATAAAATCGTATGCAGCATTATCTTCAATTATAAACTCGGGCACCTTTTCATTATTTAATTTTATATAAACCCTGCCTGTTTTTCTGTATTTGTCAATTTGAATAAAATCTGTGTCAAAGTTTTCGCTGTTAAGTCTATCTAAAATTTCATTCCCTAATTCATCATCGCCAATCCTGGAAATAAGTTTCCCTTTACCGCTCAGCCGCCATATATGATATATAAAATTAAACGGGGCGCCGCCGAGTACTTTATAATTAGGGTAACAATCGAATAGTATTTCACCGACAGCAATAATTTCTTTTTCAATTTTCATAACATTTAATTTCGTTTAAGTAATTATTTATTAAAAACAATTAATATTGTCCCGATTCATTTTAATTATAAATAATTATTTTCTAAATAAACGCAGAATGTTAAAGGAAAGGAGCTCCAAGAAATTTATAAATTCAAATTCATTTATGAATGAATCTGCATATAAAATAAAATAAATAGCGAGAATTTCAAGTTTTTAAAGGATTTGGCATAAAATCCTAATTTTAAGCACGCAAATTTTTCCTACTTAATCAATTTTTCCTTAGTTTACAGGTTTGCAATTTTAAGAAAGAAAATTCATGGCAGAATACTCAAAAGATAAAATTATTATAAAAGGCGCAAGGCAGCATAATTTAAAAAATGTTGATTTGGAAATTCCGCGCAATAAACTAATTGTTTTTACAGGTGTAAGCGGCAGCGGTAAATCATCTCTTGTTTTTGATACAATTTATGCCGAAGGCCAGCGCAGGTATGTTGAAAGTCTTTCTTCATACGCCCGCCAATTTCTCGAGAGAATTAATAAACCCGATGTTGATTTCATATACGGTATCTGTCCGGCAGTAGCAATTGAACAAAAAACAGGGTCGCGAAATCCGCGTTCGACAGTTGGAACAAGCACGGAAATATATGACTACTTGCGTCTGCTATTCGCGAGAATAGGCAAAACAATTTGTTTTGACTGCGGCAATGTTGTGAAGAAAGATACGGTATCGTCTGTATCCGAGTTTCTTGAAGAAAAAGAAGACGGTGCTAAATTTTATATCGGATTCCCTATTCATTCACACGAAGGCCGTACTGTAAAAGAAGAAGTTGATTTGTTAAGAAAAAAAGGATTTTTTAGAATTTTTGTTAAGAAAACGCTTCTTGATTTAAATGAAGACGTTAAACTTCCCAAAAACAAAAAAGATATTATAGTTGTACTTGACAGAATTAAGTTAAAAAAAGGAAAAGTAAGAGAATCTATTGCGGAATCACTGGAGTCCTCCTTTAAAGAAGGTGAAGGTCGCTTAGCAATAATTAACGCGGAAACAAATGAAGTAAATTTCTTTACTCAATTTTACGAATGCTGCGGAATAAGATACGAAGAACCTGAACCCAGGTTTTTTTCCTTTAACAATCCGTTTGGCGCATGTCCGGTATGTCAGGGCTTCGGGAAAACAATGGGTTATGAAATGAATCTAATCGTACCCAATCCTAAACTTACAATTTTAGAAGGGGCAATTGCTCCGTGGCGTACCGTAAAATACAGTAAACATTTAAGAGATTTAATTCGAGTTGCCGGCGATAAAAAAATTCCGGTTGATGTCCCTTTTAATAAACTTAGTGAAGAACATAAGGAGCTTATACATAAAGGTTTTAACGGGTTTGTTGGTATTGATAAATTCTTTAAACAGCTTGAAGAAAAAACTTATAAAATGCATATACGTATTTTACTAAGCAAATACAGAGGTTATACCAAATGCAGCGCATGTAAGGGAACCAGATTAAGAAGAGAAGCGCTTCAGGTGAAAATTTCCGGTATGTCGATCGCCGATATTGTACACATGTCAATTGAAAAAGCTAAAGTATTTTTTGAAGGACTTGAACTTACCGAATATGAACAGAAAATAGCGGACAGAATTTATAAAGAGATAACCAAACGTTTGATTTTTCTGGATGATGTCGGACTCGGTTATTTAACCATGGACAGATTAGGGAATACTCTTTCAGGAGGCGAGACACAAAGAATTAATCTTGCTACATCACTTGGATCGGCATTAATGGGTACGCTTTATGTATTAGACGAGCCCAGCATTGGACTTCATCCAAGGGATAACAGCAGACTGATAAAAATATTAAAGTCGCTGCGCGATATCGGCAATACCGTTTTAGTTGTAGAGCATGATTCGGAAATGATGGAAGAAGCCGATTTAATTGTTGATATGGGACCAAAGGCCGGAACAAACGGCGGGCAAATTATAGCTTATGACACTTATAAAAATATATTAACTAATGAGAAATCATTAACCGGCAAATATCTTTCGGGAAAATTAAAAATACCTTTACCTTCCAAAAGAAATACGAATGAAACCAAATCAATTAAAATTACAGGCGCTAAAGAAAATAATCTTAAAAATATTAGTATAGAAATACCTCTTAAAAAGTTTGTCGTCGTTTCCGGCGTTAGCGGTTCAGGTAAAAGCACCTTAATTCATGATATACTTTACGCTGGAATAATAAAAAACCTGGGAGGCAATCCAGGTAAAATCGGGAAATATGACTCCATTGAAGGCGGACAATATATAGATGAAATTGAAATTGTTGACCAGTCGCCTATTGGTAAATCACCCCGTTCAAATCCTATCAGTTATGTTAAAGGTTATGAACATATTAGGAATTTGTTTTCTTTAACTCCGCAGGCAAGAGCACGGGGATATAAACCCGGTTTCTTTTCCTTTAACGTTCCCGGCGGAAGATGCGAAACTTGCCAGGGCGAAGGATTTGTTAAAATTGAAATGCAGTTCCTTGCCGATTTGTATCTGGAATGCGAAGATTGTAAAAGCACGCGTTTCAAAAAAGAAGTACGCGAAGTTACTTATAAAGGGAAAAATATAGTCGATGTTTTAAATATGACAGTTGACGAAGCGCTTGAGTATTTCAAAAACGACAAAAAAATTTCAGGTTATATGCAGGTGCTCACCGATGTAGGATTAGAATACATAAAACTCGGGCAGCCTTCAAACACACTTTCGGGCGGAGAAGCGCAGCGAATAAAACTTGCGCTTCATTTATCCATGCAGAAGAAAAACAAACATACATTATTTATTTTTGATGAGCCTACAACCGGTCTTCACTTTGACGACATAGGCAAACTGCTGAATTGCTTCAACATGCTTATAAAAGAGAATAACTCCGTTGTAATTATTGAACACAATTTAGACGTAATAAAATGCGCGGATTATATAATTGATTTGGGTCCCGAAGCCGGAGACCGCGGCGGTGAGATTGTTGCAACCGGAACTCCGGAAGAAATTATTAATAATGAAAAATCTTATACAGGTAGATATTTAAAATCATACTTAGTGTAGAAGTTGCATTTCCTTTACCGCTTTTGTGAAATGAAGCCACTACATTTGTAAGATCTCTTCTCTTTTGCCGCTTACAAATTTTATTTTCAAGAAAGAATATTTAGATAAATCTTCTTCAACCGAAATTATATTTTCCCCGTGAAGCAGTTTAGCTTTTTGGATTAAAATCTGTTTCTCTTTATCACCAGCTAGTATATTAATATCTTCTTCCGCAGATGAATATAGAAGAATTTTATAATGGTCGTTTATATCTTTGAACAAAACGGGTTTATCAAAATGTTTTAACTCTTTCGCGAGTTTTGATAATTTAGGAAGGGTTATTTCCACTACGTTTGAGTACTGCAGACTTTCATTCCAAAGCTTGTCAACAGATGTTAAAGTGAAAAAATATTTTACGAAATTCGGTTTTGCAAAATCCAGGGTCACAGAAGTTTTATCGGCCTCAATAATTTCAAAAAAGTTGTTCGGTGTTATTGCCGAATTAATGTTATTCAGTCTGTACAAAGTATAATATCCAATACCGTTGTTGTTCAACGAAACATCCGGCTGGTTCCATTTAAGTTTTATTTGAGTATCATTTACAAATTGAAAAGTAAGATTTTGCGGAGCTTGAGGACGCAGTTCGTCAATCCACTTCATTGCAGCGGGGAATGCGAATTTTTCATACGATTTAAAATTGTAATCGGCGATATTCTGATATCTGAAAAATGAGACTCCCTCTGCCCCAATTTTCCGTGATAGTTTTATTATGTCTTCAAGTTCATCTTTCACTTCATCCTTATACGCGGCAACGCCAAGGATTAAATTTCTTTCATGTATGTTTTTACGCCAGTTTACAGCAAGAGAATCAAATCTGGGATTTGAATTTATATCCCAGTAAATTTGCGGCACAATATAATCCAGAAACTTTTCATTTATCCATTTACGCGAATCCTGGTAAACCGACAAATATGATTCGCTTCCAACGGCTCCTTTAATATTCGTATAAATACCGAAGGGCGCAGCACCCATTTTTATAATAGGATTGATCTGTTTAGCCGCCTTGGATAAATCCTTTACAATATTTGATATGTTTTCTCTGCGCCAATTATTTTTATCTAAGCCGCGCCCGTACATTTTATATGATTGCTCATCATTAAAATCATTCCCCGGGTAACGGATAAAATCAAACTGCACACCGTCTATTTTATAATTAGTTACCAGTTCTTCAATAATACTAACAAGGTAATCCTTTGTTGAAGGGAGGCCCGGATCAAGCCAGTAAGAAACGGCTCCTTCGTTATTTGATTTTACAATTAATTCGGGATGCAAATTTGTTACATGCTTCGGGTGACTCATTATAAATTCATCCTTTCCCGCGAAGCACCGGTTTACATTAATCCATGCATGGATTTCCAAACCTCTTTTGTGAGCTTCTTTAACCGCAAACTCAAGCGGATCGTATGAAGTCATTTTACCCGTTGTGCCGGTTAGATATGGAGTAAACGGTTCAATTTCCGAATTATAAAATAATGTGCCGTTGCTTCTTACCTGGAAATAAACTGTATTAAGATTTTTTTCTTTTATATTATCGAGAATCTTAATCAGTTCATTTTTTTGCACATCTTCATCAAACACCGGAGGGGGCCAATCAAGCCTGAAGTTAGTTGTTAGCCATACGGCTCTGGTTTCTCTTTCTATTCTTTCATTCTGCGCGGGACTTTGAGCATATGTAAAACATAAAAATTGTACCGACAAACATATAACTGCAATAAATAATTTTTTCATATGTTATTTCGCAAAGAGATTCAGTCCGTATTCAATTGATTCAAGAACTAAGTTACGCTCAGCTTCGCAATCAAGAATTACCTCGCCGGTTTTCTTTAATAGAACAAATTTAATTTTATTGTTCCTGTTTTTTTTATCTCTTTGCATAATGCCGTAAATTTTATGTTTGTTATAACTATTAATTTTAATTTCACTTTTAAACTTATTAATAAGCAGGCTGTATCTTTTTAGTTTTTCATCTTTTAATAAGCCTACTTTATTCGACAAATAAAGCGCAGACGCTAATCCTACAACAACCGCTTTACCGTGTTTAATTTTATGATTTTGTTCTACTTCAATACCATGGGCAAAAGTATGACCTAGATTTAAAACTTTTCTTAATCCAACTTCTTTTTCGTCATTTTCAACCACGCTGCCTTTAAAGTTGACGCATTCAAATATTACTTTTTCAATTACTTTTTTATTTAAAGCGAAAACCTGTTCAATATTTTTAAGAACATATGTATAAAATTTTTCGTCTGTTAAATACGCATATTTAATTATTTCGCCCGCACCGCAAAGTATTTCTTCACGGGGTAAAGTTTTAAGAAAATTTGTGTCTATTAATACAAATTCCGGCTGATAAATTGAACCAACAATATTTTTTGTGTGCTCCAGATTTACGCCTGTTTTACCTCCGATTGAACTGTCAACAGCAGCTAATAATGTGGTTGGCACTTGAATATATTTTACTCCTCTCGAAAAAACAGACGCTGCAAATCCCGCAATATCTCCTACTATACCACCGCCAATAGAAATTATTAATGTATCGCGGCTGTAATTATTCGTGGTCAGTTTTTTTAATATTTTCTCGAGTGTTTTTAACGATTTATCTTTTTCGTTCGGTGTAATTTTGATAAAATCATATTTTGAAAATTTGCCTGATAAATTTTTCTCAATCGTGCTTTTCCATTTTGAATAGAATCCGCTGTCGATTACCGCAAAAACATTAGACGGCAAATTTTTATTTTTTATAAGTTTATTCAGGTCTTTAAAAATTCCGCTTCCGTAATAAATCTCATAAGGATTTGATTTTAATTCAATATTAATTTTCTTCATTTATCATTCTGCATATTTTTTTTACAAGACTGTCTATTGTTAAACCAATACGCTGTTTATCAGTATCAATTGTGATATCGGCGCTTTCATATAAAGAATTTCGTTCCGCCAGAATATCTTTAATTCTTTTTAAGAACTCTTCTTCCGGTTTTTCGTTTAATACAAGATCTTTAAATAACGGTCGGTCGAGTTTATGTTTTATTCTTTTATAAATTATTTCGGGGGCTACTTTAAGATAAATTAATTTTCCTGTTGATTTAATAATCCTGAAATTATTTTCATTTATAATTGTACCTCCGCCCAAAGCAATAATAAGGTTTTCTTTTTTCGATAGCTCATTTAACTTTTCGGTTTCTTTATCTCTGAAATATTGCTCCCCTTCGGATTCAAAAATATTAACAACCGATTTACCTGTATCTGCTTCAATTTCTCTATCGAGATCGTAATAATCCCACCCGAGCGTATTTGCGAGAATAGGTCCAACGGTACTTTTTCCGCTTGTCATAAAACCTGTTAAATATATAATTCTGCACTTCATAAAATGATTTATAAAATTAAGCAACAATATAGTGAATATAATAACTATTATTAAAGTGTTAGAAAAATTTGTGAGGCTAAAAACCTGAGCAGATTTAAAACAATCTAAATACAACTCCGATAAGAAAAGTCATTCCGTCGACATTCGCTTTTGTTTCAAAAGATTCTCTTGAAAGAAGTAAGGATCTTCCTTCATAATCAAATACTTGCTTGGAGTATTTGCTTTTCATATCAAATTCAGGGTCACGAAATCTAAGCTCTGCTCTCAATGAAATAAATTCGTTGGCAATATAATCCATGCCGGTGCAAACCTGAATACCGTAAGCAGTTTGACTCCCGTTATCCGTAACGGAAACATCGCTGAAATTCCTTACTTGTCGACCAAAATAAATTCCTGCGCCTCCGCCCATATAAAATTTGAAATTTTCAGTTGAGAATGGGATGTGATAGTATAATGTTAACTCAACCGGTATCAACTCAAATCCGTCATCAACTTCAATTATAAATCCTCCGACCGAGAATTCGCCGTGGTTTGAAGTTTTCCTTAAATACTCGGTCGAGATTCCAATTATAAGGGGTTCGGAAATTTTATATCTTATATCTATTCCGTAACTTCTGGCTCCGTCCATTTCTATAAACTGGTTTCTTAAAATAGCGTCTTGAGCATTCGGGTATAAATAAAGTTTTGAAGTTGTTGTATAACTATAATTAAAAGAGATTCCGATGTTCGAATTATCATATTGGGCGGAAATATTTCCGTTTAATCCAATAATAAAAAGGAGAAAAAATATATGTAAATTATTTTTATTCATAAATTTTTAAGCAATATATGAAAATTATATTTTTCCAAAAGCGAAAAATAAATGCCTTTTAAAATAAAAAAGCCGCAATTATACAACCGCGGCTTTTTATAAAATTAACAATTCAATTTATCTATAGTATTTATATCTTAGATCTTCAACATCGGCTTCATTTTTTAAATTTTGAACCCATTGAGTAAAGTATTCTGATCTTTTTTTATCTAATAAATCATTTCTAAATCCTTCTCTCTGAAGTTCGTAAGTACCTTCATTAAGTTTTGTTCTATAAGTTACTTTTACTAGATAACTTGATCTCTGGCCTTTTACCGGTCCGGCAACTTTATTTAGTTCCGCGGTAAATGCAAAATCAGTTAAAGCGAAATCCTTTCCGGCTCCGGGCAGACTTGCAGTTCTGACAAAATCAGTTGCGGTATTATATTCGGCATAAGGGAATGCGTTTCCGGCTTCTTTTAAATTTGTGCTTTCACCCAAATTATTTTTTACACTTGCGGCCAGTTCAAAAGTTTTATTAAGTTTTTTCTCGGTCTTAACTAAATTTTCAATCTGGGCTTTAACTTCATCAAATGTTTTATAACCTGCTTTAAGTTCTTCGGCAACAACGGCAACAACATATCCTGCATTAACTTTAAAAACTTCGCTGATTGATCCTATACCGTTTTCAAAAGCAAATTTAACGAGAGCTTTGTTCGAACCAACTCCGGGAACCAAGCCTGAATTTTCTAAAAAAGGGATTGATTCTTTAACTTCATAATTCAGTACGGCAGCTTCTTCTTCAAAATCATTTTTCTCGGCAAGATATGCAAAATCACCTGCCTTATTATAAATTTTGTCAATTGTGGCAGCAGACACGGCAATATTATTTGTTATTTTTTCAATTACTAAATCGGAATTTGTTCTGTCGGTAACTTTAACAATATGAAAACCGAATTGCGTTTCAATCGGTTTCTGCACCTCTCCAATTTTTCCGTTAAACACAGCATCTTCGAAGGCTTTAACCATTTGATTTTTTCCGAACCATCCTAAATCGCCGCCTTTGGGAGCGTTCGCAGGGTCCTGAGACAATTGTTTTGCTACTTCGGCAAAATCAGCGCCTGCCATAATTCTATTATATGCATTCATTGCCTCGGTTTTTGCCGAATCTTTATTATCGTCAAATCTAAATAATATATGTGATGCTCTTGCATATGTATCATTTGATTTTACTTTATTTAATAATCTATAAAGTTCATAACCTCTGCTAGTTAAAACTGGTCCAACAATTGAGCCATCTGTAGCACTCAATAATGCATTCTGAGCGTTCGGATCAATGTTTGATACTCCTACTGTATCTCTTGAATAAGGCTGATCCGAATAAATTTCTACATAACCTTTAAAAGTACTTGTATCATTTTTAATTTTTTCAGCAATTGCAATCAGGTTATCTCTAACCGAAATTGTATCACCCTCTGAAGGTTTTGTTTCAAAAAGGACATACTTAATTTTTCTTTGTTCTTCAACCTTATATTCATCTTTGTGTTTATCGTAATAATTTTTCAAATCATCTTCAGTAAAAGAAATCATTGAGTCGGCTACATTACGAACCGGTACCATCAAATATTCAGCGTTCATTTTTACGGCTTTATCATAAAACGCTTCTTTAATTTCATCTTCAGTAACAATAATTGAAGCGTTAAAATAATCTTGCAGTTTTTGCTGAATTAACTGAGCTCTTACCTGATCTTCAACCTGAAGCAGAATTTCTTTATTACGCGGATCAAACAGCGCGGTATTATAAGCGTCCCTGTTAAAATTTCCTGTAGAATCAATAAAATTCTGTTTCAGGAATTGGGGAGGATTATCGCCCATAATTAAATTTGAAATTTCTTCATCCGATACTTTTATACCGAGTTCATTTATTTTATTATCAATAAGTCTTTGCGCAACGATTGCATCCCAAACCTGATCTCTAAAAAAATCCATTTGTTCTTCTTTAATTTCTTGTCCGGTTTGAGCTACTTGATTTTGCCTTGCTCTTTCAACAAACTGTGAAAAATCCTGGTAAGATACTTCTTCACCGTTTATATAACCAACCGCGTTAGATCTTTGACCTATAATATCTGTCAGCTTTGAATCGGACAAAACCATAAAGAGTACAAACAACCCTCCGACAGTAATAATAAACCAAGGAGCTAAACTCCTCATACGGGCCATCATAGCCATATTTTACTATTCCTCCCTGCCTGCAGGTGAGCAAGCAATTTTACATTTTAGAAAAAGATTAAGACATTAAATTTAGACACAGACACCCATAAATGCAATGATTTTTATAATAATTATTTTAGGATGAAATTATTCAAATTCACCCTTAAATCCAACATAAGACTATCAAATTATTATGTATTCTTCAAAAGTAAGCATAAGCGGCTTATTAACTTTTCCCGCTTTTTTAATATTACAATTTATTCTTAATTACCTGAATTATTTTTTTACGGCAAAACTATTTTAGTTCAGATTCAAACAAGTATAACCCAAATCACAAAATCCCATTATATCAATTTATTTATACAACTTTAAATTTTTGGGAAATTAATATCTTTTAGAAATTTTAAATATTATTTAAAAATAATTATTATCGCTTTAAATCTTTATAAAATTCTAATAAAAGCCGAAAAAAGTTGCATGAAAAGGCTGGCTTGTTTAACTTTACTTCCGCTTTATATATTGCCTCAAAAAAATCAATTAATTTTATGGTATAAAATGCCCTCATTTAGCGAAACATGGTTGCCTTATATTTATTTATATGGAGTAGGCGGAATATTTTTTTTAGCGGGAATGATTATTGCGAGAAAAAGCAATGCGCTGGATATTACAAAAAAGAAACACCGCTACTGGTATAAGGTATTAATTTTCGGATATCTGTATTTCATGATAATTCACGCGTTATTAATAATTGCAGCATTATATTGGTAGAAAATGGAAAAATTTCATAACATTGGATCGTCTGTCGATTGGATAGTAATGATTGCATATTTTGTAATTGTAATGGTTTTCGGCAGTTATTTTGGAAGATACAACAGGAACACTAAAGATTTCTTTTTCGGCGGAAGAAGATTTTCATGGTGGCTCATCGCCTTCTCAATTGTAGCAACCGGAGTTGGTAGCCATAGTTTCGTTAAGTATGCAGCAAAAGGATTTGAACATGGTTTATCGTCAACTATGACGTATATGAACGATTGGTTTTTTGTACCATTCTTCTTATTCGGCTGGCTTCCTATTGTAATTTATTCCAAGATCAGGTCAATTCCCGAATACTTTGAATTGAGATTCAGTCCGTCGGCCAGATTTTTAGCTACAATCCTATTATTATTTTATATGATAGGATATATAGGTATAGGCTTTTTAACATTAGGTAAAGCCGCACAGCCGCTTCTGCCTGAAACTTTTAGTTTATTCGGAACTACCTATCATTTTACCTTAATGGGAATAATAATTTTTATAGCCATAATTACAGGTATTTATATAACATTCGGCGGTCAGACCGCCGTTATATTTACAGACTTGCTTCAGGGTTTTATTCTGCTTTTTGCAGGTTTTCTGTTGTTGGTATTAGGTATAGATTATATTGGCGGATTCGGAATGTTTTGGGATCTGCTTCCAGTTACATGGAAACTGCCATTAGCACATTATAATGAACCGTCAAGTTTTAATTTTGTAGGAATTTTCTGGCAGGACGGTATAGCCGGTTCTGTAGGTTTCCTGTTTATGAATATGGGATTAATAATGCGATTTATGGCAACAAAAAATGTTGATGAAGGGAGAAAAGCTGCGACATTTAATATTTTGTTTATGCTTCCATTATCCGCAATTGTTGTCGGAAACGCCGGATGGATAGGCAAGGCAATTTCGGTTATGAATCCGGATATTGTAAGTCCAAATACATCTCCGGACCAAATTTTTGTGGTTATTGCAAATATTGTATCACATCCGGGAGTTTTCGGTTTTATTATGGCTGCGTTAACTGCCGCGCTTATGTCAACTGTTGATACTCTCATTAATGCTTCTTCGGCAATTTTTATAAATGATATTTACAGACCTGTAGCTATTTGGATGAAACATAAAAAAGTATTAACCGCTAAAGAAACTGACAAAAAAGAATTATCGGCGGCAAGATGGTCATCAGCAGCTATTACTGTATTAGGCGTAATTGCGGTTCTCCCCTTTAATGAATTTCCTACTGTATACGAAGCTCACGGATATTTTCATTCTACATTAACACCGCCTCTAGTCATTGCTATTTTCCTAGGTGCTTTTTGGAAGAAATTTACTCCTGCCGCTGTTATTGCTTCATTTGTGGGAGGAGTTGCATTAATGATGCTTGGTTCCAATTATCCCGGAATTCTAATGTCTCCTTTCGACCACGGCATAATTATGGACCCAGTTAAGCCTTATTCATATATAAGAGCGCTTTATAATTTGTTTGTATGCGGATTTATTGCGGTAGTTGTTACATTAACAACTGTTTACCAAAAAAGAATTATTGATAATATTAAGAAGAACGCCTCGCATAATACCGTTATGTACGGCTTAACCGCGATATCGGTAGTTATGTTTTTATTTATTATTTTCGATTTAGGAGGCGTCTGGTTCTTAGCCGTTATATCCATAATTATGTCATGGCTTATTGCTTTATCTGTTACTTATTTTGTAAAATATGATGAAGTAAAAAATACCGAAGGACTTACTACATGGTCAATCGCAAAAGCGAAAGAAATGTTTAAAGGCGGAAAGCTTAATGAACGGGAAGGCAAAATAATAAAGGTAAACTGGAAATTAAAAGAAAGCGAAGATGACTTAATTTATTTTTCAAAAAACGATATGGAAATAATGGCTGCAGACCCGGGTGATCTAGTATATTTAAGCGATAAGCGGAAATATTTAGGCGGATTAAAGTCTATTCATTCAGTTTACGGAGAGCCTCATAACGAAGACGGAATAGTTTATATTAATACAGAACATTTAGAAGGCGGAATTTTTTCAAAAGGCAGATTATTAACAGCCGAAAAAGAAATGTAATTTGTTAGACTCAAGACATGAGATTTGAGACACAAGATTTTGTAAATAAAATTTATTCTAAGATGATCTTAATTTTGGGTCTCAAATCTCATATCTAAATAAGTCCATGTGCTTTTTTCTCTTCTAATTTTTTAATAACTATATCCGGAACGAATTTACTAACATCCGCGCCGAACTGAGAAAGATTTCTTACAATTGTAGAATTTAAATAAGTATATTTTTCATGCGGCATTAGAAAAATTGTTTTTATATTGTTTGCTAATTTTCTATTCATTAATGCCATTTGAAATTCATATTCAAAATCACTTACCGCTCTTAAACCTCTTATAATTCCAACTGCGCCAAGCTGTGTTGCGTGATCTACAACAAGTCCGTCAAATGTATCGATTATCACGTTATCGCAATCTTTTAAACTTTCTCTTAGCATTTCCAAACGTTCTTCTATAGTAAACATATTGGTCTTAGACGGGTTTCGCGCAACCGTTACAACAACCTCGTCGAATAAGTCCATTGCCCTGTGTACTACATCAATGTGACCGTAAGTCACAGGATCGAATGTGCCCGGATATATAACTTTTCTCATTATTAAGTTTCCATAATTTCAAATGCAGGTAAATATATAAAATATTAATTCATTAAAAAAATTGATGTACGAGAATTAATTTTTTAAAGAAAATTGATAAAAAAGGCTATCGCCCATTCTTTTAAATGGCTCGCATTTAAACATACTTATGTCTTTTTCTTTTGTTTGAATGGACCTTTCTATTATAACAAGTCCGTCATCTTTTAAGTAATTTCTTTGCAGAATATTTTCCATAACCTTAAATACATCATCTTTAAAAAAAGGAGGATCAATTAAAATTAGATCATACTTTTCATGCTGACTAATAGTCGTGAATTTAACCGCTTCCATTTTAAAAATTCTGCATAAAGATTGAACACCCAATGAGTCGATATTTTCCTGAAGAGTTTTATATATTACAAAATTCTTTTCAACAAAATGAACTTCGCCGGCACCTCTGCTTAAAGCTTCGAATCCCAATGCCCCGCTGCCGGCGTATATGTCGCAGACTTTTATCCCATCAAAATCGACAATATTGTTCAGGTAGTTAAATAAGGATTCTTTATTTCTATCGGTAGTTGGTCTAACTAAATTTGATTTGGGAACCTTTATGGTTCGTCCTTTAAATTGTCCGCTTATTATTCTCATTATATAAGTCTTAAAGCTATTCCTGCAGCGGAAGAAAAAGAATAGAATTTTTTGTGAACTAAATCTTCTTTATTCAACTCTGGAGAAATTTTAATTTTTTCAAACGGATTTAGAAGTATAAAATTATAATTTGTTATTTCCCGAAGTTTATTCAATAAATTCTCCGACGCAAAACTGCCCGACAAATAAATTTCCTTATTTAATTTTCCTTCTTTAAAATAAGGCAGTATATCAATTTCTTGTTTTAACTTATGCAAAAAATCATTAATTGAATTTATTTGCAGCGACATAAAAAACTCGAGCCCATTTTTATCTATTATTGATACTGAAAAATATTTCTCATCCAAAAGTATACTTGCAGTATGATTATCAATTGGAAGATTTGTTAAAAATGTATCGGCGGCAATATGAGCGTTATCAACAAATTTTAGAATAAGATTATTACGTACGCAAAATTTATGGATAACCTTAAGGTGTTTTTTATTTACTGAAAAGACGACGGCGTTATTTACATTTGAATCTAAATCCTTTGTTCTTTCAATATGCCTTATTATAAAGTCGTCGGGGTTATTATCGGGATACAGAAGAGATACTTCCCATTTTAAATGATCTGATAAATCTTTATTTGTAATTTTTGAATCGATAGGAATATTAAATATTTTAAAAAAACTATCGGGGAGAGAAAAAGAGACAAAATTTGTTTCTAGGGGTTTTCTTAATATAAGTTCGTTAAAAGTACTCTGGAGAATGTTGATAATTTTAGTTTCGGGGAATGAAAAATCCAAAAACTCATTAAAAAATTCTTCGTCAACATTCTCCAGGTAAAAGCCGGCTTGTTCACCGGAATTATCTGATTCTTTAAAATCAATTTCAACAAGCTGGATTTTATCACCCGTGATATTAAAACCAGCATGATTTTTAAAGAATGTCATTTATAAAACTATTCCCAAGATGCCGTATTTTTAAGAGCATCGCTGTATAAATCGCCTATTTTTCCATAACCGTCAGGGCATTCAACAACATATCTGGTTCCAATTTTTATTGTTGTATCTACACTAACTATCTGTCCTCTTCTGTTAATAACAGTATCGAGGCGGGTTGTTGTATCTACTTTAAGGATATAAGGACTAAACGATTTAGGAGAATGCAATAATGAATCGGTTACGAAAGAACCTACAGTTAATTTGTTAAACGGATCTGTAGATCTTCCTGTTATGCTGTCAACTCCGGCAATTCTTTGTGCAACAAGCTCATCGGTTAATACGAAGTTAATTAAACTATCGATATTATCGGTAAATTTACCGTGTTTCTCTTCCCACAATTTTTCAGCTTCTCTTATATTCATCAATCTGGCGCGTGATTCTGATTTATAATACTTCTCTTGTTCAACAACTCTTTGCGGTTCTATAATTGCCACTTGAATTAGAACAATAGCTAAAATAAAAATAATGACATATAATACGGCATGAATATACCACGGTTCTGACCTTTTGCTCATTTTTCCTCCGGAGGTTTTACATAATTTTTTTATTCAATAAACAAATATTTTTTAATTGCATTAAACTTTATTGGACCTATTCCTTTTACTTCCATCAACTCATCCAAACTATTAAACCCGCCTTTGGAAATTCTTAATGCAATTATATTTTCAGCAGTTTTTGATCCAATTCCCGGCAAACTTTTAAGAGCATCAATATCCGCTTCATTTAGATTGATGCTTAAAGGATCTGGCAGCTCTTTTAACTGCTTTTCATATCCTTTTTCATTGTCACTAAAATCCAAAAGTTCCTGCTTATAATCAACTGTTTTTTCTTTTAAATTTGGTGAAAACGCTTTATCAACGGCATTTTTACCCGAAGTTAGAAATACACTATCTTCTTTGGAATAATCGAATTCCTTATAATCAATTTCATCGTAAGAAAATAATATATACTTAAAAAATAACCCTATAAAGAACACAGCAAGCAGGAATAAGATTATCTTTGATTCAGTTTCGGTAAAACCAATTTTTAACCTTATTTTTTCAAACTTTCCGATTTTACATACCTATTTTATTCAGGTACTTTTATATTTGGCTGATTTTGAAGCTCTTTTAACAGTTCTTTTTCTTTCGAATTAATTTTATTTGGAATATATACATTTACTTTTACTAACTGATCACCGGCGCCGTGATTGTTTAAATGCTGAATACCTTTTTCGCGCATCTTTAAATATTTTCCGATTTGTATACCGGATTCAATTTTTAATTTAGCTTTACCGCTAAGAGTCGGAATTTCAACTTCAGTTCCCATTACGGCTTCGGGATAACTTAAGAACAATTCATATATTACATTATCACCGTCTCTTACAAAAAACTCATGAGGAAGCTCTTTAAAAACAACAATAATGTCTCCCGCCGGACCGCCGTTTTTACCTTTATTCCCTTCACCTCTAAGAGTCATATAGCTGTTGTCGCTAACGCCAGCGGGCACATTAATTTTAATTGTTGACTCTTCATAAACTCTTCCGTCACCCTTACATGTTTTACATGGGTCGGTAATTATTTTACCGTTTCCGCCGCAGTTTGCACAGGGCTGAATATTAACAAATTGCCCGAACAATGAACGTGAAACTTGTCTGACTTCTCCGGTACCGTTGCACACTGTGCAGTTTGAAAACGAGCCGGAGTCTTTAGCGCCGGTACCACTGCAGGTTTCGCAGGTTTTATATTTTTTAATTTTTATTTTTTTTGTTGTACCGGCGGCAATCTCTTCAAGCGTTAGTTTAATTGTTACTTTTAAGTCCGACCCTGGAGTACCCGTAGTTCTTTGTCTGCCTCCGCGGGAGGAAGTACTTCCCCCGAAAAATTCATCAAATATTGAAGACCCGCCGAAAGCGCCTCCGAATATGTCTGAAAAATTGCTGAATATATCATTGACATTATTAAAGCCGTGATAATCCTGTCCGCCTTTTAATCCGCTGTGTCCGAATCTGTCGTACTTTGCTCGTTTTTCATCATTGCTTAAAACTTCATATGCCTCGGCGGCTTCTTTAAATTTATCTTCCGCAGATTTATCTCCGGGGTTTTTATCCGGATGAAACTGCATAGCCAGTTTTCTATATGCTTTTTTTATTTCGTCCTTGGTAGCATTTTTACCGATACCTAATGTTTCGTAATAATCTCTTTTACTCATCTATTCTTAAATCCCGTTTACTTAATTCAATATTTATTATACAGTTTCTTTGCTTACTATTACTTTAGCGTGCTTTATCACTTTGTCTTTATATAAATATCCAGGCTCCACTTCTTCTATTACTGTATTGGGAGGATATTCTGCAGTTGGCTGCTGCAGCAAGGCTTCGTGATAATTAAAATCGAATTCCAAACCTTTGCATTCAATTTTTTTAATTCCTTTTTCCTCAAGCACTTTAGAAAATTTATCAAAAACCATTTTAATGCCTTGAGCTAATGATTCTTTGTTTTTTTCTTCGTCCACATGATTTAAAGATCTTCCTAAATCATCATAAACCCTTAGTATATCAATTATTATAGGCTCGGCTGCGTATTTTAACATATTTTGGAATTCATTTTCGGTTCGTCTTTTATAGTTCTCAAATTCAGCCGCACGTCTTAAAAGTTTATCGTTAAGTTCTTCAACTTCTTTCTGCAGTTTATCTATTTTAGAAATTAGTCCCTCCTCATCAATAATTTTTTCTTCGTTTTTCCCGGATTCAGTATCAGCTTCATTTGATTCTTCTTCTTTTTGATTTTCGGGAAATTCTATTTCAACAATATTATCTTCGTTGTTTATTTCTTCTTTATTTTTTTTCACAGTTTCTTCCTTCATGTTTTCCTCTTTATTTTTCATAGTTTTATCTCCAAAAAATTACAGGTGTTTTTTCTTTAATTCTTTTGAAAGTAATTCGGCAATATAAACGACAGATGCGACAACTTTAGAATATTCCATTCTTTTAGGGCCGACAATCCCGACCGAACCGTGAACATCGCCGAATTTATATTCCTTGGTAATCATGCTATATTCTGAAAGTATTTCATCTTCATTTTCGCTTCCTATTAGTATTCTTACATTATCATTAAGGTGAGAAATATTTCTATCCATAATATGAACTACAATTTCTTTGTTTTCTATCAATTCAATTATCCCTTGAAAATTTCCGTGGTCTTCAAATTCGGGCTGTTTAAGTATATTCTTGGCGCCTGAAATTACGGACTTTTCATCAACCTTAATGTCTTTAAATAACTTATCCGACGAGTCGATAAATAATCTGATAATCGGTTTATATTCGTCGGTTAAATAACTTTTCACTCTTTCTTCAAATGTTTTCCGAATTTCGGAAAATTGCAATCCGGACAGCCTTTCATTTAAGATTCTTTCAACTGCAGAAACTTTTTCAAAATTAATTTCGACATCCAGTTCAAGTGTTATAGTTTTTACAATTCCCGAACTTACGCTTATTACTACAAGCAGACGTGTGCTTGATAATTGAAGAATCTGAATTTTTTCAAGAACCGCGGTATCAAATTTGGGATAAGTAACGCAAGCGAGCTGATTTGTAATATCACTTAAAATCATAGATGTGATTTTTAAAAGCTCGTCAGTTTCAGTAGCTCCTTTTTCAATTTCAAAATCTATCTTTCTTTTTTCAAGCGTACCTAAACGCGGCACATCCATTAATGAATCAACATAAAACCTGTAGCCCTTATCAGTTGGTACTCTTCCGGCTGATGTATGTGGATGACCAAGAAATCCGGACTCTTCCAAATCAGACATAATATTTCTTATTGTTGCCGGTGACAGCCCAATATTATACTTTTTCGAAATGTTTCGTGAACCAACCGGATTAGCCGTAAGTATAAACTGGTGGATCACAAAACGAAGAATCGATTTTTCTCTTTCACTTAATTCGTATACATTCATAACTAATTTATTATATATCAATAATTTGCGAACATTTAAAATATTAAAAAAAAACCAATATTGCATCAACCTTCAGCATATACTTCAAACTCCAAGTAATTAGCCCGGTTTTTTTACAAATAACTATTTAAAAAGTTTCGCTTTATGCATAGAGGTCTTATTTTTAATTTCTAATTTAAAATTAAGAGGAATAATTGAAAAAAAGCTATAAAAATTCAGGAGTTGATATACAAGCCGGAGATGAGACAGTAAATAGAATCAAAAATCTCGTTAAATCCACTTTTACTAAAAATGTACTTACGGGAATAGGACATTTCGGAGCATTTTTTGAGCTTGATCTTAAAAATTATAAAAATCCGGTTATGGTTTCCAGCGTTGACGGTGTTGGCACTAAACTTAAAGTGGCATTTTTAACGGATAAACATGATACTGTTGGTCAGGATTTAGTAAATCATTGTGTAAACGATATTGCCGTATGCGGCGCGGATCCACTATATTTTATGGATTATCTTGCATTCGGAAAATTATTCCCCGATAAAGCCGAAAAAATAATTGAGGGTTTTTCTATCGCATGCTGCGAAAACGGTGTTTCCTTGATAGGCGGTGAAACTGCCGAAATGCCCGGTCTTTATGATATTAATGAATATGATATGTCCGGCACAATTGTCGGCATTGTGGATAAAGAAAAAATAATCGACGGTACAAATGTAAAAAAAGGCAATTTGTTATTCGGTTTTAAATCAACAGGTCTGCATACAAACGGTTATTCTCTCGCAAGAAATGTTTTATTTGAAAAATACAGTGTTAGTGATATTCCGGAAGGATTCGGTAAATCGCTCGGAGAGGAATTATTAAGTGTTCATAAATCTTATTTAAAATTAATACGCGAAATCAAAAACAATATAAATGTTAACGCGTTTTCGCATATTACCGGCGGCGGAATTTTGGGCAATACAAAACGGGTTGTACCCGATGGATTATCAATTGAAATCGATTGGAACTCTTGGCAGCTTCCGAAGATTTTTCAATTAATAAAAGATACTGGCGATATAGAAGACGAGGAAATGAGGCAAGCATTTAATTTGGGAATAGGGCTTATAGCTGTTGTCGACGAAAATGATGCGGGTAAACTGATTGAAATATCTTCGTCAATAAATGAAGAAGCTATTTTGATCGGTAAAATAATTTGATGAAAATTTTAATCTAGCTATTTAATTCTGATAATATTTTCTTTTGCTTAATGGGATAATTTAAATGTTTATTGATACACACGCACACCTTTTCTTTCCTAACTTTAATGGTGAATTAGACCAGGTGCTCGAAAGAGCACGTACGGCAGGCATTGAAAAAATTATAGTTCCCGGCACCGACCTTGCTACTTCGGCATTAGCCGTTGAACTTTCAGAAAAATACGAACAGATTTATGCGGCTGTTGGTATTCATCCTCATGACACAAAAGAATGGAAAGACAATTTAATTAGTGAAATTAGGGATCTTGCCGCAAATAAAAAAGTAGTCGCAATAGGTGAAATAGGACTTGATTATTATTATGACTTTTCCCCTAAAAAAATTCAGATAAACGCTTTCGAACGGCAAATTGAGCTGGCAGTTGAATTAAACAAACCTATTATTGTTCATAACCGTGAATCCAACAGCGACGTGATGAATATTATAAAACGTTATAAGGATAAAAATCTTAAAGCTCAATTTCACTGTTTTGCCGGATCGCTAAACGACGCGCGAGAGTTGATTGAAATGGGACATTTTATTTCTTTTCCCGGCAATATCACATTCAAAAAAATGGAAACTTTAAGAAATATTTTACGCAGGATTGATATAAATAATTTGCTGCTTGAAACAGATTCTCCGTTTATGACCCCTGAACCTTACCGCGGCAAAAGAAATGAACCGGCACATGTTGTGCTAGTTGCAGAGAAAATTGCCGAAGTGCATAATTTAACAATTGAAGATGTCGCGAGAACAACTACTTATAACGCCTATAAACTATTCGGTATTGGCGATAAACCCGAATTATGTTTTACTTATCAAATAGGTCAATCGCTATATATAAATGTTACCAACAGATGTAATGCTGATTGCGTATTCTGCGATAGAAAAAGAGCCGCTGTTGTTAAGGGTTATAATTTAAAGATGAGTAAATCCGAAGAACCGCCGGCTGAAAAATATATCAAAGAAATCGGGGATCCTAAAAATTATAAAGAAATTGTTTTCTGCGGGTACGGCGAACCGACAATAAGATGGGAAGTAGTAAAAGATATCGCTAAATATGTTAAAGATAACGGCGGCCAAACCAGATTAAATACAGACGGACACGGAAACTTCATAAATAAAAAAGATATTACTCCCGAATTAAAAGATTTAATAGATACAGTCTCAATAAGTCTAAATTCAGTTAACCCAAAACAATATGCTCAGCTTATGAATGTTGATACTGAGCTTCATGCGGAGATGATAGACTTCGCAAAAAAGGCTAATAAATTCTCTCATGTTGTGATGACGATAGTAGGATTAAACGAAGTAGATTCAGAAGCCGCGAAAAAATTTGTAACCGAAGAAATGGGAGTAGATTTTAGAGAAAGAGAATGTTTTTAATTTATTACGGAATAAATATGAAAATTGTCAAATCACTTTTATTATTAATATTTATTCCCGGATTTGTTTTCTCCCAGAATAAATCATCTTTTCAAACTGATATCGATTTACTTTTAAAAAACGACTTCTTTAAAACTGCAGCCGCTGCAATTGAAATTTACGATCTTACCGACTCAAAAATTCTATACAGAAAAAACGAAAAACTGCTGCTGAAGCCGGCATCGAATTTAAAACTTTTAACATCAGCCGCCGGATTAGTTTTTCTGGGTCCAGATTACAAATTTTCAACTTCTGTTTATCATACCGGCGAAGTTATTGATTCAATATGTTATGGTGATATTTATTTTGTTGGAGGATGCGATCCTGACTTTACGTCTGATGAATTGGATTCTTTAACCGGTGAAATTAAAAATTTCGGGATAAAAGAAATAAAAGGGAATTTATACGGCGATGTATCAATGCTTGATTCATTGTTCTGGGGAAACGGCTGGATGTGGGATGACGAACTTTCTAAAGATTTCCCATATTTTACTCCTTTAATAATAAATGACGCTTGTGTTAAAATTGAATACTCTCCCGCAAATATTGGGGAAGAAGTAAAGATAAATATCCTGACGCCCATAAATTATTTTAATATTCGAAATACGTCGCAAACAATTAAAAGTGACAGTTCTAATTTTTCCATAAAAAGAGATTGGGTGAACAGAAATAATAACATTGCTGCAGAGGGAAATTTATTTTACAAAACTGAAAAAGATACCGTAACTATTAATATTGTTAATCCCGGGTTATATTTTTTGAAGTTAGCGGAACAAAGTTTATTAAACAACGGAATTAAAATAAATGGGCATTGTGAATTTAATCCGCTTCCCGAAGAAGCTGAAAAAATATTTGCCTGGGAAAGAAACTACGGTGAAGTGATTTTAAACTTGAATAAAGAAAGCGACAACTTAAGCGCTGAAATGACTTTGCGCGCAATTTCCAACAAATATTTCGGCAACCCTGCTACCGCCGAAAACGGAATAAAAGTTCAAGATAGTTTAATTGTGTTAACCGGTTTAAATCCGGCCGATTATAGAATTGTTGACGGTTCGGGAGTATCGCATTATAATTTAATATCTGCCGAACTATTAACACAGCTGTTAAAATATATTTACCGCGATCAAAAAAAATTGTACCCGCTGTTTTGGGAATCTCTGCCGGTTGGCGGAGTCGACGGAACATTAAAAAACAGAATGAAGAACAGCCCGGCATTTAACAATGTTCATGCGAAAACAGGAACATTAAGCGGAGTAAGTTCTCTTTCAGGATATTTAAAAACAAAAAATGATCATCTAATTGCGTTCTCAATTATAATACAAAATTATAAAGGCAGTTCAAAAACAGCGCGCAATTTTCAGGATGAAATTTGCAAATTACTTTCGGAGTATAAATAAAATAATATGAAAAATTATAAAGAATTTATTGTTACGGCTAACCCTTTTAATGTTGATTTGTTAAGCGGCTGTTTGTGGAATCTTGAAATTGCCGGAATACAGGAAATGGATAATTATTTAATTGTTAACGCGCTCGAAGAAAACAATATCTCTTCCGAGATTGTCGAAAATCTTTTAAACGGATTAATTAAAGAAAATCTGATAGAAAATTTTTCAATTGATGAAAAAACGTACGAAGATCAGAATTGGAATGCGGAGTGGGAAAAAACAATTAATGTAATTCAAATATCAGATAAAATAGTTATTAAGCCTACTTTTAAGGATTATATTCCGAAACAGGAGCAAGTGGTTATAGAAATTGTTCCCAAAATGTCATTCGGAACCGGCGAACATCAGACAACTAAACTTGTATTGTTGGCTTTGGAGAAATATGTGGTCCCAGGAATTAAAACCATTGATGTGGGCAGCGGAACAGCAGTACTTGCGATTGCATCGGTGCTTTTAGGCGGAGCCTCCGCAATTGCAATTGATAATGACGAATGGTGCTTAATAAACGGGAACGAGAATATTGAGTTAAACAATGTTTCCGACAGGATTGAAGTTAAAAACTGTGAAGTTCATGAAATAGAAGAATCAGATTTTAATTTAGTCCTGGCAAACATTAATAAAAATGTTCTGCTTAATATTAATGAAGAACTTTACAAAAAAATTACTCCCGGGGGTAAATTAATTCTTTCCGGTATATTGGATGTTGACAAGGATGATATAAAAAAGAGCTATTCATTACCTAACTTAAATGTTATTGATAAACTTCAATTAGATGAATGGATAGCTCTCGTATTTGAGTTAAAAAATTAAAAGAATCTTTTTCTCTTATAATAATTATGCGTTTAATTTTTCTAAAAGAACAGATAATTGCTGCTGCTCGTTTTCAGAAAGTACACGTGTAATATTTTTCATATTTTCTACATATTGAGGATAAATGTTTTCTAATTTCTGTCTGCCTTTATCTGTAAGTTCGGCATTAATAACTCTTCTGTCTTCTTTTGAAGGCACTCTTTTTACAAGATCCTCTTTTTCCAAATTATCTACTACACATGTGATATTTGCGCCTGTTACTAACAATTCTTCGCTAATTCTTTTTAAAGGTATCGGTCCCGAAGATTTTAACACTTCGAGTACATGGAACTGCGGAGCTGTTAAATTATGAACAGACATTTGTTTAATATGCGACTTTCGCACTATGTCGTGAGCTTTGGATAACTTACTCCATAGTTCTAAAGCCAGCTTTGATTTAGTGTCTTGCATGTTACTCCCTCTTTATTATGGCAAGTTTAGTTATTTATATTTTGAATCATCTTCCTATGGAGCTTATAGTCTGGCATACAATCTTCAACAAGTTTCCAAAAATCTTTTGAATGATTCATTTCTTTCAAATGACAAAGTTCATGTATAATTACATAATCAATTACTTTTTTATCAAAGCTAATCAATCTGTAATTAAATGAAAGATTTTTTTTACTGGAACAGCTGCCCCACCTTGTCTTCTGATTTTTAATTTTGATTTTGTTAAACTCAAAATTAAAATGCTTTGCAATATAATTGACTCGCTTAGGTATATAATTTTCTGCTTGTTCAAAAAGCCATTTTTCAAAAATTTCATCAACATTACGGTTATAAGATAATGGTTTTGATATAATCAACTTATCATTATTTAAAAGAACTGAAAAATTATCAAATAGATTAAACTGTTCTTCTAATAAAATCTTATTTCCGAATAATAATCGTTTGGTTTTCAGGTTCTGAACAATCAGCAGTTTTTGTTTAATCCATACTCTTTTCGAATATAATAATTTTTCAACATTAAAATCTTTCAAAAAAAATGGGACCACAACTTCTAAACCATCGAAAGGTGAAACTCTTAAACTAACGTATTTTGCTTTTTTACTCTTTTTAACTTTAAACTTGAATTCTATAATCTCATCAGTTCTATAGTTCAGATTCAATCTCCACTCAACTTAATCAAAATTAAATAAAAAGTAACTAAAAAGAAATGATGATTTTCACATTTGATACTTCATTTGTTTCAATTATATTTAGATAATAATTTCTAAGAATCTGCGATATTTTGAGAACACATAAAGAAAAATTACTAATATTTCGCGACGATGTAATAAACAAGACATCCGGTGAAGTAAACGAATCGGTTTTGGTAAGTTTCGTTTCAAGAGTAGATAGTATTAACTTCGACTCGATACTATATTTATATCAAAACAAAAATAATAATTATTTTTATTGGAGCATTCCGGCTGAAAATACATCAATTTTTTGCGCTGATTCCATTTTCTCGATCTCAGAGAACGGTCAGAAAAGAACTGAAAAAACAGAAGAGAAATTTAAAAAACTCCAGAAAAATTTTCATAATAATTGGGCAGAATATAACCTAACCTCCGTACCTCTAATTGTTGGCGGTATGAAATTTTCTGCCGACGATAAAAATGAAATTTGGCGGGATTACGCCGACTCCGAATGGAGAATACCGAAAAATATATTGATCTCGAACAATGACGGAAATTTTCTTCTCACTAATTTTTTCATATCCGATTCGCTTGAAGATATATTAAATTCTTTCCAGTTAGGTTATGAACTGTTAACATACAATAAAACAAACGGCGAACAAGAATTAAAATTTTATAAGGTTGAAGAAGAAAGCCCGGAAAATGAAAAAGAGAGCTGGACTGAAAAAGTAAAATCGGCGCTCAATAAAATTTCGAAAAACGAAATTCAGAAAATTGTATTATCCAGGAAAGTACAGCTTAGATTTGAATCCGTTCCAAAACTATATAAATTGCTTTCAAAGCTCAGTAAAGATTTTCCCAAATGTTATATTTTCGCATTTAAAAATAATGACTCTGTTTTCTTCGGAGCCTCTCCTGAAAAACTGGCGAAGATTTCAAACGGCTGGATTGAAGCCGATGCATTGGCTGGTTCCTTCCCTCGCGGCAAAGATGACGCAGAAGATAAAAAGTTTGAAGAAGAACTATTAAACAGTAAAAAAAATCTTGCCGAACAAAGAGCAGTTGTTGAATTTATTGAAGACTCATTTAAAGATTTTTCGGATAAAATCATTTATGATCAGAACCCAATTATAAGAAAACTATCCAATATCCAGCATTTGTGGACGCCTATTAAAGCCAAACTGAACAAAGAATACACAATCTTTCATCTTTTAAAATCAATTCACCCTACTCCGGCAATATGCGGAGCGCCTTGGTCAATAGCATTAAGCAATATTAAACAGCTTGAAAATTTTGAGCGCGGATTATTTGCCGGTATTACAGGATGGTTCAATTTTGATAACGAAGGTGAATTCGCCGTATCAATTCGCTCCGCGCTGCTTAATGGAAAAGACCTTTACGCTTTTGCCGGCTGCGGAATTGTTGAAGGCTCTGATCCGATATTAGAATTTGAAGAGACTGAATTAAAATTAAAACCAATCTTGTCACTTTTCGAAAATGAAAAAGCATATCAACCGTAATATTTTATGGGCTGATTTGTTTGTTAAACAATTAGCTGCCTGCGGGGTAAGGTATGTTTGCATATCCCCCGGTTCACGAAGCACCCCGCTTACTTTCGCTTTCGCTGAAAATAAAAACATAAAAAAATATGTGCTGATTGATGAACGTTCAAGCGCATTCTTTGCATTAGGCCTCGCTAAAAGTTCGAATACACCCGTCGCAGTCGTAACAACCTCGGGAACAGCGGCTGCAGAACTTTATCCTGCCATAATAGAAGCGTATTATCAAAGAACGCCGCTGATAATTTGCACCGGCGATCGTCCGCCAAAATATTATAACTGCGGAGCAAACCAGACAATAAACCAAATTAATCTTTATAAAAATCATATAAGAAAATATTACAATGCAGGACTCCCTTCAATTTCAAAATCAAAATTGCTGAAAATAAAAAAAACTGCCGCCGATGCTTTTTATTTATCTATGCACGACAACCGCGGACCGGTTCATATTAATTTCCCTTTTGACAAACCTTTTGAACCGGATTCGTATACAGACAAAATTGACTCTAAATTGTTAAATGATATTTCTTCCGTAAATTTTAATGGATTAAACAATTCGAAATTAAGCGACATTAAAATTCCCGAAAAGATTTTTCAAATTATTAGAAATTCAGATAAGGGAATTATATTCTGCGGACCCGGTGAATATGATAATTCTTTTATAAGTTTACTAAAAAAGTTTTCTTCTAAAAATAATTTTCCTGTTTTTGCAAGCGCTTTATCTTCGGTACGTTTTTCAAAAAATAAATTTATAGTTTCAAACTTCGATACATTTTTGCGTTCAGCAAAGTTTATCCAAAATTTTGATCCGCAAATCATAATACAATTCGGCGCGGCCCCTACTACAAATCCGGCCCTGGAATTTTTTGAAAAGTCAAAAGCTAAGATAATTCTTGTAAATGAATTCGGTGATTTAATGGATCCGTCGAAAAATGCAGGGACGATTATAAATTTGAAACCGGAATCATTTATTAAAGAATTCTTTAGAAAAGAAAGCTTAAAAAGTGAAACTAAGCCGAAAGTTGATAACAAATATTTTAACACAATAAAAACAATCGACGAGAATATTTGCGAGATAAGAAGACGTGAAATTTTTTGTGCGGAATTTCCTTTTGAAGGCAGAATTATAAACGAAGTAATTTCTTTGTTGCCGGATAATTCTAACTTGATGATTTCAAATAGTATGCCTGCCCGGGATTTGGAATATTTTTCTGAAGTATCGGATAAACATATTAAAGTATTCTCAAACCGGGGCGCCAGCGGAATAGACGGCATTACTTCTACTGCGTTGGGTATTGCGGCTAGTTCAAAAAAACAAACCGTACTTATTACCGGTGACTTATCTTTTTATCACGATCTTAACGGATTGCTTGGTGCAAAGAATTATAAAGTTCCATTAGTTATTATATTAATTAATAATAACGGCGGCGCAATTTTTGATATGCTTCCAATTTCTAAATATCAAAATGTTTTTAATGATTATTTTAAAACTCCGCATACGATAAATTTTTCTAAAATTGTCGAAGGCTATAATGGAAATTTTGTGAATATTAAAAACTGGGAACTATTTAATACTGAATTTAAAAAGGCATTATCCTTAACTAATTTCACAGTCCTTCAAATAAAAACTGATTCTTCAAAATCACATTTGTTAAGAAAAAAGTTTTCAAATGAATCTCTATTATTAACAGACAGTATTTTAAATGATAATTAAATTAGATCAGCTTCAATTTAATATGGTTGTGGATGATACTAAATTAAACAAAGGTCTGAAGCCCATAGTTTTTATTCACGGTTTTACCGGTTCGTCAAATGACTGGAATTTCATTTATGATAAACTTCCCGATACATTTTTACCGGTTGCTGTTGATCTAATCGGCCACGGGAAATCTTCCTCTCCCCTTGAATTGGATCATTATACGCCTCAGGCTATTGTTAGTCAACTCAACTTGATTTTTGAATACCTGGGATTTGATAAAATTATTCTCTGCGGTTATTCAATGGGAGGTAGAGCCGCTTTATATTACGCTGCAAAGTATCCGCAAAAAATTTCAGGTCTAATTTTAGAAAGCGCTTCAAAAGGATTGAACAATGAAACGGAAAAACTGGAAAGATTAAAAAACGATTTTATACTAGCCGATAAAATTAAAGCAGAAGGTTTAGAGAGTTTCATTAAATATTGGATGAGCATTCCTTTATTTGAGACGTTAAAAAATATTCCCGATGAAAAATTTAATGCTTTGGTAAAATCAAAATTAAATAATTCTGCCGTCGGACTTTCAAATTCTTTACGTGGATTCAGTACAGGAAATATGAATATTGATTTGAAAAATTTTAATGAATATGTTATCCCTGTGCTGTTCATAACCGGAGTACTAGACGAAAAGTTTACTAATATTAACAAATTATTTGTAAATGAATTTAGCAATGCTGAGCATGCAATTGTTTTTAATGCGGGGCACAATACTCACATTGAAAATGAGAAAGAATATATATTTTACGTAAACAAATATTTAAAAATATTTTTATAATTTTTAATTATAATTAAGATAAAAAGAAAGGTAACCATGAATTACAATTGGCAGGCAATCAAAACTTATAAAGACATACTGTTTGAAAAAATGGATGGTATAGCGAAGATAACAATTAATCGTCCAGAAGTTAGAAACGCATTCAGACCTGATACAGTCTTGGAAATGTTTGACGCATTTAATATTGCAAGGGAAGATTCAAGTATCGGTGTAATATTACTTACAGGTGCCGGTCCGGCAAAGGACGGCAAATATGCGTTCTGTTCGGGCGGAGATCAGAAAATCCGCGGCGATAGAGGATATGTTGGAAGCGACGGCATTCCTCGTTTAAATATATTGGATGTGCAAAAGCAAATAAGAAGTATTCCTAAACCAGTAATTGCTTTAGTTGCCGGTTACGCTATTGGCGGCGGACACGTTCTTCACGTAGTTTGTGATATGACTATTGCAGCGGATAATGCTGTCTTTGGCCAGACAGGTCCAAAGGTAGGAAGTTTCGACGGAGGGTTCGGCGCAAGTTATTTAGCTAGAATTGTCGGACAAAAGAAAGCGCGTGAAATATGGTTTTTATGCCGTCAATATAACGCTCATGAAGCTGACAAAATGGGACTTGTTAATAAAATTGTGCCTGTTGAAGATCTTGAAAAAGAAGGAGTTAATTGGGCAAAGGATATTTTAAACATGAGTCCGCTTGCAGTTAGATGTTTAAAATCAGCATTTAATGCTGAACTTGACGGACAATCCGGAATTCAGGAACTTGCGGGAAACGCAACTTTGCTTTATTATATGAGCGAAGAAGCGCAGGAAGGACGTAATGCATACAATGAAAAACGTAAACCTGATTTTTCTAAATTTCCGAGAGTGCCGTAACTTATGTTAAATTCTCAAATAAAAGATATCGGAAAAATTGAAAGCTGGGTTTTGGCAAGTCGCCCTAAAACCTTGCTGGCGGCATTTGTCCCTGTTATTATCGGTTCGTCAATAGCCGCGCACCATAATTCATTTAAACCCTTAGCTGCTGCGGTTGCTTTAATTTGTTCCATATTAATTCAGATTGGGACTAATTTTGTTAATGACTTATACGATTTTTTAAAAGGCAAAGATACACACGAACGATTAGGTCCAACGCGCGCGCTTGCCTCGGGATTAATTTCGGTTAATGAAATGAAAACCGGGGTAATTATTACATTTGCACTTACATTTCTTCTTGGTCTTTATCTTGTTTACCTCGGCGGCTGGCTAATTTTACTAATTGGTATTTTTTCAATCATCGCCGGAATTGCATATACAGCCGGTCCATATCCTTTAGCATACAACGGATTGGGGGATATTTTCGTTTTTGTATTTTTCGGTTTGATCGGTACCGTTGGGACTTATTATGTTCAAACCGGAAGCGTTCAAATGATTGCGGTTTGGGCTTCAATCCCTGTCGGCGCTTTGATTACTAATATATTAGTTATTAATAACTACAGGGATATTGAAGAAGATAAATCCAACGGCAAAAATACACTGGCTGTTAAATTGGGTCCAACTTTCGCAAGACTTCAATATGTTGTTTTTATGATTCTGTCATATTCAATTTTGTTCGTTGTTTATTTTACATATAAACAAAGCTACCTTGTTTTCCTTCCTTTTTTAAGTTTACCAATCGCATTAAAATTAATTAAAATGATTTATTCTATTAAGGGAAAATCACTAAATAATACACTCGCATTAACTGCCAAACTTTCCTTTATTTACGGAATATTATTCGCCGCCGGCATATTATTATGGTAATTAAAGAAATTAAATATTTTTCCGAAGAACTTATATTTAATATTCCATTCCAAACTTCTAAGTCCGTTTTCGAAAAGAAGATGATTTTCATAGTTATTATAAGCGATGAATTAAATAATATCGGCAAAGGGGAATGTTCGCCATTGCCAGAATTCGGGACCGAAAATTATGAACAGGCTGAAAATAAATTAGCTGAAATAAAAAACTCTTTTATAAACCGTTCATTTGAAAAAGTAACCGATGAGGAATTTAAAAACTGCTTGAATGAATTATCAGATTTTCCTGCGTTAAGATTCGCTATCGAACAAGCAGTCTTTACATTATTTTCAAAACGTAATGCGGATTTCTACATCAAATTATTCAGTCATCAGAATAAAAGAATAATTAATATTAATGCAGTTGCCGGGTTCGGCAGTTCTGAACAAATTATTAAAAATATTAATTCATTTTTAGAAAATGGATTTACTACTATAAAGTTGAAATGCGGTAGAAAGAATTTTGACGATGATTTAAAAGTGATTAATGCTATAAACAATAGTTTCGGACGTAAAATTAATTTGCGTATTGATATTAACGGCAACTGGGAATTCGGAGAAGCTAAAGAATACTTAAAAGAGCTGGAAAAATTCAACATAGAATACATAGAACAGCCTGTAAGCTCAATAAAAGATTTAATTGAGCTTTCAGTAATTACTATAATAAATTTAGCAGCCGATGAATCAATTAAAAACATTGAAGACGCAAGTACTTTATTAACAAACGGGATCAGATTTCTTGTTGTAAAACCTGCAGTAATCGGCGGTATATTAAATTCAATAAATATTTTAAAAGAAGCCGAGCGGCACGGAGCGAACGTTATATTTTCTTCCTCATTTGAAAGCCCTGTCGGGAAAAGCGCATTAGTATATTTGGCTTCTTTAACAAGTCATAATTTTGCTCACGGATTAGGAGTTGACAACCTTTTCAAAAATAAAATCTGCGATGATCCTTATTTAATTGAAGCAGGGAAAATAAGTTTTGACATTAATAAATATCCGCCGGAGTTTGTTTTTTAATGACACATTCTAATGATAATAAAGAATACTTATCCCTTAATTTCTTAGAAAACCCGAATGCGGTTGCCTTAATTACAAATTCAAGTCAGGTAACATTCAAATCATTAAGCCGGCTTGTCAAAAATGCCGCAAATAAATTGCTTAACGCCGGAGTAAGTAATAATTGTAATTGCGCAATAATTTCAGAAAATAATATTGATTTTATAATTTCAGTAATTGCGCTCTGGAAAATAGGCACGGTGCCTGTTCCTTTAAATATTAGATTGACAAATCAAGAACTTAATAATCAAATTAAATTTACCGATTGCGCTTACGTTTTAATACACAAAGAAATTAAAAGCAAATTTTCTTTTGAAACTGGAACAACCGTAATTGAAATTCCTTTTTATGATTCGGTGCAGCCAATAGATTCTGATCATGAGATCGAACTTAATTTCGATAAAAATTCTCTAATTCTTTTCACTTCGGGTTCAAGCGATAAACCAAAAGCTGTTGTTTTTACTTTTGGGAATTTTCACTCAAGCGCGCTTCAAACCTACAAGCTGTCCGGTGCCCGACAAAATGATACATGGCTTGCGAGCCTTCCCTTATATCATATCGGCGGATTTATGATTTTTATCAGAGCATTATTTAACCGAAGCACCTTATTATTGCCAGGGCCATTAACAAATGAATCGCTTACAACTTTTATTAACGAACATAATCCGTCATTCATTTCTTTTGTATCGACTCAACTATTAAGAATAACTTCAGCGAAAACTGCTCCGAATAGTAAGTTAAAAGCTTTGTTTATAGGAGGCGGACCCATAGAAAAGAACATGTTACTTGAAGCTATAAAATTAGGATGGCCAATTATAAAAGTTTACGGTTCAACAGAAACTTGTTCAATGGTTTCGGCTCTTGATTTAAGGAAGAAACTTATAAAACTTGATTCAGCCGGGAAAGCAATTCAAGACAATTCAATTACGATATTGGGTAAGAACAAAGGTGAAGTTTTAATTGAAGGTTTATCTGTAGCAAATGGATATTATAAAGAAGAATCGCAAAATCTTATAAATGGGAAATTTCACTCAAATGATTACGGATTTATTGATGAAGATGGATACCTATTTATTGAAGGAAGAATTGACGACATTATAATTTCAGGCGGCGAGAATATAAATGCTAATGAAATTACCAATACCTTGCTTGAAAATATTTTAATTGCCGACGTTTATACATTCGGGGTTAAAGATAAACAATGGGGACAATCTGTAGCTTGCGCGGTTGTTCCGGCAAAGACGGGTTTGAATGAAAATATGATACGCGATTATTTGAAGTCGAAAATCGCTTCATATAAAATTCCTAAAAATATTTATATAATTAAATCGATTCCAAAAACCGCTTTGGGAAAGGTGAGAAAAGAAGAATTGTTAAAAATGCTTAGCCTTTATTAGAGTCCAATTTCATTAATATTTCTGACGGTATTTCGATTTTCTTAAAAGAAGTTTTATTAACAAAAACATGAACAGTTTTTACTTGAGCGCAAATATTAAAATCTTTGTTAATAAATTTGTATAAAAGCTCGAATGAAGAATTTCTTAATTGAGAGACATAAACCGACACCTCAATTTCATCGCCGGGTTTCATTGGAATAAAATATTCGCCGTCCGCATGCGTTATAGGCACAACAAATTCATTACTGTCAAAATAACTATCGCTTAGGTCAAAACTTTCAATAAAAGATTCATAAATTTTGTGAGCAAATTTAAATAGGTTGGCATAAAACAAAATACCGGCCGGATCGCAATCGTAAAAATTAATTTTAACTTTTTCTTTGAACATAATTTTTTAATTGATTGTATAAATGATTCAATTAAAATAAAGAATTTCATTGAAAACTATTTATATTTTTTTGTAATTCATTCTCTTTTGTGTAGTTTTGGCAATAAAATTTAACCGGGAATTATGAATTTTTTAAAATTATATATACTTGTATTATTTTTGATCCCCTGCATTTTATTTTCTCAAAGCGGCTACGAGGTAAAAAAAACATATTATCAGAACGGCGCGCTTAAGACAGCCGGCGAATATGTTAGTGAAATACGTCATGGTTTTTATAAAGAATATTACGAAGACGGTCAGCTTTGGAAAGAGTGGTATTTTGAAAACGGCAAAGAAGAAGGCATCTCAAAATGGTATTTTCCCGACGGAACCTTAAGTATGGAATGGTATTATCTTAACGGGAAATTGGAGGGCATTTCTAAATGGTACCGCGAAACCGGTGAACTATGGGCAGAACCGAACTATGAATACGGAATACAAAAAGGATTTACAAAAACTTATTATTCAAGCGGTGCCCTTCAAGGTATCTGGTATTATGAGAACGGAGAGTTAAACGGACTTTCGAAAATATATTTCGAAAACGGTAAACTCGAAGTTGAGCGTAATTATGTTAACGGAAATCTTGAGGGTGTTTCGAAAGTTTATTATGATTTCGGTCAAATAGCTCTTGAAGCTCACTATAAAAATAACAACCTCCACGGTACATCATATATTTATTATGCCGACGGCTCGATTAAGGTAGTTGATACCTACGAAGAAGGTCAAATTGTAAAAAGAGTACGTTATGACATAGTGGGTAATTTTGACAAAGTTGAAGAATCATTTAATGAATATTACGGTGACGGCGCATTAAAATCCGAATTAAAGTTCAAAGAAGGCAAACGTTTCGGAATTAATAAATATTATTATCAAAGCGGATATTTAAAATCCGTGTTAAATTTTAAAGATGATAAACTTGACAGCATAAACGTGACTTATCATGACGGCGGGATTATAAGCAGCATTTCCGAATATCTAAATGGTTATAAAAACGGCGAAGAAAAAATATTTAATGAAAAAGGCGTACTGGTAAAAAGAAATAATTATGTAGTAGATATTCTTGAGGGAGAGTCCGAAGAATTTTACGAAACCGGTGAGTTAAAAGCCGAAAAAAAATACAGGAACGGAAATCTTGAAGGAGTTTCAAAATTTTATTATAAGTCGGGAAATTTGTGGTCTCAGGAATCTTATAGAAAAGGGCGGCGTGAAGGAATATCAACCTGGTATTATGAGAACGGGGAAATATCAGATTACAGTATTTATGAAAATAATTTACTTAACGGGATTTATTATTCCTACTACAATAACGGCAGACTGAAAAGAAAATCTTTATATAAAGAAGGAGAGATGACGAGTTCGGAATATTTTAATTCTGAGGGACATAATTTATCCGATAAGAATTAAACGGGAGGTAAATGTTTTATTCCTTTAAATGAAACCGCAAATGAGGTTCCGATTCCTTTTTGACTTTCAACATTAATAACAGCGTTATTCATTTCAACGTATTTTTTTACTAATGCAAGCCCGAGACCGTTGCCTTCAAATTTTCTTGTATATCCTGATTCTTCCTGAGTAAATGGTGTAAACAAATCAGGGATAAACTCATTTGAGATTCCAATTCCAGTATCGTTTATTTTAACAACAAGATCCCCGTTAAATTTTGTTACTTCAACTTCAATTTTGCCTTTAGGGGTATATTTTATCGCGTTATCTACAAGGTTCGCAAAAATTTGGCCTAATGTATAACTATCCCCTTTAATATAATTATTATCGGAAATAACCGAATAAATTAAATCTATTTTTTTATTTAAAGCGACACCTTGAAATTCAGTGATAATACCTCTTAGAATATCTTTATCAAGATCAAGTTCGCTAAAATAAGGCAGATACGTACCGGTTTGAATTTGAGACATATTCAAAATTAGGTCAATGGTTCTAATTAATCTCTTAGCTCCGTTTTCTATAAATATAAATCCGTCGGCCAGATCTTCCGGCATGCTGTTTTTCAGTTCTTCTTTTAGAAGCGTTGTAAAGCTTAAAATTGAATTTATAGGCGTTCTGATTTCATGCGACATTTGCGCCAGAAATTCTGATTTTAGTCTGTCCGATTTTTCAGCTTCTTCTTTAGCTTTTATTAAATCAATTTCATATTTCTTTCTGTCGGTTATATTATAAGCTATGCCTAAAGTGCCCGTATATTTATTTTCGGAATTGTACATCGGAGTATATGTAACTTCGAACGTATATCTTCTTATTCTTCTTACTGAAGTAAATGACTCGCCGTTAAGCGCCATTTTTATATCGTTTAGTATATCAGGTGATTTAGCAAATAATTTGAATGATGATTTCCCTACAGCCATTTCCTGTGTAAACCCGAGAGTACCCAATATTTTACCGTTGACAAAAGATATATTTCCATTTTTATCGAATGCAAAAATCATAACCGGCACATTGTTTAATACCGTATTTATTAATTTTTCGCCTTTTTGAATTTCTTCATTCGCATATTTTTCAAATGTAATATCTTCCTGTGTTGCAAGGTAATGAGTTGTAGTTTTTTCTTTCCCATCGATAATAGGAGAAATTGTTGCCCTAACCCAATAAAGTTCTCCGTTTTTCTTTTTATTTATTAATTCCCCTCTCCACAGATCGCCTCTTTTAATCGTAATCCACATATCATCGTAAACAGCGGTTTCAATTAATCCGGATTTAATTAAATTAATATTTCTGTTTTTTATTTCTTCAAATGTATATCCGCTCACCAATGTAAAAGTGGGATTAACATATTCTATTACGCCGTATTGATCGGTGATTATAACAATATTAGGGCTTTGTTTTACGGCAGTTGACAATTTATTTAACAATTCTTCGTTTCTTTTTCTTTCTGTGATGTCTTTAAGAGTTCCTATAGTTGCTTTATTCCCCTCATATAATCCAATATTTACATTCATATTCACAAATACGCGGCTTCCGTTTTTATGAAGCATCTTGAATTCATATTCATTTATAATATTGGCTCCGGATTGTCTTTCATTATATCGATGCAATACTATATGCAGGTTCTCAGGAGCTATTAAATTTTCATAACTTCTATCTATCAACTCGTGTAATTCGTAACCCAGCATTCTTGCCAGGGCATTATTTGCCAACTTTACAATTCCGTCCTGTACTACAAAGAATCCGTCCTGTAAGTTCGACAATAATGACTCATATTTGCTTTCAGATTCCTTAAGCTCTACCAATCTTACCTTTATTTCTTTTTCAAGTTTTTTAGAAAATTGTATTCTTTCAAATTCTTTAAACGCGACAAAGACAAAAAATACAAGCAGCAGAATAACACCAAGATAAAACCAATAGGAAGAATAAAACGGTTTTTCAATTACTATAATTTCTGATTTAACAATTTCACTTACTTGGTTAAGTACGTTATAGGCTTTCAGGTTAAGATAATATTCGCCCGGCGGTAAATTTGTATATCTTATAAAACTAGATTTTGAATCCAGAGGTTTCTGCCATTCAGCGTCATATCCTTCAAGTTTATAATTAAGAATATTATGATCTTCGGCAATAAAAGAAATTATATCTACTTCAAAAATGACGTTATTTTTTGACGCGGGCATACTTAAAGCTTTATTGCCCGGATACGAAATCCCGTCAATCAGTATTGAATCTAAAATAACAATAGGAGCTGCAATTTCCGAAACTTTATCAAATTGACGTAGGTATCTTGAAGCTCCTTTATCAGTGCCAATCCAGATACATCCTTTTGAGCAAACATATCCCGCGTCTCTATTTGTTTCATGACCCAGCAGGCCGGTTTTATTTGAATAATGCCGGGCTATTTCACCGTCCCAGCAATACACCCCGTTATTAGTTCCCATCCATAAATTATTTAGAGTATCACGCGCGATAAAATAAACCGGGCGGTTAATTTCAAAATCATTAACCATGAATTTTTTTAATGAATCTCCGTCAACAAGAAAAAGTCCAGCTTCCGTACCGACAAGTTTTCCAAATTTATTATCTATTAAAAATGAATAAACGTTATTAATTTCTTTTTTTTGAGATGATTGAATATATGTCCATTTTTTAGCATCGGCAGTATGTGCTAGTCCCCTGTTTGTAGTTGCAATAAAAATTTCATTGTTATGAAAAAATATTTTTCGTGCGCTGACTTTATCATCTTCAAAAGAATAAATATTTTTCAACTGTTCTTTTTCATATAAATACAAATTGGAATAAGTAAGACAGTACAAATTACCTTTTGCAGAGACTTCAACCGAGGCTGCTTCATAATTTTTATTTTCATTACCAAGCCAAGAAACATTTTTGTTAATATCTATTCTTCCGAAACCTGTTTCGGCTGCGGCAAAATAAGCGTTTCCCTTTCCATCAACGGCAATGTCCAAAACTCTGTTGTAACCAATATTTTTCGTTAAAGGGGATTTAATTTGTAAATGAGTAAAACTTCCGCCTGAAAAGAATGAGAAACCGTTATTATGTCCGAAGATTAATTCGCCATTCTTAATTTCATTAATTGCACTAACCTCGTCCTCGAATAAACCGTTATCATTATTATAATTTGCAAAACGCATGCTTGAAATTTTTGTCACTCCTCTTAAGCCGGTAATCCAAAGATTTTTTTCTCTATCTAAAAAGATTGATGTCGCTCCAATTTGAGGCAACCCGTTTTCCAAGTTTAACGTTGATGAATGCCTGGAGTCTTTTTCGAATAGAAGCAACGATTGATAACAGCTGTAAACTAATGAGTTAAAATAATTGGGAACAAGCGAGGCGTTATAATAATTGAATTCATTTTTTAATGCCGAATTTTCAGCAACGTTTATAAAATTATCGTTTTTAATATATCCAATATTTTTGTCCCCCATTAACCATAGATTAGAATCTATAACATCAGATTTAAACAATAAAATTGAATGTCCGGCTTTTTCCAAAAAAGGGAGCGGTTTTAAGTTTAAGTCTTTATCGAAGCATACTGCTCCATGTGAGGTGCCAACAAAAAACAGATTATTATAAAATTCAATTGAATTTATGTTGGATGACGGAAGTCCGAACTCTTTTGTGAGATTACTCCAATAACCATGTCTAAAAATAAACAATCCGGTAGATTTAGTACCGACGAAAATAATTAATTCATTATTTATATATTGAACTTTAAATCCGGTCAGTTTAAAATTGCTTCCCAAATCTAATTTAACGCCCTTTATCTCGTTCCACTTATTATTTTCAAGATACGATAAGGAAATATTATTTGAAGATGATAATACCCATGGTTTATTAAAATTATCGAACTGAATTTTTAGGATATTCTGTTTTAATAGTCCGTTCGTATTATTGTGATAAACCCAGCTATTGCCGTCATAAATGCCTATACCGCTTCTTGTAGCAAACCAAATGCGTCCTTTTTCGTCCTGTAAAATATCATTTACTTGGGCATCAGGAAGACCTTCTTCTTCGGTATAATACTTTGAGGAAAATTGCTGAGCGAATATTATATCGGATAAAAATAGGAGGAATAATATTAAATTTATAAGAAAATATTTTATTTTCAATCTATGACCGGTTTGTTAATCATTACAAAAATAATAGGTATCAGCCAAATATTTTCATAAATAAATTTCCCGAAAAGAAAAAATTTGAAGATAGCAAATTCTAGTTAAATACTACGGAAAACTTAGATCCTTTACCTTTCATACTTTCAACAAAAACTTCCGCATTATTCAATTTTGCGTATTGCTTAACAAGTGACAGGCCTAATCCCGTACCTTCAAATTTTCTTGAGTAGCCGCTTTCTTCTTGAGTAAAAATCTCAAATATTTTTTCAAGAAACTCTTCGGAAATACCAATTCCTGTATCAACAATATCAACTTTTAAGTTTTCTTTTGGTGTGCGGTTTATTTGAACTTCAATAGAACCTGTAAGCGTATATTTAATTGCGTTGTCAATCAAGTTAATAAACAGCTGATTTATTGAATAATAATCGCAAACGATTTTTGAATATTCCACGTTATTTTTAACGGACATTTTTAAACCGTTTGAAGATGCAATTTTTTCGAACTGGGTAAACAAAGGAAGTATTATATCTTCTTCCAAATCAACTTCAACAAGATCCACCTTATATTTTCCCGTTTGAAGCTGGGCTACATTTAGTATTAAATCAATTGTTCTTATTAATCTTTTACCGCCTCTTTCAATAAGGTCAAAACTTTCGTTTAAGTCTTCACTTACGTTTCCTTCCAAATCATCTCTAATTAAAGAAGAAAAACTTAATATCGCGTTGATAGGTGTTCTTATTTCATGCGACATTTGAGCTAAAAACTCTGACTTTATCCTGTTTGATTCTTCGGCTTTAAGCCGGGCAACAATTATTTCTTCTTCATACTTTTTTCTTTCAATAACGCGCGCAACCTGACCTGAAATTAGCTCAATAAGATTTTTATCGTTTTCAGTGTAAGCGTTTTGATCGTCATAACTCTGAAGCGCCATAACTCCAATCGGCTTATCTTTTATCATCAAAGGCGCTCCTAAATAAACACTTGGTACCGGTCCTATTTGAACAATATCTCCCTTTTTTATCATTCTTCTAAGCTCAACTTCTCTGAATAAAGATACCTTTGGATGTCTGATTATATAGGCAGTAATTCCTTTGTTCGATTTCGCATTAACAATCACATCGTCTTCTTCATCTACTTCATCAACCAAATAGGGGAACTTAATAGTATCGTTTTCTTCATCAAATAATGCAATATAAAAATTCTTTACGGGCATTAATCTTTCAACATAATTGTGAATTAGTTTATATAACTCGTCGGGTGAACTTGCAACACCGGCTGCTTGTGAAATTTCCAAAAGTACGGATTGAATAGCTTCATTATATTTAATTTCAGATACATCGGTAACGGTTGTAATTCTGTATGGATTACCTGCCGAATCTAAAATTTTCACTGCGGTTATTTGAGCGTTTATCTCGGTTCCATTTTTCTGCTTTACTATTCCGAGCCCCCTCATACTTTCTTTGCTTTCAAAAAATTCACTATGCTGTTTTAAGGCTTCTTCTTTAAATTCGTCAGGAATAAGTTTTGTAAAATGACATCCCAACAATTCTTCACGCATATATCCGTAAAGCTGACAAAAAGTATTATTAGCTTCAATCAGAATACCTTCTTTATTCACTATACTTATGCCAGCATCTGCGGCTTGAAAAACAGAAGTTAATAAACTTTGTGTATCAATGAGTGTTTCGTGCATATACTGTGTCCCAGATTTTCAATAATAAGTATGAATAATATACACTCTTTATTCTTGCAACGTGTATTATTTCCCGTCCTTAATAATCGAACAAAATCTTTTTTTTTAAAGTAAAATTACACTTAATTGTTAAATTATTTCTGATCTGCAGGAAGATATAATTTTAGAGAGAGGTTTTAATTTTTTGGTCATGGAAAATTTGAAGTATAAAAAAGTATAGTATAAACCAGTTAATAAAAGTCCCGATAAAAATGAATAAATTTCCTTATGATTTGAATCCTTAAGCAAAAACATACCCGCTAAAATTCCCGCAATAATTAAAATCAAAGGAATTCCGTATAATAAAACTGAAACTTTTAATACTTCAATCCCCCTGATTGCAATATTTACTTTATCGCCAGGAAGCGTTCCAATTGAGTCTGATACGGTTATAGTTCTTAAATTATTTTCTCCCGGACTGCAGAAAATTTTAGCGGAGCATTCTTCACAAGACTCGTTTTTATTTAAACGTATTTCAGCTATTCCGTTTCCGCTTTTTATTACTATTCCTGATTCAACTAATACTTCATTCATAATTAATTATTTTGTCCGGTACTAATTTTATCAATTCTGTCAATTGCTTTTGTTTTACATTTATCAAATGGAATATTGGATTCCACAAACTTATCATAATTAATAACGGCAAGATTATTAACAATTTCTACTCCGCCTTCGGATTTCCGGGCGCATATACCGCATCCCATGCAAGAAACAGTGCATACATCTTTAGATCGTTTTGGATCATCCTGGTTTTTGCAATATACAAATACATTTCTATCCTGAGGATGCATTTCAATTACATTCCTGGGACATGCTTTAACGCACATTCCGCAGCCGGTGCATAGTTCTTCAATAACTTCAGGAATTCCGTCACTATTCATTAGCATTGCGTTAAACGGACAAGCATTAACACAATCGCCGCCGCCTAGGCAACCGTAATAACATAATTTATCTCCCCCGGAAACAATATCCATTGCCGAGCAGCTTAAGGGACCGAAGTATTCAGCCATTTTTTTCACGGCTTCGCTGTTACCCCCTCTGCATAGTATTCGAGGAATCATTTTTACCGAAGCATTTGTTTCAACGCCAAGTATTTCCGCAATTAATACTGCCGTTTCATTTCCGCCTACAGGGCAACCGTTAACAGGAGCGTTATTTTCAACAATATTAACGGCATAATCATAACAGCCTGCTTTTCCGCATGCGCCGCAATTAGCACCAGGCAATAAATCATTTATTTTTCCAATTAAAGGATTTTCTTCAACTCTTAATTTTTTATCGGCTATTGCTAATCCGCCGGCGAATAAAAATCCTAATCCGCCCATTGTAGCAATTGCAATAATAAGTGTTAAATCCACTGTACCTCCGCATTAAAATTCCAAATCATAAAAGCAAACAACAATTTTATATATTTTATTAATTCTTGTGTCTCAAATCTCAAATCTCATATCTCATATCTCATATCTCATATCTAAACAGAAATCAATCCAGAAAAGCCCATAAATGCCAGGGCTAAAATTCCCGCAACAATTAGAGTAATAGGCGCGCCTTGAAACGCTTTTGGAACATCGGCTAAATCAAGTTCTTCCCTTATTCCGGCCATAATTGTAATGGCTAAAGTAAAACCCGCGCCCGCGCCAACTCCAAAAAATATTCCCTGTAGAAAAGTATATTCTCTTAAAACTATGAAAAGCGCTAATCCTAAAATTGCGCAGTTAGTAGTAATAAGCGGAAGAAATATTCCAAGAGCGCGGTATAAAGGCTGACTTACTTTTTTGATAAACATTTCAACAAACTGAACAAGAGAAGCGATCACTAAAATAAATGAAACATATTCTAAAAATTCGAGATGAAACGGGACTAATATCAAGTGATAAATCAACCACGTAACAATGGCGGTAATTGTCATAACAAATGTTGTGGCGAGACCCATTGAAAATGCCGAAGTAATTTTGTTCGATACTCCGATAAAAGGGCAAATGCCTAAAAAATAGGCGAGCACAAAGTTGTTTACAATCGCAGCCGAAAAGAAAATTAATATCAGTTCCATTATTTATTCTCCTCAATTACAAAATCAGCCGCAGTTTTTGTTTTTAAATATTTCGCAATCAGTTTATCATTATCGCTTTTCTTTTTATGCAGACTTAAATTATTAAAAAAAGCAAGCATCAACCCTAATGTTAAAAAAGCACCTGCGGGCAAAATCATTACAAGCCAGGGTTCATAAAAATCAGGTAATAATTGAAACCCTAATATTGTGCGCGAACCGAGTAGCTCCCGTATACTTCCGAGCATAAAAAGCGCAATTAAAAATCCGCTTCCCATTCCCAGCGCATCCACAACAGATCTTAACGGAGTATTTTTTGAAGAGAAGGCTTCCTGTCTTCCCAGAATAATACAGTTAACTACTATTAAAGGAATGTAGGGTCCAAGCGATTTACTTAATTCAGGAAACTGCGCTTTCATAACTAAATCAACAATTGTAACAAATGTAGCTATAACAACAATGTATGAAGCTATACGAACCTGTGTCGGGATTAATTTCCTTACGGAAGAAATAATAAAACTTGAAAAAACTAATACAAATGTTGTGGCAAGGGCCATCGCGATTCCATTAATTGCGGATACTGTAACGGCGAGAGTAGGACACATTCCCAATATTTGTTTAAACACCGGATTACTCTGCCATATACCTTTTGTGTATTCTTTAATAATGGTTACTTTGTTTTTCATTTAACTCCTCCGTCTTTTTCAGCATCCCGGAGTTTTTTTATTCCGTCGTTTAGAATTATTACCACAGCTTTGGATGAAATAGTTGCGCCGGTAATTGTCTGAATTTCATTTTGTTTTTCAGGAGGAACGGCTTTAACCCAATTAACCATTGGCTGGGCGCTTAAATTAAGAAATTGTTTTAAGAAGTTTTCCTCGGTTATTTTTGTTCCTAGTCCCGGTGTTTCAACCTGTTCTAAAATTTGCAGTCCCTTCAGTTTATTTAATTCATCATTCAATCCCACCATTAATCTAATTTTACCCTGAAAACCGTTTCCTTCATAAGGCAGCGCAAAACCGATTGAATTTTTCATTTCATCAAATACTTTATAAACTTCAAAATCAACATTAGTAATTCTTTCGTAACTTTTTGCCTCGGGTTGAACTAAATAAATTGCGCGAGCTGTTTCCGCTTTTCTATGTTCTTCAATTTTAGGTTCCGCCCATTCACTTATTTGTGAAAGCAAACCGCCCGAAACGATACCTATAAACGTTAGCGTTAACAGCATATGAATTACTGTTTTCATTTAGCCTCCCCAAAAATTCGTGGGCGTGTGTAACGGTTAATTAATGGCACAAATGCATTCATAAATAATATGGCGTACATTACTCCCTCGGGAAGTCCGCCGAATAATCTAATCATTACAACAACTAATGAAATCCCAAATCCGAATATCCACATTCCCTTTGCCGTTAAAGGAGATGTTACCCAATCGGTAGCCATAAAAAACGCTCCGAATAAAAATCCGCCGGCCAGCATATGAAAAACCGGACTTGGATATTGATCAGCGTTTAGAAGCCAGAATAATCCTCCGAATATAATTACACCAAGAAACATTGAAACCGGAATTCTCCAGTTTACAACTCCGATTACAATAAGAAATATCCCCCCGATTAAAATAGAAATCGCTGAGGTTTCGCCAAGCGATCCGCCGATATTTCCAATAAACATATTACTTATATCGGCAAATATTGAATCAAATTTAAAAGCGGAAAGCGGTGTAGCAGTTGAAACAGAATCAACAGCCATATTTGGTTTAATCCATGTGGTCATTTGAACCGGGAAGGCAGCTTGAAGAAATGCTCTTCCGACAAGCGCGGGATTAAAAATATTATATCCGAGTCCTCCGAATATTTCTTTACCGATTCCAATAGCAACAATGGAACCTAATGCCGTAAAAAATAAATTAAAATTCGGCGGCAGTATTAACCCTAGAAGCATACCTGTAATTATTCCGCTTCCGTCTGTAATTGTTATTTCCCTTTTTCGGATATACTTAATTAATGACTCTGTTACTACGGCAGAAGCCACACTAACCGACACAACAAGCAATTGATAAAATCCGAAAAATATAACAGAAGAAATTAGTGCAGGCAATAAAGCTAAAACAACCATCCACATTGCCTGTTTTGTTGACCAGCGCGAATGAACATGAGGCGAACTTGTTAATTCTAATTTGTAAACCGGATTTGCAGTAATTGTTGACATGATTTCTCTATTTTTTATTCTTGATCTCTATCTTTATCATAATCTTTATCTTTATCTTTTGATCACGACCTATATTTCAAAAAAAACTCTTAAGCTGAAATTCTTTCTTTTTGATTTTTAAGTACTCTTTGTTTTCCCAATCTAATCCATTGAACCAGCGGTATATTTGCCGGGCAGGCAAAGGTGCAAGTTCCGCATTCCATGCACACTGTAATTCCCAGTTGTTCGGCATCATCAAGTTTATCAAGCTGCGACAGTCGGGCTAACTTTGTAGGCATTAAATTAAGAGGGCAGGCCTCAATACATTTCCCGCATTTTAAACAGGGGGTTTCTTTGTGTGAATTGATTTCTTCTTCGGTAAGTATCAAAATTCCCGAAGTTGCTTTCATAACCGGGGCTGAAAAATCGTATTGAGCAACTCCCATCATCGGACCGCCGACAACCACCTTTACCGCATTTTCTTTTAACCCGCCGCAATAATCAAGAACATCACTAATTGGTGTCCCTACTCTTACTATTAAATTTTTAGGGTAATTAATTCCTTTACCGGAAACCGTTAAAGCTGCTGTTATTTCCGGCTCACCTTTTACAACCGCATCAAAAATCGCAATTGCAGTTCCGACATTCTGAATTACAATTCCTACATCCAGCGGAAGTTTACCGGGAGGCACTTCTTTTCCGGTTACCGCTTTTATCAGCATTTTTTCCGCGCCTTGAGGATATTTTGTTTTTAAAATTTCTATAGAAATATTTTTTTCATTTTTTAAATTTCTTTTCAATATTTCAGCCGCTTCAGGTTTATTATCTTCAATGCCTATAGTTCCTTTTGCGACTCCAAGAGACTTCATAATTAATTTTAGACCTTCAATTAATTCTTTCGGCCGTTCGAGCATTAGTCTATAATCTCTTGTTAAGTATGGTTCACATTCACATCCGTTAATAATTACGAAATCTATTTCTTTATCTTTCGGCGGAGTAAGTTTCACAAACGTAGGGAAAGCAGCTCCCCCTTGACCGACAATTCCCGCAGCTTTTACTCTATCACGAATTTCTTGAGACGTAACTGTATCCAAATCTAAAGGAATGAACAATTCAATTTCATTTGATTCGGCCGCTTCAATTATAATTGCTTCTTTCGGGAATCCGGATGCATTATTCTCAACCGATATTTTTTTCACAGTCCCGGATACAGAACTATAAATCGGAGAAGAAATAAAACCTTCCTGTTCAGCCACAAGTGTCCCTGCTTTTACGGAGTCTCCCTTTTTAACAATCGGTATTGCAGGTTTGCCTATATGCTGAGATAAAGGAAGAAGAATATTTTTGGGATTAGGCATTATTTCAAATGCTAGATTTTCAGTTAATTGTTTTTCCTCAACCGGATGAATTCCGCCCCTGAAAGAATTTGATTTACTGTATACGCTCATAATTTAAATTTCACTTAATCATTACTGGAATTCATATAAAAGACATAAACTATGCCAGTAATGTTTTAATTTAAATATTGGAATTTCGGCTTAAATCAATGGATTTGACGTTTCTGAATGAATATCTATTCAATGAAAAATTGGGATTTTTCAAAACTGAAAAAAAATATTTTTCTTTGAGAAATATCGGATAAACAGCAACTATATCTGCTCTAACCAATTTTTTCGGCAAATGCAGGAATAAAATTTGGCACTTCATTTTCTTTGGGCACGGAAGGATTAATTTCAGGGAGAGTTTTTAGCTGTACAGTTAATTCGTCTTCTAATATATTAATAAAAAATACATTTGCTTCTGTCGAGCTTGTATTATCAATTGAGGCGCCGGCGTTTACAAACTTGATCCCCTTTCTTTCATATTCTTTAAGTTCATGACTGTGCCCGTGAAGCACCAAATCAACTTTATTTTCTTTAAATAATTTCAACAGCTTTTTTTTACCTCTAAGTTTTAATGTATATCCTTCGATTCTATTCCATAAATTACTTTGAGAACTTGTTGCCTCAACACTGTTTTTATAAAAATGATGGTGAACAGCGACAATCTTTTTCCTTACTTTGATTGAATCAAATTCCAGCATAGCTTTAATTGATTCAAAATCATCATTATATATTTTCCCGTTTGAAGCAAAGGGATTTTTAATTCTCGAATAATGACGAATTGAATTTATTCCAATTATGGCAACATCTCCTATAATCTTAGCGTAAGGGAAAATTTTATCGGGATTAGGGAATACCGCGCTATCGAAGAGTTCACTGAAAAATGAAACAAACTTTTTTACTTTTTGATCATAGTTTATTTTTAAGCATTTTGAAGGGAAATTAACAATATCATTGGCGGTTTGAACACCGCCGAAAATATCGTGATTACCGATCGTTAATGATACTTTGCCGGAATCGAGTAAATTGAAATTATTTAAAATGTTTCTTAATATTAAAAAGTCTTTTTCATCGCTATTATCGGAGATATCCCCGGTAATAACCAAATGATCAAAACCCTGTTCTATGCAATATTTTATAAGTCTTTTCGTCTTTCGTATATTATTACTTTTATATGACCTGCTGAAATGTAAATCAGAAATATGAGCAATTTTCATAATGTAATTTTAGTAATTTTAAAAATATTATTTCTAATGCTCAAATTTATACTATAAATATTAATTGAAAATAAATTTAATGTTATCAAATTATTATCAATATGGAATGATTGTTAACAATTATATAACAGAAAAATTCTGTTTTTTTTTGAATATTGTTGTTAGAAATAAAACAATAATTATATGAAGAAAAAGAAAATACTGTTTATCGGCGGTTCGTTAAATCAAACGACAATAATGTTTAGAATTTATCAAAATTTATACGAGGAGTACGACTGTTATTTTTCTCCTTATTATACTGATGGAGTTCTGGATTTTTTTGTTCAAAAAGGATTTGTAAATTTTTCAATATTAGGCGGAAAATTCAAAAAAAGTACAGAAGAATTTCTTGAAGCCAACTCGCTGAAAATGGACTATAAAGGCCTTAATAATAATTACGATCTTGTTTTTACATGTTCTGATTTAATAATGCCTAAAAATATTAGGGATAAAAAAGTAATACACGTGCAGGAAGGTATGACCGACCCTGTCACAATTGGTTATTATTTAGCGAAATATTTGAAGTTCCCGCGCTGGATCGCTAGTACTGCGGCGACCGGATTGTCAAAAGATTATGATTTATTCTGCGTAGCTTCCGAAGGTTACAAAGAATTATTTGTAAAAAAAGGCGCCGATCCTAAAAAAATTGTTGTAACAGGAATACCAAATTTTGATAACGCAAAACAATTTTTGAAGAATGATTTCCCATATAATAATTATGTTTTAGTGGCTACATCAGACTCAAGAGAAACTTTTAAATTTGAGAACCGTAAAAAATTTATTTTGGACGCTGTAAAAATAGCAAAAGGGAAACAGATTATTTTTAAACTTCACCCAAATGAATTATTTGAAAGAGCGAAAAAGGAAATTGAGAAGTATGCTCCCGGTTCTTTAATATTCCAGCAAGGCAATACAAATCATATGATTGCAAATTGCGACGTATTAATCGCGAAATATTCTTCAGTAGTTTACATTGGACTTGCTTTAGGTAAAGAAGTACATTCTTATTTTAAGTTAAGCGACCTAAAAAAATTAATGCCCATTCAAAACAACGGAACTTCGGCCGAAAGAATCGCAGCTGTTGGAAGACGGTTTATTGAAGAATCATTGGCTCCGGAAAATGAAATGAAAGAAAATTATGATTATAAACAGGTTTTGAATCATTGATAAAATTGAAAATATGTCTCAATTAAAAATTGTTACGGTTATCCAGGCAAGAACAGGTTCAACGAGACTTCCTCACAAAGTATTAATGTCACTTTGCGGAAAACCATTACTAGTAAGAATGGTTGAAAGAGTAATGTCGGCGCAGCTTGCGGGAACGGTGGTAGTCGCTACTTCTACGGATAAGTCCGACAATACAATAGAAGAAATTTGCAAAGCTGAGGGCATTGAATGTTTCAGAGGCGAACTAAATGATCTATTAGACAGACATTATCAAACTGCAAAAAAATATAATGCCGACGCGGTGGCTAAAATTCCTTCGGACTGCCCTTTAATTGACCCAGAAATAATTGACAAAGTGTTTAAGTTCTATATCGATAATATAGACAAATACGATTTTGTCAGTAATCTGCATCCGGCCACATATCCCGACGGAAATGACGTTGAAATTATGTCGTTTAAAACAATTGAAACAGCTTGGAAAGAAGCCGAACGTAAACTTGAGCGCGAACATACTACTCCTTTTATATGGGAAAACCCTGAAAAATTTAGAATCGGAAATGTTTTATGGGAAACCGGATTTAATTATTCTGCAAAACATAGATGGACAATTGATTATGAAGAAGACTATATATTTATAAGAACTGTTTATGAAGAGCTATATAAGAAAAATCCGAAATTCAGCATAAATAATATCCTTAATTTACTAAAAGATAAACCGTTTATATATGACATTAATAGCCGGTACATTGGCAAATACTGGTACGAAAATCATCTTGAAGAATTAAACCAAATTGATGATTATAAAAAAGAATTAAAGAAAAGTTAATCACAAAATAATTTGAAGAGATATTATGCCTAACAATATTAGCTTGAACAACGATTATCCCGTAATTGAAAAGTCCGATGAACTTTACAGCCGAGCATTGGGTTTAATACCTTCCGTTACTCAAACACTGGCTAAAGGTCCTACTCAGTATGTGAACGGCGCATCGCCAAAATATTTGGAAAAAGGAAAGGGCTCACATGTTTGGGATGTTGACGGAAACGAATTTATCGATTTTAATATGGCAATTGGCCCCCTGTCTCTGGGTTATGCGTATCCTAAAACCGATGAGGCTATTAAAAAACAATTAGAGAACGGTATTACTTTTTCTTTAATGCATCCGCTTGAAGTTGAAGTGGCTGAATTACTGCGTGAAATTTTACCGAACGCGGAAGCGGTTAGATATAGTAAAACCGGAGCCGATGTTACAAGCGCCGCTATTAGACTTGCCCGCGCTTATACAGGCAAAAATAAAGTTTTATGCTGCGGATATCACGGTTGGCATGACTGGTACATAAGCGTAACTGCAAGGAACAATGGAATTCCGGAAGCCGTACAGGCAATTAGTTATACATTTAACTACAATGATATAGACTCACTAAAAAACTCAATTGATGAAGATACCGCGGCGGTTATATTGGAACCTGTTGTATTTCAGGAACCGAAAGACAATTTCCTGCATAAAGTTGCCGAACTCTGTAAAGAAAAAAACATTGTATTAATTTTTGATGAAATGTGGACAGGTTTCAGATTAGCTTTAGGCGGTGCGCAGGAATATTTCGGTATTACACCCGATCTCGCAACTTATTCTAAAGCAATAGCCAACGGTATGCCTATCTCAGTATTAACGGGTAAAAGAAAAATTATGGATTTGGCCGATGAAGATATTTTCTTTTATACAACATTTGGGGGCGAAGCGTTATCATTGGCAGCGGCAAAAGCTACAATAGAGGAAATAAAAGAAAAAAACGTAATCGATTATTTAAATGTACAGGGTAAAAAGCTAAAAGACGGATATAATGAAATTGCCGAAGGATTAGGTATGAATTATACCAAGGCTTCAGGTTATAATTGGCGATCAATCATTTCTTTCGACGGTAGTGCCGGAGATCCGCTTATTTTAAAATCTTTTGTTCAGCAAGAAATGATAAAACGGGGAGTCCTTTGGTCCGGATTTCATAATATGAGCTTCTCGCATTCTGATGAAGATATAGAATATACATTAAATGCTTATAGAGATGTTCTGCCGCTCTTAAAAAAAGCCGTTGAAGATAAAAATGTATTTGAATTGCTTAGGGGAACACCGGTTCAGCCAGTGTTCAGAAAAACAGACAATTTCAACATGAAACCTGTTAAAAAATAAACTGCAATTTCAAATTCATGAATAAATAAATAATTATTAATTACTTAGAATATTTTATATGGAACTGTTCTCACTAAAAAACAAAACTGCGGTTGTAACAGGAGCATTGGGACTTATAGGAAAAGAGCACTGCAAAGCATTATCTGAAGCGGGAGCTAATGTTGTAGCGGCCGATATTAATGAAGAGAAATGCATAATTTTTGCCGATGCTTTAGAAACTCATTCAATGGGTTTACTGCTTGATGTTACAAATCCCGATTCCGTAAAAAATGCGCGCGATAAAGTAATTGAAATGTTTGGGCATATCGATATTCTTGTAAACAACGCGGCGATAAATGATATGTTTGAAAACCCGAAAGCCGCCGCCGAACAATCTAAATTTGAAAATTATCCGCTTGATCTCTGGCAAAAATCTATCGATGTAAATTTAACAGGCGTATTTTTATGTTCACAGGTTTTCGGTACTTCAATGGCCCGGCAGAAATCCGGAAGCATTATTAATATCGCTTCAACATACGGAATTACAGCCCCCGACCAATCTCTTTATATAAAAGAAGACGGCTCGCAATCCTTTTATAAACCGCCTGCGTATTCTGCTACCAAAGGTGCGGTAATAATGTTCACAAAGTATCTTGCCGCTTATTGGGGTAAGGACGGAGTGCGCGTGAATACATTATCTCCAGGCGGAGTTGAGAACAATCAGGATGAGTTTTTTATAAATAAGTATTCCGCAAAGACTCCGTTAGGCAGAATGGCAAAACCCGACGATTACAAAGGAGCTTTAATTTTTCTTGCCGGCGATTCATCAAAATATATGACCGGCGCAAATTTAATTGTTGACGGCGGCTGGACTGCATGGTAATTCAGTTTGAAAGTTAGTAAAGTTAAAAGTTTATAAAGTAAATGAGAATATATAATGAATGTACATCCAGAAATTATTGAAAAGGCAAAAAAAATAAAATTATTATTAACCGATTGCGACGGCGTTTTAACCGATACCGGATCTTACTATTCTCAGGATGGAGAAATAATGAAGAGGTTTTCTATCCGCGACGGAATGGGCGTTGAGCGTTTGCGTAGTTTAGTTGGAATTGAAACCGGGATAATCACCGGTGAAAATTCAGGTATCGTTACTTCGCGAGCTGCTAAATTAAAAATTGATGAAGTACACCTAGGCATAAAAAATAAAGTTGAAGTTCTTAATGAAATTATAAAAAGAAAAAATTTACTGATTGATGAAGTTGCTTTTATTGGTGATGATACAAATGATATTGAGATTATGAAACTGGCCGGTCTTTCAGCCTGCCCTGCCGATGCCACAAAGTTCGCGAAAGAAGTTTCAGATATTATTGTGGAAAGCAACGGCGGTTATGGCGCTTTCAGAGATTTTGCTGAATTTCTAATTGAATCAAAGTCGATTAAATAAACATTTTTAAAAAGTAATCGGAATTTTAAAATGATAAAACCAAACAATGTTAAAGTGGGCGACCGTTTTATTGGCGACGGAGAGCCTGTTTACATTATTGCGGAAATAGGTATTAACCATAACGGATCTCTGGAAAATGCAAAAAAACTTATCGACGGTGCCGTTTTCTCTGGATGCGATGCTGTAAAATTTCAAAAAAGAACTCCCGAACTTTGTGTCCCAAAAGATCAATGGAATATTGAGAGAGACACGCCTTGGGGAAGAATGACATATATTGATTACCGATACAAAGTTGAGTTTAATGAAGATGAATATGCCGAAATTGACAGTTACTGCCGAAAAAAAAATATTCATTGGTTCGTTTCTCCCTGGGATGAGGGAGCGGTTGATTTTATCAATAAATTCGATCCTGTAATTTATAAAATTGCTTCTGCTTCATTAACTGATTCTGAACTTTTAAAATGTGTTAAAAAAACGGGTAAACCGATAATGCTTTCTTCGGGTATGTCTTCAATGGAAGAAGTTGAAAATGCTGTAATGCTTTGTGGTAATGAGAATATTTTACTTGCTCAGTCAACCTCAACATATCCATGCAAGCTTGAGGAACTAAATCTTAGAGTTATTCAAACTTATAAAAAGAAATTTCCTAATATACCAATCGGATACTCGGGTCATGAAACCGGGCTGGCGCCAACAATGGCCGCTGTCGCACTCGGCGCTGCATTTATAGAACGGCATATAACTTTAGACCGAGCTATGTGGGGTTCCGATCAAGCCGCTTCGGTAGAGGTTCAAGGTATGTTCAGACTTGTTAAAGATATAAGAGATATTGAAAAATCACTCGGCGACGGCATTAAAAAAGTTTTTGATAGTGAACTCTCTTCTATAAATAAATTAAGAAGAATTAAAAAAACCGAAATGGCTTAATCATTTATTTGTAATTATGTTTTACCCGATTAAATTATTTTTCTTTTTGGTGTTATGGAATCAATAGAAATATTAACATCGAATATTTTTGGACAGGCGGCTGACCTTCTCTTAAATTATTTGTCAGGTTTGTCCCAACCCGAAAAAATATCAATAATAATTATTATATCATCCGCAGCGCTATTTTTGATATTGGAAAGAATTTTTCCATATACAAAGGGACAAAAAATTTTAAGAGATGGATTCTTTGACGATTTAGTACTGTACACCATCGCTCAGAGTTATATACTTGGTATTTTGATATTCGGTTATATAATAGCTTATATAGATTCAACAACAGGTATATCGCGATTAGAATTATTTGCGGATATTCCCATTTGGCTGCAATTGGTAATCTTTACAGTAAGTCATGATTTATATATTTACTGGATGCACAGATGGCAGCATAAAAACAAATGGCTTTGGCGTATTCATGAAGCTCACCACTCGCCTAAAAAAGTCGACTGGCTTTCGGGTTCGCGCTCGCATGCGATAGAAATTATAATTAATCAAACAGTAGAGTTTCTGCCTATTGTACTTCTTGGCGCTCCCCCGGAAGTGATAGCATATAAAGGTGTTATAAGCGCGGTTTGGGGAATGTATATACACTCAAATATTAATGTTGAAACTGGCAAAATTCAATATTTTATTAATGGCCCTGAAATGCACAGGTGGCATCACACAACGGGGAAAGGAAGAAACAGAAATTTTTCAACTAAACTTGCAGTTTGGGATTGGATTTTCGGCTCGGCATATTTACCCGAGAATGACAAAGCCTCTGATTACGGATTAAAAACATTTTTCCCTTTAAATTATTTTACTCAGTTTCTTTTTGCATTCCGTAGGTTTAAAAAATAAATTAATTATCCCCCGCAAATAAAACGCGTCAATATTAAAATAAGATTAATTCTGTTTTAAAATTATTTTATTATTTATATATTAGTTTTAATTCATCAGGGAAATCCTTGACACACATGATATATTTCCAAGTATCCGCCGCATATACATTAATAAATATTATTATAGCATCGGCTATTATTTATAAAATAAGACGCAGTTTTATAAGTCAATTTTATTTTTTGTGTATTATGCTTTTAACAGCATACGGCATTTCCAGCTATTTTTCGGCTGTAATGTTTATCGATCCTTTGAAAGAATTCTTTAGAACAATTTCAATATTTTTATATTCTTTGATCCCTTTCTTTTTTATTCATTTTATAATTGTATTTATAGGCTCTGTAAATACTTTGAATAAAAAACGTGTTCTGTTTATAATATATTTTACCGGACTATTTAGTTATACAATGACATTATTAGGATACCTTCCACAGCCTTATAATGAGTTTGGAGGAATCTCGCCTAACGGATTTATATTTTATATTATATGGAGCTCAATATTTTTCACAATAGGTATTACTCAGCTTTATTCGTTTGTAGGTGGTTTCGGCGATAAAAATTTTAAATCAAAACTGCTGTTTTCAGGATTTATTTATTTATTCTTACTCCTCCCCGGGCCTTTCAGCGAATCAATTCTTTCGACAATATTTAAAAAAGATTATGAAGCATATTTCTTTTCTTCCACTATAGCGCTGGCACTATCAATATATTATATATTCAGGCATAAAGCGGTTGTTACATTATTTGATTCGTTAAAGCAGACACTTTCGGTAATGAAGGATCTTTTTATTAAGACCGATGAAAATTTTAGAATTGAATACGCGCGCGGCGATTTAAAATCATTAATCGGATATTCAGAAGGCGAGCTAGTAGGCCAAAAACTTACTGATCTGCTTGATAATCCCGATTACATCGAAGGCTATAAAAATTATACCCGTCAAAGAAGAATGCATGAAGGATTTTTTGATGCCGAGTTTAAATGTAAAAACGGTTCATTAATCCCGATGAGTTTTTCTTCTACTCCGGTTATAGATAATGAAGTTATTACCGGTTATGTAACAATTGCGCGCGATATAACAGAGAGAAAAAGAAACGAAGAACTGCTTAAGAAAGCAAATGAGGATCTCGAACTTAAAGTAAAAGAAAGAACCGCTGAACTTGAAGAATTAAACAATAACAAGGACAAGCTTTTTTCTGTAATAGCGCACGACTTAAAAAGTCCGTTCTCTTCAATACTTGGTTTTTCAGAATTTCTTAACGAAGAGATTGACGAATTAACCAATGATGAAATTAAAAAATACGCGGCAAATATAAATTCTTCGGCCGCAAATATATTTAAACTACTATCTAATCTCCTTGAATGGTCAATGATTCAGACTGAAGGAAAAGAATTCCATCCGGAAAGTTTTGAATTACGTTCTCTCGTTAAGGAAAATATTGAGCTGTTTGAGATTATTGCCATTGAAAAAAATATTAAACTAAGAAGCGATATTAAGGATGAAATAAATCTATATGCCGATAAAAATATGATTGAATCAATTATAAGGAATTTAATTTCAAACGCGTTAAAATTTACTCACGAAAAAGGAGAGATTATCGTAACCGCGGCAATTAAAAATAAAACGGCTGAAATTTGTGTTTGCGACACCGGGATTGGAATGACTGAAAATGAAATTAAAAATTTATTCAATCTTAAAAAAGGAATGAGCCGTGAAGGAACAAATAAAGAAAAAGGAACCGGATTAGGATTAATTTTATGCAAAGAATTTGTGGAAAAACACGGCGGAAAAATCCGGGCTGAAAGCAGTCCGAATAAAGGCGCAAAATTTATTTTTACAATCCCACTTCAAACAGCGGTATCTTAATCATTCTTATCATCTATTACTCATTTAATAATTATTTATAAATTATTTTCTTAATCTTTATCCAAACTTTACAGATAAGGATAAAGATCAAGAAAAAGAAGTAAAGATAAAATTATAAACCCGGAATTACTTTATCCGCCGGATAACGGACCGAATAGACATAATGTTGTGAAATATCTTTTGAAGGATTTAAATCAATAGCCCACTTTAATATTCCCTTTACCTTGTTTACTTGCGCACCGCCGTTGTTTATTAGTTCTACTTTTATATCTTCATTTTTTGAAACCGGGAATTGTTCTTCCAGAATCAATTTTATATCGTTTTTTTTATTATTCTTAATTTTAATTTCATAGGCGAAATGCCTTTCTATATCGCTGCTTAAAAATTTATCCTCTGTAAAATCCTTTAACATTTTTCTTTCTATTATAATATTTTTATCCCGTCCCATTGAAAGTGTCAACTCTTTTTCGGTTGTAAAAGGATCAATAACCGATTGTCCGATAAAAGAATTTTCGAAATAAATATTTGCTTGTCCGGGGAGTAAATTCATCTCTTTCCAATCATTTATATATGCGATAAGAAAAGCGTCACCGTCAATTTTCGGCGCGGCGTAATATTCAAATCTTGCAGGCAGACTATATTCTCTTAGAGCAATTGCATGCCTTTTATTATCAGATGGAACCGTGTAATTAACTTCAGCAGCAAATTCAACGGCCATTTGTGTTTCGCTGATTATTATAAAATCTTCTATTGAAGGCTCTAATGCAGCGGCATCCATTTGTACTGATTCTGCCGGCGCCATTTTTTGCATTAATTGTCTTTGCTGTGGTTGTCCCCAATTTTGTCCGTACCTATTTTCAAAATCGAGATACCATGTATATAGTTCCGGTTTGTTGCCGCTTTCCCTTGGGTTTCTGGTCGACAATATAATCTTAGCGTCCTTCCATTCTATCCCTGTGTTTTGAAATACCTCAGCTTTATAATTCAGAGTAACCGGACTTACAATATCTACTGCCCGTAGATCATAAACAGGATTCCAGCCCGAGTTATTATTTAAATATGTTAGTTTAAAATTACATTTCTCTGCTTTTGCAGCAGCAACGTTTACAACTACTTCAGTTGAAGGCTGATTCCTTCTTTTATTAATTTCGTTTAACTGGTTTGTGATTCTTAAAATATCCTTTTCAATTTCAGTCAGTTTCATTTCAACGGATAAAATATTGCTTTTAATTTTTTTTAATCTTTCGGAGTAGAAATCTGCGAACTGTTGAAGCTCTTTAACCGTAATACTTTTTTGTTCACCCGCGAATTGTCTGTTCGCCACAAGAAACTCAATGTCCATTTTTAACACGTCATTATCATTTTGTGTTTTTGATTTCTGCATATTTAATATTTTTAATGAATCTTCAAGTTTAATAACTTCTTGAGGTTTTACATTAGATGTCAAATAATTAGTTCGGCTTTTTACCGAAAGTATTAAAACATTTCCGCCGGCCGAAACTTGTAGGCTGTTTTCGATTATATTAGAGGCAATTCCATCGAATACTAATTCATAATTCCCTTTTGACGGCAGTTCAACCTGCGCCGAATGACTTAACTCAACTCCCGATAAAAATACCTTAACTGCTTCTAGTTTTGTTTTTTGATTAATGCCGCCGGCCGATAAAATAATTGTTTGACATAACAATAAAATTGAGAAAATAATCCTCAGCATTTTTTCACCTTTTGGTTGTAATTAAATTTACTTTTATACATGATTTAAATCCGGGTGTTCCTTTAATTCTTAAATAAAAATTATGTTTTCCCATTTTTAGTTTTTAAGTTACAAAAAGTAAAAAACATTAATCAGGTTAAGAGAATATTAGAAAAGAAACAGCAATATTATAATGTAATTTCGGTCAGTTTTCTGATAAAGACTTATTCAAAAGTTTAATTCCCTTTCAATTCATCCTCTCTTTCTTTATTTTTGATTCTTAATTTTGAGAAACATCCTGATTCTAATTTTACACCACTTATCACGGATTTATGAAAAAAATTATAATAGAGCTTTTAACAAAGTATTTTAAGGTAATTCTTGAAAACTGGGTTAAAAATGTAAATGATAAATTAAAAGACAAGTTAACCGAATCTCAGATTAGAACATTTGTTGAAAGCAGCATTAAATTAATTATTGAAGTAATTGAAACTTCTGATTATAAAACAGCAGATCAGTATCTGATTGATATTTATAATTTGTTTTCTAAATCAAATTTAAATCTTCTTGAAATAAGTCATATCTTTTCACAAGGCCGCTACGCAATATTAAGTCCTATTGAAAACGATAACTCTTATAAATATGACCCAATTATTTTAATAGGATTTATTGATGAAATAATTGAACAGATTTATGCAAGATACGGCATGCTTCACCAGAAAGCGCAAATGCAGGAATTAGAAAGCGACCGCGACCGTTTAGCGGCAAAGCTTGAAACTAACCAGCAGTATCTTTCAAATATTCTCCACGCCTCTGATTCTGCGATTATGGTTATTGATAAAGATGAAAATATAGTAGCTTGGAATAAAGGGGCCGAAAAAATTTTCGGTTACTCCGAAGAAGAAATTTTATACCAGTCCAGCAGCACTCTACTGCCCGATAATAAAAGGTATTTAACCGAATTAAATTATATTAAAGATGAAACTAAAAAAAACGGATATGTAAGAATATTCGAAACGGAAAGAAAAACAAAACACGGGAAAATACTTACAGTTCAGTTAAATGTTACTAAACTGCCCGATCAAAACGGAGATTATGCCGGACGCTCTGTAATAATTAAAGATACAACGGAAGTAAAAAAACTTCAGCAGCAGATTGATCAGTCGGAGAAACTTGCAGTTATTGGTCAGGTCGCGGCCGGCGTTGCGCATGAAATCGGTAATCCGCTGGCTTCAATTTCTTCAATTGTTCAGCTTCTGCAGCGGCAGCTTAAAGATGATTTTATAACCGAACAGCTTTCAACAATTAAGGAAAATATAGACAGGATTTCTAGAATTGTACGTGAACTTGTTGATTTTTCCCGTCCGCCCGGTTATGAAAAAAGTTTTATCCAAATTACCGATGTAATTAAAACCGCCTTAGGAATTGTTAAATATGATAAACGCGTACACAAGGTTAATTTTGAAACTTCTTTGGATCCCGAGGTTCCGAAATTAAATATTGTACCCGACCAGCTGCTGCAGGTATTTGTAAATATTCTACTAAATGCTCTTGACGCAATTCACGGCAACGGCACAATCCAGGTAAATTCATTTCATAATTCCGAGTATGTTTTAGTTGAAATTACTGATAACGGTACTGGCATGAATGAATTAACGGTTGAACGAATCTTTGACCCATTTTTTACAACAAAAGAAGTAGGTAAAGGAACAGGACTTGGACTTTCGGTAAGTTACGGAATTATAAAAAAAATGAACGGGAAAATTGAAGTAAAAAGTAAATTAAACGAAGGAAGTACCTTTACTGTAAAACTTCCTTTAGAAAAATAATTGGAGATACTATGGCAAGTGTTTTACTTGTAGATGATGAAAAAGCTATCCGCGATTCACTTAAATTAATTTTAGCCGACGAAGGTTATACTACCGATTCGGCTGCAGACGGTGAAGAAGCCCTGCTGAAAATCAAGGAGTTTGATTTTGATATTGTTATTACAGATATAAAGATGCCGAAGATGGACGGCATGCAGCTTATGCAGGAAGCGGCAAAAATATCACCCCAAACTTTTTTTATGATTATGACCGCGTTCGCTTCTGTTAACACGGCAATTGACGCCCTTAGAAACGGAGCTTACGATTATTTAATTAAACCCGTTGAATTTGACGACTTGATAATACGTTTAAAAAGACTTATTGATTTCAAAAAACTCTCGATTGAAAACAGAACATTAAGACAAAGAATTTCATCTGAATCCGGCTACCGAAGTATTATTGGCAAAAGCGAACCGATGAAAAAAGTATTTGATTTGATTGAACAGGTTGCTCCCACAAATTCAAACGTTTTTATATACGGGAAGAGCGGAACAGGAAAAGAACTAGTGGCAAAGGCTATTCATTACAACAGCCGCAGAAAAGATAATATATTCCTTCCTATAAATTGCGGGGCTATTTCCGAAAACTTAATCGAAAGCGAATTGTTCGGACATAAAAAAGGATCATTTACCGGAGCCACAGATGATAAAATGGGTTTATTCAAAGTCGCAGAAGGCGGTACTTTATTTTTGGATGAAATCGGCGATTTGCCGTTAAACCTTCAAGTGAAACTTTTAAGAGCAATTGAAGATAAACAGTTCCTGCCGGTAGGCGGAACAAAACCTGTTTCAACCGACGTAAGAATAATAGCGGCTACCAATCAGAATATTTACGAAAAAACAAAAACCGGCGAGTTTAGAGAAGACCTTTATTACAGATTAAATGTTGTTGAAATTAAACTCCCTTCACTAAACGAAAAGAAAGATGACATTCCCCTATTGGTAAATCATTTTATCGAAAAAGCCAGCAATGAAATGGGGAAAAAAGTCCTCGGCGCCGATAATGAATCTATGAAATTATTAATAAACCACGATTGGCGGGGTGGAGTGCGTGAACTCGAAAATGTAATAGAACGCGCGGTTATTTTTGTGAAAAATGAAATGATTACTGTGGATGATTTAACCGAAAACGTGCGCGGTTCAAAAATTGATGCCGGTTACCCCGACGCGCTGAAAGAAGCTTTAAAGAATTTTGAAAAAGAACATATAAATAAAATCATAATGAAATTTGATTATAATAAAGAAGAAGCAGCTAAAGCTTTAAAGATCGGTCTTTCTTCACTTTACAGGAAAATGGAAGATCTTGGAATTCCTACAAAGTCACCAAAGGATTTCGAGTAGTAAAGAAACGTTTCCAATTTATATAGAAACGGATTTTAATTTCAACAGTACTAATTTTCAATTATCTTGTTCAAAATAATCATTTTTTATTCAACTGGGGAAATTGATTCTTACCCCCAAAAACAATAATTTGTATCGCTGTTAAATTAATTATTATATGATCTAATTAAGGGAAATCATGAAAATACACGAATACCAAGGGAAGGAAATTTTAAGAAAATTTAACGTTCCTGTACCCGAAGGAAAGGTTGCATTTACACCCGATGAAGCGGTAAACGCGGCAAAAGAAATCGGGGGGAATTTGTGGGTGGTAAAAGCTCAAATTCATGCCGGCGGAAGAGGAAAAGGAGGCGGAGTTAAAATCGCTAAAAGTCTGGATGAAGTAAAACAGCTGGCCGGAGAATTGTTAGGCATGACGCTGATTACTCATCAAACAGGTCCTGAAGGAAGATTAGTAAAAAGAATTTTAATTGAACAAGGTGTAAATATAGATAAAGAACTTTACGTTGGAATTACTCTCGACCGCGTTCAATCGAAAAATGTTATTATGGTTTCAACAGAAGGCGGAGTTGAAATTGAAAAAGTTGCCGAAGAAAATCCTGAATTGATTATTAAAGAAGCTGTTGATCCCGCTGTTGGAATTCAAGGTTATCAGGCCAGAAAACTCGCTTTCGGATTAGGACTTGAAGGAACTCAATTTAAAAACGCCGTAAAGTTTTTAACAGGATTATACAAAGTTTATGAAGCCACAGACGCTTCAATTGCCGAAATAAATCCGCTTGTTGTTACTAAAGAAGGAAATGTTATTGCGCTTGACGCAAAAATAAATTTTGACGATAACGCTCTTTACAGACACCCTGATTTGGTTGAATATAGAGATCTTGACGAAGAAGAACCGCTCGAAATTGAAGCTTCGAGATTTAATCTGAATTATATCAAACTCGACGGAAACGTAGGATGCATGGTAAACGGCGCAGGTTTGGCAATGGCTACAATGGATATAATTAAATTAGCCGGCGGTGAACCAGCCAACTTTTTGGATGTGGGCGGCGGAGCTAATAAAGAAACCGTCGCAAACGGTTTCAAAATTATTTTATCCGATCCTAATGTTAAAGCAATTCTTATTAATATTTTCGGCGGAATTGTAAGATGCGACCGTGTTGCTCAAGGTGTTATTGACGCTGTAAATGAAATCAAAGTTACAGTTCCGATTGTTGTAAGACTTGAAGGAACAAATGCAAAAGAAGCCGGTGAACTGCTTGATAAATCAGGTTTAAATTTTGAAGTTGCGGTGTCGTTAGAAGACGCGGCAAAAAAAGTAACTGCGGTTTTAAAAAACTAAAACTTTAATGGGCAGAATGCAGTTTCAATTAATTTGAAATTGCTTCTGCTTTTTTTTTAGGCTACTTCTAAAATTTTTTCCTGTTTTATCGGTATTTTAAATGCGAAAGTTGATCCGTAACCTTTTGAACTTTTAACCCATACACGCCCCTGATGCTCTTCAACAATGCGTTTAACAATCCATAATCCCAATCCCGAACTGCTTTCACCGGCAGTAGGTCGGGTGGATAGTTTCCCCCCTTTTTCAAATGCTTTGCCGAGTTCATCCTGATTTAAACCGTAACCGTTATCCTTTACCTCTACTACAATAAAATTTTCTTCTTTATAGGTTTTTATTTCAATTTCAGTTTTAGGCGGTGAAAATTTAATAGCGTTATTTATAAGATTATCAATTACATGGTCAATTTTGTTTTCATCAATCATGCTTAAAGGCAAATTTGGGGATTTATTAATTTTAAGGGATAAATTTTTAGATTTTATTACACCTGAATATCTTGAACAAACCGTATCAATAATATTATTAAGCTGAAAGTTTGAGAAAACAGTTTCCGAAATTTCTCTTTCGGTTTCCAGTACCTTTGTAACATCTTCAACTAATCTAACAATTCTATTTGAAGTATTAAGAAGTCCTTCCATTATTTCCTGCTGTTCTTTTGTAGTTAAATCATACGACTCCAGCAGTTTAACAAAACCATTAATTGCGAAAGCGGGATTTTTAATATCATGAACAACGGTAGTTATAAAATCGTCTTTTTCTTTTTGCAGGTTTTCAAGTTTTTTCTTGTTCTCAAGCAGATTAAACTTCTGGTTGTTTAATGATTTAACGTTCTCTTCAAGTTCTGCTATCTTTCCATTTAACGATTCGTTTTGATTTTGATAAATCTTTAATTCATTCTTTAAATTTTCTACTAACTTTAAAAGTTCGTCGTAATTATCAGTTTTATTTAATTTATTATGTTTCTTTACTTTTGATCTTTCCGTTGAAAAAACATTCTTTTTCGCTAAAACAATCAGAGTTCCCATAAAAAACAGAAAAGCGATTGATATCAGAATTAATATATAAACATGATTTTCCATAGAATATTATCGGCAGTTTAGCTGAAAATTAAAGTTATTCCGCCTTTTTTTTTGTTTTTATTTATCAAGTATTTAAAAACATGAATTCTTATTCAGAAAAAATAAAATAATTTTAAAATAGATTTGTATTTATCATTACTTTGCCTTATTTTTTCAGCTAAATTTTATATAATTCCTAAATAAATAAGAGAGATCATGCTAGACGACTTAGATATTAAAATACTAAATCTCATGCAGGAGAACGGCAGGGTTAAAAGAAATGCGATTGCAGAGCAAGTGGGGCTCTCGCTCCCATCATTAAGCGAAAGATTAAAAAAACTTGAAGAGCACAAAATTATTGAGGGATATTACACAAAACTAAATAAAAAAGCATTCGGATATGATATTATGGCTTTTTTAACGATTGTAATGGATTCCTCAAAAAATTATGAAAAATTCGCTCATAATGTTTCAAAAACTCCGGAAATTACCGAGTGTTATTCCGTACTGGGAGAGGGTTCGCATATACTAAAAGTACTTACAAAGGATACTGCGTCCCTAGAAGCATTATTAGGAAAAATTCAATCGTGGCCCGGAGTTCATAAAACCATAACAAGTTTTATTTTATCGACATTAAAAGAGACAACTAAATTAGAAATATAAACTATAGGAGAAGTATATGGCTGTATCAAAATCCGCTATTGATAAAGTTTTAAACTTTGTCAAAGCAAATAAAATTCAATTTATTGATTTCAAGTTTATGGACTTCCCCGGTCAGTGGCAGCATTTCACCGTGCCGGTATCTCAATTGGACGCCGATTCATTTGTTGACGGATTTGGATTTGACGGTTCATCAATAAGAGGCTGGAAGGTTATTAATGAAAGCGATATGATAATTATTCCGGACGCCTCAACAATGTTCGTAGATAAATTCATAAAAGCGCCGACAGTAAGTATGATATGTGATGTTCATGAACCAGCGACAAAAGAAAAATACGGACGCTGTCCGAGAAATATAGCACAAAAAGCAGACGCATATTTAAAATCAACCGGAATTGCGGATACTGCATATTTCGGTCCCGAAGCCGAATTCTTTATATTCGACGACGTCCGTTTTGATTCTCAGCCTAATTCAAGTTATTATTTTGTTGACTCAATAGAAGGCCGGTGGAATTCAGGAAGAGATGAAGGTCCGAACCTGGCATATAAACCCAGATATAAAGAAGGCTACTTTCCGGTACCCCCTACCGATTCTTTAAATGATCTAAGAAATGATATGGTATTAAATATGATTGAAGCCGGACTTGATGTTGAATGCCAGCATCATGAAGTTGCAACCGGAGGTCAAAGTGAAATAGATTTACGTTTTGCTCCATTGCTTCAATCTGCCGATCAGCTGTTAATGTTTAAATATATAATAAAAAACACAGCCCGCGCCAATAACAAAACCGTTACATTTATGCCTAAACCAATACAAGGCGATAACGGAAGCGGTATGCATGTGCATTCAAGTTTATGGAAAAAAGGGAAACCGTTATTCGCCGGCAACGGTTATGCGGGATTGAGCGATACAGCCTTGTATTATATTGGAGGAATTCTTAAACACGCTCCTTCGCTGCTAGCGATCACAAACCCCACTACAAATTCTTACAAAAGATTAGTGCCCGGTTTTGAAGCACCGGTTAGACTGGCCTATTCGCAAAGCAACAGAAGCGCGGCTGTGCGTATTCCAATGTTCTCGAGTAATCCTAAAACAAAAAGAGTTGAGTTCAGATGTCCGGACCCTACGGCAAATCCATATCTTGCTTTCTCAGCAATTATGATGGCCGGTCTTGACGGAATTCAAAACAGAATTGATCCGGGCGAAGCTCTTGATAAAGATATTTACGATATGGAACCTGAAGAATTAAAGAACGTACCCGAAACCCCTGGGTCGTTAGATCTTGCCTTAGAAAATTTAGAAAAAGATCACGAATATTTGCTTAAAGGAGATGTGTTTACGGAAGACGTAATTGAAACATGGATTAAATATAAAATCGAAAAAGAAATTAAACCTATGGCGCAAAGACCTCATCCATTCGAATTCGCATTATATTATGATGTTTAGAAGGTTATAAATATTACTGATAATTACAGGAAGGCGGTTTAATAAACCGCCTTTTTTATTTAACTGCTTTTAAAAATCATTTCCGGTTATTAACGGGAAGCAAACATCATAAAATAATCTCACCGGTTCTCATTGCCCTGGGGAACCTGCTTTTCAGTCCGTCTTTAGATGCAACGGCCGTTCCAATAAAATAATTTTTATACTTAATTATTTTTTGTCCGAACGGAACAAATTCCCGTTTTATTGTCCCGCCGTTCATATAAATTTTTAAATCGTTCATTTCTATTAGTTCGATAACATTGCTGGAAACCTTATTCTCAAAAAGGCTGGCCGCGTTTGAATATAGATGAGCGTTGTCCTTATTATCAATATTGCCGAACTTAATACCAACGCGCATAAACGGATTTAAATCTTCTTCATCCCAATCTGCATTTATAAAAAATATATCGTTATTTTTTCTAAGATATTTATACTTATTTAAAATGTTTTCTTCTATTCCGAAATGTTCTTTAATATCATTTAAGTATTTTTTTATTTTAGAACTATTTGAAGATAAAAATACATGCCCTCTGTCTTTAATTTCAGCTCTTTTCATTGCTTCAGTATCGCCTGTTTTGCGAAGTTTAGCGACAAAAAAACCTTCCGAATTTATTTCCCAGGGTATTATTCTTTTTGATTTTCTAATTTCAGGATTTAACTCTTCATCTCCGTATTTAACAAATCCTTCATGAGTCTGTAAAGGAAGTTCGAACTCCATTAATTGCACGGGATATTTTTTTAAAACCTTATTTAGAATTACTTCATTTTCTTCCAGTGTAAGCGTACAAGTTGAATAAACAATTTCGGTGCCGACCTTAGCCATTTTAACCGCGCTTAATAAAAGTCTGAATTGAAGCTCGGCGATTTTTTCTGCCTGTTCCAAATTCCACCAGTTGCTTACTTCCCCCTTTTTCTGAATTATGCCTAAAGCGCTGCATGGTGCGTCGACTAAAATTTTATCAAAATAATTTTCATAAAATTTACTTAGCAGTTCACCTTTATCTTTAATTACAGCCAGGTTTACAAAACTAAGTCTGTCTAAATTATAAATTAACGCTTTAACTCTTTGAAGATTTGGTTCATTTGCAATTAAGGTGCCGGTATTATTCATTAAGGAAGCGAGCTGGGTTGTTTTTGAACCGGGCGCAGCGCAAAGATCAAGTACTTTTTCACCCGGCAATGGGTTTAAAACATAGGCCGGAATCATTGAAGATAAACTTTGTATATAATATTTTCCGAGGGCGTGTTCTAATGTTTTGCCAATTGTCTGCTGCCCTTCTATAATTTTATAAGCAAAACTTAGTCCGGGAATTTGTTCAAGTTTAATTCCGTAGTTTTTTAGATTATTAATAAGAAAATCTTTTTCTGATTGTTCACCTGTTATACGCACATAACTGCTGTAACCCGAATTGATATATTCTTTAAACTTGTTTAGATATTCTTCACCTAAAACTGATTTTATATATTCACTTATATTATCGCTTATCGGGATCAAAATTTAGTATCGCTGTATGTTAAGGTTATAAAATATTGTATTAGAAATTTCTTTGAAGTTTTTTGCGGAAGGGAAATTACTTTTATAATCCTTTTCAATTCCAATTAAAAATGAATCGATATGATTTTCATAATTTTTTACGGCTGATTTAATTGTTTCTTCGGATATAGGTAAATAAATCTGATTCGGTTTAGTTCTATTCGCGTAAAGAATAAATTTTAATTTAGAATAATCCTGGACATGCAGAAACGGATTCCCTTCTACGTCAAGAATTTCATGTGACCCGAATAATTCGGAGCCGGGGACTAAAGTTTTTCCGGGCATTTTCACAATTTCGCAGTAGTTTATATCAATAAAATCATCCGGAAAATTTTTTAACAATTCACCAATTTCACCAACCCATTTTTTTATAAAGTCTTTTTCTGTCATATTTATTTAAAATTAATATCTTCTTCAGCAGGATTTTCAATCCAATCGGCTACAAATATATTTGTATCTCTTGTTGGTTTTCGGTCCGCTCTTCTATTTGATGCAAAAGCAATTTTCTTTCCGTCAAAAGAAAACATCGGGAAAGCGTCAAACGTTCCTGAATTAGTAATTTGTTTCAATCCGGTGCCGTCTATGTTTATCATAAAGATATCAAATAATCTTCCGCCTTGTTTCTGAGAATGATGGTTTGAAGCAAAAACCAGTTTATTACCGTCTGGATGAAAAAACGGGGCCCAATTTGCGCCTGGTAAATTAGTAACCTGCTTTTTATTAGAGCCGTCAATATCCGCGACAAAAATATTAAGTTCTTTCGGTTCAACCAATCCTTGCGATAAAAGCATAATATAATCATTTGCTTGCCTACCTTCGGGTCTGCTTGCACGCCATACAATTTTTTTAGAATCATAAGAGAAGAATGCGCCGCCGTCATAACCAAGTTCATTCGTAAGCTGCATTATTTCTTTTGTAGCTACTTCATACCGCCATAGTTCAAGGTCGCCGCTTCTTGTAGAAGTATAAATAATATACTTTCCGTCAGGTGAAACTGTTGCTTCGGCATCATATCCTTCTCCGCCTATCAAAAGTTCATTATTTGACCCGTCGGCATCGCATATATAAATATCGAAAGTTTTATAGATTGCCCAAACATATTTTCCATTTACAAACATTGGGGTTTCCGGACAATCTGGATCAGCCGCATGAGTCGAAGCGTAAATTATTCTTCCGTCTTTCATAAAATAGCTGCATGTTGTTCTCCCTTTGCCCGTAGAAACAAGCTTATAATTAGAACCGTTCTCTAATTTGGAACCGTCTGCATTCATTGTAAAAATCTGATCGCAGCCCTGCTCATTTATTTGCTGCCAGTCGCTTTGAAAAACCAATTGTTTGTTGTCGAAGCTCCAATAAGCCTCGGCGTTATTTCCGCCGAAAGTTAATTGTTTGATATTCCTGATATGAGATTCGCCTTCAAATCGTAGACTGTCTGACGATGCGTCGTAAACAGTCTGATTAATTTCTTTATCGGCGCATGATATAAAAAACGAAAGTAAAATTACTCCCGTTATTCCGTTACCCAATAATTTTAAGTAATTCAATTTAATATCCTTCAAACTAATTAAAAATTATTTATTGTTTTTTGATACGGGCTGAACTTTATTTGCTTTGATAATAAGCACGATACCGCCTATTATTAAAGGAATACTTAACAATTGACCCATGTTAAGAGGCATGTTGTTTTCAAAAGGAGTTTGATTTTCTTTTACGAATTCCACAAAAAATCTGAAAGTAAAAACTGAAATAAGGAATAAACCAAAAATAAAACCGTCACGGGTTTTACCGTTTTTGATTCTGTAATAATTAAAAAGAACTACAAAAATAGAAAGATAAGCAATCGCTTCGTAAAGCTGGGCAGGATGTCTCGGATAACCGTCAATTGATGCAAAAATAAAGGACCAAGGCAAATCGGTTGGAATTCCTATAATTTCTGAGTTAAACAGATTTCCCATTCTTATAAAAAATCCGGCTAAAGCGACAGTAATTACAACCCTGTCAAATATCCACAAATATGCCTGATCTTTATGTTTTTTAGAATAATAGTAAAGAGAAATTATAATTCCGATTGCGGCGCCGTGACTTGCTAAACCGCCGTGCCAAATAAGTAATATTTCAAGGGGATTGCTCAAGTAATAACCGGGGTTGTAAAAAAGACAATGACCTAGTCGGGCGCCGGCAACAGTACCGATAATCATATACATAACGAGATCATTTAAATCGTTTTCTGATTTTTTCTCTTTTACGAATATCCATTTCATAATCTGGAATCCGGCAATAAAAGAAAGAGCAAAAAGAAGACCATACCACCTGATAGAGAAAGGTCCGAGCGAAAATAGTTCGGGGCTTATATCCCAATAGATCAAATTTAGATTCCGTGATTTTATTAAAAAAATAGGCTTTTGGAATATTTTAACGGATAAATTTACATAATAATGGAGTAATTAGCTAATTTAAAGAATTCGCCGTTTTAAATTTTCAATAAAGTTTCTTCAATAAATTATTGATAAAAAATCCGTAGGTATTAATACCTATAGTGGTTTAAAATACCTTAATTTTCACCTATAAATACAATTTTTTGCGTTAATTTTATATTCCGAATTTAAGGTTTCTCAAAATTAATAAGCAGAAATACGGTAATTGTACTGATGACTTTTAGAATTAATCCTATTAAGTTTAATTTGTTAGCAAGGATTGTAATATGGTTATATCAAAAGCGGAAAAAAAGCTGAAAAGAGTTTTATTAAGTGATTATTTATTTAAATCTAATAATGATGATAATTACATTTTAACCCGTCAAATCGCCAAGGTATTCCCTGAAATTCCATCAAGATTAATAATAAAAACGATTAATAGATGTTTTAGTTTGATTGATACCCGAATAAGTAAAAATGATTTTGTTCGAATTTTTCTTGATCAGCTGTTTTTGACTTTAGAAAAAGATTTAGAGGTTTAACTGACAGTTTATAAGAAAAATAACCAAATAAACAATTATCAAATGTTATCAGAATTTATTTATCTTATATCTCTAAATAAAACTATAAGATTAAATATATTTTCTGAGGACCCGTTTGATTGACAATATAAATAATAATAAAGAAAAAATGATTCGTATAATAGTTGCCGATGATCATAAACTTTTCCGAAGCGGTTTAATAAGTCTGCTTGAAGATGAAAAAGATTTTTTTATTGTAGGCGAAGCTGATAACGGCGAAGAACTGCTTCAGCTTTATTTTGATTTGAAACCGGATGTAATAGTTGTTGATATATCAATGCCCTTCTTAAACGGCGTTGAGGCTTTAGCAGAATTAAAGAAAAAGGATAAAAATGTTAAAGCTTTATTCGTATCAATGCATGATACGGAAGAATACATTTATTATGCTATGAAAAACGGCGCGTACGGATTAATAAGTAAAAATATAATGAAAGGCGAACTTACGTACGCAATCCGAGCGGCTAATGACGGCAAACAATATTTCGGACAGAACTGGCCTGAAGAAAAACTTAAGGAATTATACAACAGATTTGAGTTTCTATCCGGTAAGAAAAACGACAATAAACCTAATTTATCGCCGCGCGAAAGAGAAATCTTAAAAAATATCGGCGAGGGATTAACTAGTTCTGAAATTGCCACAAGGGTTCATTTAAGTAAAAGGACAGTCGACGCTCACAGAGCCCATATAATGAGAAAGCTCGAGGTAACAACGCTCCCCGAGCTTATGAAATATGCAATCAAATATCTTCAAATGGGAAAGAACAACAGCCAAGAATAATTTTTTTATTATCTATTAATTTTAATGTCCAGCCATTTTTCCAAAGTTGAATAAATCAATTCTTTCTCTTCATTATTAAAATGTTTTATTCTTGTTGCGTGCGAACCTGCTTTTTTTACCATTTTAATTGAATTTGTCGTACCGTTTAATTGAACCGACGATGCGTTCCACGGATCATATTCTCCGTAAATAAATATAAAGTTCTGTCCTTCATTCATTATCCATTCATATACTTTCTGCATAGATTCGTAATTATATTTTAAATTAACTTCTTTGGGAGCAAAAATTTCATTTGTCGGATTTTTAACTTCCGTAATCAAATCATTAAAATCTGTTATGTCATATCCGTAATATCCAATTTCAGTATAAGCCTGATAAAAAAATGACTCTATTCTCTTTAATTCTTTTACATCGTATAAATCAAAGAATTTTAAGCCCCATAAATAATCAGCAATTTTTTCGCATGAAACATAAGTACCGGGAACTCCCGCGCAATTATCATCCCATTGCCAAAAATAGAATGGATATTCTAATATCGCGTATTCAAATGCCATCATTGGATCAATAACAAATTCTATTCCGTCTGCTTCGGCCTTTTTTAAAATTATGGGAAGAATTTCAGTTTTTTTTGCAAGAGCGTTTCTTTGAAATTCTTTTATAATATGTCTGCAGCTTTCATCGCCTACATTATTTAAGAATGTAAAAATTCGCGGATCTTCTTTTGCCAGATTAATTGGGGCAACGTATGGAACGGAAGCGTCAACATCGTCATTATAAAAATATCTATGATAAATTGTAGTTTGCCCTCCCTTACTTATTCCGGTACTTACCCATTTATTCTTATAATATTCTTTGAATAACTGAATAATTCTATGTGCATCCCCGGCGGCTTGCTCAATATTCAGATACTGCCAGTTTTTATTTTCGGGCGTTGATTCGGCAAAATATCGATGCTCGACAAGTATATAATTTGATTTTAATAATTGGCTAAGCTCATTTTTTCTTTTACCGTCAACATCGTAACCATCAAGTTCAATAACAACAGGGCTGTTTTCATTTACGTTAAATAGAAATATCTGCTGACGGAATTTATCACCGTCGGGATTCTTGTGGTCAACAGGCTGTTCAATCATAATTTCGTAAGCTTCATTATAGTTATCGGAATAAGTAATTTCTTTAATATCAATTTCAGATTTTGATTTCAGCCATTCAAATAATTTTGTTTTAGTTTCCTGCGCAAATGTAATTTTACTAAATAAAAATAAAGTACAGGCAATTGTTAAAAGAATTTTTCCTTTCATTTTTTTTCGCCATAATTTAGTCAGTAATTGGATGAATTATTATATCTTTAAAATTAATTATACAGTTAATATATCAGCAGATGCTAAAATATTTTTTAAATCTTGCGTTTCAATTTCATTTAAAATCGGCAAAGGTTTTCTCGGATTCCCGCCAAAATATCCCAACAAATCCATTGCTTTTTTAAGTCCCGGCACTCCGTATTTTGCTGTAACAGCTTTATTTAGAGCAAGCATTTTAAATTGCAGTGATAAGCTTTCATCAATTTTACCGCTGTTAAACAAATCAAATATTTTAAGACATTCATAAGGAGCAATATTTGCTAGTGCGGCAATTGCTCCTTTAGCGCCAATTGACATGCCCGAAAAAATTACTGAAGCTGTTCCCACAAGCGTTATAAAATCATCCGGAGTAGAATAAATTATTTCGGCAAGCTGAGCGATATTTTCTGAACTGTTTTTAATGCCTATAATATTTTTGTGATCAGCAAGTTTGGCAACTGTTCCGGTTTCAATATCAACTCCAGTAAATTTTGGAACATTATAAATTAATACGGGAATTTTTACTTCATCGGCTACATTATAAAAATATTCAACAAATGCATTATGCGTCATTTTAGACTTATAATACGATGGAGTTAAAATTAATGAACAGTCCGCTCCTGCATCAGCGGCTTCATTTGTTAATTTAATTGTGTCTTTTATAGATTCGAGTCCCGTACCCGCAATAATTTTCTTATTACCAGAAGCATATTCTTTTACTTTTGAAACGAGTTCAATTTTTTCCTTCATTGATAAATAAACGCTTTCGCCATTGGAGCCCATAACAACATAACCGGAAAGGTTCGTATTGTTTAATTTATCAATATTCATTTTAAGTTTGTCAACCGCAATTTCATCATCAATAAACGGTGTAGGTAATGGCGGGAAAATACCTGCTAAATCCATAATAATCCTTTTGTAATTTTTTATTATTCTCTAATTAGTATTATTTCTTTCTGAGGCTTGGATAACCATTCGGCGCCTTCTTTTGTAATTACAATCATTTCTTCAATTGTTGCTATTCCTTTTCCTTTTACTTCAAGTCTCGGTTCAATTGTAAATACCATACCTTCTTCCAATGGCTGAAATGGTTTTTCGGCGTATTTTTCCCATGCAGGTCCCAGTAATGCCGTACCGTCATGCGAATACATTCCAACCTGATGTCCGAGTCCGTGAGGAAATTCCTCATAACCGTTATTAACAATAACATCGCGCGCAACTTTATCAATTTCATGTCCGAACCTGCCGGGTTTAATTGCCTGTTTAGCATCTTCAACCGACTTAACAATTGTATTAAACCCAATCATCACGTCTTGCGGGGCTTCAATTTCACCGTCTTTAAGAATATAAAAAGTTCTTTGAAGGTCTGAGCAGTAGCCATTATATTTTACTCCGAAATCCATATTTAATATATGGCCTTTCTCGATCAATCTTTCGGAAGGAGCGTAATGAGCCGCGGCAGTATCCGGACCGCTGAAAACGGCGGGGCAAACTTTTTCTTCCCAAGCGAAACCGAGTTTTCTATTTTCAACTTCTGCTTTCATAAAAGCTGCTACTTCTTTTTCTTTCATTCCGGGTTTTATATACCCGGCAACAGCTTCAAATATTTCCAATGTATGATTAATAGCGGTTTGCATATAATTAATTTCAGTCTGAGATTTTCTTTGGCGAAGAGCAGATATTATTTTTTCCGCTGATATTAATCTATTTTCAAATCCGATTTCTTTTAAATAGTCATAAAGTGTTAAATACATTCCGTATGTAAGTCCGTCGCATATTTCGCTGCCGACCGAATAATTAATTGCGATCTGTTCCGGGTTTAATTCCTTTATGTAATTTTGGATTTCTTCTTTGGCACCTTTTACGAATCCGATAACTTTATCATAAACGCCCAGGTCTTTAGTGTTTGCCTCATCATATCTGCCCACAATTGCGCAGGTTTTTCCGTCTTTTGAAAAAATAAATGCCGAATGCCATGTTAAATCGGCATCAGTTAAAAACGGAAGAATCGGATCACCGTTAATTTGAGACTCGCGTACAAATGTTATCCAGCAATCAATATTAAACTCTTTTAATAATTCTTTTGCTTGACTTACTTTTTCTTTAATTATCATAAATTTAGTACCTCAAATTATTACGAGAATTTTTTTAATTTTTTCATAAAAATTAATACTAAGGAAGCCGAAAAAAGAAGCAGTCCTGTAAGTATTAAAAAATATTCGTGATGCGCAAAATCGCTGTAGTATTTTCCTAATAAGCCGGAACCGTAGCTTCCGCATGCCGTTGCGGCAAACCATCCTCCCATCATTAATCCTTGAATTTTAGGAGGCGCTACTTTTGATACATATGACTGTCCCATCGGAGATATCATAATTTCCGCAAGAGTAACTATAAAATATGTTCCAATTAACCATGCGGGCATCATATTATTGGCGTCGTCGTTTCCGCCCTGAAGCGAAGCGGCAACCATAATAATCATAGAAAATGCCATAATCATCATACCAATAAATATTTTCATTGGGGTAGCCGGCTCTTTGCCGGACTTATTAAGTTTATAAAAATATCCCAATAATAGTGGGGTTAATACTAAAATGAAAAACGGATTAAAAAATTGATAGGTCTCGGGACGCAGCCAGTCAATTTTAAGAGTTGACCTTTCGGCAAACAACGTTAAAGCAAAACCGTTCTGGTAAAATGCCATCCAGAAAAATATTACGATAACAAATAAAATAATTAATGAAATAATCCTTTGTGTAAATTCTGCGGCCGGAATATTTGATACGGTAAAATCATTGCCGTTAGCTTTAGCGGAACGGGTATCGGTTGCGGACAATTTTTTAACTCCGAATTGAAGATTAATAATTCCCAGTGTCATTCCCGCGGCGGCGGCAAAAAATGATATATTATAACTTCCCCAAACGGCGCTGATAATTGTCGCGGCTAGCGGCGCAATTGTTGCCCCGACATTAACACCCATATAAAATATATTAAAACCTGCGTCCTTTAATGCGGGTTTTTCTTTATAAAGATTTCCGACAAGTACCGCTATGTTTACTTTAAATATCCCTGTCCCGAAAGCAACAAGGAATAATCCCAAATAAAAAAACATTATATTTTCTGCGGATGAAAATCCTAAAAATATATACCCGGCAATCATAAGAACTGCTCCGGCCCTGACAGTGTTTATTTGTCCGAAAATTTTATCGCCTATGTAGCCGCCCAGCAGCGGGATAAAATAGACAAGTCCTAAGAATAATCCGTATGCGTCCCCCTTTTGTGAATCATCCCAGCCGAATTCACTTCCCATGTATAAAACCAGTATTGCCATTAAAGTATAGAATCCGAATCTTTCCCACATTTCCGTAAAAAATAAAATCATTATACCGCTAGGATGTTTTTTCAGCATTAGAGCTCCTTATTAATTTATCTTAAAATAAAACCGTTTTTTAATGGATCAGCCGGATCAATCCAGAATTCATTTTTCCCTGTTATAAACGCTTCTCCCGATACTTCGGGAATTACCGCATTATAAGGCCCGAATTTTGTTTCTTTAATTGGAGAAGCTTTAAAACGGGTCCCGAGTATACTTTCAATTATCATGGATTCATTTAATTTTATTTCACCTTTCGCGTAATGCAGAGCCATACGCGCGCTTACGCCTGTACCTGTAGGACTTCTATCAACTTCTCCCTCAGCGAATATACATACATTTCTGCTGTCGGCATTTCCGTTTAATGCTTTACCGGTAAATATTGTACCATAAAGAAAGTTTAGGTCTTCATCAAACGGATGCTCTAATTTATAATTTTTCATTACCGCTCTTTTTATTTCCATGCCTTTTTCTATAAGCTGACTGTAGTTATCAGGCGCCATGGAAATACCTAATAAATCGGCGTTCACAAAAGCATAAAAAGCGCCGCCGTAAGCAATGTCAAATTTTACCTTTCCAAGTCCTTTCACTTCAATTTCATTATTTAAAATTTGTACAAACGAAGGGACATTATGAAAATATACATTTTCAACTTTTCCATCCCGGATTATTGCGTATGAAGTTATTAATCCCGCGGGCGAATCAATTATAATTTCCGTAACTGGATTTACTGTTTTTACGAAACCTGTTTCAACGGCAACTTTTGTAATAGCAATAATTGCGTGACCGCACATTGTACTGTAGCCTTCATTATGTAAAAATAAAATTCCGAAATCAGCCTCTTGCGTAACGGCTTCGGTTAAAATGCATCCATACATATCTGCGTGACCTCGCGGTTCAAACATAATTGCAGTACGTAAATGGTCATAATTATCTTTAGCAAATTTTCTTTTTTCGAGTATTGTTTTTCCTTTTAATTCAGGATAACCTGTTAAAATTATTCTTAAAGGTTCTCCCCCGGTATGAGCATCAATAGTCGATATTTTCAGCCATGAATCGGGGGGAGAATAATTTTTTAGATTTGTAAAATTAACTGCAGAAATTTTGGGCATTAATTCTCCGGATTTGTTTTGTATTTTAATACAAGAGAAGACTGCAAAAATTATGTCAGTCTTAACTTATTAGCAAGTTTATTCTAAAATAAAATCATAATCAGCAAATAACAATTAATCTTTAAGCATTCATTCATTGTTATGGAATAACACTATTCTTATATTTCAGACAGCGATTTTTCAATAATTGTAATTGACGAATAATTAAAAATGATATAAGGAATTTAATAATGCAGTTTCCATATTCCAGACCCAGAAGATTACGAAGAACAGAAGCAATCCGTTCAATGACAACGGAAACCTTTTTAACAACAAATGACTTAATGGCTCCTCTTTTTGTAATAGAAGGAAAGAATAAAAAAGAAGAGATTTCTTCAATGCCGGGTTATTACAGATATTCACTTGATTTACTTTTAGGTGAAGTTCAAGAGCTTTATCAGCTTGGTGTTAAATGTGTTTTGATATTCGTAAAAGTCCCAGATGAATTAAAAGATAATGCCGGTACCGAAGCACTTAATCACGAAGGGTTAATGCAGCGCACAGTTAGAGCCATTAAAGAAACTGTGCCCGATATCTGCGTTATGACGGATGTCGCTTTAGATCCATTTTCAAGTTACGGACATGACGGAATTGTACGCGACGGCGAAATTATAAATGACGAAACAGTTGAAGTGCTTGCTAAAATGTCTATTACTCACGCCGAAGCGGGAGCCGATTTTGTTGCGCCTTCGGATATGATGGACGGAAGAATTATTACAATCCGCGAAGCTCTTGAAGATACAGGTTATATAAATACAGGCATTATGGCTTACAGCGCTAAATATGCTTCTTGTTTCTACGGACCCTTTAGAGACGCGCTTGATTCCGCCCCTGGATTCGGTGATAAAAAAACCTACCAGATGAACCCCGCTAATGTTGATGAGGCGTTAAAAGAATTAATGACCGATGAAGACGAAGGTGCCGATATTGTTATGGTTAAACCAGCCTTGGCTTATTTGGATATTATCCGTTTAGCTAAAGAAAATGTTTTAATACCAGTATCCGCATATCATGTTTCAGTGAATATTCAATGATAAAAGCCGCAGCCGCTAAAGGATGGTTAAATGAAACCGACGCAATGATGGAAGTACTTACAAGCATAAAACGCGCAGGTGCTGATTTAATAGCGACTTATTTCGCAAAGGATGCGGCAAAATATATAAGAAATAAATAATTTTTTTTCTTTATCATGATCTTGGTCTCGAACTTCTTTTTTCGATAAAGATAACGACAAAGATCGAGATCAAGATATTTCAAATAACTAAAATTGGTTTTACATGAATTTAATTGAAAAATATCCGGTTGAATTATATAACACTCTCTCTCGAAAAAAAGAATTGTTTAAACCCATTACCGAAGGGCATATAGGTATTTATTTGTGCGGACCAACTGTTTACAGCGACCCTCACCTTGGACATGCCAGAGGTAATATTGGGTTTGACGTAATGAACAGATATTTCCAATATCTTGGATATAAAGTAAGGTTTGTTAGAAACGTAACTGACGTTGGCCACCTCGAAGATGAAGTTCAGGGCGCGGGAGAAGATAGAATTTCGAAAAAAGCCAGACTTGAAAAACTTGAACCAATGGAAATAGTACAGAAATATATTAATAGCTACAGAAAATATATGGACATGCTTAAAATTCTTCAGCCGAGTATTGAACCGACGGCAAGCGGACATATAATTGAACAAATTAATATTGTAAAAAATATACTTGAACATGGATTCGCATATGAAGTAAACGGCTCTATTTATTTTGATGTAATGAAATATATGGAATCGGGAAAACGTTACGGTGAGCTTTCGGGGAAAATAGTTGAGGACTTAATGTCCGGAAGCAGAAATTTAGAAGGAACCGAAGAGAAAAAGAATCCGGTCGATTTTGCGATTTGGAAAAAAGCAAAACCTGAACATATTATGAAATGGGATTCCCCCTGGGGCGAAGGATTTCCAGGCTGGCACGTTGAATGTACTGCAATGAGCGCTAAATATCTTGGAGTCCCTTTTGATATTCACTGCGGTGGAATGGATCTGCAGTTCCCTCATCATGAATCTGAAATTGCTCAGTGCAACGGCGCATTCGGCAAATCGCCTGTTAATTATTGGATGCATAATAATATGCTCACAATAGATGGTCAGAAAATGGCACGCTCGCTCGGAAATTTTATTACACTTGAAGAACTATTCAACGGCAGTCACGAAAAACTTGAGCAGGCTTATACTCCAATGACTGTAAGATTTTTTACTTTGCAGACTCATTACAGAACGCCGATTGATTTTTCGAACGAAGCATTGCAGGCCGCCGAGAAAGGTTTAAACAGATTAATGAATTCTTTAGATGTTTTAAACAGTTTAACTTATACAAAAGAAAATGAATTGAACCAAAATTTGGAAAAGGAAATTAATGAATTAATTGAATCATGTTTCTTAAGTTTAAGCGATGACATTAATACTCCGCAAACCTTAGCATCATTGTTTGATTTATCCAAACACATTAATTCATTTAAGGACGGCAAAACTGATTTGGGTTCAATTTCTAAAGAAACATTCAATAACCTAAAAAAATATTTTAATGATTTTGTTACTGTAATATTAGGATTAGAAAAAGAGAACAGCGGAAATAATGATAAACTTGACGGTGTAATGAAGCTGGTTTTAGATATTAGAAAGCAGGCACGAGAAAATAAAGACTGGCCTCTTTCGGATAAAATAAGGGATGAGCTGGCAAAAGCAGGAATTCAAGTCAAGGACGGCAAGGAAGGAACATCTTATTCAATTAATTGATTTTTAAAGAGCAGATAAATAACCTGCTTTATAGGTAGTTATATCTGCGTTCTTACTTTATGAAAATACTTTTAAACATATTAACTTTTCCGTTTATACTGCTGGTAAGATTTTACCAGTTATTAATTTCACCTGTTTTACCTTCATCTTGCAGGTATCAGCCTACATGTTCACAATATACTTTGGAAGCGTTAAAGCGGCACGGATTGTTTATCGGGGGCTGGCTTGGTATAAAGAGAATATTAAGCTGCCACCCGTGGGGAGGAAGCGGATTTGATCCTGTTCCGTCCAAGGAAGAGTTAAAATTTAAAAATAAAAAACCGGTTTCTTAGCGTAAATTAAGTATTAAGAAACCGGTTATAAAAACTACTCTTTCTTTTTACTTCTTCTTCCAAATGCTTTTTTTTCAGGTGCTTCAGCAGCCATCTTAACACATTCTTCAAAAGTAAGTTTGTCGGGATCCATATCTTTAGGAATTCTTACATTTTTCTTTCCCGCTTTTATGTATGGTCCCCATCTTCCTTTTAGAATTTGAACTTCAGGATCTTCTTCAAAAATTTTAATCGTTTTTTCAGCGTCAGCTTTTCTTTTAGCTTCTATTACTTCAATTGCATCATCAAGTTCAATTGTATACGGATCATAATCCTTACTTAATGAAGTGAATTTTCCGTCATGCCTTAAATAGGGTCCGAATCTTCCTATAGCCGCAACAACTTCTTTCTCTTCATATTCACCAAGACTGCGGGGCAGTTTGAATAAATCAATAGCTTCTTCTATTGTAATAGTTTCAAGTTTTTGTTCTCTTCTTAAACCGGCGTAAACTGGCTTATCTTCTTCATCATTAAGATTTGTTAATTGAGCAACCGCGCCAAATTTTGCCATTCTTACAGATATTTGTTTGCCGGTTTTAGGATCGGTTCCCAATACTCTTTCACCGTAAACTCTTTCACTGTTTTCAGTTGTATGTTCAACTTTTTCGTGAAACGGGTGATAAAATTTTCCGAGCATTTTATGCCAGTCAATTTGTCCGGCTGCTACATCATCAAGTTCTTTTTCAACACTAGCAGTAAACTGGTAATCCAATATTTGCGGAAAATTTTCATGCAAAAAATCGTTTACAAGCATCGCAATATCGGCCGGATATAATTTGCCTTTATCAGCTCCGGTAATTTCAGTTTTTATTTCATCAACAATTTCTTTTCTATCTTTTAATGTAATTACGTTATATTTTCTTTCAGTACCCATTCTTTCTTCTTTTAAAACATATCCGCGTTTTTGAATTGTGCTGATTGTAGGTGCATAAGTAGAAGGGCGGCCGATGCCAAGTTCTTCAAGTTTTTTAACAAGACTGGCTTCGGTATATCTGGCCGAAGCGCGGCTGTATCTTTCTGTAGCGATTAAATCTTTTAATTCAACAATTTCCCCTTTTTTAAGAGGTGGGATAATTCCGCTTTCATCTTTATCGCCGTTGCCGTTATCTTCATCGGTTGATTCCATATAAACTTTTAAAAACCCGTCGAAAATAATTACTTCGCCTTTAGCTACAAATATTTCATCGGTATTTGAAAGTTTTATTTTAACGGTTGTGCGTTCAAGATCAGCATCGCTCATTTGCGAAGCAATTGCGCGTTTCCAAATTAATTCATACAGCGCTTTTTCGTCGGCTGATCCGGAAACAGTTTCATTTTCAAAATATGAAGGGCGAATTGCTTCGTGAGCTTCCTGAGCGTTTGAAGATTTTGTTTTATACTGGCGAGTTTTTGAATATTCTTTTCCGTACTCACTTACAATTTGGTTCTTCGCCGCGTCCAGAGCGGTTTCAGATAAATTAACCGAATCAGTACGCATGTATGTAATCTTACCTTCTTCATATAAACGCTGAGCCATCAGCATAGTTTTAGAAACCGAAAATCTTAACTTACGGCTTGCCTCCTGCTGTAATGTTGAAGTTGTAAAAGGAGCTGCCGGAGATTTTTTAGCCGGTTTCTTTTCGAGGCTTTCAACCGAGAATTCGGCTTTCTTGCATTTCTCAAGAAAAACTAATGCTTCTTCCTTTGTTTTAAACTTATTCGAAAGTTCCGCTTTTATAATTGCGCTGCCGTTATCTGCAGAAATAAAATTCGCAACAACCCGGTATTGGGATTCTGGAACAAAGGCGTCAATTTCTCTTTCACGCTCAACTACAAGACGCACGGCAACAGATTGAACTCTTCCGGCCGAAAGAGAAGGTTTAATTTTTTTCCATAAAAGCGGCGACAGTTCAAACCCGACCAAACGGTCAAGCACTCTTCTGGCCTGCTGGGCGTCTACTAAATTATCGTCAATACTTCTCGGATTTTTAATAGCGGCTTCAATAGCGGGTTTTGTAATTTCATGAAAAACAATTCTTTTAATTTTATCTTTCGGTAATTCCAGTACCTCTTTCAAATGCCAGGCAATAGCCTCTCCTTCGCGGTCCTCGTCAGAGGCCAGCCAAACTTGCTCGGAATCTTTAACCAGTTTTTTTAATTCCTTTACAACATTTTTTTTGTCATCAGAAATTTTATAAAGCGGTTTAAAATTATTTTCTATTTCAACGCCCGAGTTTTTCTTTTCCAAATCCCTTATATGTCCGTAGCTCGATGTTACCGTAAAATCTTCACCAAGAAATTTTTCAATGGTTTTTGCTTTTGCCGGCGATTCAACAATTACTAAATTCTTAATAGCAACCTCTTTCATTAAATTTTACAACAAATATTATTTTCTAAAAATGCGAACCACAAAATAAATAAAATTATGACGGAAAATAAAGATATAATATTTTTTTGCTTAACGCTTAATCTATTTATTGCTTTTATAACTTGCAATTATTGCCGTTAATTGATGTTTATTACAAAAAAAATATCAACTTTCATTCAATTATTTTTCTGCTAAACATTATTTTCTTATAATAGTACTATTAATTAATAAAATATTTATAAAAGTAAACCAGGTCCTTTTACTATGACAAAAGACGAATTAGGGAAAAAAATTTACTCAACCTCACACATTACGGGGGAATTTCTTTTAAGATCAGGACAAATTTCAAACGAATATTTTGATAAATACAAATTTGAAAGCGATCCTAAATTATTAGATGAAATTGCAAACCATATGAAACCGTTTATTCCTGCCGAGTCGCAAATACTTGCCGGACTTGAAATGGGAGGAATACCTTTATCAACTGCGCTTTCATTCAAAACCGGAATTCCGGCAATTTTTGTGAGGAAAAAAGCAAAAGAATATGGAACGCGAAAATTAGCAGAAGGAACAGATTTTGCCGGGAAGAAAGTTTGTGTAATTGAAGATGTTGTAACCACAGGCGGTCAAATAATTACAAGCGTAAACGAACTGCGAGCACTCGGAGCTGAAATTAATTTTGTTATGGGAGTTATTGTACGCGACCCGAAAGCTTTTGACAATTTAGAAAAAGCGGGCTTAAAATTACTTCCATTATTTACAATGGAAGAATTAAAGTTTTTAGCCGAATAATTTTTCGTTAGTTAAGACAGCACTGAATTTAGTCTTTAAAAATAAATTCAGTGTTGTATTTTTAATATTTATGATGCAACTAATTCGGAATTTTCAGTTTCTACATTATCCGTTTCAATATGTGAAATAACTCTATCCATAACCCATTCACGGTCAATATTATTTAGATCCGCTGTTTTCATAAGCCATTTTAATTCAAATACATGCAGATTTTTGTCCGAAAACGCGAGTTTTATTCCTTCTATTATAAAAATCTCGGCTAATTCACGGTTAGAAAATACTGGAGGCAGATCAACAATATACTCGTTATATGGTAGTTCTTGAAGAGCTTTTTCACAGAAATCTTTGGCAAATCCAAGATCTTTACCAATTTGAAGAAGCATTTTTTTTTCGGGTTCTGATATATTTTTATCTTTTGCGGTTAACAGCAAAAGTCCTTTGAAATAATTGCTGCGGTCAAGAAGATTCATTTCCATATTAAACCTCATTTTTATCAATACAATATTTTTCGTTTACTCACATTGAAATTAAATATAGTAGAATCTATTATATGCGGCTCCTTTTTAGAATTTTATTTTGTAATTACTTTTAACATATAAAAGGATATATGTTCCTTTGAAAATAATTTTTTAATTACTAATCCTTATGACGGTTCAAATTCTTTTTTATTGCATTATTTTAGATTTTAGATATGGATTTTTTTTATGTTAGATTACTTTTTCAAAAAAATAAAGTATTACAAATGAAAATTCCTTTATTAGTAAATTTTGCCCTTCTTTTGTGTTTTTCATCATCTAATGTTTTTTCAAACAATAGTAAGAATGATCTTTTTATTTATGTGGGAACATATACAAGTGAAGAGAGCAAAGGTATTTACCTATTAAAAATGAACAAAGAAACCGGCAAAATTGAAATACAATCTACTACCGGGAATGTAATAAACCCCTCCTTTCTTGCAATCAATAAAACCAAAGACTTTTTATATTCGGTAAATGAAGTCTCAGATTATGAAAATTCAAACAGCGGAAGCATAAGCTCATTTAAAATTGATAAGCTTACAAAAGAATTAGTATTTATAAATAAAAAATCCTCCTTGGGAGCTGATCCATGTTATATTGCTATTGATGATATAAATAATTTTGTGCTTACCGCAAATTATTCGGGCGGGAATATTTCAATTCACCCTATTGATGAAACCGGCGCTTTATTGGATGCCGCCGATGTCGCTCAACACGTAGGTTCAAGCATAAACCTAAAACGTCAAACCAAACCGCACGCGCACTCAATTTATTTGGATAGTAAAAATAAATTCGCTTACGCGGTTGATTTGGGAATCGATAAAATTTTAGTCTATTCAATTAATAGTGAAACAGGAAAGTTAATTTTACGAAGTGCTGCGGATATTGAACCCGGATCGGGACCAAGGCATTTTGTTATTCACCAAAACGGTAAGTTTGCTTATGTTATTAATGAATTAAATAATAAAATAATTTCTTTTAATGTGGATAAGAATAACGGCTCATTAGATTTGATTGATACTTACTCAACCTTACCTGCGGATTTTAATGAAACAAGTTATTGCGCTGATATTCATATACATCCTAACGGTAAATTTCTATACGGCTCCAACCGTGGTCATAATTCAATAGCTGTTTTTGAAATTAATGAAGAAACAGGAAAACTGACGAATATAGGATTTGAATCAACACAAGGAAACTGGCCGCGTAATTTTGTTATTGATCCGGATGGCAATTTTATGCTGGTCGCAAATCAAAAATCTAATAATATAAATGTCTTTAAAATTAATAATACAACCGGTCTGCTTGAATTTACCGGCATATCAGAAACAGTGCCTTCACCTGTTTGTCTTATATTTTATAATTGATTTTATATAAAATTACCTGCCGCATCTAGGAAAGTTTTTTTAACCCGCATTATCTTTTGCATAATGCAGTTGAACAAATCCGCTTTTAAATGATTCATTATTTAGAAGCCTAAATTTATTCTCAAGATCAATATTTATATCCCCGAATAATCTAATTCCTTTGCCGATAATTATCGGCGCGAAAGTAAGTATGATTTCATCAATTAAATTATTCTGAAGAAATAAAGCGTTTAATTTTCCTCCTCCTACAAGCCAAATATCTTTGCCGTTTTGATTCTTAATTGTTCTCACAAACTTAAGCGGATCATCATTAATAAATTCTACAAATTCCGATTCAGACCTCATATTTCTGCTGAAAACGTAATTTTTTTTCCCTGGATAAGGGTCATAAATATTCTGGTTATTGAGCCATTTATATGTAAGATTTCCCATAAATGTTGTATCGATTGAATCTAATAATTTTTTATAGTTATAATCATTTTTGTCGGGATTAGGAAATTGCTCAAGCCACAACAAACCACCATCATCTCTCGCAATAAATCCGTCAAGACTTGCGGCTATATATAAAATTAATTTTCGCACTTTTCCTCCTTGGCAGGTCAAAAACCAATTGATTTTTTAATTAATACAAGTTATCATTTTTGCCGTTTTTTAATAAAAAAATGGACACTAATGATAAAAACAATATTAGTTATTTTTTTATTTTCATATAATTTATACGCTCAGTGGATGCCAGTAAAAGATATTCCACAAAATGTAAATATACCAAGCATTTGCGTTGACAATACAACTAATACAATTTATGCGGGCGCCGATAATGTTATTTATATTAGCAAAGACGGCGGAAACTCATGGCAAAAATCAGCTATAATTGATAATGACGCTGATTTTGTAAACCCGGTTGTACTACACGAAAATATATTATTTTTAATTACTAATTTCCAAGGACCTTTATTTTTAGTAAATGTACTTCTATTTTGATTGTGTCTGGTTAATCGATCAATCAAATTTTTTGTATGACCGATATAATACAAATCATTTTTTGCCGAATAAATAATATAAACGAAATATTTACTCATTGTTAAATTTTTATTTTCA
>Ga0180009_10000205_pt1 | contig 92774 bp, 78 predicted proteins | sample OS_PC_MetaG_FD_123537 | JGI IMG/M metagenome (GOLD analysis project Ga0180009, IMG submission 123537) | Groundwater microbial communities from the Aspo Hard Rock Laboratory (HRL) deep subsurface site, Sweden - OS_PC_MetaG | ecosystem: Environmental > Aquatic > Deep subsurface > Groundwater... | reverse complement strand
TTCAATTTCCTCGATGTCCTCGTTTTCCTCGAGTTCAATTTCTTCAGCATCTTCGTCCAGCTCGTCTATTTCTTCAAGTGTTTCATCCTCGTCCAGTTCAATTTCCTCGATGTCCTCGTTTTCATCGAGTTCAATTTCTTCAACATCTTCGTCCAGCTCGTCTATTTCTTCAAGTGCTTCATCCTCGTCCAGCTCAATTTCCTCGATGTCCTCGTTTTCCTCGAGTTCAATTTCTTCAGCATCTTCGTCCAGCTCGCCTATTTCTTCAAGTGTTTCATCCTCATCCAGTTCAATTTCCTCGATGTCCTCGTTTTCCTCGAGTTCAATTTCTTCAACATCTTCGTCCAGCTCGCCTATTTCTTCAAGTGCTTCTTCAAGGGTTCCGGAATCTTCAAATTTGTGTTCCCCGGTTTTGAGTCTTCTCAACCCAGGGGTTGACGCCAGTTCTTCTTCTGACAGCACCTCTTCAGTGATTTTGTTCAGGATCTTTTTTATCTGTTCGACAATGTCATTGGATTCATTTTTAAGGTTGTTCTGCTGGTATTGATCCAGAAAATCGGTAACCGCTTTCAGCAGGTTTGTGGCCTGATCAAGATTGATATCTCCGGTTTTTACAGCATCTGTAAAAGAATTGAGCAGATTGCTTTTTGCCTCCTCTGTCATGTCAAAGATATTGGCTTCGGCAATGGTGATGTTCTCAAGATTCATCCCTTTTTGGGACAGTTTTTCAAGATCCGTATTGATGGAGGATTTAATGCTGGTAAAATTTCGTCGCTTGGCTTTTATTTTTACAGGATCATCATCCACATCCCAGATAGCCGGGATCAAGGCATCCATATCAATTGAGTCAAGCTGGTTAAGAGCGTCTTCGGCAATATAAAAGCTTCGAATGGCCAGTATGGCTTTTTGCTTTACAGAATTCGGCCGGTATCTGAGGTTTTCAATGGCCTGGTCAATTCCTTCGATCGAGATGGATATATTTGCCAAAAGCAGGTTTCTCCCGTTGCAGTTTGAAATCGGTCTGTATTATTATATATTCGCCGTATTATTTCAACACACCCGACGTTTTTCTATACAAAAAAACTGTCAGATCGTGCGAAAATAAGATGGATGCCTTTTATTTAAACTATATGATTGAAATTTTTGATAATTGTGTTAAAGATATTGCCTATGACGAAGATAATTACCATAGCGGGGCAGAAGGGTGGAACAGGGAAAAGTGTAACAGCAGTTAATTTCGCAGCTTCGCTTGCATTACTGGAACAAAAGACATTATTGATTGATACGGATCCCCAGGGATGTTCCACGAAATGGTGCGGATTAAAACCTTCAGAGGATACATCTGATCTGACATCCATATTTACCGGACGATCCCAGGTGATGGATGCTGTGGCAAAAACTCAGGTTCAATATATGGATGTTATCCCGGCCGGATTTGATCTGTTCCAGGCAGCATTAAAATTATCCAGACATGCCGGAAATGAAAAAATTCTGCGTATTTTTCTCAAGGATATCCAGGGCGAATACGAGTATATTATCATTGATTCACCATCTTCTTTCAGTTTTTTGACCATAACCGCCATGATGGCTGCCGACAGTCTGGTGGTCTGCACAACGTCTGACCAGAATACATCCGGGGATTTTCAAAGCCTGCTTGCAATGGTGAAATATATAAGACACACCCATGATATCTCCTTGAAAATTTTAGGTTTTTTATTTAATCGATGTAAAATATTGTCCTGCGGCAAGATATGTATTGACGATCGCCATTTATTTAACACTGAACAAATGATGCCTGATATTTTTATTCCCGAAGATGACACCATCCGGCAATCAATTGAATCCGCAGTTCCCTGTGCACTGTATGACATTAAAAGTCCTGCTGCCCGGGCATATTTGAATTTTGCAAATCAGATGCATTGTTTCTTTAAATAATAAGGGGTTTTTATGAAACTTACCAGTCAGGAAACGATTCAGGAAAGTGAAAAAGAATTTATAGATACCATCAATGCAGAATTGGATTGGGAGGCCATTGAAAAAATGCTTCTTGAAAAGCATGGGTTTACGCTACAGGATGAAATCGAATATAAGGATGGAGATCTGGTTGTTTATAATGACAGCATTGCATATAAATTTGATTTTGAAATTAAAGTTCCGTTATCTGTGATTTTTAACAGGGATGGTGAATGCCTTGAAATATCCACTGTGCGGGAAGATTTTGAATCAGAAGATGAAAGTGGTATGAATGAAACCCGAACCAAAGAATTTTCAGATCATCCTGAACCCGAAGACAGGGTGGCTCAAATGGCCTCAAATCTGGCCGATATGATTTCTGAAATCAATCAGGGGGATGAATAATGAATACAGATGCAATTTCCGGCAGTGAGCTGGCTCCTTCAGTTGTAAGAGATCAGCTGGATGAAATTCTGGCCCATGAAATTATATCCTTGCTGGATGTGGATGAAAACACTGCCATGATGTCCTTTAATCTGGCGAGCATTTCCTGTGTGACGCTTATTATTGAAAGAGAAAGAGAGATTAAGCAGTACGCTGATTTCCCGCCGGAAAGATATTCAAAAGGCTCTTTTATAAATGAACTGGTTGATATAGGTCTGGAAAAAGATGAAAGTCTTGAAGAAACGGTCGATTCAGTTTTAAAAAATGGCTATATCAGTGTGGATGACAAAGGGGAGCTTAGAGCAGAGATGCCATCTTTTATGATGGTGGGGTTTCTTGATAATATGTTTCCGGGAATGCAGGGGATGAATCTTGTGGCATTTGTTCTCCAGATGAATGATGAAGTCAATTCCGGAAGGAAAAATTTAGAACTGGCCAAGGAAAGTTTTAAGTCAACCTTGAAAAGTCGCGGGGTTTCCGTATCAAAAGATAAAGCGGCAGAAAAAGCATCTGAGATTGTTTCCGGCGTTGTGGCAACCAGTCCCCAGTCTCTTGAAATTTCTAAAAAATTGAAGAAAAATAATCTGGATCGGTTGTCAAAACTGATCAAAACCCGAAGGCAACGATCCCAGGATACCCAGGGCAGATTAAAGATCAAGGATGTTTTTGATAAAGGGCCATCAAAAGAAGAAATTCAGGCCCAGAAAGAAGAGCTGATTAAAGCTGAAGAAGCAGCAAAAAAAGCTGTGGAACTGGCAAAAAAACTGGCTGAAAAAGATGAACAGATACGCGAAGCTGAAGAAGCGGTAAAGGAAGCAGCAAAACAGCTTGCAGAAATTGAGAGAAGAGAAAAAGAGCTTTTGATTGCTCAGCAGGAAGCACAGAAAGCTGAGCTGAAAGCTCAGGAGCTTGCTGTCAAAGAAGCGGAAATTGCACAGAAAGAGGCTCAGTTAAAGGACCTGGAGGAAAGATTAAGGCAGGCTGAAGAAGACCGGTTGAAAAGAGAAGCGGACGCAGCGGCCAAGGCACAGGAAAAAGAAAAGAAAAATCAGTCCGAGGATGATGAGGACATCGAGTCCCGGATTGCAGCTTTTGAAAGCGAGCTGGCCATGCCCTGTCCCTTGTGTAAACAAGGTGAAGTGGTTGAAAAAACCACAGAAAAGGGAAAAGCGTTTTTTTCATGTTCTTCATCTGAGTGCCGGTTTGTTTCCTGGGATAAACCCTATCATTTTGAATGTCCCCTGTGTAAAAATTCCTTTCTGACGGAAATTGATATCGGCGATGGTAAAAAAGGGCTGAAGTGTCCAAGAGCCACCTGCTCATATACTCAGGGCAATTTATTTGATCCCAAACAGAATGTGGCCCAGGCAGTTTCAGACAGCGGGGGAGTCAGGAAAAAGAAAAAGGTTGTCAGAAGAAAGAGACATTAACAGTGTTACCCTTTATTGCAAAAAATATTGATAAAAAACTTGAAAGTATTTATTCAAAGGTCTTAAACGGCATCCGTCTTTCAAAGGAAGACGGGATCTGCCTTTATGAAACCAATGATCTGATCGGTCTGGGAAAAATTGCAGATCATGTGAGAAGGGCCCGGCACAAAAATCAGGCCTTTTATGTATATAATCAGCATTTGAATTATACCAATGTGTGCAAAAACCGCTGCCGTTTCTGTGCCTATGCCAAAGATGAGGGGCAAGCAGGTGCCTATGCATACACCTGTGAACAAATCGAACAAAGACTTTTAGACCGGATTGACGAACCTGTAAAAGAACTGCATATTGTCGGCGGGCTGAATGAAAGCCTGGATTTTCAGTATTTTATTGATCTGCTCAAAACAGTGAAACGGATCCGGCCGGATGCTGCAATCAAGGCATTTACCTGTGTTGAAATTGATTATCTGTCCAATCTTTCCGGACTTTCTTTGGATGAAACCATACAACAGTTGAAAAATGCGGGTCTTGAAATGATGCCGGGTGGGGGTGCTGAAGTTTTAAACTCCCGGGTTCATGAAGCCTTGTTTCCCAAAAAAATCGGTCATGAGCGCTGGCTTGAAATTGTAAGGGCAGTGCATAAGGCCGGAATCAAGACCAATGCCACCATGCTGTACGGTCATATTGAAACCATAGAAGAACGGGTAGATCATCTGATGGCACTTCGCGAGCTTCAGGATGAAACAAAGGGTTTTTCCGCATTTATCCCTTTGGCATTTCATTCGGAAAATACCCAGTTGTCCCATCTTCCCCCCACCACCGCAATGGATGATTTAAAAGCGGTTGCAGCGGCCCGTCTGATGCTGGATAATTTTGATCATATTAAAGCCTACTGGGTCATGATCGGCGAAAAACTGGCCCAGGTGGCATTAAGTTTTGGCGCAGATGACCTGGATGGAACCATCATTGAAGAAAAAATCACCCATACTGCAGGGGCCAAATCTGCAAAAGGTCTGACCCAGGACCAGATGGAAGAGATGATTAAGGCTGCAGGATTTGAACCGGTACAAAGGGATTCTTTTTATCATCCGGTAAATTGATACAAAAAAAATGAATGATTTAGACCTTATAATTGAAACACTGGACAACAATCAGCGGATTGATATTGATCAGGCATTGCTGCTGTTTCAAAAAGCAGATCTGCTGACCCTGGCAGACCTTGCCAGTCAGAAACGGTTTTTTCACCATCCGGAAAGAATCATCACCTATGTTGTGGACAGAAATATTAATTATACCAATATCTGTATGTCCGGGTGCAGATTCTGCGCATTTTTCAAGTCTCCTGAACAGGGGGACGGATATGTGATTTCAAAACAGGATTTGTCTGCCAAGATTCAGGAAACCATTGATCTTGGCGGCACCCAGATCCTTTTGCAGGGTGGAATGAACCCGGGGCTTGATCTGGATTATTATATTGATCTGCTGAGCTTTATTAAAGCGAATTTTGATATTCATATCCACGGATTCTCGCCCCCGGAAATCGGATTCATTGCTCAGAATGCAGCCTTATCTGTTAAACAAACCATTTCAATACTCCGGCAGGCAGGGCTTGCGTCCATTCCCGGCGGCGGTGCGGAAATTTTATGTGATGATGTCCGCAGACAGGTGTCTCCCAACAAATGCACTTCTGAGCAATGGCTTGAGGTCATGCGCCAGGCGCATCTGCAGGGCATGAGATCCAGCGCCACCATGATGTTTGGGCATCTTGAAAAACAGATTCATCTATTTGAGCACATGGATAAAATCCGGCGACTTCAGGATGAAACCAAAGGATTTACCGCGTTTATCCCCTGGACGTTTCAGTCTGCAAATACCAAAATTAGCGTTAAGCCTAAAACCAGCGTTGAATATTTAAAAGTGCTGGCCATAAGCCGTCTGTTTCTGGATAATATTGACAATATTCAGGCATCCTGGGTGACCCAGGGTGATAAAATCGCACAGACCGCCTTGTTTTTTGGTGCCAATGATATGGGCAGCACCATGATTGAGGAAAATGTGGTGGCCTCTGCCGGTGTTAACTTTATGCTGCCCAAAGAAGAACTGATCCGCCTGATTGCCACTGCCGGATTTGAGCCTCGTCAGCGTGACTGCTATTATAACCTTCTATGAGTTTTTCAAAAAACAATCCGGTTCTGATATCTGCGGATAGCCAAGCCTCTCAGATTCATCATGCCGGATGGATTGTTGCGGACGAGAATACGGTTATTAAAGACGGCTATATCGAAGTTGAAAATCAGAAAATTATTCATGTTTCATCAGATCGGCCAAAGGGAAAGATCATTGATCAGGGCCCTGGAATTCTCATGCCGCCCCTTGTGAATACGCATCTTCATCTGGAACTGTCTGCCTTGAAAAATCTGCTGCCCTTTGATCAGGGGTTCAGACACTGGGTTAAAGTCCTTCTGGAAAAAAGAGAACAGCTGGGAAAAGAAAACCTGATTTCTGCAGCCGAACAAGCAATTCAAACCCTGATTACTGCAGGTGTTTTATTTGTCGGGGATATTTCTACGCTGAACATCACTAAAAAGATATTGGAAAACAGCGCACTGCGCGGGATCTGTTTCCATGAATTTCTGGGAACCCGGATGGATGATTTTAAGTGTGAGAAAAAAAAAGAAATTTCCATCTCTGTTGCAGGTCATGCGCCTCACTCGTCTTCGCCTCAGCTTTTAACCGCATTAAAACAGAACACCAGAGCTTCAGGGGTGCCGTTTTCAATTCATGTGGCAGAATCTGAAGATGAGTCCGTATTTATCCGGGATAAAAAAGGGGGGTGGGCAGATTTTCTTTTATCCAGAGGAATTGATGGTTCAAAATGGGAGATTGGCGGGAAAACACCGGTGGCCCACCTTAAGTCACTTGGCATTCTGGATTCAGATACCATCGCAGTTCATGTTCTGAACGCAGATGTGAATGACATGCAGATCATGGCCCGATCAAACGCGCATGTGTGTATCTGTCCCCGCAGTAATCTGAATCTTCACCGGAAACTGCCGGATATCCCAATGATGATCTCCTGTGGAATTTTTCCGGCGTTGGGAACGGACAGTCTTGCCAGTTGCGATTCTTTAAGCATTTTTGATGAAATGAAATTTATCAGGCAGCACTACCCGGATCTGTCATGTGAAATGATATTTTCCATGGCAACCATTAACGGGGCCAGGGCATTAAAATTGGATTTGCAGACAGGTACTCTTGCGCCAGATAAAAATGCACAGTTTCTGTACCTGCCTTTGGATGTAAAACATAAAAAGAATATATTTCAGGAAATAATATGTCATGAATGAATCATCCGTATATATGGGAAAAATCAGTTATATTAATGCGTCTCCGGTATATTACGGGCTTGATCACGGACTTTTGCCGCCATGGCTGAAAATGGTTGCGGATGTTCCTGCAGCGTTGAACCATAAACTGATAAGCGGTGAGATAAAGATAAGCCCCATCTCTGCAGCTTTCTATGCCATGAACCACAGACAGCTTCTGCTGCTTCCGCAATTGTCCATATCCTGTAACGGCAAAGTGCTCAGTGTTGTTCTGGTCACCAATTATGCCATGGATGACCTGACAGGCAAAACAGTCATGTTTTCAAAAGAATCTGCTTCAGCCGCAGCGCTTTTAAAAATGATTTTTCATCAAAGAAACATAGAACCGGTTTACACAGTGGGAGATGTCAATGATTTTAAAAAGGTCGGCAGTCAGGTTGATGCTGCTCTGGTGATCGGAGATGCAGCGCTTGTTCACCCCTGGGATCAAGAGTTTAAATACCGTATTGATCTGGGGCAGTTCTGGCACGAGATGACCGGCCTGCCATTTGTTTTTGCTGTATGGGCCGTGAGAAGATCTTTTGCCCAAAAATTTCCGGACACGGTGACCAGAATTCATCAGATTCTGCTTGAATCCAAAAAAAGCGGATATGAAAATCTGGATCAGATCATTAAAGATGGACAAAATAAACTGGGGATTCCACAAGAGCGGGTCAAACACTATTATGACCTGCTGTATTGTGATCTGGATGATCAGAAGATCAAAGCCATGGGCGTGTTTTTTGATTCGCTGTATGAGAGAAATATTTTAAAACTCAAAGTGGATATTCAGTTTTTTTGATTCTCTTATACGCGTGGCAGTTTAAAAGTAAAAACAGTTCCCTGTTCATCTGAAGAAATAAAAAACACCTTTCCTTTAAGATATTTTTCCCCGAACAGTTTCATGGAATACGTGCCAAGACCTCTGCCGATCTGTGATTTTGTGGTAAAATGTTTTTGAAATATCCGTTTCTGGATTTCGGGCGGAATGCAGGCAGGGTTGAAGACTTCCCATAAAACACAGCCATCCTCCACCCGGACGGTCAGATGTACGGATTGACCGGGAAGGGATGCTTCAAAGGCATTGATGAGCATATTGCCCAGCACCCGGGAGACCAGCAGTCTGTCTGTTGATATCCGGATATTGTCCTGGGGCCAGTTCTCAATGAAATTTTTTCCATCGCATGTGTGGTGCCCATGAATAATTGTGTGAATTTCTTTTTGAATATCTTCAAGGGTGTTGTCGGTTCTGGTTATGCTGTAATCTGGCTGTTTTCTCTGGGAAATGGTTTTTTGTACTTTTATTTCGCGGATCAGCCGTTCAATGCCAGTATGGATTGCCTGTATTTCGGCAAAATTTTTATCAGACTCCTCCAGCAGTTGAATGTTCCCGTAAACAGATGTCAGAATATTGTTGATATCATGGAAAAAAACCCGTTCCAGATTGGTCCAGAATTGCTGCCGGGTAATATCCTGGGCATAGATTAATATCCATCGGTGAGTATTTTGCACCAAGGGGATGGCTTTTATCAAAAAACAGGTATCTTCGATCTGACCGTTTTTGTCTGACATAAGGGCACAGGTTTGTTCTGTGATCTGATTGTCGTTTATGGCAGTCATCATGGCAATGGCTGCACCGCAGGTCTGGCAGTATTCAGTGGTGCCGCATCCATGGGGTTTTTCACTGGCATGGACGCAGTGAAGTGTTTCCCCCAGCCGAAACCCTAATACAGCGTCTATATTTTCTGCCCCCATTGCTTTTAAAAAGGCAGGATTGATCGCAACGATCTGCCTGTCCTCGTTCAGAACAACCAAAAGCCCTGCAGCAGCCTTGAGCAGCGAATCCATAATGGGATTGTGGCTGATATTGGCAATCTGATTCTGGAATTTTCGCCGTTCAGTTCTGTGGGCAGGAGCAAAATATGTATCCATATCTGCGGCCCCTTATATTTTTTTTGGTACTCAGTGTATAAAAAAAATCAGACAAAAACTTTTAAAAGCTGGTCGGGATGAGAGGATTTGAACCTCCGGCCCCAGCGTCCCGAACGCTGTGCTCTACCAGACTGAGCCACATCCCGACTGACAAAAACTTATACACAAAAAAAATCAAAAAGTCTAACTGAAAATATCTTCTTTTATAATCGTTGCTTCTCTTCCCGGTCCCACAGAGACAATTTTGATTTTGACGCAGGAGAGTTCTTCTATTCTGGCCAGATATTTTTTGGCATTTTCAGGCAGGTCTTTAAAGTCTGTAATGCCGGTAATTTTTTGTTTCCATCCAGGGTGTGTTTCATACACGGGTTTGCATTCGGACAGAATTTTAATATCTGCCGGAAAGTCTTTAATGATAATATCGTTGTATTCATAGGATGTGCAGATTTTAATTTCATCAAAATCATCCATTACATCAAGTTTGGTAATAGCCAATCCGGTCAGACTGTTCAAACGGGCCGCATTTTTCAGAATCACCATGTCCAGCCAGCCGCATCTTCTTTTCCTTCCGGTGGTGGCGCCGAATTCCGAACCGATTTTCTGGAGGGCATCTCCTGTGGCATCAAATAATTCTGTGGGGAAAGGGCCTGCGCCTACCCGTGTGGTATAGGCCTTGACAATCCCGATGATTTCATCCAGGTTGCCGGGTCCTACACCTGAGCCGTTTGCAGCGTTGCCGGAAACAACAGAAGAAGAGGTGACAAACGGATAGGTGCCGTGTTCAATATCCAGATGGACGCCCTGGGCACCCTCAAACAATACAGTCTTATTATTTTTCATGCCATTGAACAACAGGACGGAAACATCTGCAATATAAGGGTTTAAACGTTCCTTGATCTTTTCAAACCGGGCAATGACGTCTTCGGGGTCAATGGTGTCTGTTTTAAAATAATGTTCCAGAGTAAAATTTTTTTCTTCAAGAACCTTTCTGACTTTTTCCTTAAAATATTCAAAATCCAGCAGATCACAGAAGCGAAGCCCTCTTCTGGCAGCCTTGTCTTCATAGCAGGGGCCGATGCCACGGCCGGTGGTGCCGATTTTATCAATACCTTTTTTTGTTTCCCTGGCAGTGTCGATAACCTTGTGATACGGCATGATAATGTGTGCCCGGTTACTGATTTTTAATTTATCCGGTGACACATCAATATTTTTTTGGGTTAAATAATCTATTTCTTCGAGTAAAACAAAGGGGTCCACAACAACACCATTGCCGATAAAACATTTTTTTTGCTGGATAATGCCGGACGGGATAAGGTGGCTGATGAATTCTTCTCCGTTTACAACCATTGTATGGCCGGCATTGTTGCCGCCCTGAAATCGGACAACATAATCTGCATGCTTGCTTAACAGATCAACTATTTTTCCTTTGCCTTCATCCCCCCACTGGGTTCCGATAATTACTGTATTTCCCACTACATACTCCTTTTATTGATAAAAAACTGTTTTATAAGCGTTTTTGTCTGATCTTCACATATGCCTTTTGTAATTTCAGGATGATGGTTTAATCGGGAGTCCTGCGCCATATCATATAATGATTCAACAGCGCCCCATTTGGGATCACAGGCACCATATACAATGCGTTTTACCCGTGCATGAATAATTGCCCCCATGCACATGATACAGGGTTCGATGGTGGAGTATAGGGTTGTTCCCACCAGCCGGTAATTTCCTGATGCGCCGGCTGCCATGCGCAGCGCATTGATTTCTGCATGGCTTGTGGGATCATTGGTTGATACGGGGCGGTTAAATCCATATCCAATAATGTGCTCATTGCTGTCTACAATGACAGCACCCACAGGGACTTCACCGATGTCCTGTGCTTTTTTTGCCTCTTTGATGGCAAGATTCATATAATAATTATCATCCATAATACAACCTATGCTTATATAAATCTTTTGTCGTCAGGTCAAATTAATTCCATGATTTTTGTAATATTATAGGCCCTCTTAATTTTCACCGGAGGCAGATAAACTTCTTGAATTTAAACCAAACCTTTGTTATATAGTGTCTTCCATTATGCGCGCCTGTAGCTCAGCTGGATAGAGTATCTGACTACGAATCAGGGGGTCGGGCGTTCGAATCGCTCCAGGCGCGCCACTTAAAAATTCAGGCTTTCAATCTTCGGGTTGGAAGCTTTTTTTTTGTCTGATACAAACAGACGGATGCAAGCTTGAAAGGCAGTTGCGGTTATGGTAGAAGAATTGAGGTATAGTCTGCATGTGACCTTTATTATAAGTCATCATACGTGCCGGGAAAATTAAGCGTGTTGGTAAAATAAAAATACAAAGGCTGAGAATGGAAATCAAAAATGTTCTGGTGACGGGCGGGGCAGGCTTTCTGGGTAAGGCCATTGTAAAAAAACTGCTTAAAAAAGATTTGAATGTCACATCCTTTTCAAGGATTTTTTATCCTGAACTCGAAATGATGGGAGTAATGCAGGTTCAAGGAGATCTTGCAGATAAAAAAGCAGTATTGAATGCTGTAAAAAAAATCGATGCTGTATTTCATGTGGCGGCAAAACCAGGCCTGTGGGGACCCTTTGAGCAATTTTATCAGACCAATGTTGTGGGGACGCAAAATGTGATTGAGGCCTGTTTCAAGAACAAGGTATCACAGTTAATATATACCAGTTCCCCCAGTGTCATATTTGATCAGTATGACATGGAGAATGTGGATGAAACCGTTCCGTATCCTTCAAAATATCTGGCGCCGTATCCTGAAACAAAAGCGCTTGCCGAAAAACTTGTCAGAAAAGCAGCTCAAGATGGCTTGAACACCATTATTCTGCGTCCCCATCTGATCTGGGGGCCGGAAGATAATCATGTTGTTCCAGGCATTATCCAACGGGCGAAATCTTTAAAACAGGTGGGGAGAAAGGACGATCTGGTGGATACCATCTATGTGGATAATGCCGCAGATGCCCACATCCTGGCCTGTGAAAAATTGTTGGAAAACCCATCTTTATCCGGTAATATCTATTTTATAAGTCAGGATGAACCCATATCAAAATGGGTGATGGCCAATGCATTTTTAGAGGCAGCAGGACTTGCCCCGATCAAAGGACATGTGTCCGGCAGGACAGCGTATTTTGCAGGAATGTTATGTGAAGCGGTTTATAAAATTTTCAGAATAAAAGAAGAGCCGCCCATGACCCGGTTCGCGGCAAAGGAGCTTTCAACCTCCCATTGGTTTAATATTTCAAAAGCCAAAAAGGATCTGGGATATTATCCAAAAGTGTCAACACAGGAAGGGCTTGAACGACTGAAACAGTGGTTATCAACATCGGGATAAAACAACCATGAATAATTTAAAGCAGCTCATTTTGCGTCAGTTTAACATGTTTGTCAAAGTTATCATGTATGCCGTCAAGGAATTCAGGGCCGACCGGTGCGATCTTCGGGCTTCTTCTTTGACATTGTTCACCTTGCTGTCCATTGTACCTGTAATGGCCATGGCATTTGGAATTGCAAAAGGCTTCGGATTTAAGGAATTTCTGGAAAAACGGGTGCTTGAACTGTTCACCGGTCAGGAAGAAGTGATTCAGAATGTCCTGACATTTTCCACCAATCTGCTGGAAAAAACCAAAGGCGGTCTGATGGCAATTTTAGGCATCATTCTGTTATTTTATTCTCTGATCAAACTGATCGGGCATATTGAAAATGCATTCAACAAGATCTGGTGGGTGAATGATGACAGACCGCTGATCCGGAAATTTACAGATTATATTGCCATTTCAATAACAGCGGGTATTCTGGTCATTTCTTCCAGCAGCGCCAATATATTTATCACCGCATATCTTTCAAAATTCCTGGATTTTATAACACTTCCCGAGAATATGGAAAAATTAATTTCCTTTGGATTTAATGTGTCCGCATTTTTACCGATCTGGATATTATTTATCTTTTTTTATATTTTTATTCCCAACAAGAAACCTGATATTAAAGCGGTTCTTGCCGGCGGCATTATTGCCGGAACCATATTTCAGATTGCTCAGATGGTATATTTGAAATTCCAGGTGGGAGTTTCCAGTTATAATGCAATTTATGGCAGTTTTGCTGCTTTGCCTTTGTTTTTAATATGGCTGCAGGCATCCTGGGCCATTTTTTTGTTTGGTGCCGAAATTGCCTTTTCATGGGAAAATTTCGATGCGCTTGAAACCCAGGATATTGATTATTCAGAAATCAGTATCCGGTTGAAAAAAATCATTATATTGAGAATTGTTCATTTATGCGTTAAACGGTTTGCCAGTAAACAATTGCCCGCATCTGATATTGAGATTGCCTCAGAGATTAAAGTGCCTTTAAAGATTGTAAAAATATTGCTGGGTCAGTTAATTAAATCCGGAATCCTTCTGGAAGTTGTCGGGGCTGAACATCCCGGGTTTGTTCCGGCCCAGGATATCGAGTGTTTGACGATTCTGGATGTTCTGGCTGCATTTGAGCAACGGGGAAATGATATAATTGAAATCGGGGGGACAATGGAAGTTGAGGCGATTGAAGAAAGCCTGAACAGTTTTTACCAGGCATGTCTAATGTCATCCGGACAAAGAAATTTCAAGGATATTTAAACGGGTTTTTTAACTTTCCGTCGTAATATTGAAGAATTCTTTAATTTCTTCTTCCTTGTGCCTCAACTGATCAACTGTCAGTTTTAATATGGACGGGTTGATTCCGATTTTCTGGGGGGAATTTTTCACCGTAACCGGAACGGGATTTCCGCTGTGACCCACCCCTGCTTTTTGTGTCAGATAATCTGCCAGATTGATGATCAATGACTGATATTTAAATTTTATAGGCGCAGATTCAGGATTATGGTGAAAACGGCATGGCAGAATAATGGATGGGGGAAAGTTCCATCGTTTCATCAGCAGCGCAGATAAAACAGCATGATCCAGCTTGAAGATCGCATTTTCAGCAAAATACAGCGGTTTTTTCTTTTCCATGGCAAGCAGACGCACTTTGCGGTACTCATCCTTGAAATAGACAGAAAAGATAACCTTGCCCATATCATGCAAAAGTCCGGGAATGAAAATTTTGTTGGCAATGCCCGGGTTGGTTCTTTTTGCCAGTTCCTTTGAAACCGTGGCTACCCCGATTCCGTGTATCCAAAGCGCTTTCATGTCAAGACTTAAACCGGATTTGTCCGTAAAGGATGACAAAATTCCCATGCCAAGGGCAATTCCGACAATTTCATCAAAGCCGATAACGGTAATAGCCCTTTTAATGGTTTCAACCTTGGTTTTCTGTGCGTAATAAATGGAATTGGCGAGTTTTAAAAGTTTGTTCGTCATTCCCTGGTCAAAGGAGATGACTTCTGCAAGTTCTTCAGTGGTTGTTTTCTCGTCAGATGCGACACTGATAATTCTATCAATAACAACAGGAAGGGAGGGGAGATCACTTTCCTTTTTCTGGATCATCTTCAGGATTTCAGCTTTAATTTCCATTTATCCCTTTTAAGTGTAATTACAGATATTTCAGTAAACTTCAAAGTGTCATTCAAAATGGTTTTCTTTACTGCTTTAGGATATCCTGCTGCGATAATGGATATAATCATTACATTATCGGGCGCAATTCAAACTTCTTTAGCATATGCAATAACGCCTGGTAAAATGATTTCCCCTTTTATAGACAGACGTTTTCAGTTTCTATTAATGAAAACGGGTAATATTGATATTCCCCTGCTGTATCATTTCATCAAATTTTTTTCTTAGCATCTGTTTAAATTTATTGCGGGTTACCGGCCATAGCAACAGCAATCCAAAACAGTCTGTCAAAAGCCCCGGGGTGATCAGCACAGCACCTGCCAGAAAAATAATGGCAGCATCCAGCAGTTCTTCTGCAGGCATAAGACCATTTTGAAGATTGGTTCTCAGTTTCATCATGGTATTTATGCCTTCCATCCGGGCCAGCCATGCACCTGCAAATCCTGTAAAAATTACCAGCAAAATTGTATTAAATCCGCCGATGACGATTCCTGTCTTTATCAGCAGATAAAGTTCAATGACAGGAATCAGGGTAAAACATAAAAAAAGTTTAAAAAGCATATTTAATCCTTTGAATTTGTGAATATCATGAAATATAATGGTTGCCAATGGTTATTTTGTCAAGGCAGCAGATCGGCAGAAAACCAGATATCTTTTTTGATATCCTGCCTTTTTACAGATTTTTTAATGATATCCAGATAGTCATTTCTGGATATTTCTGTGGCACCCATGGATAAAAGGTGATCGGTGGTGACCTGACAGTCGATCAGGTCAAAACTATTTTTATTCAGGAGATTGGCCAGGGTGACAAGGGCCACTTTAGATGCATTTTTCTGGGTTGAGAACATGGATTCACCAAAAAAAATACCGCCCAGGCAGATGCCGTAAAGTCCGCCGACAAGCTTAGCCTTCTGCCATGCTTCAATGGAGTGGGCATATCCCAGGCGATGGAGTTCAATATATGCATCAATCATTTCCTCCACAAGCCAGGTGCCGCTGCCAAGGCCCGTTTTTCTGGATTGGGCACAGGCCCTGATTGTCTTTTCAAAGGCAGTATTCACCCGGATATCAAATTGTTTTTGTTTTATATTTTTGTTCAGACTTTTGGACGCATGGATATCTTCAGGAAATAACACCAGCCTGGGCTCTGGAGACCACCACAGGATGGGCTCATTGTCTGAAAACCAGGGAAATATTCCATTTTTATAGGCCAGAAGAATTCGTTCGCAAGACAAATCTCCACCAATGCACAAAAGTCCGTCAGATCGTGCAAGCCAGGCAGGAGGAAACTCCAACCGTTCTGACAATCTGAAAAGAGGCATTTAGTTTTTGTATAAAAAATTAAGCATATTATTTCTAAGCCCGATAGAAACTTTTCCGCCTTTTTCTAGTTTCCCAAAAAGAATTTCATCCGTCAGTCTGTCTTTTATACTGGTTTGTATCAGCCGGTTCAGCGGACGAGCTCCGAATTTCGGATCATAGCCTTTATTGGCAAGAAATGATCGAACTTTTGCAGAATATGTCATGGTGACGTGTTTCTCCATGAGCATGGTTTTGAGTTCTTTCATGTTTTTGTCGACAATTAATTCCATAACCTGATGGGACAAGTGATTGAACTGAACAATATTGTCAAGGCGGTTTCTGAATTCCGGGCTGAAGGTTCTTTCAATCGCCTTGGCGCTTTTGGAATCTGTATTTGCAATCTGTGAGCCGAATCCGATGTTGTTGGTATTCATCTCTCTTGCACCCGCATTGGATGTCATTATGATAATTACATTTCTAAAATCTGCCATTTTGCCATTGTTATCGGTCAAGGTTGCATAGTCCATTACCTGAAGAAGAATATTGTACAGATCCATATGGGCCTTTTCAATTTCATCCAGAAGAAGGACCGAATGGGGGTGTTTCCGGATATTATCCGTCAGAATTCCGCCCTGGTCAAAACCCACGTATCCCGGGGGGGCTCCGATCAGTCTTGAAACGGAGTGTTTTTCCATATATTCACTCATATCAAAGCGCAGAAACTCAATGCCCAGATGAAAGGCAAGCTGTCGTGCAACTTCGGTTTTTCCAACACCTGTGGGACCGGTAAACAAAAATGATCCAATGGGTCTGTCCGGAGCGGCTAATCCGGCCCGGGATCGCTTTATGGAAGTTGTCAACGTCTTGATGGCATCGTCCTGACCGAATATGACATTCAGCATTCGTTTGGGAAGTGACTCAAGATTTGCCTTGTCCGTTGATGTGACGCTGGTTACAGGCACTTTGGCAATCTTGGCGACAATTTCTTCGATATCTTTGACGGTGACGATTTTGCGTTTGTCATTACCCTTTAACCGAAGATATGCACCGGCTTCATCAATCACATCAATGGCTTTGTCCGGTAAAAACCGGTCGTTGATGTATTTATCAGACAGATAGGCGGCAGCTTTTATGGTTTCAGCAGGATACGAAAGTCCATGATGTTTTTCATAATAAGGTTTGAGACCATCAAGAATCAGTGTGGCTTCTTCAAGGCTGGGCTCGGAAATTTCTATTTTTTCAAAACGCCGTGAAAATGCCCGGTCTTTTTCAAAATGGTTTTTATATTCTTCATAGGTGGTTGTGCCGATACATTTTATGTCACCGGAAGAAAGCGCGGGTTTCAGAATATTTGAAGCATCCATGGAACCGCTTGTGGTTGCACCTGCACCCACCACGGTGTGAATCTCATCTATGATCAGCAGGGCATTTTCTTTTGCTTCCAAAGCCTGAATAACATCTTTAAGGCGCTTTTCAAAATCTCCGCGGTATTTTGTTCCTGCAAGCAGACTGCCCATATCAAGGGAGTACAGTTCACAGTTGGCTATCAGATCCGGGACCTCCTTGTTTTTGATTTTTACGGCAAGCCCTTCAGCAATAGCGGTTTTTCCGACACCTGGATCTCCCACAAGGATCGGATTGTTTTTGCGCCTGCGGCACAGTATCTGCAACAGCCGGTCTGTTTCATTTTCTCTTCCGATTAAAGGATCAATCTTGTTTGCCATGGCTTTTTGCAAAAGATCAGTGGTGAAGATCTCTAGGGGATCTTTTTTCTTTTTTCGAGCTGCGTCCAGATCCGGATGTTTTAAAAGATCCTGGGTTGGCTGTGCAGGCAGGGCAGGTTTCTTTTCAAATTCAGAGGTGTGTGATATATATTTTAATACATCCAGCCGGGTGATACCCTCTGATTCCAGATAAAATGCTGCATGGGAATCTTTCTCCTGAAAGATGGATGCTAAAATATCCCCAAGATTTACTTCTGTTTTTTCAGCAGACCGGGCATGGTTAATTGCCCGTTGAATCATCCGCTGGAATCCGATGGTCTGCTGAAGGACATATTCGTTCTGAGTGTCTATCTTGGTAAGTTTTTCATCAAAAAATTTTTCAAGTTCTTCTTTTATAAGTTCCGGATTTCCACCGCATTTTTCAATGGTCTGTGCGCCCGATTCATGGTTAAGGATGGCATAAAGAACATGTTCAACACATACGTACTCATGTCTTCTTTTTTTTGCTTCACGGACCGCAAAGCCTAGTGCTGTACTGAGTTCTTTGCTTATCATATTTTTTTTACTCCTTCTCCAAAGTACTTTTTAAAGGAAATCCTTTGCTGCTGGCCAGATGGTGTACCGTTTCAACTTTAGTTTCTGCAATCTGTCTGGGATAAATGCCACACATGCCTTGTCCTTTATTATGTATATTAAGCATTATTTGAGTTGCTTTTTCAAGTGATTTTCCAAAAACGGTAATAAGAATTTCCACAACAAATTCCATGGTCGTATAATCGTCATTATGCAGAAGGACTTTATACATGGGCGGTTGATCGCTTTTAAATCTGGAAGAAATATTTTCTTTGGTTTTGGAATCCGTTGAAGCCATCAGCCTTTCTCTCCTAAGACATGCAACATTTTTTATATTTTTTGCCGCTGCCGCAGGGACAGGGATCATTGCGTTGAATTTTATCCGAGGATCTTTTTTGCGGCTGTCTGACACTGGACCCGTCAGAATGTGAAAAAGTCAGGTTCTGAGGGTCTGGCTTATGAATTTCTTCTATGTTCGCAGATGTGGTGATCTGTATTTTAAATAAAATATCCACAATTTCCTCTTTGACTCTGTCCATAAGCCCCTGGAACATGTCAAAACCTTCTTTCTGATACACCCGCAAAGGATCCTGCTGGGCATAACCGCGAAGTCCTATGCCCTCTTTTAAATGATCCATGGATAAAAGGTGTTCTTTCCACCGGGTATCCACGGTCTGCAGAATAATATGACGCTCAATCTGCCGTATGATATTCTGTCCGATCTGATTTTCACGCTGGTCATATATGGTTTTCAGATGATTGAAAAGTTCCTCGCTTAACTGCTGTGCATCCAGATTTTTTTTAACAGCAGCATCCAGGTCAAATTCACAATTAAATATTTTTTTAATCCGGTTTTTAAGTCCGATAGTGTCCCATTGGCTCAAAGGGGTTTTGTCAATCAAAAATTCATCCACAACGTCATAGGCCTTGTCTTCAATCATTTCGAGAATAAAGGGTTTCAAATTATCTTCAAGCAGTGCTTTTCTGCGCTGTTTATAAATGATATCCCTTTGCTGATTCATGACATCATCATATTCAAGAAGCTGCTTTCTGATTTCAAAATTATGACCTTCCACTTTTGACTGGGCGTTTTCTATGGCTTTGCTGATAAAAGGATGCTGAATATGTTCGCCTTCCTCTATGCCCAGTTTATCCATTACCATATGAATCCGGTCTCCGCCGAAGATGCGCAGCAGATCATCTTCCAGCGACAGATAAAATTTTGAGGAACCCGGGTCTCCCTGACGTCCTGAACGGCCCCGGAGCTGGTTGTCTATTCGTCGGGATTCGTGACGGGATGTGCCAAGAATATGCAGTCCGCCAAGCTCTTTGACACCTTCTCCCAGAACAATGTCCGTGCCTCGCCCAGCCATGTTGGTGGAAATCGTGACTGCGCCTTTCTGCCCCGCATTGGCAACAATCTCTGCCTCTGCTTTATGGTGCTTTGCATTTAATACCGTATGTTTGATGCCTCTTTTTTTGAGTTTTTCACTGAAATCTTCAGACACATCAATTGATATGGTTCCCACAAGAACCGGCTGACCTTTTTTGTGCAGCTTGATAATGTCTTTTATGGCTGCTTCATATTTTTCTTTTTTTGTTTTGTATATCAGGTCCGGGAAATCCTCTCTAATCATTATTTTATGGGTGGGGATCACCAGGACATCCAGATTATATATTTTTTTAAATTCCGCAGCTTCAGTTTCTGCCGTGCCTGTCATTCCGGATAATTTGTCATACATCCTGAAATAGTTCTGGAAGGTAATGGATGCCAGCGTCTGGTTTTCATTTTCAATCTTGACATTTTCCTTGGCTTCAAGCGCCTGGTGGAGGCCCTCACTGTATCTTCTGCCGGTCATCAGGCGGCCTGTGAATTCATCCACAATGATCACCTGATTGTCTTTAACAATATAGTCGGTATCTTTTTTGAACAGGGTATGTGCTTTGAGCGCCTGGTTCAGATGGTGAAGCAGCTCTATGTTCAAAGGGTCATACAGGTTGTCAACGCTGAGCAGTTTTTCACCTTTTGCAATGCCGTCTTCTGTGAGTGATACGCTTTTTGATTCCTCATCAACGGTATAATCCATATCTTTTTTAAACGCCGGGATAATGGTATTTACCTGAACGTAAAAATGGGTGGATTTTTCACCCGGACCTGAAATAATCAGAGGGGTTCTGGCTTCATCAATGAGGATACTGTCCACTTCATCCACAATGGCAAAATTCAGGTCTCGCTGTGCAAGGGATTCGATATCATATTTCATATTATCCCTTAAATAATCAAAACCGAATTCGTTGTTTGTGCCATAGGTAATATCTGAATTATATGCTTTTTTTCTTTCCAGATCGTCGATGTCATGAATAATGGCGCCGACACTCAATCCCAGAAAATTATAAATTCTGGCCATCCATTCAGCATCTCTTTTTGCAAGATAATCATTGACCGTTACAATATGAACGCCTTTTCCGGTCAATGCATTTAAATATGCCGGCAGGGTGGACATCAAGGTTTTCCCTTCACCGGTTTTCATTTCAGCAATACACCCTTTGTGAAGGGCAATCCCGCCGATAAGCTGAACATCAAAATGCCGCAGACCAAGAGCTCTGACGGATGCCTCTCTGACAAGAGCAAAGGCTTCAGGCAGAATTTCATCCAATGCTTCTTTGTTTTTGACACGTTCCTTGAATTCTTCTGTTTTTAGGGCCATTTGGTCATCGGACAATTTCTGCATATCCGGCTCGAGCGCATTGATCTGTTCGACAATCGGTTGAAGCGTTTTTAAAATTCGGTCGTTATTTGATCCAAAGAGTTTAGTGAAGAAATTAAATACCATTTTATAGTTTACCTGTGAGTTTAATTATAAGCCGTTAGCGTTTCAAATAAGACATATAAGCATTAATTGATCAAAATAAAACAAAAAATTAAAATTATTTTTTTGTTAGAAGAAAAAAAAGAAGATACGATGGAGTTTAGATTAATTCAGGATATATTTTTCCGGATTAACAGGAGTGCCGTTAATGCGGACCTCATAATGGACATGGGGGCCGGTGCTTCTTCCACTGTTTCCCATCAGCCCGATGACATCGCCTCGTTTGACTTCCTGGCCGCTTGTGACAAGAACTTTTTTCAGATGACCATATTTGGTGACGCGCCCATACCCATGATCAATAACAACCAGGTTGCCAATGTACATTTTCCCGCCAGCATAGGAGACTGTTCCATTTGCTGTGGCAACGATTTTTTTCCCGGGTTTGTTGGCAATATCCATGCCGGAGTGGAATTCTTTCCGGCCGGTAAAAGGAGATTCCCTATACCCGAAAGGGGAAGTAAGCCAACCATCCACTGGTCTTATGGATGGTGTGCACGCTAAAAGGTTTCTCTTCTTTTCAAGCAGTTTAATCAGGTTTTCAAAATCCAGAGACTGTTTTTTTGCTGCGAGATTGGTCTGGGTGACCTGTTCATGCATTTCACGTATCAGATGGTTGTGTTTCTGTTCAAGCGGGATGTCCGGATCAAGCTCATCTGACGGGATGGCACCAATTCCGATCAGACCACTTGAATTTGAAGTCTGTTTGATGTCAGCAATCAGGCGGACTTTATCTTCAAACTCTGAAAGATTGCCCACCTGTTTTTTTAAAATTTCTATCTCATTGGCAAAGCTTTGTATTTGATTTCGCTGGTTTTTAATTTCATCATTACGGTCAGCCAGAGCCCTTGTCAGAGAAATAGTTTTAAAAGAGGTCTTTTTGAGGCTCAAATAATCGTAACCTATGAATAAGGTCCCTGAAACAAGAATGAAAGCAGCAAGGAACAGGACACCAAGACCTTTTTGAGGAATAGAAAATTCTTTGATATCCGAGGTGTTGCCAGCGTGAAACCATATTTTTATTCTTTTTCTCATTATAGACCTTCTTAGTTAGATATTTTTTATATGTCAAGCACAATATTCATATTTTTTATAAAATATTGTCATTATCCATCAAATCGGCGTCATGATTGCATCCAGGCCGTCTTTTTCTTCAAGACCGAACATGATATTCATGTTTTGAACAGCCTGTCCTGCAGCGCCTTTTAAAAGGTTGTCGATAACGGATATTATAATAATCTGTCCGGTCTCTTCGTTCACATGAAAACCGATGTCGCAGCAATTGGTTCCCCTTACGTGAGAGATGGCTGGATACATGCCTTTATCAAGCACTCGTATAAAAAACTCTTTGCCATACCAGGATTCATAAACCTGCCTGATTTCTTTTTCGGAAACAGGCAGGATCGCCTGTACATAGATCGTTGAGAGCATGCCCCGGGTGAGTGGTAAAAGGTGTGGAACAAAAGTGATGTCTATCTTCTTTTGCGAATGCGCAGTCAAAATCTCATTTATTTCCGGTGTGTGCCTGTGGTTGCCTATTTTGTAAGCGTTGAACGATTCATTGACTTCACAGAAATGCGAGGTTAATGAGGTTGCTCTTCCTGCACCACTGACACCGGATTTTGAATCCGAGATGATGCCTTCGGTTTTTATCAGCCCTTCTTTTAGAAGTGGAATCAAGGCCAGCAATATGGTTGTGGGGTAGCACCCGGGATTGCCGACAAGGGTTGTGCCTTTAATCTGTTCTCTGTATATTTCGCTCAGACCATAGACGCTTTTTTCCAGCAGATGTTTCGAAGAATGGTTCTGGTAGACGGCTTCATATGTGCTGGCATTTTTAAAGCGGTAATCTGCCGAAAGATCAACCACTTTAATGCCCCGGTCTAAAAACTGCGGAGCATATTCCATGGAAACCTTGTGGGGGAGGGCTAAAAAGATGACGTCAATTTTTTTTGAAAGCGCATCCGCATCCAGTTTTTCGCATGTTAAATTTTCAAACCCTCTTTGAAATCCTCGCATGGACGGGAAAATCTGGGTAAGTGTTTTGTCTTTATAGCTGTTCGATGTGATTGAGCACAGTTTTGTCCCGGGGTGATTGGAGATGAGCTTGACCAGCTCAACTCCTGTATATCCTGATGCACCTGCAATACCAACGTTAATCATCTTTATATATCCTGATTGTCTATATGTCTGTCATATTCCACCAATGTATGGTCTTCATCCTGAAGCGCCTGGTCAATGATCTTAGATATCATCACCCAGTCTCCTTTTGCAAGCCCTGCACCGATTTTAGGATATGCGATTCGTTTTTTTGTGAAATCACTTTTTATCTGTGCAAAAATTTTTCTGACAGCGTCATAGTCAACCAGGATTCCATCACCGGAGAAGTGATACTGGGTGTATGCATTGATCACTGAAAATGTATGGTCCTTATGCTTGATATAAGCAGAAGAATAGGTGCCCAGCTTTTTTTTATCTCCGGCCTGTGTCTTTTGGTCAGCCAGTTCTGCCTGTGGAAAATGATATTTGATCTGCTTTGCGATTCCAGCGCCCATGGTGCAAAAGCAGTTGCACCCATGAATAATGACATCGAATCGTCCGTTCCTGGCCATCTGAATCAGATCTCCTTTTTCTGTCTTCATTTTACATGAATCCTTCCATGACGTGAGTCAATGCAATAAATGTTCCTGAAAACCGGGCATGGTACTGTATTTTATATATCGGAAGCTAAGAGGCGAAAATAAAAGGGGAAAATTTATTTTCGCCCTTTTAAGCTCAAGGCACCTATCTTTAGCTTTCTGTCGGGATCTTCCGGGTTTGTGTCAAAATCATGTTTATTTCATCAATTTGATGGGGTGTTGATGGTGATATTTAATCATTCTGATGATTTTTCATGCCCGGAAAAAAATACCATCCCATTTTTAACAGATAAATTTAGGTAAAATAAATGTAACAAATTAAAAAAAGATGTTAAGTTCCCAGGTACTGTTGTAAATAAACACCTATGAATTCTTGTATAACACCTTTCAGAGAACCGTTTAATGCCATATCTCATTTAACAGGCGCTGTCGCTTCTGTTATCGGTCTGGCCCTGCTGGTTGTGTTTGCATCGCTCAGGGCAGATGCCTGGCATGTGGTTTCTTTTGCGATTTTTGGTTCCAGCCTGGTCCTGTTGTATACGTCCAGCTTTTTATATCATACCTTGAAGATATCTGATCATGCCCTGCTGATTTTACGTAAGGTTGATCATATCATGATTTTTATTCTTATTGCCGGATCCTATACGCCGATCTGTCTTGTCCCGCTGCGGGGACCCTGGGGATGGAGTGTTTTCGGTACGGTCTGGGCAATTGCATGTGTGGGTATTTTTCTTAAAATTTTTGCCATGAACGTTCCCCGGTGGATCTCTACCATGATTTACCTGGTTATGGGCTGGATATGTATTGTGGCAATATATCCACTGGTAAAACTTCTTGACCCTGTCTGTCTTTTCTGGCTGGTTCTGGGTGGATTTTTCTATAGCTTTGGCGCTGTTATTTATGCCAGAAAGAAACCAGACCCGTTTCCGGGCATATTCGGATTTCATGAGATCTGGCATTTGTTTGTCCTGTTAGGAAGTGCGTGCCATTTCTGGCTGGTTTTTAAATATTTGATGTATATTTTTCCTGCTTAAATTCATACCTTTTAAAAAAAATCTTGTTGTATAGCCTTTTTATTCTATATGCTTATTTTCTGATTACAGTTTTTTTACAAACCCGGTGTTTCATAAGGCGGTTTCTAAGATGAACATGAAAATTACAGATATTAAAAAGCTTACGGATTATCACCATCTGAATCTTTTTTGCACAACGTATACAGACAGGCGCAAAATTCAAAAACAATGGATATTTGCATCAAGATCCAATCCATTGTCCATAAAAACAGACCAGCGACACAGTCGGCCGGATGCAGTGGTTATTGTTCCTTTCCACATTCATGAAAAAAAACTGGTATTGATCAAAGAATTCAGGGTTGCTCTGGGAGGATATCAGTATGGTTTTCCTGCAGGGCTTGTGGATGAAGGCGAATCAATCGAAGCATCCGGCACAAGAGAATTGTTTGAAGAAACCGGTCTGAACATCACCCGGGTACAAAAAAAAAGCCCGGTTGTTTTTTCCTCCTCCGGCCTGACAGACGAATCTGTTGCACTGTTGTTTGTCGAATGTGAAGGAAAACCGACCAATGCGCACAATGAGGCTTCCGAGGATATTGAAGTGTTGCTGCTTTCTCAAAAGCAGAGCCTTGATCTGCTTGAGGACCGGCAGATTAAATTTGATGTGAAAACCTGGATCGTTTTAAATCAGTTTGCAGCCACGGGGGCAATTTAAATGTTTTCAAATTTTTTATATCTGCTCATGGCCCTGATTATCTATGCCGCATCCGAATTGTCCCAGGGTGATTTGAATTCAGGTGGGCTGAGTGTTCTGTATTCCATGGCAGCCGGTATAGTGTTTTTTGGAATCTGCCAGATGGTATTCAGACGCCTGGAAAAAAACAGTGCCCGTTATTCAATCGAAAAACTGGATTCTCTGGTGAATTATTATATCTCACGCCTGTCTGTTCTTGCCCTGGTGTTTTATTCGGTGATTCTTTATGTGTTCAGTCCCCAGCAGATATTTTTCAAAGGAATGTTCTTTGAAATGTTTCCCACTGCCCGGGCCATCATTTTTATCGGGGTATTCTTTTGTTTTCTGGTGATAAACTGGAGTGCGGCATTCCGCATCCAAAAACGGTTTTTTTCTCAAGGATTTACCAAAAAAGAGTATCTTCTTTCAAATATTTCTTTTGCTCTGCCCGCACTTTTACCCTGGTTTGTCATCTCTGTAATTGCAGATCTGCTTGAAATTGTACCCTGGCCCCCACTGAAAAGAATCATGCAGACACCGGCAGGAGAAATTGGGTTTATTGCGGTATTTTTCATCGCCATCACCATCTTCGGGCCCGTGCTGATTAAAAAATTATGGCGCTGCCGCCCGCTGGAGCAAAGCTTTGCAAGACAGCGCATTGAGCATGTCTGTGCAAAAGCCGGGCTTGAATATGCAGATATCCTGCGCTGGGAAATATTCGGTGGCTCCATGATTACTGCAGGTGTCATGGGTCTTGTGCCGCGGTTTCGATATATACTGGTTACGCCTGCGCTGCTGAATGCTTTGACAGATGACGAACTGGATGCGGTGATGCTGCATGAAATCGGTCATGTCCAGAAATATCATATGGCATTCTACCTGTTGTTTTTTGCCGGATTCATCGCGTGTAATTTTGTGTTTTTTGAGCCTGTCATGCAGTTGTTGTATATTGCCCGGCCGGTTTACCGCGTGTTTGAGTTTGCCGGTATCGGAAGGGATGTGGTGTATCCTCTGCTGATCATGGGCGTAATGGTGATCTCCTTTATTTTGTATTTCCGGTTTGTGTTCGGTTTTTTTATGAGAAATTTTGAGCGCCAGGCAGATCTCCATGTGTATCAGTTTCTGCCCGACGCATCTTCTTTAATTTCAACGTTTTATAAAATTGCTTCTTTTTCAAGGCAATCCATTGATAAACCCAGCTGGCATCATTTCAGCATCGGGCAAAGAGTCCGGTTCCTGGAAAAATGTCAGCATATCCCGGATTTGATCAAACGCCATCATTCACGGGTAAACCAAATGATAGCAGGCTATCTGGTGATTATTTTAGGTGTGTTCTCATTTGGATACTTTATCAGTTTCGGTGGTGGAAAACCGGCTTTTGAAACCTTTATTGCAGAGAAAATTCTGTTTTTAAAAATGGAGATAGAACCGGGTAATTCCGATCTGTACGTCCTTGTGGGAGACTATTATTACAGTAAAAATGAATACAGCAAAGCCATAGATTCCTATGAAAATGTACTCCTGGTGGATCCTGTGAATGTGCATGCCTTGAACAATCTGGCCTGGCTGTTTGCCACCTGTCCGGACAAAACATTTCGAGACAGCCAGAAAGCACTGGAGTACATTCAAAAGGCCCTTGTGCAGAAAAGGGAGGCGTTTATGCTGGATACCTATGCAGAAGCACTGTTCATGAACAATGATATTGAAAATGCTGTAAGGATTGCAAAAGAAGCATTGTCTGTTTCAACAGAGAAAAAAGAATATTATCAAAGCCAGCTTACCCGGTTTGAAGAAAAATTATTCAGGAGGAAATGAATGATGAATGTATCGAACGTACTAAAAAACACAACATCTGTGCGGGCTTTTCTGGATAACTGGTGATCAGTGATTTCCGATGACCAAGAAATGCTTTTCTAACTCATGATGGATGGTTATGTTTTTAAATCCCGCATCTGTCATTTGTTGCTTTACTTCTTCCGGCAGACATCTGATGTGAGTGGGAGGTCCTTGGAGCATGTCTTTTTTTTTCCAATCGACTATAAAGACTTGACCATCCGGTTTTAAAAGCCGATATGCTTCTTTGACTGAAGCAGATGGGGTATCCAATTCATGATGCAGGTTAATCATAAAGACTAAATCTGCTATTCCACTATCAAGCGGTACAGCGCTTTCCTCAGTTTTTACGGGAATGATATCAGGAAATTTCAATGAAACATGTTCTTTGATGTAGTTGACCATCACCTCGGACACATCACAGGCATATAAGGCTGAAGGCTTGAATTTTTCAAAAAATGCAACACTGAAAAATGCTGTCCCGGCACCTATCTCGATAAATGTGTCCGGTTTTTTTATATGCAGTTTTGTCCAGATATAATCCGGGGGGATATCCACAAGTCTTTGTGGATTATTCAGCTTTGCCAATTTTTTGGGGTCAAATTTTTTTTCATTCATATTAAAACCATATATCAATATTTCCAGGTATCTGTTTTTTAATAAATCTTAAGTTATTTGCTACCACAGTTGCCACACAATATCAGGCCCTTGTTTTGCAGCCCGTACTTTTTCCATGTGTCGAAGAGATGCAAATTCTCTTTTTATCTCTTCCAGGTCAATTGATTCATCACACGCTTTTAGCAGGGAATCTGGCGTTAATGGACCTTTTTTTGCTAAAATGTCCAGCATTTTTTCCTGTAACGGGGTAAGCACTTTTTGATTTCCGACATATTTTTCAAGATTCTTGGCACTGTGAACCGCCCAGGGGTCACATGTTTTTACAGGGGAAAGCACCACCATATAGCAATCTTCACATAAAGCCTGGCCCAGATGCTCTCTTTTTTCGTTGGGGTCCAGTTTTTTATTACATCTGTCGCAGTTCATCTGAAACCTCATATAAAACATTAAAATTTAGTTTTTAAAAAAGTTAATGACACATCAGGCCTTGTCAAGTTGCCATGCAATGGCATCTCAATATCAGATGTGGATTATTTAAACCAGACAGGTGCTGTCGATCGGGTCACAGACCAATAGGCAAAAACGCCATTCCGACAGTTTGGATGACCTCTTTGATTATTCTGCCATTGCGTGTAGCAACAATTTTTGCCATGGTGTCCTGAAGAGAAATCAGTTTGCCGAAAATGCGTTCATAACTCAGGTTCACTGTGTCACCATCGATTTCATTGGTCAAAAGGAACGCAGTGCCATCCTGCTTATGGCGGGTGTTCAGTCGCCAGACAAGAATTTCAATATTTCTTGCGCTGTTATAAAGGTTCTGTTCATTCAGATAATCCAGCAGATAAAGCTCGCATTTGCTGTTATAGGCTCTGTGAATCATGGTATTGAGGCCGTAAATGACGGCAAATACCCTGTCTCCTTTATATTCGGGGTCAAACCCCAGCAGGATGGCATCGGTGCTTTCCTTGAATCCAAGATCTTTATACGGGGAATGAGGGGGACAGGTGAAGAGCTGATTGATGCGGTCATCAATGGTGAATCCCGGGACTTTTTTCAATTCTTCGGGATTTTTTTTGTATAATTTTCGGGTCAGTGTTTTTAAAAGGTCTGTGGTTTGTCTGATATGAACTTCTGATACAATATTGATATTTGTTTTTGCCAGATTTTTAACCTGAAAGTCTTCGGGGCCGCCACAGCCGGGCAGCGATACGATGAAGAGAACACAAAGAAATAAAAATTTATTCAGGATGAAATCTAAAATAATGTGTTCCTTTTAAAAAAACCCCCCTGATTCTGCTATTCGTGTTTCAGGGGGAGAATTTTAGACGGTCTGCCGGGTTTTGAATTCTTCTATTCCCTTGTGCAGGGTTTTTACAGCAAGCTGAATACAATGATGTTTTTTTTCAGGGATGTTTTCCAACGCTTTGAAGACGTGTCCGTCATTGATTAACAGCGCTTCATCCAGTGTTTTCCCTTTTACCAGGTCAACTGCGGCCATGGCAGCGGAGATAGCTCCGGCACAGCCGGTGATTTCATATCGGACATCTTCAATTATAGTGTTGTCATCAATTTTTAAATATACCTTCATGGTGTCACCGCAGGAACCGATTTTTTCAGAGATCTGGTCTGCGTTTTCAATATGTCCCATATATTTTTTTTCAAGATAATATTTGATTGCCGGGTCGGCATATCCTGCATCTGACAGCATCTTGCGTTCAGCATCAGATGATGAGGTGTTCAGTGTCACGGTTTTTTCCTTCATTATACCCTTATCATACGGATAATTTATCGGGTATGATAATAAAATATCCTGTTGTTAAAATAAAATGATGAACCTTAAATTAATTAATTTCTTTTTTATGTCAAGCAAAATGGGTAAAAGATATGATATATAACACAATAACACAGTTTTATTTTATATAAAGGTTTGCGTGCAGTCCGGCAGGCGTTTAAAATCCTTGATTATGGAAAACCAAATACTGTAAAAGAAATTATGCTTACATATTCTACACCCTTACAATATCTGAATGATATATCCACATGGCTGTCCTGTGTTCAGGACCCGGATCATCTGCCGACGCTCATTGTGAACACGGCAGCACGGATGATGCAGGCAAAGGCAAGCTCTCTTCTGTTGCTGGATGAGGATGGAGAGACCCTGCGGTTTGAAGTGGCCACTGGCCCTAAAAGCGAGGAAATCAAAAAGCATGAGCTCAAGGTGGGGCAGGGCATTGCAGGCTTTGTGGCCAGAACGGGCGAGCCACTTTTGGTTGAGGATGTCACAAAGGATTCCCGATGGCATAAGACCATCAGCAAGAATATCGAGTTTAAAACAAAATCCATTGCCTGCTCCCCTTTGAAAAATCATTCCCAGGTGATCGGGGTTCTGCAGATTATTGACAGAAAGGATGACCGGCCGTTTGATCAGGATGATCTGGATATGCTCAATGTTTTTGCCAATGTATGTTCCGAGGTTATTCTTCATGCGCGCAGAGTGGAAAGTGCAAATCGAAAAAACAGAGAGCTGACAGATCTTGCCGGTGAAAAATACAAGATTGTGGGCAACAGCCGGGAAGTGAAAAAAGCGGTTTCTGAAGGTTTGAAAGTTGCCAATACAAAAGCCAGTGTGCTGATTTTAGGAGAAAGCGGAACCGGAAAAGAGCTGATGGCCAGAATGATCCACATGCAAAGCTCCAGAAAGGATTTTCCTCTGGTGGTCATCAATTGCGGGGCACTGACAGAAACCCTGCTGGAAGATGAACTTTTCGGGCATGAAAAAGGGGCATATACAGGGGCCGTGTCTTTAAAAAAAGGAAAATTTGAACTGGCAGACAAGGGGACGGTTTTCCTGGATGAGATTGGAGAGATGAGTCTGAATATGCAGACCCGTCTTTTGAGGGTTCTGCAGGAAGGGGTGTACTGCAGGATAGGCGGGAATCAGGATATCCATGTGGATGTCCGGGTGATTTCTGCCACAAACCGGGATATTGAAAAAGAAGTTGCTGAAAAAAATTTCAGAGAAGATCTTTACTACCGCCTGAATGTCGTGAAAATAAAAATGCCGCCATTAAGAAAACGTATTAATGATATCCTGCTGCTGGCGGATTATTTTCTTGAAATGTTTAAAAAAGAGCAGTCCAGACCTGAACTGGAATTCATGCCATCAACTGTCCAGATACTTAAAAACCATTTCTGGCCCGGAAATATCAGAGAATTGAAAAATGCTGTTGAACGGGCAGTGATCATGTGCGAGGGGCCAAAGATATCACCGGATGATCTTCCGTTTTCTTCATCCGTAAAAAAAGAATCCATTCAGGTGGAAAGCTGTGACTTAAAACTTGCAGTGCATGAGTTTAAAAAACAGTTTATTGTCCGCATGCTGGAGTCTGTGAACGGGAACCGGACCCACGCTGCAAAGATACTTAAAATCCAGAGAACATATCTTTCCCGTTTGATTGTGGAGCTGGATATAAAAGGCGTTTGATTAACAAAACAAGAACTCAAGGCTTGAATTATGGAAAATAATAATAAAAAAGCGTTACCACCGGGTCCCCCTGCAATGAACCCTTATATCTTTACAGGGCTTTTGATCGGTTTTGGATTATGGTGTTTCTGGGATGGTTTTTTAACATCTGATTTAGAGATGCAGGAACATGCAACATTTAATAAAGTGTTGAGTGTTTTTTTTCTTGTCTGGGGTGTGTATGATTTTTTTAAAATACGAAAGAGACAAAAAAAAGCCAAACAATCTGAAGATTAATCGGTTGTAATCTGTTTTATTTGCGGAAAACCTCAATCATTTCATCTCTCCTAATGGATTGAAATCATTTAAAATAAGTTTATTATCCGTGTTTTTGGGTTGCTTAATCTAAAAAATACTGATAGTTTTCCATCCTTAATTTGGAATAATACTATTATTATGAATACAGCTCTAAAAAATATCGACAAATCCCTTTTAAAGGAAATCAGCAAACGAAGAACTTTTGCCATTATCAGTCATCCGGACGCGGGCAAAACAACCCTGACAGAAAAATTATTGTTGTTTGGCGGGGCAATTCAGCAGGCCGGAGCAGTCAAATCCAGAAAAATTGAAAAAGCAGCCACCAGTGATTTTCTGTCCATTGAGCAGGAAAGAGGCATCAGTGTATCCTCTTCTGTAATGAAATTCAATTACAGAGGATACGAGATCAATCTTCTGGATACTCCGGGCCATAAGGATTTCAGTGAAGACACCTATCGTGTGCTGACTGCCGTTGATTGTGCAATCATGATTATTGACAGTGCAAAAGGAGTTGAGCCTCAGACCCAGAAGCTGATGGAAGTCTGCAGAATGCGTAATACCCCTATCATTACTTTTATAAACAAACTGGACAGGGAAGGGCTTGAACCCCTTGAAATCTTTAATGATATCGAGGATAAACTGCAGATAGAATGTGTGCCTTTAACCTGGCCTCTGGGTATGGGCAAGCGCTTTAAGGGGGTTTATAATCTTGAAAAAAAGGAACTGGGTCTTTTTTCACCAGGATATACGCCCAAAGATGGTGGCGGGATTCTGATCACTGACCTTTCAGATGCCAGGCTGGATGAACTGATCGGAAAAAGTCAGGCGGATCAGCTCAGAGAAGATGTGGATTTGATTGATGGCGCTTCTGAACCCTTTGATTTGAGATTGTACCTGAACGGCACACAGACACCGGTGTTTTTTGGCTCAGCTATTAATAATTTCGGGGTTAAGGAAATGCTGGATTCCTTTGTGAAGATTGCGCCGCAGCCGGGAATCCGGCCGACAGCAACCCGGGATGTTGATCCCCATGAAGAGGATTTTTCAGGGTTCACATTTAAAATTCAGGCCAACATGGACCCTGAACACCGGGACCGGATTGCGTTTTTCAGGATCTGTTCCGGAAAATTTACCAAGGGCATGAAGGTTCGGCATCACCGTATCGGAAAAGATATTAAGATTGCCAATGCCACCATTTTTATGGCCCAGGAAAGAAATAATGTGGAGGAAGCCTATCCGGGTGATATTATCGGGATTCATAATCACGGGACCATCAAGATCGGCGATACCTTTACCACAAAAGAACCCTTGAAATTTTTAGGCATCCCCAATTTTGCGCCGGAGCATTTCAGGCGGGTGGTGCTCAAAGATCCTTTAAAGGCAAAGGCGCTTCAAAAAGGGCTGCTGCAGTTGTCAGAAGAAGGAACCATTCAGGTTTTCCGGCCGTTGATAGGGAACATGCATATCATCGGCGCTGTGGGCGTTCTTCAGTTTGATGTGACCATGGCGCGGCTGAAAGCCGAATACAGCGTGAATGCTGTTTATGAAACCATTGATCTGGCCATTGCACGGTGGGTCACCTGTGAGGATGAAAAAATGCTGCGGGAGTTCACAAAAAGGAATGAATCCGGCCTTGCGATAGATTCAGAAGACCGGCTGATATTTTTGACAACCAGCGAGTATCAGCTGGGATTCACGCTGGAAAAATGGCCACAGATAAAATTTCATAAAACCCGGGAGCATAATCTATAAACACCGATTGTACCCGGAAAATATAACTGACCAACTATAATTAAGATAAAGGAAAAACAAATGACAGACAAAAGAATTCACAATTTCAATGCCGGCCCGGCTGCGCTGCCGCTTAAAGTTCTTAAGGAGATCCAGGCTTCTTTTTTAAATTTTGACAATTCCGGCATGTCCATCACTGAAGTCAGCCACAGATCCAAATATTTTGATAATGTTATCAATAGTGCGGTTGCAAGAACAAAAAGACTTTTGAATCTGGATGACAGATTCCATGTCCTGTTTATTCAGGGCGGCGCTTCCCTGCAGTTTGCCATGGCCCCGATGAATTTTCTGTCTGCAGAGGATTCTGCAGATTATGTCAACACCGGAACCTGGTCCACCAAGGCCATTAAGGAAGTCGGGATTGTAAAAAAGAACTGCAAGGTGGTTGCGTCTTCCGAAGACAAGGATTTTTCTTATATTCCTCAAGATGTTAAATTTTCCAGTAATGCAAAATATGTTCACCTGACATCCAATAATACCATTAAAGGAACCCAGTATCAGACCTTCCCGGACACAAAAGGCGTGCCCATTGTCTGTGATATGTCATCAGACATATTTTCCCGGCCTCTTGATATGGAAAAATTCGGCATGATTTATGCCGGTGCCCAGAAAAATATCGGCCCTTCCGGAACCTGTATGGTGATTCTGCGCCAGGATATGCTGGATATGTGCAATAAGGATCTGCCGTCCATGCTCAGATATTCCATCTATGCTGAAAAAAATTCCATGTATAATACACCGCCGTGTTTTGGCATCTATACCATTGATCTGGTATTAAAATGGATTGAAGAAGACATCGGCGGTCTTGAAAAAATGGAAGCGTACAATATTAAAAAAGCAGATATCCTGTATGATTTTATTGATTCAAGTGATTTTTACAGAACCACTGCACAAAAATATTCAAGATCCTTGATGAATGTGACCTTCAGGCTTCCCAGTGAAGACCTGGAAAAAAAGTTTATTGCAGAATCTGCCCAAAAAAGTCTGGGCGGCCTTAAAGGACACCGGTCTGTCGGCGGATGCCGTGCCTCCATCTATAACGCGACAACCATGGAAGGCATAGAGGCGCTTGTTGATTTCATGAAAGCTTTTGAAAAGGAGAATAAATAATGAAAGTACTGGTCAGTGACAAGATGGGGGATGCCGGACTGGATATCTTCCGGAATCAGGAAGGTATTGAGCTGGATGTTAAGGTCGGCTTGTCTCCGGATGAATTAAAAGAAATTATCGGCCAGTATGACGGTCTTGCCATTCGAAGCGCAACAAAAGTAACCAAAGAGATCCTTGATGCGGCAAAGAATCTTAAAGTCATTGCCAGAGCAGGTATCGGGCTTGATAATGTTGATATTGATGAAGCCACCAAACACGGCGTGGCTGTCATGAATACCCCTGGCGGAAACACTGTCACCACAGCTGAACATGCCATTGCCATGATGATGGCCCTTACCCGGAATATCCCCAGGGCCACCATGTCCATGAAAGCAGGCAAATGGGAGAAAAAACTGCTTCAGGGAAGAGAAGTGCGCAACAAGGTGTTCGGTGTGATCGGCTTTGGTAATATCGGATCTATTGCGGCTGGGCTTGCAAAGGGGCTGCAGATGAAAGTCATTGTATTTGATCCCAATATCTCCCAGGAACATATTGAAAAAGCAGGCTTTGACTATGTCACTCTGGATGAATTATACGCACAGGCAGATTATATCACCATTCATGTCCCTAAAATGGATGGTACCATTGATCTTCTGGACGCAGAGGCATTTGCAAAAATGAAAGACGGTGTCATGGTTATTAACTGTGCAAGAGGTGGAATTATCAATGAATCTGCTTTGTATGATGCCATTGTTTCCGGGAAAGTCGCAGGCGCAGCCCTTGACGTATTCTCCACAGAACCTCCGGGAGATCATCCCTTGCTGACACTTGATCAGGTGATTGCAACGCCTCATCTGGGCGCATCCACGCTGGAAGCCCAGACCAATGTATCGGTTGCGGCTGCCAACCAGATTATTGCCTATCTGCTTCATGATACGGTCATTAATGCGGTAAATGTGCCGTCTGTTACCGGCGAAATTTTAAAACAGCTTGCGCCGTTTATTTATCTTTCAGGCAAAATGGGAAAAATGCTTGCCCAGATTACAAAGGGCGGGGTAAAAGAAGTCAATATCGAATATATCGGTAAATTTCCTGATCTGGACCTTAAACCCGTCAGTGTATCCGGAATTAAAGACATGCTGGCCCAGTTTGTTCAGCATGAGGTCAATTCTGTCAATGCGATTTCTTTTGCCAATGAAATGGGAATAAAAATCACAGAATCCACCTCTCAGGAAGCAGGGAATTTTTTAAATCTTGTCCGGATGAAGGTTGTTACGGATATAGAAACCAATATCCTTGAAGGAACCATTTTTGGAAAAGATGATGCCAGAATAGTACGGATTAATAAATTCCGTCTGGAAGTGATCCCCGAAGGATACCTGAGTTTGATTCACAATGTGGACAAACCCGGCTCTATTGGCGCTATGGGAACAACACTGGGAAAACACGGCATTAATATTGCCCGCATGATGGTGGGACGCGAAGATGACGGACAGAGAAATATCATCTTTTTGAGAACCGATACACCGGTTCCGCCTGAAGTGGTTAAGGAAATAGAAGATCTTGATCTGGTTGTCAGCATGGCAACCTTTGAACTTTAAATAAACATATGGCAGATCCAAAAAGAAAGATACCGTATAATTATACCTCTGCTGATGATGATCAGATCATCAGGCATCTTTTCGGATCTGACCTGCTCAAGGTGATTCAGACCCTTGAGCCTGAAAAAGATACCGGCAGATCTTCCAGACGCCTTTACCGGTTTATGGGAGATCTGTTTATCATTCAGAGAAATCCGTTTTTGTTCCAGGAACTGGTTGAGCATCCTGGAATAAAAAAACGCCTGCTGGCAGCGTTTGAAAATGATCTGGCCGCCATTGAAGAACATGCCGGTAACAACAAAGTGCTTCAGGTGCTTGAACACTGCACAAAAGCGCTTGATTCTCTTTCCGGAAAAATTCAAACCACCCGTTCGGACCAGAACAAAATTGTAAAAAAAATATCCAAAGTGGTTGGAAAAAATAATATTTTTTTTGATCCTTTTAATCTGACAGCACATGCAACAGACGCCACAGACTGGCGGCGGTATATGCCGGCGGCAGTGGTGCGGCCGGATAAAACAGACCAGATGCCGCAGCTGATCCGGCAGATTGCAGACTCAGGCTTTCATATTATCCCCCGGGGCGCTGGAACCGGTCTGACCGGCGGGGCAACCCCCCTGACACCTGACTGTATTATGATCAATACAGAAAAACTCAATCACATTTTTCCCATTGAAACAAAAGAAGATGAAAAAGGCCAGACGTTCGCATCCATGCGGGTTGAGGCAGGTGTAATTACCCAGGACGCCATCAATGCGGCAAGAAAACAAGGCTATGTGTTTGCCACAGACCCCACAAGCGCATGGGCCTGCACCATTGGCGGAAATCTGTCGGAAAATGCCGGTGGAAAAAAAGCAGTATTATACGGCACGGCCATAGACAATGTCTTGTCCTATGATATTGCCATGCCCGACGGGATGTCCTATACTGTAAAACGAAAACATCATCCTTTGAGAAAAACCCTTCCTGAAGACACGGCTGTATTTGATGTGTTTGATGAAACAGGCACCAAAACACAGACCATTGAAATTTCAGGCGAACAGCTTCGTAAAAAGGGCCTGGGCAAAGATGTCACCAACAAAACCCTGAACGGGCTTATGGGGATTCAAAAGGAAGGCTGCGATGGAATTATTACTGCTGCCACTTTTATTCTGTATCCTGAGTTTAAATTTAAAAAAACCATCTGTGTTGAATTTTTCGGCAACGATATGAGTCAGGCAGGACAGGTCATACAAAAGATCTGTGATGCATTTCATGGGCAGCCGCCGGCCCTGATGGCTCTTGAGCATTTTGACGAAGAATATATCAAGGCCATAAAATATAAAACCAAGACCAGCGTGGGAAACCGCCTGATTGCGGTTCTTTTGATTGATATGGCAGCAGATGATGAAGGTTCTTTGCAAAACGGCATATCTGTTCTTGAAAATATTCTGGGCCCCTTTGATAAAACCGGATTCAGCGTGGCCCGGGATGAAAAAGAGGCAGTTCGTTTCTGGCTGGACAGAAAGCGTCTGGGTGCCATTGCCGCCCATACCAATGCGTTCAAACTGAATGAAGACATTGTTCTGCCCATTGATTCGCTTGCAGATTTTGCGCGATATATTGATCAGTACAATATTGAAGAAAAAAAATTTAACCAGAACCGGATAATTCAGGATATTGTTGATTATTTAGAGGATGCGGTTCCCTTGTCCGACCCGGAATTGCTTAAAAAAAGAGTGGGAAAGGCAAAAGATCTGGCATACCGGACCCGTAAAAAACTGGATATTGCGTCCCGGGATGCCATTGAAGCAGGCATTCATGCAAAAAACTTCTATAATGAGGTTATGGACAGTCTGCGCGGGTATACCCTGGTCTCCCAGAAGGTTGCCGAGGTCTTTGAGCAGACAAAGGCCAGACAGATTATCATTGCCACGCACATGCATGCAGGAGACGGGAATGTGCATGTGAATATTCCCGTGCTGTCCAATGACCGTGAAATGATGGCCCGGGCCAATATAACGGCTGACAGGATCATGGAAAAAGCGGTCAGTTTAAACGGGGTGGTATCCGGAGAACATGGAATTGGTATCACCAAATTCAAGCACCTTGATCCTGCAATCATTGCAGAATTTGAGCAGTATCGAAAACAGGTGGATCCCAAAGGATTGATGAATCCGTGCAAATTGTCAGAACCGGATATTATACAAAAAGTCTTTACGCCGTCGTTTAATCTGCTGGAACTGGAAGCCCGGATTTTAAAACACGGGTCTTTGTCCGAGCTTGGAAAAAAGATCTCAAACTGTGTCCGGTGCGGGAAATGCAAACCCCAGTGCCCGGTTTTTTTCCCGGCCCAGAATATGTTTTTTCATCCCAGAAACAAGAACCTTGCCATTGCAGCATTGATTGAAGCTTTGCTGTATATCAGCCAGCGGACACAGTCCACGGGATTTCAGATCCTGAAAAACATAGAACAGATTGCAGATCATTGCACCATGTGTCACAAATGTTTTGATCTTTGCCCGGTGAATATAGATTCAGGGCTGATTTCCATAAAAGAGCGGGATATTCTGCAGAATATGGGATTCAAGCGCACACCCTTATCCACCCGCCTGACCCTTGAATATCTTTCCAGCAAAAACAGGATGCTGAATCCGGTCATGCGCTTGTCTCTTCTGGATATGGGCACGCGGCTGCAGCGGACTGCAAATGCAATACTGTCTCCGCTGAGAAAAAATAATTTTCTGGAACATCAGATGGATTCGGTGAAAACCGTATTGCCGCTGCTGCGATCTCCTGTGAGCAAACCCCATTCTCCCACCTTAAGATCGCTGCTGCCGGAGACAAAACATAATCAGGCGGTGATCATAGAACCCGAAGGGGATGCAGTCGCTACAGTATTTTATTTTCCCGGATGCGGCAGTGAGCGGGTGTTTTCAAAAATATCCATGGCATCGATCCTGCTTCTGCTCAAAACCCAGACCCGGGTTATATTGCCTCCGCCGTTCATGTGCTGCGGGTATCCGCTGCTGGTGAATGCCAAAACTGTCCGGTATGAGACAATGGCGCTGGAAAATATTATTATACTGACCCAGATCCGGGAAATGTTTCAGGATCTGGAGTTTGACGGCTGCATTGTCAGCTGCGGAACCTGCATGGAAGCTTTGCATCATATGGAAGCCGGCCAGATTTTCGGCGCTCCTGTTCTGGACATCGCAAGGTATGTATTATCAAAAAATCTGTCTGTCCGGTTTGATGAAAATTATCTGTATCATCCTCCCTGCCATGATTCGCTGAAGGATTCTGCCATGGATATGCTGGCACCGTATTGTGAAAACACATTCATTCAAAGTGTCCCGTCCTGCTGTTCAGAAGCCGGCACCATGGCATTGTCACGGCCGGACATCACGCATTCCATGCTGATACGCAAAAAAAATGCCATTACTGCCTGTGATCTGAAATCTTCAGATCAACGCACGCCTGTAAAAATCCTGACCAATTGTCCATCCTGTATTCAGGGGCTTGGCCGGCACAGTGAACTGAAAATCAAACCGGTTCATCTGGCCCAGGAACTTGCCCGCCTGACCGCTGGTGATCAGTGGGAAACAGTATTTAAAGCCCTTTTGAAACAGATTAAAATTGTAACGTTCTGATATGAATCTGGTACTGCTTTTTGAACAGGATTTTGTAAAAGACGGATCTGTTGTAATTTCCGGCAGACGCTTTGAACATCTAAAACAGGTGAATAAGATTGGCAAGGGCGACAGTTTGGCCTGCGGTCTTTTAAATGGTAAAACAGGCAAGGGCCAGGTAGTGAACATCTTTGAGCATGCATGTGAAATAAAAGTGAATTTGTGCCATGACCCGCCGCCGCCATTGCCATTGACACTGGTTCTGGCGCTTCCCCGACCCAAAATGCTCCGGCGCATTATCCAGCAGGTGACCACCCTGGGGGTCAAGGATATCTATCTGATCAATTCCTGGCGGGTGGAAAAATCCTTCTGGCAGACCCCTTTTCTGGACGAAGATGCCTTAAAGGAACAGATGATTTTAGGGCTTGAGCAGGGGGGGGATACACAGCTGCCACGGATTTATCAAAAACGGTTTTTCAAACAGTTTGTCACCCAAACGCTTCCTGGGATTTCAACGGATGCCTTCTGCATGACTGCACATCCGAAAACAGACAGGGTCTGTCCTTCTGGAATCAACCAAAAAGCTGTGCTGGTGATCGGGCCTGAGGGCGGATTTATTGATATTGAGATCGAAACCTTGGAAAAAAACGGATTTTTATCGTATCATATTGGAAAACGGATACTGAAAGTCGAAACAGCAGTGACATATTTAATTTCGCGGCTGTATATTTAAAAAAAGACAGGGAAAATGATGAAAAATAAAAAACAGGATGAAGAACGAAAAATGGCCTATGACAGTTTGCCGCCAGGTGTAAAAGAAAATCTGACAGAAGAGGAAAAACAATTATTTCTGTATGCTGAACAATGGCCGGACTCGCTTTTTGAAAAACTGGAAGAATTTATCGTTAAAGAATAAAACCTAAAACAATAAAATTTGACTCCCGGATGATTTGTCTTTAAAATTAAGTCATACCCTTTTTGCGAGGTGGATCATGGTCACAATTTCTGAAGATAAGCTGAGTATTGAAAAATATGTCAAATATGCCCAGGTGCTTGAAAAAACAAAATGGGCCAGTGATTTTTCCTGGGAGGATATTCGCAAGATCTGCTATTATATTCATCCGGTCAGCGCAAAAAATGGCGCTGTGGTTTTCAAGGAAGGGGAGAAAGAAGAAAGTCTGGGAATCATCGTAAAAGGTGCCATTGATATTTATAAGCAGGGGGACAATAAAAACAAGAAGCTGGCAACCTTGAAAAGTTCTCAGACATTCGGAGAAATGGCGCTTTTGGATGGAGAACCCCGATCCGCAACCGGCATTGCTGCCCAGGATTCCATTATTTTTTTTATTTCTAAAGACAGCCTGATCAACCTGTCAAATGATCACCCGAAACTGGGATTCCAGATTTTGTGGAAAATCTCAAAGCTGATCAGCCAGCATTTGAGGAAAACCACCGGACAGCTGGTGGATTATATGGAAGCATAAGTTTTAATTCCGGGAAGCATCTGCTTTTCGTGTGGTATCAACTTTAAGGATGGCGGCATGTTTTGTGATTCTGTCCCAGGATGTCTTTAACAGCTCAACAGACCTGGATGCCTGAATATCAAGACATTTTTTATAGGTGGCAGATATGGCGATAATCTGGCCACCGATATTATTGTGTTCTTTTGAAAATTCAATATGGCACAGTTCATTGGTAAACGAACAGATGTAACGGTGCAGGTTCTGGCTGCTGATTCTGTTTTTCGGGGTATTAAAATCAAAAACCGGTTTCATGGCGTTGATAATTGAAGGTGGCAGATGCCATTTGGTTGCAATATACCGGCCCAGATTATTAAAGGGTATGCCGATGATCTCTTTGGCTGCCTGTTCTCTGGATATGTTTTTATCTTCTGCCAGAAGCTCTATATTGATATAGGTCCCGGGTGAAAAAAGTGCTACCAGGTATTCGCCAAAATCATACAGCATGGCGCTGATCTGGATGGCTTCCGCATCTGGGATGCCTTCTTCAACAGCAATCTGCCGGGCGATAAGACTTCTTTGCAGGGCCTTGAGGGTTTTGTCCTTTAAGATGGCAATGGTGGCAATATTCTGCATCAGTTCATAAATTTTCAGACTTGCTGCTGCAAGTTTGATTTCTTCGGTACCCAGAATAATCATGGCTTCTGATATGGTTGCAATCCCTTTATGTGAGAACTGTCCGTAAAAGGATGAATTGACCAGCTTTAGCAGTTTGGATGTCAGGGCCACATCCTTTAAGATCACATCGGCAATATCACTGGCAGAAGAATACTTCATGCTCAATATTTTGTTCACATCCGTGATCTGGTTTGAAAAAGATAAAAAAGAATCATTCTTTAAAATTTTTGTCAGAATATCTTTGATAAAAATCTTGAAATCAAGAGTTCTGTCATACGCTTGTCCGGGAGAAGCCGATTGTAATCTGGATATGGTATTGAATTGAGAAAAATCAATACCATCCAATTCGATTCCCTGATGAGGTTTTAGCGTATCAGACATATAACTCCAAAAGTTTAAAACAAAGCTTGAAAAAGTTTTGTTTTCCGCAATATAATAAGCGGATAATAGTCTTATCTGCTATATTTTTCAATGGTTTTGTACCTGAAGAGGATTGCGGTATCAATACGACAAAACATATTATAAGAAAATTAACGCAAAAAATTGAACAGAACCGCGAAGATTTTTCTCATTTTAATATTGTCCGCATGCGGGAAGCCATTCGTTACCTGAGTCCTGAAAAGCTGGAGATTTTTGTCAAAATTCCGTTCCTGCTTCACATTAATGATCCCAGATTTCCAGGTTTTTCGGATACAAAGGCTGCGGCCCACGGGATATGGAATTTTGAAGAATCCGGTTTTTTCAAAGAAGTGGTGAAAACCAGACTTTTCCCCAAATCCATCACGGAAACCTGCCAGGTTGAAAACTCTTGTATCCTCGGACTTTACCATATCGGCAGTCTGGGAACCTTTACCCAGTCCAGTGGCTCGGATTTTGATTACTGGGTGATTATTGATAAAAAAAATTTTTCAAAAGAACGGTATGATCATCTTGAAAAAAAACTTGATGATATACTCAAATACTGCAGAGAAACATATCACCAGGAAGTCAGCTTTTTTATCATGGATCAAAAGGAGATCTGCAGAAATCACTATGCGCCTTTTGATGGCAAGGAAAGCCTGAGTGCCCCTAAAATTTTTTTAAAAGAAGAATTTTACCGCACCTTTTTGATGATTGCCGGAAAAATACCCCTGTGGTCTGTTCTGCCGGATATTGAAACAGATGCCGCCATGAACATGGATGCCATGACAGCACAGATTCTTTCCATGTATGAGGATCTGATGGATCTGGGTACTATCAGTGCTTTGCCGGAAGAAGATATTTTAAAAGGATTATTATGGCATGTCTGCAAATCAAAGGAAGATCCGGTCAAGGCCTTGATCAAAGCCACCATGATATTCAGTTATGGCTATGGCCAGACGGTTTCAAAAACATTATTGTGCGAAAAAATAAAACACACATATGCCAAGGCCGGTATAGATGATTATGCTGCAGATCCGTATAAAATGCTGTTTGACAGAATTCTTGAGTTTCATGAAAAAGATGAGCCCGCAGCCCTTAATCTGATAAAAAATGCGATATTTTTTCGGCTGACTGAATATCCGAATGTCAAAATGCCGGAAAACGACACCCCGAAACGGGCGCTGCTCAATAAATATATCCGGGACTGGAAGCTGAATAAAAATCAGGTGGGCAAATTATTGTCATACACTGAATGGTCAGAGTCGGAGAAACTGCTTTTGGAGCAGACCATAGTCAATCGTCTGGCCCAGATGTACAATCGGGCGCTTAAATCAATACATGACAGCCAGAAAGTATTTGAAAATCCGGCTGAGAAAAGAAACTGGACCATATTAAAAAACAAGATCAAACACCGGCTTAAAAAAGCGCCGGAGAAAATACCAGAGTGTTCAACTTATCTGCACCGCCAGAAAATGATAGATCTGGATATTGTTCAAGGTTCTGATCTGTGGGTGCTGAATGCTAAAAATACGTCTGGCAGGCGATTGGATTCTGTCTATAAACACTCCAGTTTTTTAGGCGTTCTGGGATGGATTTTTGAAAATGAACTGTACAGACGGCACACCTCTTCCATTAACATTCACATGGCTCCATGGTTGTTTGAAAGCACTGACCAGCCAATTGAAACAGACAAAATATATATGAGTTTTGCACCGTTTAAACCCTTGTCAGACGATATTTTTTTAAATGATGCGGTCTGGTCGAAAATGATTGTGGCTGTCTTTTTTGATATCACGGTAAAAAAAGGAGATCTGATTAAAACCGAACTGCTGGTCTCCAATACCTGGGGAGAACTGTTCCTGGATGTGTTGGAGTTCGGCTCTGGCGAAGACAGAACCCTGCGAACCCGGAAAATTGCAAAAAAGATGTCAAAATATCAGGCAGATGAACTGAAAATAGCTGTATTTCAGATTTCTGAAACCCATGACCCTGACATTGTTTATCAGATTAAAAAAGAATACAATAACCTGACCAATTCGGTGAATATACAGATGCTGAAAAGAAAAAAACTTTATCTGGATAAATTATAGGAGACCCAATGGCGGACAAGCATATTCTGATTGTGGATGATGAGAAAGAAAAATCAACCCGGCTGGCGGCAACAATAAAGCATCTCGGCTTTAATCAGGTGTTGATTGCTGACGGGGCGGACAATGCCTGGGTTGTATTAAAAAATAAAGAGATTGAATGTATTATCTGTGCGTATGAAATGGAGGAAATGACCGGGCTTGCGTTGCTTAAAATTGTCAGGAGAGAAAAAACATCTGCAGATATCCCGTTTTTTTTAACAGATGAGGCATTTACCAAAATAAAGGTGATAAAAGCTGGCCAGAATGGTGTAACCGGGCTTTTTGTAATCCCGTATGATGAAGCTGTGCTGGATAAAAAAATCAGGGCTGCAGTCAGCCGCCAGGAAGAACCTGTGGTTGCCAAAGCACAGCAGACCTTTGCGCAGGGATTGAAGCTGATTGAAGCCAGAGAATATGATAAAGCCATTGAAGTGTTTACCGTGCTTGTAAATCAAAGAGAAAATCCTGAGTATTATTTTAATATCGGATATATCAAAACATCCCAGGGCAAACATTCCGAAGCCATTGAAGCCTTTTCCATGGCCACCCGCCTGGATCGGCTCTTTGCCCGCGCCTATGAGGAAATGGGACGGGTATACCGGCTGATGGGAGATCTTGCAAAAGCAGAAGAATATATGCAGCTTGCCGCCGAGATATATATGGATACAGATAAAATCGGCGCTGCTGAAGACGTGCTCAATGAACTGCTTGAATCGGGAACAGATTCGCTGAACGTGTTTAATACGCTGGGCGTTTTATACAGGAAAAAAGGGGACCCGCAAATGGCATTGAACCAGTACAAAAAAGCCTTGAAAGTCCATCCGGATGAACCGTATATCTATTATAATATCGGCCGGCTGTATCTGGATTTAAAAGATGATGTCCTTGCAAAACAGTATTTTACAGATGCGTTAAAAAAAGATCCGGATTTTGAGGAAGCCCGTCAGGTTATCAAAGCCATTGACCTGGGGATTGTTTGATACAGTTTGACTTGCAGCGCCATGGCTTTAAAAAATCTATTCGATTGATAAACCATTGATTTGTGTTCCTAAACAATTATAATGCCTTATTATAAATATTGAAATCAGCTGGAGCGTAATTTTAATATGAGGATTCTGGTAATTGAAGATGATCTGAAGATTGCAGATTTCATCAAAAAAGGACTCAAATCTTCGGGATTTTCTGTGGCCCATGCAGCAGACGGTTTGACAGGCCTTGATATGGCAATGGCAGAACCATATGATACGTTGATTGTGGATATCATGCTCCCGGAACTGGATGGGATTTCTTTAATCAAAAAAATCCGGGGCAAAAAAAACAATACACCGGTGATTATCCTGAGTGCAAGAGATGGCGTGGGTGACAGGGTGAACGGCCTGCAGGCCGGTGCTGATGATTATCTGACCAAACCGTTTGCGTTTTCAGAGCTTCTGGCGCGGGTACAGGCACTGATTCGCAGAGCAGGAAATATTGTTGACCCGATCTATCTGGTTTATGAAGATTTAAGTCTTGATATCGTTAAGCGTCAGGTGAAACGCGGTGGTAAAATCATTGAGCTTCAGCCTCTTGAATTTTCTCTTCTGGAATACCTGTTACGAAATCGGGAGCGGGTGGTTTCAAGAACCATGATCATGGAACATGTATGGGACTATAATTTTGATCCCATGACCAATGTGGTGGAAGCACGCATTTGCAGGTTACGGGATAAAATTGATAAGGGATTTGACGCCAAATTGATTCATACGGTGCGGGGCGCAGGGTATGTCCTGAAGTCTGATGATATCTAAGATTTTCAATACCATCGCATTTCGGCTTACGGTCTGGTTTACAGGTATTTTTGCGGTATGCGCCACAGTCACTTTCATATTGTTTTACTATCTGGCCATACAGACACTGCAGCACCAGATGGATCAGGAACTGCTGGACAATGCATCGGAATTTACAGCAATCATACGAAGGAACGGATTAATCGGTGCAAGGGAGCTTGCTGTGGTACAGGCACAGGCCGCAGGGGAGAAAATGATTTTTTTCAGACTGCTGTATCCTACAGGGGAAGTGTTTGCGTCTTCTCACATGTCTTACTGGAAAAATATAAAGGTCAGCACTGCCGCTTTAAGGCACCTGGTGGCACATGAAAATAATGTTTTTGAAACCATCCAGATGCCGCAGTCCAATCAGAAAGCCCGGATTCTTTACAGCCTGGTTGCAAAAAATGTGATTTTACAGACAGGCATTGCCATGGATGCATATGCGGCATTTCTTCTGGCGTTTAAAAAAGTATTTATCGGTGCCATGGGGTTTATTATTTTGTTTTCTGCTGTGGCTGGATGGCTTTTGATTCAAAAGGCGCTGTCCGGTGTGACCCGGATTACCCGGACAGCCCAGGATATCACCGGCAGTAATCTGGCTGCCCGGGTGGAACAGACAGGGAAAAAAGATGAACTCGACCATCTGGCATCCACCCTGAATTCCATGCTGGACAGGATAGAAGCGCTTGTGAAAAACAACCGGGAGATCACCGATAATATTGCCCATGATTTAAAAAGCCCCATCACTCGGATACGAGGGTATGCAGAGATTGCCTTTTTACAGGAGGATAATATCCAGGATTATAGAACCATGGCCGCCAATACCATTGAAGAGTCGGATCGCCTTCTGGACATGATCAATACCATGCTGCTGATCTCAAAGGCCCAGGCCCGGGAAGATGATTTTGATTTTAAACGGATCAATCTGTCTGGAATGATCCGTGAAGCATGTGATCTGTTTGAACCGCTGACAGAAGATAAACAGATTTGTTTTGAGACAGCGATCGCGGAAAATATTTATATTATGGCGGATATCCGGATGTTTCAAAGGGCCTTTTCCAATCTTCTGGATAATGCAATCAAATATACCCCGAAGAACGGATCCATCCGGGTGGCAGCCTTTGTCAGGGAATCTGACGTCATCATCGAAATTGCGGATACCGGGGTGGGAATTGATCCTGTGAATCATGAAAATATTTTCAAACGTTTTTTCCGAACAGAGTCTTCCCGAACAAGTCCGGGAAGCGGTCTGGGGTTAAGTCTTGCCAGAACTGTTATCCGAAAACATAATGGTGATATCTGTGTTCAAAGCAGTACGGGCAAAGGCGCTGTTTTTACAGTTTCATTACCATATGATAATTTTGGGGTCATTTAAAAATCATTTTTATGTTTTATTATAACGGTTATCCGAAGATAATTCGTTTTGTTAAACTTAAAAATGATACAGGAGGGGGAAATGAAACAGGTATATAAACTTATTTTTGTTTTGGTGGCAGTTTGTTTTCTGGCAGTTCCGTCGATGGCAAAAAGTGGACTGGATCCTGTCCGCATGATTCCGGCAGGGTTTTCTGCGCTTGCTGAACAGGTAAAACCAGGGGTTGTCAACATCCAGACGGTAAAAACGGTTCAGGGTGGTGGCCGTGTATACAGACATTTTTTCGGGCAGCCCTTTGGCAGAAATCAGGACCCGTTCAATGATTTTCTTGCACCGTTTTTTAATCAGCAGCCCCAGCACAGAAAAGAGCAGAGCCTGGGTTCCGGATTTATTATCAGTGATGACGGGTATATTGTCACCAACAATCATGTGATTAAGGATGCAGATAAAATCAAGGTGATTCTGCATGATAATTCAGAATATGATGCATCTATTGTCGGGACTGATCCCATGACGGATCTGGCATTGATCAAGATTAATGCCAGCGGTCTGATGCCGCTGAAATTCGGCAGATCTTCAGAGACTTCAGTGGGCTCATGGGTGGTGGCCATCGGCAGTCCGTTCGGCCTCGAACAGACTGTTACGGCTGGAATTGTCAGCGCTAAGGGGCGGATTATCGGTTCCGGGCCGTATGATGATTTTATTCAGACCGATGCATCCATTAATCCGGGAAATTCCGGCGGTCCATTGCTGAATCTTGATGGAGAAGTCATCGGCATAAATACGGCGATTATCAGTTCAGGCCAGGGAATAGGGTTTGCTATTCCTTCGGATCTGGCCACCGGAATCATTGACCAGTTGACAGAGCAGAAAAGTGTTTCCCGCGGCTGGCTGGGTGTTGCCATCCAGGATATTACAAAGGAAATGGCTGAATATTACAAAATCAAAGAGGCCAAAGGGGTTTTTGTGGCCAAGGTCTATCCGGGTGAGCCGGCCGACGATGCCGGAATCAAAACCGGAGACGTGATTGTCAAAATTAATGACAGAGATATTAAAAACTCAAGGGATCTGACCCTGACAGTGGCCCAGTCAGGCGCAGGCGAGAAGATTAAAGTAATACTTTTAAGGGATGGAGAACGGAAAACCATTAAAGTGAAACTGGGTAAACGTCCGGACCAGACCCCGGATTCTGTCCAGCCCGGCTCTGGCTTTGATCTTTTCGGCATGCAGCTTAAGCAGATGACACCGGATATCGCCAACAGACTTGGATATCCTGAATCACTTACCGGACTGGTTGTAACCGACATTAAGCCTGACAGTCAGGCGGATGCCACCCCGATTCGTCAGGGAGATATTATCCAGGAAGTTAACCGTAAAAAAGTTGCAACGCTGGATCAGTATCAGGCATATATCAATGAAATCAAATCAGGTGCCATTGTTCAGTTGCTGGTACGAAAAGGCAACAGTCATATTGTTATTGTTACCTTTAGAAAACCATAATGTGTTGATAATTTTTTAAATTAAACGGCATTCTTTCCTTTGACCACGGGGAGGGATGCCGTTTTTTGTGCTTGACAAATATTTTGCCAACTCATACTTATTTCAAAGAATTTTTCACTTATAATTATTTTATATATTCAAGGAAAGGAAACGCTTATGGAAGATTTGGAGGGAATCTTAGAACTCGATAAATCTGAAGGTATTTATATTGATATCGGAACCAGAGTTTACCTTGAAATTGAGGGGGTTACGTATTCTGTCACCAGTATTTTCATAGGTCTTTTAAAAGATGAATTTATGATGGTAACCTTTCCCAAGAGGTATAAAAGCGTTAAGAATAAACTGTACGTCGGTAACCGGATGGTCGTCAAATATTTATTTGAAGGCTCTGTTTACGCATTCCAGACCAGCGTGATTGAAGTGATTACCAATCCGATCAGAGCCATTGCCATTGAATATCCCAAAGTGGTCCAGAAAAGAGAACTGCGGGTGGTCAAAAGAAACAATGTTATTATCCCCAGCCGGGTGGAAGCTAAAAAAATTGAATTCCCGGCGGTTGTCTTTGATATCAGCAAAAGAGGCTGTCGCTTCAAATATAATGAGAACAAAAGTAATTTTTCGCCCTTAAGAGAGGGGGATATCCTGAGACTGTATTGCCAGTTTCCCGGCATCTCTGACGAAATCGGATGCATGGCAACGGTCAGGAATGTGGCAAGAGAAAAAGGACAGCTTTCCATCGGGGCGCAGTTTGAGGATATGGCAGATTCATTTTTAACTCCGCTGATGCATTTTTTATATTCGATAGAGGATTTTGCTTGATCTTAACATTTTGATTTTATAAGTTATTTTTATAACGAATGTATTCTGGCCTTGACTTTGCCCTCAAGTTCTTTTATAAAATTCCGGCTGATGACATGAATTTTAAAAAAGAGTAGTTGAACCTGTATGAAGCAAAAAATATTTTTCACCACTGAGGGCAGAATCCTTTTGTTCGGACTTTTTCTTTCTTTACTGCTTCTGGTATTGATTGGATATTTTTCAGTGGTTGACACTGAAATTGCAAAAACCCTGACTCTGACATTTTTTGCGCATACCTTCGGAGGCCGGGCTGCCGGTATAGGGCTGTGTATCATAAAAGGTTTTGGCCCTGCAGTAACCATAGGGTATAATTTTTATCTTGAAGTATTGATTGTCTGTTTTGCATATTCAATCTTTGTTCTATCCGCCAACAATTATATCAAGGCTGCATGGCTGACAAATTTTATGGACAGACTTGCAAAAAAAGCCGATGAACAAAAAGAAAAAGTTCAGTCGTATGGCTGGATAGGGCTGTTTCTTTTTGTCATGATGCCGCTTCCGGTAACCGGTCCGGTTATGGGGGCTATCATAGGATATATGCTTAAAGTGAACCTTGTTAAAAACTTCACTGCAACAGGATCCGGAACCCTTGCTGCGATTATTATCTGGTTTTACTGTTTTGATTTTTTAGAGCACAGATTTCATGCAATTCAATATATTTTTGCAGCTGTTATTATCCTGGCATTGATTTCACGCCGCAAAGCGATCATGAAACTGATCTTTGGTCCCCAAAAATAGTTTCAAACAGCTGGATTGATTGTTACAACAGGCTGGAAATAAAAAAGTCACTGTATACAGTGACCTGAATTTTTTTTGGTGGAGCTGAGGGGGATCGAACCCCTGACCTCATGGCTGCCAGCCATGCGCTCTCCCAGCTGAGCTACAGCCCCACAGAAAAAAACTTACCTTAAATAATAGATTGTATCTGTTGTGTCAATAAAAAAACTGTTTGCATAAAAAATTGTCTGCAATTGTTAAAACCTGTTTCCAGTAGAATAAAATATTGACACAGGGTTTTATGAAAAGCTACTATGCAGTTTTTTGTGGGGTCACACCATTTTTTTTAAAGGAAAACTAAGGAGAATGTAATGCTGCGTTATTTGCGTGAAAATACCGGAAACTGGATTATAAAAATATTTCTTGGAATTATTGTTATTGTTTTTGTTTTCCTGGGAGTAGGGTCATTTTCCAAAAGAAATGATTCTGTTGCCACTATTGATGACGAGCCTATTACCATTAAAGAATATCGTCAGGCATATGACGCAATTGTCGCCCAGCACAGGGCCAGATATGGGGACAGACTGAATGATGAGCTTCTGCAACTGTTAAATGTTAAACAGCAGGCACTGGACACTCTGATTGACCAGAAGGTGATGATGAAGCAGGCGGATAAATTGAATATTACAGTATCCGAGAAAGAACTTCAGGACAGTCTGCTTTCTGAAAAGGCATTTCAGCAGGATGGAAAATTTAATATTGATCTGTATAAAAATGTACTAAACCGCAATTCCTTAAATCCTGAAATCTTTGAGCAAAGACAAATGAATGCCTTACGAATGGCAAAAATGAGAGACATGGTGCTTGGCGCAATTAATGTTTCAGATATTGAAGCCAGAGATTGGTACATTTACCAGAATACAAAAATTTCAGTAAATTACCTGTTGTTTACTGCGGATCAGTATAAAGATATTGCGCCGGATGAAAAACAGATCAAGGCATATTATGCGCAAAACCAGGATAAGTATAAGTCAGAAGCAAAGGTTAAAGCCTCTTATATTAAATTTTCGCCTCAGGATTATAAAGCGGATGTAAATATAACCGATGATCAGATTCAGGCTTTTTATCAGCAGCAGATCAGCAAGTATCAGATTCCGGAAAGAGTTGAGGCCAGACATATTTTGATCCGGGTGGGGGAGCAGGCACCTGATTCCGAAGTCAACGATGCCTTGAAAAAAGCAAAGGATATTTTTAAAAAAGCTTCCGAGGGGAATGATTTTCAAAAGCTTGCCCAACAATATTCTGAGGATTCATCCAAAGAAAAAGGCGGATATCTTGGCATATTCGCAAAAGACAGCATGGTGGAACCCTTTGGAGATAAAGCTTTTTCCTTGAAAGCCGGAGAAATCGGAGAACCTGTAAGAACTCAGTTCGGCTGGCATATTATAAAGGTGATTGCAAAATTTGATGCAGCCACCCAAAACTTGGAACAGGTTTCAGGGGATATAAAAAATGAACTTGAATCAACCGAGTTGAGGAATTTGGCTTATGATAAGGCCAGCGAAGCCTTTGATGCGGTTATCGATGGGGATGATTTTGAACAGGTGGCGTTGATTGCAAATAAAAAAATTCAGAAAACAGATACCTTTGATATTACCGGAAAAGGGTTATCTGTTGCAAACAGCAGAGGATTTGCAAGGGCGGCTTTTGATCTGCCGTTGGATACCATCAGCGATGTGAAGCAATTCGGTGAAGATTATTATCTTATAAAAGTGGATGAGAAGATTGACCCTCAGATTCAGGATTTAGGGATTGTGGTAGACTTGGTGAGAAAAGATCTTGCGATAGAGCTTCGAATGGAACAGGCACAAAAGGATGCCCAAAAAGCACTGGCAAAGGCTGTTGATGCAGCAGATACAAAAGATCTGACTCAAACAGCGCAGGATTTTAAACTGGATATGAAAACGACTCAGTTGTTTTCCAGAGCTGGAAATGCTGAGAATATGGAAAATTCATCGGAATTTATCCAGGCGGGTTTTTCTCTGACAAAAGAAAATCAGATTTATCCGGAAGTGATAGAAACACCTAAAGGATATTATATCATCGGATTAAAGCAGATTGAAAAACCAAAAGAAGCCCAGATTGTCGAAAACTTGAAGTCAGTCAAAGATGAACTGCTTTGGAAGAAAAGCAGTATCGCCTTTGAGTCATGGCTGACTGAGTTAAAGAAAAATTATGAAATTGACTATGATCCCAATATTTTAAATTAGGGCTCAATATGATTTTTCGCACTGTTGTATTCCGGGCTGTAATTGTATGGTTTCTGGTGCTGTTTTCCTGTGCCCAGAAATCACCGCTTCATCCGGTCGTAACGCCTGTTGGAAAAGCCTTTATTGATCCGCAAATTGTTTGCGGGGTTCTGCCCAATGGGTTTCAGTACATTCTAAGGCAAAATACAACCCCCAAAGATAAAGTATCGATCCATCTGAATGTATTCGCAGGTTCAATTCAGGAGACAGAAGGCCAGCGGGGTGTTGCTCACTTTCTTGAGCATATGCTGTTTAATGGATCAGAACATTTTGCTCCCGGAGAACTGGCACAATATTTCCCGACTATTGGAATGGATTATGGGGCGGATGCCAATGCTCAGACCTCTTTCTTTAATACAGTTTATGATCTGATGTTGCCGGACGGGGATAAAAAACAGATGGATAAAGGCTTTGTCATTATACAGGATTATGCAAAAGGCGCCCTGCTTTTAGAAACCGAGATTGAACGGGAGCGTGGTGTCATTCTGGCGGAGAAAAGAGAACGGGATTCGATTTCGTATCAAACATATAAAAAAATACTGAATTTTGAACTTCTGGAATCCCGGTTTGTCCAAAGATTCCCCATTGGAACAGAAGACATTATCCAGAAGGCAGATCAAAAATTATTAAAAGAATTTTATGACCAGTGGTATCGTCCTGAAAATATGGTCCTGATTGTTGTGGGTGATTTTGATACTGCAACGGTTCAGGATATGATTATTCAAAGATTCTCAAAACTCGTTCCCCGTGCTCCGTTAGAGGCCCCTTCGCTGGATTTAAGATGGAAGGATCACAAGGGTGATAAAGCATTTTATCATTATGAACCTGAAGCTGGCAGTACAGATATTACGATAGAAACGATTGAGTGGAAACCGTTTCAGGAAATGACCCCAAAAAAAATACAGGAAAATACTTTGGCGAATATTGCCAATATGATGCTGCAGAACAGGTTGTCACAAATGGTGACCAGACAGACTGCAAAATTTTCAGAATCCTCAGTTGTTTCAGGCACCATGCTGCATCATGCATCGCTTGCAGCCGTCAATGTCAGTTGTGATCCTGAAGACTGGGAAATCTGTCTTGGGCAGGTTGAAAACAGCTTAAGGCAATGCCTTGTTTATGGTTTTGATCAAAAAGAACTGGACCGGGTGACGGCCGACTATCTTGCTTTTCTTGAACAGCAGGATGAGCAGTCAAACACCCGGAAAACCCGGGCCATCTCCAAGGGTATTCTCAATTCAATCAATCAAAAAGAGTTTTTATTGTCTGCCAGACAGAAAAAAAATCTTCTTTTCCCGTATATCAAGACGGTTACCTTAAAAGATGTCCAGGACATGATCAGACAATTGTGGGAAAAGGACCACAGGCTCATTCTTGTTACAGGAAATGCTAAAATTGATTCAGATTCGCCCACAGATCACATTCTGGATGTATACAGTAAAAGTTCAAAGAGAGTGCTTGAACCGTATCAGAGCTTTGAGTCAAAGATTTTTCCGTATCTTGAGATGCCGGATTCTGAGACGGCTGTCCGGATGCGGCAGGACAATATTAATGATCTTGGTATTACCACTGTAGAATTTGAAAATAATGTCCGGATGAATATAAAACGAACAGATTTTAATGATAATGAATTTCTGTTCAAGGTGTGTTTTGGTGCAGGACAACAGTCTGAACCTGTTTCCAAACCGGGCCTGTCCATACTGGCCCAATCTGTTTTTGATAAAAGCGGGTTTTCAAGAATAGATGCGGATCAGTTAAGCGATGCGCTGTCCGGCAGGAAACTTGGGATTTCATTTGATATCCAGGAAAACTATTTTTCCTTATCCGGATCTGCTGCACCTGAAGAGATAAAGCTTGTTTTTGATCTGATCCACCATTATTTTATGGATCCCGGATTCCGGCAGCAGACGTTGGATCTGTCAAAAGTTCAATACAGGCAGAAATTTGACAGCTTATCAAGGACACCTGAAGGTATCATGCAGATCAAAGGGGAGCCATTTCTTTCCGGCTATCACCCCTCTTTTGGCTTGCCCCACCCGGAAATTCTGAATCAATATACGTTAAATGATATTAAATCCTGGCTCAAACCTGAATTGGAAATATCTCCTGTGGAAATCTCTATTGCCGGAGATGTCGATACTGATACAGTTATCCATCTGGCATCCAAATATATGGGGGGTCTCAAAAACAGGAAAAATTTTCCTTACAGGGTGAAGGACGCCGGGAAAATAAAATTTCCAGAAGGAGAGCGTCTGGAGATTATGCTTAATACAAAAACAGAGGCCGGCGTTGTCCGTGTGGCGTTTTTAACCGATGATTTCTGGGATATTTCTCAGACCAGACGACTGCATATTCTATCCAGAGTGCTTTCCGAGCGACTCAGGCTCCTTCTTCGTGAGGAGTTGGGTCAAACGTATTCTCCATACGTATATAATGATCCATCCATAGCATATGAAGGGTATGGCGTGATGCATGTGGTGGTGAATGTCAAACCCGATAGTTATGCGGCTGTTTATGACGGGATAAAATCGATTCTTGATTCTTTGGCAGCGGAGGGAATAACTGAAAAGGAAACCCAATTGGCTTTAAACCCGGTTGTCAACCATGTGAAAACTTTTAGAAAAACAAACGGGTACTGGCTGAACTCTGTTATGGCCCATGCATCACAAAATCCGAAGAAATTTGACTGGGCAAAAACAATGATGGAAGATTATTCAGCGATTGACAGTGACGATTTAAATGCACTTGCAAAACGATATCTAAATATAAACAGGAGTGCAGAAATTATCATAAAATCCTCAGATAATTCAGACAAAAAATAAGCGTGGTGGTGTAAAAAAAAAATCAGGACTTGTATTGTTGAGGCAGTTTTTCCAATTGTTCAGAAACGTTATTTCTCAGGTAATAGTCCAGATCAAAAAGTTGTTTAAAACTTAAATCCTTGAATTGAACATGGCGTTTTCTTACTTTCATTGAACTGAAGGAAGGGGCATTGGTGACTTCGTAGTCTGATACGGTTGTGAAAGGAAGATCTCCAACATAATATCCCATGCTGCTTAAAAATATGCTTTCATCCTGGGCAGATGCATCATTGTTTACTTCTTCGTTGCTTGTGTCAATATATTTGAATGCAAGTCCACCCATGCTGATATCAATTATCTGTCCTAATCTGTGGGAATTGGGACTTACCGCAGCATATGCGCCTTCAACAGCTTTGTATCTTTTGTTTTTTCGTCTCTCAACAGTTCTTTTTCTACCCACCATGAGCATTCATCCTTATATTCAAAGTCTCAATAATCAACATCACTGGCTATGAAATATGCACAAACCATGCCATTTGCGGGTTGCGGGGCTGATTTTACCATAGAACTCTAAAAAACCTTTTTTGCCAGTATTGAGTGTAAATGAATTCAATATGATAGTATGAACTTTTTGAAAAAAACTGTCAAGCTGTTGGCGATGGGTGTTGTTTTTTTGATTTATCAGGCCGATTGTGGAAAATTGGTTATAAAATTGGGCATTTATTTACCTAAAAAGCGCACATTTTTTTCTTGAAAATATGCAAAGAGTATTTTTAGTAATTGGTCTGATGCTCATTGTTTGTTTTTTGGGCTTCTATAAAATAATTGATGGTTGATAAACAGACATCAAAAGAAAATCCGCGGTATTTTAAATGATTCATGGCTTTTTTTTTAAAAATATCGGTGTCAAAATTTTGCCATGTGTTTAATTTGAGCGCAATTGCTTTTCGGGCAAGCGCCTCATCATCATATGATTCAAGAAGGCTGTCAAGAATTTGAGAGTCGATTCCCTTTTGTTTCAGTATGTATCGAAATGCAAATTTTGATCGCGGTTTATATTTTTCTTTGCTTTCTATATACAGGCGGGCAAAATCCAAGTCATTGATAAAATTATGATTCTGTAAATATTGGATAACCTGCCGGATGATGTCGTCACTGATATGTTTTTTTCCCAGCTCACAAATGGTTTCATGTTTTGTTCTGGGCTGATAAGACAGATAACGCATGGCAACATTCAATCCCTGTTCAAAGTCCTTTTTATTTTTTTGGGGATTTGTCATCATCATTAGATATCTTTTCCCATAAGGTGACAGGGGTTTTTAAAATTCTGGACATCATATTGATAATTCCTTCGCCCACAGCAGAAGGGTGCAAGGGAATAACCTGGGGATCTGACAATTTGCCTTCAGCTTTTACCGGAACAGAGACAAGACGCCCGCCAAGAAGGGTATTGATCACAGGAATTTTTTCAACAATCAGATCCAGGGTTTTGAATGGGGCTACAAGGCAGGTCAGATTTATTTTGTCATTTGCCGGGTCAATTGTTCCGGAAAAGATCATGGCCATATCCTCACCGTCAATAACTGCATTTGTGAGATGGATCACGCTGTCTTTTATCTGTGCTTCAATGGTCAGATTTTTATAGGCAAAGCCTTTTTGGGTAATATCGGGTATTTTGCCCTTGAAAACAGTTGAAACATTAAGGACAGATAAAATCCGGGACAGAAGTGTTAATTTATGAATCCGGCCATGGTCTGAATTTAAAGTGAAACTGCCGTTCAATTTATTGGAAATGTTTTTCATTTCAACATCGTTGGCAAACAGATTACAGGAAAAAGAATAGGGACCATCCATAAATTCGTTTTCATTTAAAAGACAGCTGAGAAGAGATTGAATATTTTCCTGGTTTTTAGCCTCAAGAGGGAAGCTGGCATATACTTTTTTATCTTTGATATTAAGATATCCCCCTGTTTTCAAGCCACACAGATTTGCATTTTTTATTCTGATATAGGAATGGTTTTCAGTAAAGGACATCTTTGATTCAACATCTGAAAAAGTCAGTTTTTTAACTTTGAGTTTGTCTGCCTTGAAATTGATTAAACCTTCTGTGAGCATGCGGTTATCTTTAAAAAAAATATCCTTGCGGGTGTCAGTTAAAAAAGAATTCATATTGATATTTTTGGTGATGATATTCAGAGTGCCTTCTGTGTCTGTATAAATTTCGACCGGCTGGCCCTCGGTGATTGCCCACAGCTTATTCTGTAAAAAACTTTTCGGTTTAAGCAGTTTGTATAATGATTTTGTGATCAGCTTGCCGTTAAAATTGAAAACAGGCTTATTCTCATCCGTATTGAAAGATAGCAGGGCATTGGAATCCTCGGAATCTTTCAGATGAGCAGTATTTAATCTCAGGGATGCAAAGGTGTCCCCTTGTAAGTCAATTTTCAGCTCAGGGCCATTCGAAAATATAAAATTACCTTTAAATACTGAAGGCCTGGACATTGTTTTCAAGCTGGCGTTGTTCAGTTCAATCGGAGTTTGGATACTGTCAAGATATTTTTGGGGAAGATAAGGTGTCAAGGGATCAAGGGAATAGATTTTCGCCTTGATGTTTTCAAGGTCAGCTCTTTTATTCAATACTGTATAATTGCAGGACAGATGCTGGATCTGTTTTTGATTTTTTACTGTGCTGAGATTGATGCTGTCCATGTTGCCGGAAATATTATATTTCCAGCTTTTTATTTTTTTTGCAGGACCTGAAAGTGAAATTGAGGATAAAAAGATCTTTCCTGTACCCTCTTTGACAGGGGCAATGATCTTTTGTGTTTCCGGATAAGACATCAGCCAGGGGATGGCTGATTCAAGGTTAATGATACCCGAACCTTTATGAATATTCACATATGGGATTTGACCAAGTCCTATGGTGGCATAAAGATTGGTGAACACGGTATTGTTGATTGTTCCCGACGCATTGTTCAACGTTATCTGGTCTGGTTTATAGTCGACACTGATATTGTTGAGAACAATATTTCCCGGTATTCGCTCGTATTGACCGGATACAGGGAAATTCTTTGTGCGGACCCGGACAAGCACATCTTCATATCCATCTTTAAATTCAAGATTTAAAACGGATTTGCACCGGCCTTTCACCTGATGAACTTTTAAAAGCTCTTTTGCAATACGGGTGCCGGGTAAAATCGATACCAAGGTCCGGGGAAGGGTGGAAAGGTCAACATCCAGATTGAATTCTCCGTTAAAAGGCACCTGTTCATAGTTCAATAAATCTACCATGAGTGACCCTGTTTCGATTCTGGAACCATTTATGACTCCCCGGGTTGTATTGATATTTAAAACCCCGTCCTTAACGGTTGCTGTACCATCAATATCTGATGCGATTAAAGGGGTGTGCGGGATATGCACCCTGCCGTTCTGGATAATGCCGGAGAGTTCAAGATTGTTTCCATTTAGCAGCGTATCAATGGATTTACTTTTAAAGGATACCTCAACCTGGGGAACCTGTCCGTCTAAAAGTATATCAAAAAGAGTCCGGGCAACATAGATGTCCTTAAACATGAGGGATGACATTTCTTTTGCCTGGTTTACCGGAATTGCTTTGCCGGAAAAAACCAGACTGGATTTTTTTTGATCCACATGATTCGAAAAATCAATACCAAGAAGACCGTCCGGATACATCATATCCATTTGTTCCAGTTTGATCTGCTGAGATTTTTCAGACAGGAAAAATGACAGATTCATCCTGTCGGTGACAAACAGTTTTTTTTTGTTTTCTGCGCTTACTGCAGGTTCAATAATCTGGCAGCTGCCTTGAATGGATTGAGCATTGTCCATCTGCGCCTGTAACTGAATTTGACCTATAGTAACGGTATCTATATTGAAATGTTTTTTGAATTCAGGGTGTGATAACCATGCCTGTGGGAACAGAATGTTTTTTATGGTGGCGGTGATGCGGATATCTTTTTGGTTTTTATTCAGTGTAACAGATGCCTCCAGATCTTCAAAATATTCACTGGTGGCATTTTTAACGACAATGTCCAGATCAGATTGATTTTCAGGAAGAAGATCAAAGCCTGCGTTTATTTTTTTTGCATACTGTGAAATGGAAAACGGGATCACTGAATCAGCAGAACTGTCTTTAAACAAAGGTATAGCAAACTTGGGATGATCAATGATAATTTCGCCCAGGTTGAGTTTGCCTTGCATCAATGTGAACAAATCAAGATTAAGGTGGATGGCGTTTATTTTGATTCTGGTCTCAGGATCAGGCTGAATATCAATAGAATTTAATTTGATTCCGGGTTTGGGAAAAAGTGTTAATGAAAATTCTGAAGAATGAATCCGGATATTTGTCTGTTTGTAAAGATGATCTGAAATTTTATTTTTAACATAGGTGGAATTTCCAGTCCATGTTAAGACAAAAGGAAGCAGGGCAATACCCAATATGATACAGACACTGGCAAAGATAACAAAATATTTTATTTTTGTTTTAAACAGGGTCATCTGATTTGATCGTTTACCACTTGTAGTCCAGATTATCGGAAACACTTATAAAATCGATCATGACAAGATGGGTCTGATCCATTAATATTTTTTTGTAGTCAATGGGCTCTCTATCTTCCTGATCAATTTTTTCAACGGGTTTTTCTCCAATGGCTTTCAAATAGCGATTTTCAATATCCAGTTCCTGCTTTTCATGCAGCTCTTTATCTGATTTTCGGGTTTTCAGGTCTAAAGAAAGTATTTTTTCTGAATTTATTCGGGCGGTCAGCTGAAGCTTGTCTTGAATATAAGTGAATCCCGGATCCATCACCACCCTTTGCTGGCAGGCTTCATCCACTTGTTTTCGAATGGTGTTCAAAGATCTGTATTTTCTATAATAGGTTCTGTTTATCGTATCCCGGGGCAATGCACCGTCAAGTGCGCTTTCTCCAAGATCTTCGCTTTTATAAAGTTCTGGATATTTTACATCCGGTATGATTCCGATCCTCTGGGTGCTTTCCCCGGATACCCGATAGAATTTGGCATTGGTCAGTTTCAGTTTTCCCTGGGAAAGAAACCGTAATTCCTGGACCGTGGCTTTCCCAAAACTTTTAGAACCCACGACCAGCCCTCTGTTATAGTCTTTTATTGCTGCGGCAAAAATTTCTGAAGCTGAAGCACTCATGCGGTTGATCAGTACAATGAGTGGTCCTGTATATTCAATGCTTTTGTCATAATCATAATATTCTTTAATTCCGTCTTTCTGTCTGACCTGTACGGTGGGGCCGTACTCAAGAAACAGGCCGGTAAGGGAATTGGCTTCATCCAGAGAGCCACCGCCATTATTTCTTAAATCAATGATCAGTCCATCAATATTCTCATTTTTCAGCTCATCCAAAAGTTTTCTGACATCCCGTGTTGTGCTTTTATACTCGGGATCTCCTTTACGGGCTGCTGCAAAATCAATGTAGAAATTCGGAATTTCAATGATTCCGATTTTATAGGTTTTTGAGCCCTGGTTCAGGGTGGTGACTGTTTTTTTTGCAGACTGTTCTTCCAGTTTTACCCGATCTCTTTTGATCTGGACAGTGCGGGTGGAATTGTTTTTTTTCGCTGGAATGATTTTCAGTCTGACATAGGAATTTTTAGGCCCCCGGATGAGTTTTACAACATGGTCAAGCCGCTGGCCAATGATATCTTTGATTTCTCCTTTTTCACCCTGGCCCACACCGATGATTTTATCTCCGGGCATCAATAAATTGGATTTTTCTGCAGGGCCTTTGGGAATAAGACGAACCACCTTGGTATATTCATATTCACTTTGAAGTTCAGCACCGATGCCCTCCAGTGATAAGCTCATGCGGATATCAAAATCCTGGGATGCTCTGGGTGCATAGAATTGCGTATGCGGGTCAAAACTTGCAGTAACGCTGTTCATAAAAATTTCAAAAACATCATCAGTATTGTTTTGCAGCAGGCGTTTATGGCGGCTGGAATAAATCTTTTCCAGACGGTCGGTAATATCTGCAGGTGTCTGGCCTTCCAGCAGCATTGAAAGAATATTGTTTTTAAGCTCTTTTTTCCAGACCGGATAAAGGGACTTTATATCAGGTTTATACAGTTGGGATTCATAGTCGATATCCAGGGTTTCATTTTTTGTAAAATCAAAATTTTTTTCCCAGACTTTGATTAATGAGGAAATGTATTCCAGTCGTTCTATGGATCGGTCCATATACAGGTTAAATATCATAAAAGCCGTGTCTAGCTTGCCTTGTTTTACTTCATTGTCCAGCCTGAATTTATATTTTGTGAACTGATGAATATCCTGGACGGTAAATAATTGTTTTCCGGGGTCCAGGGTTTTGAGATAGCGGTCAAAGATAACAGCAGACAGTTGATCATCCACATTTTTTTCCAGATAATGATATCGTTCCAGTGTTTTTATGATTTCCACACACTGGTAGGTCTGACCCGGCTCCGGCAGCAGTTGGGATGCGGTTTTTGCCCATAGGGGAAGGGTGTATGAGAAAAGAATAAAAAGAATTAACACAATTTTAGGGCACATCACCCCTGTGACTTGACCGGTTGTTTTTTTAGCTGTCATGTTCAATATCCTTTGGTGTTTCAAAACTTATTCTTCCGATTTTACCAGTTCGAAGCTCTCTTATCAATGCTTCAGATGCTTTTTGGTAATCAACCATACCGCCTTTTTTAAGGCAGCCCCGCGCAGCACCGATTTTTTCAATCAGGTTGAGCGGGTCATCGGGAATGTCGTCCAGGAATGGATACCGTTGAATTAAAAGATCCGGGTATCTGTGAATGAGAAGATCTGCCGCAAAAAATGCAATTTCCGTGTAATCGATGGCCGTGTCCGATATCGCTCCGCTGGCAGCCAGGATAAAGGCTTTTCTTTCAGGCTCGATGATCGGCCATAAAATGCCTGGGGTATCATAGATATCAATATTGTTTTCAAGGCTGGTTCGCTGCTGGTGGCGGGTCACAGCAGGGACATTTCCGGTTTTTGCAATTTTTTTTCCAGCCAGTGTATTCAAAAGAGTGGATTTGCCGGTGTTGGGTATGCCGATGACCATGATTTTAATTTTTCTGGCCCGGTTCCGGGTAATTTTTTCTGTACAGTAATTTAATACAGCCTCTACCTGGTCTTTGTGTGAACCGCAGATGGAAACAGCAGGAATACTTCTATTTTCAAAATATTCAAGCCATTGCTGCGTATGCTCAGGGTCTGCCAGATCCATCTTATTGAGTATTTTTAATCTGAATCTGTCTTTGCAGATATTATCCACCAGCGGATTTGCACTGGTATCCGGAAGACGGGCATCCAGAACCTCAAAAACAATATCCACCTTTGATATTGCTTTTTTAAGCAGGTTTTTTGTTTCAAGCATATGGCCGGGGAACCATTGAATCGTCATGGTGTTGTTTGTTCTCCCTCAAAATAGGCAAGCAAAAGTTTTTGAAGCTGAAAAGGGGCTGCAATGATACCCTGATCCGGAAAATGGGTCCCGCCGTTAAAATCACAGACTGATCCGCCGGCTTTTTCAACAATAAATGCGCCAGCTGCAATATCATAGGGATTCAGACTCATTTCCCAGAAACCATCTACTCTTGCGCAGGCAACATAGCATAAGTCAATGGCAGCAGATCCGTATCGGCGGATGTCTCTTAAGTCCGGGACAATCTTATTGAAATAGCGCAGATTATTGTCTGTTCGTCCATCTCTCAGGCAGGCGAACCCTGTGGCCATGACACTGTCCTCAAGACATCGGGTACTGGATACACGGATCGGCTTGTGGTTTAAAAATGCCCCTGTTTTGTCAGCATAAAACAGTTCATCCAGAGCAGGGGCGTAGACTGCTCCGCAGATGGTTTCCCCGTGGTGTTGGATGGCAATGCTGACAGAGTAAAACGGCTGCTGATGGAAAAAGGATGTGGTCCCGTCTATCGGGTCGATAATCCACAGATAATCAGAAGAATTATGGGTTCTGCCGGTTTCTTCGCCAAAAATGTCGTGGCCCGGGTAGGTTTTTTGAATGGCATGGATAATAAAATCTTCAACCTGTTTGTCCGTGCGGGTCACCAGGTCTTTTTTGCCTTTAAAATCCACGTCACTGGATGTTAATAACGGCTGCTGCTCTCTGCAGATTTTTCCAGCAGACAGGATAAGTTCTTTTAAAAAGGTGATCACTGTATTTCCCTGAAGGTTGTTTTTCCAAAAATATCCATAGAGTATGACATATCAGGGCGTTCTTTTCAAAGGAAAACACCTTTATTGACTTTGATGTTGGATTTTGAGAAGATATTAAAATTAAAAATTCTATCATTCAGGTTAATTTATGAAATCCGGGGTATGTTATAAACTGTGTATTGTCGTGATGTTTTGGATTATTCTGAGTCCGTATGCCGGGTTCGCAGAACAGCAGCGCGTGGATGCAGCCGGAGAGCATCTCAAAATCCCGCCGTTGTTGGAAAGTATCCGGTTTGATTCTGATATCCGGTTCTGTGGCATCAGAATTCCCGTAGAAGATCAGGATGTCAAAGAGCTTCTGGAAAAAGAGCTGCTCCTGGCGTTGTGGGACAGGCCCCAGGTGATTCTGTGGATGAAACGTTCAGCAAAGTATTTTCCGCATATTGAAACCATTATTCAGCAATATGGCCTTCCTGCGGACTTGAAATATATTCCGTTGATTGAAAGTGGTCTGCGTCCCCATGTCAATTCGTCCAAAAATGCTGTTGGATACTGGCAGTTTTTAGAATCCACAGGCAAACGACACGGGTTGAGGATCGATCACATGGTGGATGAGCGGCGAAATATTTTTGATTCTACCCATGCAGCCTGCAAGTATCTGACACAATTAAATAAAAGGTTTGAATCCTATCTTCTGGCGTTGTGTGCCTATAATATGGGGCAATCTGCCCTGAGCAGGGAAATGAAAGCCCAGGATGCCAGTGATTTTTTTTCATTATATCTTCCCCAGCAAACCCAGCAGTATATTTTTAAGGCAATTGCAGTTAAAATGATTCTTGAGCATCCTCAGGATTACGGGTTTGATTTTGAACCTGAAGATTTCTATCCTGTCTTTTCCTTTGACAAGGTGAATTTAACATCTGATTTCCAACTGCCGATTACGCTTCTTGGCAAAGCTGCCGGTGTTCCTTTCAAAACGATTAAAGAATATAATCCGCAGCTAAGAGGCTATTATACGGCTCAGGGCAATCTGAGTGTGTTTATTCCAAAAGGAACAGCCAGGGGGTTTAAAGAAAAATTTGCCGTGGAATACGAGAAATGGGTTAAAACAGATAGCAGGAGAATACATATTGTCAGACAAGGAGAGAGTCTGATAGGGATCTCAAAAATCTATCGCATGTCGCTTTCTTCTTTATTGGAATTGAATAAACTTTCGTCAAAGGGGATGATCCATCCCGGAGATAAGCTGTGGATAAAATAATTTCAGGAGGATGAGACAGTGTCGTTTGATTCTTCTTCTTCTTTTTTAGGTTTCTGTTGTTTTTTAAAACAGGCTTTGTCTTCTCGAATAATAGCGCAAAGTTTTGGATTATGAAGCTCTCTGCAGGTTGCGTGATTATAAAGCGGGCATTCCGGGTATTGCTTAGACATTTTAATTCCTTTTTAATTATATCCCAAAGAATTCCCTTTTATACCTCAATCTATAAAAGCTTTCAACCTATTTTCCATGATGTATCTGTCACAGATGCACAGAGAAGACAGGCAGAAGAGCAAATCAATCAGTTCAGGAACACTTATCGGCTGGCTGAATCCCCCCAGATGGGGACCGGTATTCAGTATAATATCTTTTTGTCCTTTGACCATTGTCTGGATTCTGTCCTTTGCCATTCCCCTGGCATTTAAAAATGCATAAAAATCTGTATCACTCATGTTTATCTGATCCTGGGCACGCAGAATTTCTTCCATATGGTGGTCGACTCCCATTTTTTCGATCAGGTTATCCACAAGATCTGCCGTGATAAAACGATCGGGATTTTCAAGCGAAATTCCAGTAATGGCTTTATAATAGGTTTCAACAACATCCAGCAATATATTTGAAAATAAATTTCTGTCAAACAGATGGCGGGTGTCAACAGGATGTCCATTACTTTGGATACCGACATCCCGGGGGGATTTGTTTCTGAAAAAACTTCCCAGTACCAGAACGAAACTTAAGATATGTTCACCAATATAATGCCGCAGTTTTTTATTGGTTTCCATGGTGATGATGTGTTCAAAATCTCTTAACCCTGAGCGGGCAAAATTCGGATATTGTGCAGATTCCAGCCATTTGTCAAGTCTGCCGCCAAGTTCCCACTGATAGATTCCGCCATCCTGGCGCCGGGTCTGTTGCACCCGGTTATGAAACAACGGAATCAGGGCAGTATGAATAATACCATTTGCAGCCATTTTGCCCAGCAGATGCGCATTGCGTTTGAAAACTTCCTGCACACGTATTTCTTCGTTAAAAAAATCAAGGTCATTGGGGTAATGGAAATACTGGGGATCAGCTAAAAAAGCAATGGCAATAAGTTCGGTGCTGATCTGTGTGTTGTGGGAGAGTGTGTCCGGAAGCGCCCAAAATTTGAAAATGGATTGGCCGTCTATTTTTACAGGTTCGGGAATATGAAAAATGGATTCAGGGCAGGGGGGATGCGTCTTTAAAAAATTGAGCCAGTATATTTCCGTATTCAGGTTTTCAATATCCTGTTCTGATCGGGCAAATTTAATACATCCGATTTTCTGGTCGCAGGTCTGAATCCGAAGTGTTCTGCCGTGCCATTGCATGGATTTCGGATCGGATATATTCATACGCCCTAAAAAAGAATCAAAGGACAGGGAAAAACACGTTTGATTTTCACTGGATTGAATTTGAGGCCCCTTTATTTTCAAGGGTAATGACCCCAACGCTTCAGATACTGCCCGGTGTTTTCTGCCCCGGGTTTTTAACAACATATCCTTGAGTTTAAAAAGGGTCTGACCGGCAAAAGGGTGTGTGGCATCTTTTGACAGGTGTATCAGTGCGCAAGCTGCTTGTTGATACAGGAAAAAAGCCTGTTTTTTCTGGTCGAATTTTTCGGATTCCAGAAGCGTGAAAAATGAATCCACTGTCTGTTGAGTAATGGTTTCAGGCGCTTTTTCCAGATGGTGGTACAGGTATTGAACCGCAAGATAGGCCTGGGAAAAACCGATATTGAGTATTAACAGCTGGTGTTCTGTTTGAATCCGGCTGGTCGAAGAGCTTGATGGTGCCAATGGTTTATTGTTTAAGGGGTTCTTCTTTGATCCCCACTGATTTGGAAGAATCTATGTTAATTCTTGCACTGGGTTTGACATTGGTGTCCGATGCTTTTGACGCCCCGGATTTGGGAATAGAATTAATATCATTCTGAAATTTTGATATGGTGGCACTCATTTTTTCATCCAGCTCTTTGATTCGGGTGTTCAGTTGCTTGATCTGGTTTTCCAGTTGTGTTTTGAGCTCAGCAGCCTGCTGACCGGATTCGGTTTTTAAAATATATTCCTGTGCGAATCTGTTCTGTTTTTTATCCAGAAGGCTGAAATCTTTTCTCAGTGTCCCAATCTGTTGTTCATATTCTGAAAGTTCAAGAAGCCGGGCGTCAAATTCGTCTTTGAAAAGGGTGATATCTTCTTTTATCTGTTTTGCAGTCTTGTCAAACCGATCCCGGGTTTCCTTGAGCGCTGCCAGTGTTTTTTCATTCATCACCACGCTCTGGTTGGTATTTTCTGTGACACGGGTCTCAAGTTTTTCTATCTGTTTTTGTATGGTTCCGGCATCTGCTTTTTTTGTCAGTTGTCCTTCCAGTGCCAGATTTTTCTTTTCAAGGGCGGGCACAGAAGAGTCCAGATCATATCTGTTCTTGGCAATTTTAACATCCAGTGCATTGAGTTTTTCTTCAAGCTGTCTGGAAATCTTTTCATACTGGGTCTGCTTGTTCAGATCTGCATCCACAACGCGTTCTTTCATGTCCAGATAGGCAAACAGCAGAATGGCGCCAATCAGACAGGGGATGATGATGGAAATGATGGTCACCCGGTTGGATAGTTTGTCAATCTTAAGTGTATTGATTTCTTCGAGATACTCAGATGACTGAATCGGCGTATCTGATCCTGCCGCAGGGTCTTCCTTATCAAAATCCTTGATATCCGGTCTGAAGTTATTTAGATTATTTGAGTCCATCAGTGTTTCCTGTAGTTATTCCCATTCAATTGTTCCGGGGGGTTTGGATGTAATGTCAAATACAACCCGATTGATGTTCTCTACTTCATTGATAATCCGGTTTGAAATTTTACCCAGAAGATCATGGGGCAGTTTTGCCCAGTCTGCGGTCATGGCATCATTGCTGGTCACAGCTCTTATGGCAATGCAGTTTGCAAAGGTGCGTTTATCTCCCATGACACCGACGCTTTTTATGGGAAGCAGGACTGCAAAAGACTGCCATAATTTTCTGTAAAGACCGGCATTTTTTATTTCCTCAAGCAACAGAGCGTCCGCTTCCCTTAATATATTCAGACGTTTTTCAGTAATTTCTCCCATGATCCGGATGGCAAGACCGGGACCGGGGAAAGGTTGCCGCCATATCAGATCATCATTGATCCCAAGTTCAGTCCCAAGCTTTCTGACTTCATCTTTAAAAAGCAGTTGTAAAGGCTCTACCAGCTTAAGTTTCATTTTTTCGGGAAGCCCGCCGACATTATGATGGGATTTGATAATGGATGTAGGGCCGCCAAAAGCGGATTTGGATTCTATGATATCCGGATACAGGGTCCCCTGGCCTAAAAATTCTGCGCCATCTATTTCGGATGCTTGCGCCTCAAACACTTCTATAAATAGATTTCCAATGATTTTGCGTTTTTTTTCCGGATCAACCACGCCTTTCAGGGCAGTGAGAAATTTATCCTGTGCATCAACGAATTTGATATTCAGATCCAGATTTGTGATCAGGTTTTTTTCAAGTGTCTGTTTTTCATTTTTTCGCAACAGACCATTGTCCACAAAAATACAGAATAAATTTTTTCCAATGGCTTTGTGGATAAGGGTGGCAGCAACAGATGAGTCAACGCCTCCGGATAATCCCATGATGACTTTTTTATCGCCAACCGCTTCTTTAATCTGAGCGACTGCACCGTCACGGAAGGATTTCATGGTCCAGTTTTCGCTGCATTTGCAGACATCGAACAGAAAATGACGGATCATTTTGGAACCATTGATTGAATGTTCCACTTCAGGATGGAGCTGTAATCCGTAAAATTTTTTTTCAGGATTGGCAATCGCAGCAATGGGGGTGTTTTGAGTTGAAGCCGTGATTTTAAAATTTTCAGGCAGTTCAATGGCAGAATCACCGTGGCTCATCCAGCATTGGAACCCGGTTTCCATGTCTTTAAAAAGAGGGTCTGAATCCTTTATTTCAAGGCTTGCAAATCCATATTCACGTTTGCTTGCCTTTTTAATTTTCCCGCCAAGGATGTGCACCATATAATGCATGCCGTAACAGATGCCAAGCACCGGGATTCCCAGATCAAAAAGGGATTTATCCATGGTGGGACTGTTTTCTTCATATATGCTTGAAGGACCGCCGGACAGGATGATGCCTTCCGGATGAAGTGCCTTGATTTTTTCTATCGGGATATTGGAGGGTTCCACCTGGCAGTATACATTGTTTTCCCTGACTCTTCTGGCAATCAGCTGATTAAATTGAGAACCAAAATCAATCACAACTATCATAAAATATTTTTCCCATATTAGTATTTTTTTATAAGTCTTAATATTTGCAATACTCCCGATAAAAAAGCAAGTTGTTTTTATCAGAAGGTTGCCATATGGCAATTAATATGATTAAAGGAGGAATAGTATTTATATATTGGTATATCAAGATAAATTAGGAGCATTTTTATGTATCTGGCAAGTGACCTGAGAAAAGGGTTGAAGTTTGAGATAGATGGTGAACCGTATGTGATTGTTGATTTTGAATTTAAAAAACCGGGTAAGGGACAATCCCTGTACAAGTGTAAATTAAAAAATATGATTACCGGCACGCAGTTTGAAAGAACCTACAGATCTGGTGACAAATTCAATAAAGCGGATCTGGAGGAGCAGGAAATGGAATATCTTTATTCCGACAAGGATAATTGCTGTTTTATGAATTCATCCAATTACGAGCAGGTTTTCATGACCAAGGATCAGCTTGGGGATGCGCTTGATCTGCTCAAGGACAATACCGTCTGTACGGTATTGTTGTTTAACGGCCGTCCCATCGGGGTGACGCTTCCAAATTTTGTGAACTTGAGAGTGGTTCAGTCTGAACCCTGGGCAAAAGGGGACACGGCAACCGGAAGCACCAAGCCCGCAGTTCTGGAAACTGGATTTGAGCTGCAGGTGCCGCCGTTTATTGATGAAGGGCAGATGATTAAAGTTGATACAAGAACCCGCGAGTATTCTGAAAGGGTGAATGAGTAAGATAGAAAAAATACCTGAAGATTTTCCGATCAAAAAGATTCTGGTTGTGGATGACGAAGAAAGTCTGCGTTCTCTGCTTGCAAATGCCTTGGGCCGGGCAGGTTTTTCCCTTACCCAGGCTGAGCATGCAGAAAGTGCAATAACTTTTTTGGAAACCCAATCCTTTGATCTGGTGATTTCTGATATTGCCATGCCCGGGATGGATGGGGTTGAATTGATGAAGCAGATCAAATCAAGAACCCCCCAGACCGATGTCATTATCATGACCGGGTATGGATCAGAATATTCCTATGTGGATCTTATGGATGCAGGTGCCTCTGATTATCTGACCAAACCGTTTAAACTGGATTCCATTATTGCACGGATCAACCGGATTGCCAGGGAAAAAAACAACCTGATCAATCTGAAAAAGATCAACCAGGAATTGTGCATGGCCATTGAAAGGGCGAATATCCTTGCAAGGGAGGCAAAGGAAGCCTCAAAAGCAAAGACATTTTTTCTGGCCAGCATGAGTCATGAAATAAGAACGCCTCTCAACGGTATTGTCGGTTATACGGATATGCTGCTGGATACACCTTTAAATGATGAACAGAAATCTTTTCTAAAGCATGCCAGATTTTCCTGTGATGCCTTACTTTCGGTGGTAAATGATATCCTGGATTTTTCAAAGGTTGAGGCCGGTCGTCTTCAGCTTGAAAATATGGCATTTGATCCTGAAGTGCTGTGTTTTGATGCAATTGATATGGTCAGGACCAAAGTGGATGAATCCGCAGTGGAACTTATTGTTACTGTTACAGATGCGGTGCCCGGGCTTGTGATGGGTGATCCTCACAGATTCAGGCAGGTTTTGCTCAATCTTTTGGGGAATGCAGTAAAATTTACCCGCAAAGGTGTGATCGGACTTAAACTGGATTCAAAATTGACAGAATCCGGTCACTGTTGTCTGACAGTCAGCATCAAAGACAGCGGTATTGGAATAGCACAGGACCAGCAGGATAAAATATTCAAACCGTTTATCCAGTCAGAAGATGATATCACCAACCGGTATGGCGGAACAGGGCTGGGGCTGGCCATCAGCAAAAATATCGCCCATAAAATGCAGGGGGATATCTGGGTTGAAAGCATAAAAGGTGAGGGGTCGACATTTTATTTTACATCCTGTTTTAAAATAGGCGAAAATAAAAAAGTCGATCGGGTTCAACCGGTTCTTTTAAGAGGAAAAAGAGTGCTGGTCTGCTCAGTGTCTGAAAGTATTCATGAAATTTTATACCATGAACTGAGTCGCTGTGAAATGGATATCACCAGCATCTTTCTGCAAAACAAGAATCAATTTTTAAAGGATTATCCGGATTTTGATATTGGTATTGTTGACTTTGGCAATAGCGATAAGCAAACCATAAATGACCTTATTGAAAAACATATTCCGGACAGTATTTTCAAGGCAGGATTTGATTTTCTTGCCTGCTCCATCCCGGCTTCGGGTATAGCGGAACTGTTTAAAAACGCCGGATTCAAAGGTTTTTTGCCCAAGCCTGTTTCAAGGCGAAAACTGATTGACATGATTGCATATGTCATTGGCATAAAAAATACAAAAATCCGGGAAAAAAATGAGGATGCCCTGATTGTGACATCCCATCTTTTAAATGAGAACAAAAAGCATTCAGTTTCGATCCTGCTGGTAGAAGATAACCCTGTGAATCAGAAAATGACAAAATTAATGCTGTCAAAAGCAGGTTATGCAGTTGATATTGCGGTTGACGGTCAGGATGCAGTGTATAAATATACTTCAGCGCCAGGCAGTTATGATCTGATCCTGATGGATATCAACATGCCGAAGATGAACGGATTTGAAGCAACCAAAGCCATTCGGGGCTTTGAAATGAAAAATAAAAGTTTGAAAAGAATACCCATTCTGGCCTTGACCGCAAATGTTCTGGATGATTTTAAGCGAAAATGCGTAGATGCTCAGATGGATGACTTCTTAACCAAACCGATTAAAAGAGATGTTGTTTTCACGTCCATACGAAAATGGGTGAATGCGCAAAAATCGTAAACAGAAGTTTCAAAAACATCGCAGTTACAAAATATTAATGCTTGACTTTAATTATTATGTAGATATAATGTAACGAAATTTGCACTGATTGAAATTAAGTGCGCTGGTTTCCTCTTTTAAGGTGTACATCTAAAAAATTAAATTTGATTTACCCCCCCCAAAGTTAGAAACTAATTTATTATTATTTATTACAGGAGAATGCCGACATGGCGAATGGTACAGTAAAATGGTTTAACGACTCAAAAGGTTTTGGTTTTATCGAGCAGGAAAATGGTGGGAAAGATGTATTCGTACATCATTCAGGAATTAACTCAACTGGTTTTAAATCCCTCAATGAAGGAGACCGCGTTTCCTTTGATATTGAAGAAGGACAAAAAGGACCAGCCGCAACAAATGTAACCGTTGTTTAGTTAACCGTTTTATTTTTGCGCTAAGAACGAAGCCATGATGTTGGCTTGAAAAATATGCCCCCTGCCGAAGAAATTCTGCAGGGGGCTTTTTTTTAGAGTGCCCCCGGAACTGCCGTGTTGTGTTTTAAGACTTTGAACCAAAGGTTCAAATAAGTGGGCATTCAGTATTACTTTCAGGCTTTTCCATTCTGGCTGGACAAAGCGCACCGGTAAAAGGGTGAACTCCCGTTAACGTGTGGTTAGGGTAAAGGCTGTCTTACAATCACGAACATCCCAGGGGCACAATTTTTTTTTACCAATTAAATGCAGATTGTGATCAAGCAGGAGAGGCCAGAAAAAAAATAGAACAGAAAAAACAATTTTAACTCAGATGATTCATACTATAAGAAATCCAATGGATTTGCAAAGTCTTTTTTTTTAAAAAAATGGATATTAATTTTCAGGCGTATCATCCTCTTCAATTTCAATCTAAAGACTATCTGTACCCTGATCTAACTGGATGATCTTCAACCCGCCAGGATAGGGTTTTGTCCTGTCATGGTGGATGGATTGAATCTGTCTGCTGATACTGGCGATTCGTTCTCCGGCCCTGCGTATGTTTTTCAGGTGTCGTTCCCTTTCCAGTGGATTATCCTTGTCCATCTCCATCAGATCAAGGCTGCCAAGCAGATGCATTAAGGGTTGGTTTAATTCATGGGCAGTGGCCCCTGCCATCTGCAGCACAACAGTCAGCCGCTCCTGTTCGATGATTGACATCTGCTGTTCTTTTATCTTCAGATTGGCTTCAATCAGTCTTTGAATAGTAGACTGCTGTTTTCTTTCTGCTTCTATTTGAGCTGTTATATCAATGGCCGCCACCCTTAAATTTTCATCGGGCGACTCATCGCGCGCGTAATCTTCTTTGCTCCCGTATAATCTTACGATAATCGGTTTGTTTTCCTTTGTTTCCAGTTCAACGTCAATGGTTTTTTCTGCAGGATTTTTGAAAAATGATTTATATTGACCCAAAAAGGCTCTTTTTGAGTCTGTTTTTAAAAAATTATGGAAGGGTTTTCGAAGAACTGCCTCCATTCCAGAACCGGTTTTTTTTAGAAAGGTCCTGTTTGCTTCAAGAATATAACCGCCGCTGTCCAGAACAATGAAACTGACAGGAGCGTTGTTGAACAGTTCAGCAAATTTATTTTTATTGTATTCAAGATGAACCTGGGTGTTTCGAAGCTCTTCATTTTGAAGTTCAAGTTCTATTTTATGGATATTCAGTTCTTCAGCCACTTGGTGGCAATCTTCAGGACGGATGTCAGGAGTTGTTACCGGTTGTTTCCTTGCAATTTTTTCAGCACGCTTTCGAATTTTATCTTTCGTGATTTTTTCCATTTGCAAGCCTTGCCCTTCTTGTTTATGGTTTTCAGGGATTTATTCCGTCAGGAGTCAAGACACTGACCGTTAATTTTTTGGGACAACATTATAAACAGCGACAATTTCCCCTGTAGGCAGTTTGTAAATCTGATATTCTTTTTCTCCGCTATTGTTATCGTCCTCATATAGCGCTGCCGCATGGACTTGCGGCTTTCCGGTGGCCCATACCTGTCGAATTATATCCAGTAATCCAGATCTTTGCGCATTCGGAAAAATCGCTGTCAATCTTTTGCCGATAACATCATTTTTGTTCATGCTTTCTATTTTTTCAGCAAACCGGTTAAATTCCAGAAATTCAAAATCTTTTCCATTCTGAACGGATTTGTAAACCGCAACACCACTGAAAATGGTATCAAACAAGGATCGATATCGCTGCTCACTCTTTTTTAATCGCTGTTCCATTGTTTTCTGTTCAGTGATATCCTGAACAACACCCACAGAAACCATCGGGTGTCCGGCCTTGTCATATTCTGTTCTGCAGTATTCATTGATATATTTGATCCGGCCGTCATCAAACTGGAGTCTGTGTGTGGCAGTATAGGGTGTTTTGTTTTTTACTGATTGGGTATAGAGTTTATCAACAGACTCCCTGTCTTCAGGATGAACAAGATTCAAAAAACTCTCATAGGTTGCATTAAATTTGTTTTTATCTATTTCAAAAATATCGAATACGTTGTCAGACCATGTCAGCATATTGTCCTTGATATTCAGTTCCCAGACCCCGAGTCCTGAAAGTTTCTGGGCATCCTCAAGCTGTCGTACTTTTTTTTCAAACGCTGTCTGGCTTTGCTTTTGACGGGTAATATCAACAAAACTCAGCACAGTACCCGAGTAAACACCCGGACTGATTTCATAGGGAAGAATCCGCATAAAATACCAGTCCCCATCCTTTGATGTCACTTCTTTTTCAAGGGGGACTTTTAACTCCATTGTTTTTCTGACATCTTCAACCAGATCCACACGGATTAAATTATGCGTCAAGTGCGTCAAAGGCCTTCCGATATCCGAATCCAGAATTCTGATAATCCGTTGCGCATATGTTGAGAACCTTCTGACCTCGCAGTTTTCGTCCAGTAATAATTTGCCCACCTGACTGCTTGTCAGCAGATTTTCAATATCATTGTTGGATTCAGTCAGCTCCATTATTTTATTCTGATATTCCACATTCACCGTATGGAGTTCCTCATTGGTTGACTGAAGCTCTTCATTGGTTGACTGAAGTTCTTCGTTACTGGCAAGCAGTTCTTCATTTGTGGCCTGAAGTTCTTCATTTGAGGTTTCCAGTTCTTCTATCGTGGCCTGGAGATTTTCCCGGGTAAACTGCAGTTCCTGTTCAAGCTCGTGGACATAGTGTTCTGCTTCTTCGTCAAAGTTGTATTGTCTGATTTCAGGTTTTTCTTTTGCAGGAGTGTCTTTGAGTTCTTCAATGAGGACAACAACCAGGGATTCCTGATTTTTTTTTCCCTGCAGCGGCCGGACAGATAAGTTAAAAGAGGACACTGCATCCTGGCGGGTCACTTTAATATTTGAGAACACCTGGGCGGTTTTTGTTCGAAATACTTTCTGGATGCTTGTGGATAAGGGAATGGCCAGTTCTTTGGCAACCATTTTTGAGATGTCATTTACAGGACGTCCTGACGGCAATCGAAACAGGCCGAATGTATCACCGACAATGTGTTGAATTTCCAGTTGCTCATTGACAATCATTGAAACCGGGATATAGTCCGGACACAGTGAGTCGACAAGGCGTTGAAGCAGGTTTTCTTCTTTGGGAAAAGAATGCCGCTGATTTTCAACAAATCTGGACGGCTGCAATAAATGACTGTCTCCGCCACGATTTGAAAATATGATATCAGATCTTTCCAGCGGAGAAGGGTTTTTCCCCCGGGACCGGTATATCTTGTTTTTATTGTTTAATGTTTCAAACAGATAGCCCGAATCTCCGGTTGTTTCACTCAGGCCCAGAATCAGGATGCCGCCCGGATGTAATGAAAAATTAAACAGGTTTAATATTTTTTTTTGAAGTATCGGTTGAAGATAAATCAGAAGGTTTCGACAGGTGATCAGGTCAATATTTGTGAAAGGCGGGTCCTTGATCAGATTATGCTGCGCAAAAACAACCATTTCCCTGATATTCCGCACAACATGAAAATTTTCATCTTTCCTGAAAAAATATTTTGAAAGAAGTTTGGGCGAAATGTCAGCAGCAATGGATTCTGGAAAAATTCCTGCGCCTGCTTTTACCACAGCATTTTTATCAATATCTGTTGCAAATATTTTTATATCTTTGGTGATCCCTAATTGTTCAAGACATTCTCTGGCCGTTATTGCTATGGAATAGGCCTCCTCGCCAGTGGAGCAGGCTGTTGTCCAGAACCGGTATTCATGCTGATCAGGGTTTTTCAGCAGCTGGGGCAGCCATTCTTCGGCCAGCAACTGGAACATTTCCGGGTCCCTGAAAAAATTGGTCACACCGATGAGCAACTCCCGGTATAGGGTAGCGATTTCGGATGGATTTCTAAACGCAAAATCAGCGTATTCCCTGACATCGATAATCTGATTAAAGCTCATCCGTCTTTCAATTCGACGGTTAACAGTACTGGGTTTGTAAAAAGTAAAGTCTATTTTAAACCGTTCCCGTAAAAGGGACAGAATCTTTGTAAGCCCTCCCTCATCCTCAAGAATTTTTTCGTGACGATTTTCCTTGGTCGAGTAAGGATGTTTGATATAGGAAATCAGTTGCTCCGGTATTTTTTCCGGAGGCAGAATAAAATCGGAAAGTCCTGTGGAGATAGCTGATCTGGGCATGCCATCAAATTTTGCAGTTTTTTCATCCTGAACAATGACAATCCCGCCCTGTTCCTTGATTGACCGGATACCCCGCATGCCGTCACTGCCGGTGCCGGACAGAATGATCGCTGCTGATTTTTCACCCTGGTCTTCTGCAAGGGATCTTAGAAAAATGTCAATGGGCAGGTTGAGTCCTTTTGAATGATCCTGGTCACTTAACAGCAGCTTTCCATGAAAAATCTTCAGATTTTTTCTGGGCGGTATCAGATATATGGAATTGCTTTTTACCTCCATGCCGTCCTCTGCGCGGAACACCGGGATGGCTGTTTTTTTTGACAACAACTCCACCATCAGGCTCTTATAGTCAGGAGACAGGTGCTGAACGACAATAAAAGCGAATGAAGACTGCAGGGGCATACTTTGAAAAAATGTCTGTATGGCTTCCAGGCCTCCGGCTGACGCACCAATGCCGACATACAGAGAAATGTCTGAACTGGCATTTTCCTCTGTCGCCTGGCTTTGATCTTTGTCTGAACAATCATCCATGATCACACCTGTTTTTTAAATTTTGCTCAGTCGATCCTTTTTTTATTATAATAAATCGCAGTATTTTTAAAGAAAATTATTTTAAGACGATCAATCCCAGAATAAAAATGACTATGATGCCTGCCGCAGACAGCCGGGGTGATTTATTGATGGCAAAATGACTGATCAAAAGACTGATGCCTGTGGAAAGAATGAATACAATAACCGCCTTCATGTAAACGGGAATGGCAGTTAAATCCTTTAATATCAATTGAAATATAAATACAAACACCAGATGGACCAGATAAATAGTATATGAATTTTCTGCCATCAGCCGGTTGAATTTTGAGGCGCTGTTCCAATATCTTACGCCCAGGCTGATCAGTGTCAGCAGTATGGAAAAGAAAAACATGGGGTGCAGCAGCGTATACAAAATCGCCTTGGTCTTCGAGGCTTCCTTAAGAAGACTGAATGTTGTTTCATGCAGAAAATAGCCCAGTATGGCACTTGTTAACACCCAGAGAATGAGATGCCCGGGCACACGGCCGGCTAAAAACCAGTTTTTATGATATGCATATATCCCTAAAAAAAAGCAGACACTGTAAAGGAGTATGCGACTTGCCTGAAACTGGATAAGATTCCCGATCACAACCCAGGTGTTGGGTATGGTGATGATTGGGAATAGACCGTAGATGAGAATATTGAAAACAAATATCAGCACACCTGAAAAAAACAGAATCAGAAAAATTGAAAGCCGTGAAGCGGGTTCGGATGTCGTCAAGACAGATGGTTTGGAAAGCAGGGTGTCTTTAATTTTTTTTGTAATTGCAAATATGACAAAAAAACAAAACAGAAGATTAATAAACCAGTAATGCAGTTGAATGAACTGATCATATTGCACAGACAGATTCACAAGTCCTGTATAAAAGGATAGTGCGCTTTTGATTTTGAATACAAAATAATGCCATAAACCTGGATTGCTCTGTCCGCAGGAAAGATTCCAGATATAAATCTGAACAGGATTGACAAGAATAACACCGATAAGCCAGGGGATTCCCAGGCGGTTGAATTTTTTCTTTATAAATCCCCGGGTGGTTTGTCCCTGATGGGACTGCAGGGCAAAATATCCTGCAATGAAAAAGAGTCCGGGCATCATGAAAACATCCAGAAGTATTAAAACCGAATCAAAAAACAGGAAATTGTCATCATTTACCGTCCACCAGTCACTCAGATTATTGTAACTGGCAATGGAGTGAAACAGGACAACCAGCAGCACCAGAAAATAACGCAGATTGTCAAAAAAGAATATGCGATGGTCAGCAGGCGCGGTCCGGGGTATCTTCATTGATGTTTTCATCTGTTTTCTCATTCCACAAAATCTGTTTAAAAATCAACCCAGAGAATATACAAAAAAATCTAATTGTTGCAATCTTTTTTATAATCTATTTAAATGCATGTGCATCAGGAAAAATATTTACAATGAAGACTGTTTTTTTAAAAGAAAATTATGAAATCCATTGAAGAAACCCTTAAACGGTATGAAGCCTTTTTAAATGAGATTGAAGACGGTGTGGGTGAAACTGATCTGGAAGGCAATCTGACCTTTGTCACGGATGCGGGTTGCCGTATCTGGGGCTATACCCGCCAAGAACTTCTGGGCTCCAATTTTAAATCCTATGTGGATGAATCCGGTGTGAGGCTTTTGAAGAAAATGTATAATCAGGTGTATAAAACAGGAAAGCCGGTTCGTTTTATACATGATGTTATCCGCAAGGACAGGACCATAAAAATTGTAGAGGATGCGGTGTCTCCCATTTTTCAGGCCGATGGCACGATTGTCGGCTTCCGGTCCGTGCAGCGGGATGTAACGGATCGGGAGAATGCCCAAAAGGAGATCCATGCCCATCGACGGCGGCTGGAGGCAATATTCAGCAGTGTTTCAGATGCGATTATCATGGTTGATCCGGATATGCGGATTATTGAGGCCAATACATCCACTGAAGGAATATGCGGCTTCTCTATAAAGGATACCGGCGGGAAGATATTTGCCAGAACTTCGGCTCTATGTGGCCGGGGGTGTTACCGGGTGTTGACTCAAACCCTTGACCACAAGAAAAATATTTCCGGGTATACTGTAGAGTGCGCCTGCACCTGGCGTGACCATCAGCTTGTCAGTATCAACAGCTGGCCGATTCTGGATCAGAATGGTGAACTGATGGGCGCAGTGATGGGTATCCGTGATATCACAATGCTCAATGATCTGCAGAAAGAGCTTCAGGAACGTCATAATTTCCATAATATTATCGGGCGAAGCAATAAAATGCAGACAGTTTATACGCTTCTGGAAAATTTAAAGGATCTGGATACCACAGTGCTTGTCACCGGTGAAACCGGCACTGGAAAAGAGCTTGTTGCCCGGGCCATTCATTATGAAGGTCAGCGGGCATTAAATCCGTTTATTGCGGTAAACTGTTCTGCCCTGTCTGAAAATCTGCTGGAGAGTGAATTGTTCGGGCATGTGCAGGGGGCCTTTACCGGTGCGATAAAGGATAAAATGGGACGGTTTGAAGCAGCAGCCGGGGGCACTATTCTGCTTGATGAAATCGGCGATATATCTGCGCTTGTTCAGCTTAAGCTGCTTCGGGTGCTGCAGGAAAAAATCATAGAGCGGGTCGGTGAGCATGTGGCCCGGAGTGTGGATGCGCGCATTATTGTGTGTACGAATAAGAATTTAAAGGAAAAGGTTGCTGCAGGTGAATTCAGGGAGGATCTGTATTATCGTCTTAAAGTGGTGCAGGTGGAACTTCCGCCGCTGAGAAGCCGCCTTGAGGATGTGCCGTTGCTGGTGGATCATTTTATTGCCGTATTCAATAAAAAATCCAATCAGAAGATTAAAGGCGTTTCCCAGGATGTGCTCAGCCTGTTCATGTCCTATGGCTGGCCCGGCAACATCCGTGAGCTGGAACATGTCATTGAGCATGCATTTATTCTTTGTCGAAGAAATCTGATCATGCTGGACCATCTGCCCCGGGACATTGTTGAGGCTGCGGATCAAAACCGGCATGGTGCGCCTCACTTTTTTCCAGGTAAAAAAACGGTTTCTTCAGATGAGATTCTTGAAGTTTTGAAAAAGACAGATGGAAACAAGGCCAAGGCTGCCCGTCTGCTGGGTGTTAATCGTCGTACACTTTATCGAAAGCTTGAAAATTTGAATTAAAACTGTGGCATGTCACATATGTGTGCCTGTCATTTGTGTGGCATGCCACATATGATTTCTTTTGTGTTTCTGTTCCTGTCCTGATGCATTTCTTTTTTTTACAGCCCGTGTGGAGGGCAATTGTCTGCAATTCTCAACACATACCTGCACCTGATTCATTGATTTAAACCCGCCTGGCAAATATGATTTCCGATATGGTATGGCTATTGCAAACCCTCAAACTTCGAATCGTTAATGGTGTGTGATTAACAGCCGGATTGAATAAACTGTTAATTCATCTAATTTGAACAAAAAAAGAGGGGGAATTTATTGAAATGAAATTTATTATTGCACTGATGATGAGTATCTGTTTGATGTTTGCAGCAGTCCCTGCGTGGTCCGCGCAGCAGACAATCCTTCAGGAATCTTTTAACAGCAGTCTTGGCAGCTTTACAAGCGCAGGGTCTGTTTCAGTCGGAAGCAGCGGCGCTTTGATGCGGGGAAGCGCATATTCAACCGATGGAAGAATTACCTCGGCTGCTGTCAGCACCCAGGGACTGACCAATATTGTGCTGAGTTTCACCAGTGCGACCAGCGGTCTGGATTTAGGTGAAGCTGCCATCGTTTCCTATTCCACAAATGGTTCAAGTTATACAACAGTTTCTTCAGAAAGATATGCCACCGGATCATTTACCTTTAATCTTGGAACGGCAGCAGCAAATCAGAGCCAGCTTTTTCTGCGTTTTGCTATTGATGCCAGCAGCACGTATGAAACCTATGCCGTGGACAATATCATTTTAACCGGTGACGGTGAGGGCGGCGGTACTACCTGCACCACCTGCATTGGCCCGGATCCCACAGTAGCCGCACTTGAAGCTGCCCGCGGACCTTTTAATACCAGTTCATTCGGTCTGTCTTCATGGAGTGTTTCAGGATTTGGCGGGGGAGATATTTTTTATCCCACCAATGCACCGGCAGGCCCGCTGGCAGCCATTGCAATCTGTCCCGGTTTTCTGGGCACTTCTGAAACCGTTGACTGGTGGGGACCGCGTCTGGCATCCCATGGGTTTGTCGTTATTGTGATGGATCCCAATTCAGTTTTTGACCAGCCTGCCCAGCGTGCAACGCAGTTGATGGCCTGTCTGGATGAACTGGAAGATCAGAATAATGATTCCGGAAGCCCGATTTACGGGATGGTGGATTCTAACCGGGTGGGCCTGATGGGTCATTCCATGGGCGGCGGCGGCACATTGATTGCCACAGAAGATAATCCGTCTGTTATAAAAGCGGCAATTCCCATGGCACCCTGGAATATGCTGTCCAGTAATTTTTCAGATATTACAACCCCGACACTTGTCATTGCCTGTGAGGCAGATTTGATCGCTCCTGTGGCCCAGCATGCCAGACCGTTTTATGACAGCATTCCCAGTACCGTTCCCAAAGCTTTTCTTGAAATCAACAACGGAGATCATCTGGCTGTAATGAATGGTGATGTTTTTGAGGATATGCTGGGTAAATACGGCGTTGCCTGGATGAAAGTCTTCCTGGACAATGACCAGCGGTATATGCAGTTCCTTTGCGGCCCGGATCATGAAAGTGACTGGGATATTTCAGATTATAGAAGTTCTTGCCCATACTAACAGATAAATTATGGTTTGATCTGTTAATCACCTGCCCGGCCTGAAATTTTCAGGCCGGGTATCTTTTTATTGTGCGCCACTCAAATCCAACTCATAAATTCAATTCTCTGTATTGAATAAAAACCTTTGCGAACCATTTTGAATAATGGTATGAATTTTTCCATTGATATCTTAAAAGCATATACAGACTGGATTCTTACTTTTTGGATGTTTTCCCTGTTAAATAAGTGAATTTTAAAGCTATACAGTACCACACAAGTACTTGTTAGATTTTTAAGGGATTTTCTTTAATGTATAAATTTATTGGGTTTCTAATAATAGCAAATGCTATCATTATCGTTTCATGGTGGTTGATGGGTGAACATCCAAACAAGGGGTGGGCTTTCACTATTTGCCTTGCTGTTATTTTTTTCGGTGCATTCATTGTTCTTCACGAAAGAATAACTGAAATTTCCGTAAAAAATATAGGTACTATTAAGGCTGCGGTTGAACGGGCAACGGCAGATGCTAATGAAATTGCAGAGATTAGAAAACGTATTGAGGCGCAAAGTGCGACTGTTGATTTAGTTGCTCAGAAGGCAAATACAACTATTGTTCAACTTCATAATATCGCTTTAAGTTCTGCTGAAGCTTCGATTACGGAATTGATGGCAGCCAATTTTATGGGGGGAACAACGCTTGAGGCTCGCCTTAATCTTCATGACCAAATAATAAATAGTTTACGTGACATTGGTATAGAAGAAGATAGGATTTTGAAGATTGACAATATGTGGGTTAAAGGTGTTGGGATTATTTATCACCGAGGTATTAGATACGAATTAGAGGGACGAACAAAACCAGATATAATAAATATTGAAGCCAGCTCTGAATTGCGAAAAGCTTCAAATGATTTTCAAGAGTTGATTAATTTCAAAAAATGGGAAGTCCCTTCTCCAGGTGAAATGGAGTTATTTCAATAGCACTGAGGGTCTGACCAGGATAACACATTGTTATTATATGAAATAACGCTGTATAGAATGTATAAAATGACCTTAGACATTGTTTTTTGGGGATAAAATATAATGTTTAAGGTCAATCCTTCCGACAAACAGGACACAACCGTATAATCATGCCGCGCAGAAAACGAATCCATCTTCCCGGCTTTTTATGGCATATCACCCACAGATGCCATAAAAAAGAACATCTTTTAAAATTTGAAAAGGATAGAAAAAACTGGAGAAATTGGCTTTTTCAAGCCAAAAAACGTTACGGCCTTAAAGTGATTACCTATGCAGTTACATGCAATCACATCCATCTTCTGGTCGTGGACAGCCGCAGAGGGGTTATTTCTAAAAGCATGCAGCTTCTGTCCGGTGCAACCGGACAGGCATACAACATCCGTAAAAACCGTAAAGGTGCTTTCTGGGAAGATCGTTTTTATACCACTGCCATTGAAAACGGGGTCCATCTTTTAAGATATATGGCGTATATTGAGCTGAATATGGTCCGGGCAGGCGCAGTCATGCATCCAAAAGAGTGGGAGTTTTGCGGATATAATGAAATTTTAAATCCCCCTGAGCGGTATCGACTGATTGATCGCAATGCGCTGCTTTCCAGCTGCGGCATATCTGATCCGGATGAGTTTGCAGAGTATTATAAAAATCTGGTTGAATACACACTGAAATATGGCAGTTTAAAGCGGGAAAGCCTGTGGACCAGTAACCTGGCAGTGGGAAGCCAGCAATATATCGAGCAAAACAAGCATAAATTTGGAAAACAATATCAAATAAAATCGCTGCCTGCCCCTTCTTTTAAAATCAGACAATATGGTGAAATCAGATTGAAGAACAATTCAAGCAATGGAGGGAGCACTATCCTTCAAGATTATGCGATTCATTAATTCGGACTTGCCAAAGTTTAGGGATTGCCATTAATGGTGTTGGTTTCTATTTCGGTGTTGTTCCAATTTTTCGAATTACAACGAGCCTTTTAAAAGGGAATCAGGAGCATGGTTATTTTGGAATGCTGGTATCATCTATTACAATGGTTCCTTTAGTTATCCGGGTCATTTTTTCAGTTTTAAAACGTGAATGACTTTTTGGAAACAGCACAGTTTATATTCGAATATACTGGAAACAAGCGGAATAACAAATCACAAGTTTAACTTGTTAAATAATAATAATATTAAACTATCTGCTTGAGTTTTGTTTAATATCGACTTATAATCACAAACATGACTGGTGAAAATAGAAATATATTAAACCGAATCCTCCGGAACTGGCCCAAAGGAACCGTGGGAACATTAACGTGGTTTCGAGAGCATGGCGGATATCAGCAATTATTAGATTATTACCAGAAAGCCCCCTGGGTAACTAAAATAGGAAGCAGCGCATATATTCAATCTGGAGATTCTGTTGATTGGCGCGGGGGGTTGTATGCTGTCCAGAATCAATTAAATGTTTGCGTACATGCGGGTGGAAAAACTGCTTTGGAATTATCCGGATTCGGGCATAATCTCCAATTGGGACGAACAGGAAAAGTATATCTTTTTGCATCTGAAAAAATTCAACTGCCAAAATGGTTCATGAAACATCCATGGGAAGATGAATTGTGTTTTAAAAAATTAAATATTTTTCAATCCCGACCAGATTTTGGATTAGTGAATTTTAATGCAGGCAATTATGAAATAAAAGGGTCTGCCCCCGAGCGCGCCATGATTGAATTGTGTGCCCTGATTCCAAATTATCATTCATTTGAAGAGGCTGGTCATTTCATGGAAAGCTTATTATCATTGCGATCCGAATACTTGCAAACCCTTCTTGAAACATGCAGTTCAATAAAAGCGAAACGATTATTCCTCTATTTTGCGGACACATACAACATGCCCTGGTTTCAGAAACTGGATAGAAAAAATATTGACTTGGGAAAAGGGAAGCGACAGGTTGCGGCCAATGGGATTCTTAATAAAAAATATCAAATAACAGTGCCTGATGAAATAAAGAGTATCAAATTAACGGATATCCCATGAAAATGAACAAATACCTTGATCAGGCCAAATTAATGCTGTCCATTCCTCCAATAGTGGGACAGGAAAAAGACTTTGCCTTGAAAGGCGGGACTGCTTTAAATTTTTTCCATTTGAACATGCCTCGCTTATCTGTTGATATTGATTTAACCTTTCTCCCGGTAAAACCAAGGGATGAAACCTTAAAGGATATTACAAATTCACTCGATAGGATTTCAGATCATATTGAAAGAATGCTCCCCATATGTCAGATTCAAAAATTAAAAATAAAAGAGACAGATTATACATACAAACTGATTATTAAAAGCCAGGGCCGTCTGGTTAAAATAGAACCGAATTTGATATTGCGGGGAAGTTGCTATCCCCCTGTTTTAAAACCACTGTGCAAAAGTGCCGGGGACATTTTTAAGATAGAAATGGAAATCCCGGTACTCTCTTTTGCTGACCTTTATGGTGGGAAAATTTGTGCAGCTTTGGATCGTCAGCATCCCCGGGATTTATTTGATATTAAGCTCCTTTCGGAGGCTGGAAGTCTGAACGAAGAAATCAGTCAGGCGTTTGTCGTATATCTTGCCAGTCATAATCGGCCCATGTCAGAATTGCTTTCTCCAAATTTTCAAGATTTCAGACAGACGTATGAAACTGAATTCAAAGGTATGTCATCAATAGAGGTCAGCTATCAGAAGCTTGAAGAAATACGTAAAGAATTGCCATCTCTGATATTATCCAGACTTTCAAGGAATGAACGAAAATTTCTGTTGTCTGTTAAGATGGGAAGCCCTGATTTCAGTTTACTTTCAATTTCAGGCCTTGAAAACCTGCCAGCGATAAAGTGGAAGATCGAAAATATTTCAAGGATGGAGTCCAGAAAGAGAATTGCAGCAACTGAAAAGCTCAAATCGATTTTAGATTTATCTCAACAATAAAATGCTGCGGATTTCACCGCAGATTTTGGTGGTTCAAAGGAGATATACTGTATGGGTGACAAAGGCGCAAGCCATTTTCAGTTCCCTGATCAATACCACAGGTTCCATAAGGATCAGGTCTTCAATTTTCAGCTCAACAGATGGTATTCCCTTGGCTATGCCAGATTTGAAGACATGGCGGAGGCTGGTCGCAACGTAACGTCATTCGATAGCTGGAAAACCGAGATGATCAGGCTTGGAGAAAAGGCAGTTTCTGAAAAACGTTTTATAAATGCCGCTTTTTATTTCAGGGCGGCTGAGTTCTATATTCTGACAGACAGCGTTGAAAAAGATGTACTGTATGATAAGTTCAGAGATTGTTTTGACAATGCCTTTGGAAACGACGGAATCGAACGATCGGCTGTCCCTTACGGCGGCAAATATCTTCCGGCAATGCGCGTACCTGCAAAAAACGAACCCAAAAAAGGTACAATAGTACTCCATGGTGGTTTTGATTCCTTTATTGAGGAATTTTACTCAATGATGGTGGTTTTTTCAGAACACGGTTATGACGTTGTCGGCTTTGAAGGCCCAGGTCAAGGAGCGGCCCGCAGAAAGTCCGGGATCGCCTTTGAATATGAATGGGAAAAATCCGCGAAAGCTATATTGGATTATTTCAATATCAGCGCAGTGACGTGGCTTGGAATATCAATGGGAGGATATCTTTGTTTTAGAGCTGCGGCATTTGAACCGCGCATAGCCCGCGTAATCGCATCAAGCGTCGCCTTTGACTATGCCAAGTTCCATAATATCGTTGCTGAGAAAGTGGGAAAGTTTTTCTTTACACGCCTGAGAACAATATCGAACTACAAGATGAAAAAGATGATTAAACGTGGTGGAATGCCCGCATGGATGATCAGTAATTTGATGTATATTGCCAATGCAAAGGAGCCGATAGAAGCGACTGATTTGATGCTCAAGCTCAATGCCGCTAACCTTCATTCTGATCTGGTGAAACAAGATATACTGATTCTCACGGGCAAAGACGATCATTTTGTCCCGTTCAAGATGCATGACCTGCAGGTGCAGGCGCTGACAAATGCCAAATCAGTAACCGCCAGGGTTTTCACAAAAAAAGATCAGGCGCAAAATCATTGTCAGATCGGCAACATAGGTCTTGCTCTTGATGTCATGTTAAACTGGATTGATAAGGTTTCATCGAACAAAAAAAGAATGGCATAAAAAGACAAGTGGCATATTGCCGATGTGATTTAAAATCATTTTAACGACAGCTCATAAAAATCGCCATTATCTAAACGAAAATACCAGTGGTCTTTTTTTTTTACCGGAATAAGAGATGATTCCAAGCGGCCATTTAATCTGGTCTTTGCAATCTGCTTAATACCTGATTGTGTCCATTCCAGAAGCATTAATGCGTCATGGTACTGGTTTGGTAATATCAGCAGATCTTTAGGAGTTGATTCCACAACTTGCCCCAGACCAAGATTTATGCTTCCGATTTTGTGAGTGCTTACCCCGGCATACTCAGAAAACAAGCGTAACCCGGAATCTGAAAATTCATACAGCCGTAATATACCTCCGATATGAGGGGTGGCAACCAATGCAATATCAAGTCGGCCGTTTCCATCAAAATCACCCACCCCGACCGGATTCAGCCACCGATTGGATTGCCCGAGAAATGGCGTTGAAGCCACAGCCTTTAACTGGCCGGATACAATGGCATATACAGCAAGAGATGCTCCTGAATTTACATCACTTTCGATTACAATGATTTCATCTTTTTTATCCTTGTCTAAATCAACAAGCCGTGGCTCCAGATCTTCAAACACCCTGTTATCGGGCAAACTAAATGTTAATTGTTTTCCTTCCTGTGTTTGTACCAGCAGCTGTGATGCTTCCAAAGTATCTCCCAGGATACCATGCTGATATCTGTCTGTTGCCCCTCCAAACCATGCCATATGGATGTCATTGGTGCCCTTTGCAACACGGCTGTGGGGAAGCTGGTCTGGTTTTTTTAATTTTGAATCACTGAATAACACCGGATTAATCTGTCGAATTTTCAATTCAGCAGCAAAGGCAGAATCAAATATTAATACAACGACAAGCAGCTTTAAAATTAATACCAGCGATAAAATCCGGTAAATCTTTTTTGATGTATTCTCTGTCATTACACTGCAATTTTCCATGCTGCCCCCTTTGTTTTATCATTTTTGGTTTGCCATGGCCCAGTCGACATTATACAATTATGATGTTTATCAGCAGCGCAATCCTAAGGCAAGCGCATATTACAAGTGCGTTGAAAATCATTTTGAAGAGCTGGGACGTGCCTGGGATGACATGTATGCATCCCGGTATGGATTCTGGCGGACATATGTCATGACGGTAATCTATAACAATCTGGATTGCGGTGATCTTTATATGGAATTTGCCAGGGTCCGTTGTGAAAGTGGTTTTAATGTATACCTCTGTGACAGGATTTATCCTTTTGACAAGACTGGTCTTGGCAAGCTGGCCCGGTATATTATCTGTGCCTGCTTTTAACAGGAGAGAATGGTCTATATTCCTGCAGAGCAGTCAATGAATGATACTTTGCCCTGTTTTCTTAAAATTTCTATGAAAATAAATTCATAGAAATATAAAAAATTTTTCTTAAAATTTTTACTGTAATATACTGAAAACTGAAAGAAAGCCTGCCAATGAGGGTCCATTAATTTTGATATGGTCTGGCATGAAATTTGCTTTTTGCAAAGGTATAAAGTTTAGATTTAATTTTCCAGGAGGGATAACATTATGAAGAAAAAGAGTTGTTTAGCTGTTCCTTTGTTTTTTTTAATTTTGTGTTTTTCTGCACAGGCTGCAACTACGTTTACGGACAGGGCCGCATGGGAAGTTGCTGTTGCAGGAATAAGCACCCGGACGTTTGATGGCATTCAACTGGATTCTGCGCCCACCATTACACTGCCCGACGGAATGATCTCAACAGTGGGTTCAACGCTTTACACCTATGGAATCAATACGGTAACCAGCGATGAATTTGGTGGCCGGATTGGTGATCTTTACTCACATCCTGAAACGATAACCTGGATATTCCCGAACAGCATCATTGGTTTTTTTGCTGATTTTGACTATATTAACGAATATGTGCCTTTTCATATTATAGGTAATTTTGATGGTACAGGAGAGATGTCAATTGATTTTCCGTCGGGTGAATTAGGGGTAAGTGGCGGATTTGGTATTATCGGTTCGGCCAGTTTTTCTTCACTCCGCTTTGATACAGATGACAGCAGTCAGTATTTTTATATCGATAATTTTTCCACTGCCACCACACTGTCCAGTGTTCCCGTCCCTTCTGCAGTATGGATTTTGGGTATGGGGATTTCCGGACTGGCCGGCATCCGAATTCGGGGAAAAATCAAACGCCGAACAATTGGAAAAAAATAACAAAAGATTTCTGAAAAAATTTAAAAAAAACACTAAGAGCGTTATGATTGTGTGCTTTCGGCAGGCCTGCGTGTAATAATAACCCTCCAGGTGATACTATCGGTTCCAGAATGAACATTGCAAACCGAGGAGGCAGTCCCTGTGTGGTCCGGATCATGAAAGTGACTGGGATATTTCAGATTATAGAAGTTCTTGCCCATACTAACAGAAAAAATTATGGTTTGATCTGTTAATCACCTGCCCGGCCTGAAATTTTCAGGCCGGGTATCTTTTTGTTGTGCGCCACTCAAATCCTGCTCATAAATTCAATTCTCTGTATTGAATAAAAACCTTTGCGAACCATTTTGAATAATGGTATGAATTTTTTCATTGATATCTTCAAAGCATATACAGACTTGATATTCTTACTTTTTGGATATTTATCCAGTGAGATAGGTGAATTTTAAAATTATCCAGAACCGTGCAAGTACTTGTTCAAAAAAATGATAAATTTAAGCAACAAAGCTGCAATCGGTTTTAAGTATAAATGGAAGGATCTTGAGGAACGCTCAGGTGATTTCTGGAAAATTGATGTTATGATGATTGGACGCGTTCAAATGTTGCTGATCGTTCATGAATATACACTGTTTACAATGGTTCGCAGAAAATCAACATTTCAAAATCTGGATAGCGTTGCAAACGAAATCAAAAAATCGTGCCCCTGGTATCGCGGGTCTAAATCGCTTTCTTTTGGTAAAAACGGGAATTGACAATTAAACGGCTCCATTAATGAAATCAAACGGATAACCACGGGATTGTATTCTCATGAACAGATAAACGCTATGGAAATGGCAATAAACCAATGCATTTTTTCTTATCTGTCAACCGAAAAAAACGGCTATCAGAATCCGTTTGAGGCTGTTGAACTTTACATCAAAGGAAAAACCCCTTGGCTATCGTACTAGTGCACTTTGGATTTTTGTTGTTTTCTTTGGAAACATTGCAGCACAAAAATCATCATAATGACAAATAAGTTGTGCTATTTTTAAGAAATGGTAGAATTAAGATCATCGTCTCAATTACAAAACACAGCTATACATGTGAGGAGGGGGAGGCATGGGCAAACAGGACATATTAAAAATATTACATCTTTATAAAAAAGAAGTCGCAAATGAATATAAAATCTCAGAAATTGGAATTTTTGGATCGACTGCTCGCGGAGAGGCTAATGATGAAAGTGATGTCGATGTAGTGATTCGTATCTCAGAACCGGATTTCTTCAAACTTGCCGGAATAAAAAGCGACTTGGAGGACAGGCTTAAAAAATCTGTTGATATTATTACGTACACAGACACAATGAATTCTTTTTTAAAAAAACGAATAGATCATGAGGCTGTATATGCATGACAATGAGCTGATTGTTATCGGTGAATCTTTGAAAAAACTCGATACGATGACTGATAATAAATTGCTTTCTAAGTACCCAGACATTGATTGGAAAAAAGCAAAAGGGATGAGAGATATAATCACCCATCATTATGCCGACATAAATGCTGAGACTGTATTTTTCACATGTAAGAAGAAGATACCTGATCTTCTTGGGACAATTCAAAAAATCATCAATGATTTAAAAGTCTGATTCTTATCTTTATAAAACAATTTCAGGAATTGTAATCCTTAAGGATACCATAGGTATTTTTGCTGATTTTCCAATAAAAAAGGCTTTGAGTGAAAAACACCGAAAGCCTTATTTGTTGTGGTGCCCAGGGACAGAATTGAACTGCCGACACGGGGATTTTCAGTTCCTAAATCATTAAAACCAAATGTAGTTGTATTTTCAAACCCTTAACTGGTAAGGGCCTTAAGGGTCTACTTTTGGTTTTGTTTGGAATTATTTGTAAATATTTGACCTTGACGGGCACAATTGGGGCACAGTAGAGTAGGGCAGGGACACGGGGATTATTGCTCCCCGTGTCAGTTTTTTCTCAAAAGATTATCTAAAGCCTCAATCAGAACACCCTGGATATTCATATCATTTTCTTTAGCATACCGTTCAATTCGTTCCAGCATTTGACAAGGCAATTCTATCGTTAATTTTTCTGTTGGGTCTTGGCACTGATCTTTAATTTCTGTCATATTGTGTCCTTTTATTTTTCAGCATGAAATAATTTTGCACGGATTCGAAATTGAAGCAAGAAAAAGAAATTGTGTGTGGCAGGGACCCTGTAATCCGTTACAGCCCTTGTAACGAGTGTAATGGAAATGCTGTTACAAACTGCAAAATGGTTAGAATTTGGTTGATTTTTACTTTAATTTAAGGGGGTTATTGATGACACGGTTGTGAAGCACAATGGTACAAACTGTCAATGAAGTCAATGTTTCCATGAATTTTTTTACCGCCGTTTAAATCAGGTTAGAATCCATTTAAAAGTTATCGTTTAATCAGAAAATTTCAAGCAATGCATTTTTGAGAGGATCAAGCTTCGGTTTTGTATAGTTGACTTTTTCTTCCGGGTATCAGGTTTTGCGTAGGATAATAATACTTAAGTCCAGTTAATTATTTTTAACCTGGCACTATCTCAAAAAAATAGTTTAACTCTGTTTCCAGTTTTTTGGGGGACGTACACAAAAGGCATAAAATTAATATAAATAGCGGAATGTAAAGGGCGACAAACAAAGACTGGTCAAGGAACTCCATATGTTTTTGGCGAGGGTGAATGACCGGCATTAAAAAAATAATTCAATCTCCTGTTTTTTCTAAGCAAAAAAAGAAATTGCACAAACAACAGATCAAAGATCTGGGTCTGACTTCAGTTAAGCCGCATACCCTTGGTTAAAATTTTGTGAATTGAATCTTTGCATCTTCAATCCTCTTCTTCTTGCACCGACAATTCCAAGGATACCCAGGCCGAGGAGAAACGCTGTCGATGGTATCGGAACAATCGTGGATTTCTCATTAATAACAAAGTTCAATGCATAATCCCATTGGACATATTGACCTGGGCTTAGTAAACC
>Ga0180009_10000204_pt1 | contig 92930 bp, 71 predicted proteins | sample OS_PC_MetaG_FD_123537 | JGI IMG/M metagenome (GOLD analysis project Ga0180009, IMG submission 123537) | Groundwater microbial communities from the Aspo Hard Rock Laboratory (HRL) deep subsurface site, Sweden - OS_PC_MetaG | ecosystem: Environmental > Aquatic > Deep subsurface > Groundwater... | reverse complement strand
GTGAAAATATCGTCTTCCCTGCATACATCGTTATGCCCGATAAAATTTACATAACGACGGGAAATTCAAAAAAATTCAAGTCGACGGACAAGAAAAAAGCTTGCTAAGTCAACAATGATAGTTCTTTATAAGAAATATTTCATTTTTTAACCGGACAGTAGTGATGTATGGTATCTGATGGTGGAGTGTGTCTTACCTCTGATTCTATATATAACGTTGTTGACTAAGTATACAACGTTGAGTTTTTCTGAGTTTGGAGACATTGCATCAAAGTATATAAAATGCCGAAATTGGTGAAAGAACCAACACCCGGATGACAAAAGTTTGTAAGAATTGTACACAGCGTCCTCTTTTCCGCATTTCATAGAATCCGATTATCTTGCTATCTGTTTCCATCGAATAATAGCGATTATGTGAAGTTCCATGATTCTTAGAATAATTTGACAATATTTACAAGGTCGTGTAGCGTTCAACCGGTATGGGTTCTCAATGTTATTTTCCACAATTAATCAGCCGATACAAGTCGGCGTTTTTAGTAGGAGGATACTGTTATTATGGGATTAACTTTTGATGGTTATACAATCAGCGGAGGAGTTACCCCGATTTTTGGAACTACCCAACTCCAGCAGAGGTTCCATTGAGAACAGAACCTGCACAATCACTAACCAGAGTGGCGCAGGAGCATCGATTGATCCGTTTTCCTTCGATATTCCCTGTGACTGCCAGCCACAAGAGGGGGATACAATTGAGGTTTCAGCCCGATCCATCTTTTTTTTTGATATTACCACAATAAGATGGCGGTTGTGTGGCGGCGAATGTACTGGTAAAAAAACAGAGCCAGGATTCTCGTTCGGGTTGGAAATCAAATTTCTGAGGTGGCGCGTTGATTGATTTGCTGCCTGTTGAGAGTATGAATAACCTGAATAAAGGGACCAAGACTGTTTTTGGTTCCTTATTTTGATTTCCAATAAAAAAACTTCTTTAATTTGATCCACAATAGTGATTTTATGCTTTCCTCTCTTTTCCTGAAGTTAATAAAAAGGAGTCAAAGCTAAGCCGGGAGTTTTCTGCTTATTTAATTTGTTGGAACTCTCAAGTTTCCACGAGACAAGGAACAATATCATCGATCTGTTTTAATTCCTCCTGAGTGAACTCCGGATAGTCTAGAATCCTGACAATCTCCTCCACCTGTGTCGGCTTACTGGCACCTATCAGAGCAGAGGTTACTGCCTCCTGTCTCAGAACCCACTGTATTGACATCTGGGCCAGTGATTGATCTCTGACCAAAGCTATTTGGTTCAATCGTTTCACTATATCGAGTTTTTCACTGGTAATTGAATCAGTTGTTAAGAATTGACCCGGTTTTGATGCCCGTGAATCAGCGGGAATTCCACTTAGGTACTTGGCGGTGAGTAATCCCTGGGCTAAAGGTGAAAAAACAATGCAACCGATCCTCTCTTCGGTTAATGTTTCAAATAAACCATTTTCCGGCTCTCGCTCAAAGAGATTATAGCGTGGTTGGTGGATGATAAACGGTGTTCCCTGGCTTTTTAAAATGGATGCCGCCTTTTTTGTCTGCAGGGGAGAATATCGCGACACTCCAACGTAGAGGGCTTTCCCGCTTTTTACTGCCTGATCCAGCGCCATCATGGTTTCTTCTAGGGGAGTTTCGGGATCAGGTCGATGATGGTAAAAAATATCAACATAATCGATGCCTATCCGTTTTAGACTCTGATCCAGGCTGGCAAGCAATGACTTCCTTGATCCCCAGTTACCATAAGGCCCCGACCACATATCATAGCCAGCCTTGGATGAAATGATCAGTTCATCCCTGTAACTGCCTAGCTGTTTTTTGAGGATTCTCCCGAAATTTCTCTCCGCTGCTCCCGGTGGCGGGCCATAGTTATTGGCCAGGTCAAAATGGGTTATCCCCAGGTTAAATGCCTTTAAAACCATTTGAGTCGCCATTTCAAAGGAATCGTTATCTCCCCAGTTATGCCACAAACCGAGAGAAACTGCCGGAAGCTTTAAACCGCTTTGTCCACAGTGATTGTATTTCATGTTATCGTATCTGGTTTCTGAGATCATCTTCTGCTCCTTCATGAAAGTTGAATCAGTTGAAAATCAAACGACGCTGTTATTGCTTCTGAGGATTTAGAAACAAACACCTCGGTGATCGGGTAGGTCTAATATTTCAGGAATCATTGGCATTTTAAACCCGTTTTTTATATACTCCCTAAAACAGAACCGGAAAACAAGAAGAATCCGATATCCTTAACGCGTTGACAAGTGGTAACTATTGACAAAGTATTTGTTCGTAAGTGCTCAATACCCTTACATTGATAGGAAAAATATAGAGACCATGAGCAAACAGAGTAAACGGAGCCTTAAACAACTAAAGTTACAATTTCAGGCGAAATCAAAAAACCAAGGAAGATAGAAGTGAAAATAGTGATTGCTCCCAATGCATTTAAAGACAGCATTTCTGCTGTAGAAGCTGCAATTGTAATAGAACAGGGGATACGCAATGTTATGCAGGATTGTGAAACGATAAAAATCCCCATAGCCGATGGTGGCGACGGATTAGTGGACATTGCTCTTCATTCCATGAACGGTGAAAAAATCAGTTGTGTTGTGAGAGATCCCCTGCTGCGAGAAATATCTGCCGATTTCTGTTATCTCCCAAAAAAGGAGACGGCAATTATTGAAATGGCATCAGCCAGTGGACTCAGGTTATTACACCTGGATGACAGAAATCCCATGAAGACTTCAACGGCTGGAACCGGCGATTTGATCAGGGCTGCCCTGGATCTGAATGTCAGAAAAATCCTGGTGGGGCTGGGAGGAAGTGCGACCAATGACGGCGGTTGTGGAATGGCGTCTGCCCTTGGTGTGGATTTCAGAGATAAGAACAATCTAACTATTAAACCGACAGGTGAAACACTCAAAGATATTCGGGCACTTGACATCTCACGTCTGGATAAAAGAGTTCACCAAACATCGATCGAGGCAATCTGTGATGTTTCCAATGTCCTGTTGGGTAATAAAGGTGCGGCGTCTGTTTATGCCCCCCAAAAAGGAGCTTCAGCTGCAGAAGTAAAGCTTCTGGAACAGGGATTGGAGAACATTGCAGATTTGATTCAAAGTGAACTAAAAATAAATACCCATAAGCTAACAGGTGGTGGTGCAGCAGGCGGTCTGGGAGCCGGACTGTATTCGTTTCTGGGGGCAAAACTCCGACCGGGAGCCGATGTTGTTCTGGATCTGATGGAAATAGACACCGCTTTGGAAGGGTGTGATCTGGTGATCACCGCAGAAGGACAGATCGACGAACAAACTGTTTTTGGGAAGGCTCCGGCAGCCGTTGCCAAAAGGGCGCAAAAAAGGGGAATCCCCTGCATCGCTTTTGCAGGGTCTCGAAGTTTGAATCTCAATGAACTCCACAAGGCGGGTTTCACGGCTATATTTTCAATCTGCCCGGGTCCGGTTTCCCTGGGCAAGGCAATCGAAAACGTCAGGGACTATCTGCAAACAACCACCGGAGAGGCTTTACGATGTTTTATATCCGGTAGCAAAGGTGCAGGGCCCTAAATTCGTTTCCTGTGAAAAACCGAGAAATAGCGGACATCTGCTGTTGCATGGGAGATATAGCTGGAGAAGATTATGATCCCCAGCACTCCCCATCTTGTATAGCTGCCGAGGTGAGGAAGAACTCCAAGTAAAACAATCTTGATGACAATAAACAAGCCACGATTTTGAAAAATCCATTTTCCATTGCTATAAAGATCCATAGCCATGATCGCCAAGCCGGAAAGTGCAGCAATGATATAAGACGGCATCACCAGTTCCGAAGAGATATCAAAGAAGACGCCGCCCGTATAGATCCCTATGCTGCAAAGATGAAGGCTCCTGAAGACAACATTTAACCAGCGTTTTCCCCACAAACTCCTGGATTCAAGGGGGAAAAAAATCCTGTATAAACTCATAAGGTTTAAAATAAAAAAGGCTCCCCCCTTGAAGATCTCCAAGGGGGGAATTGTAGCAAAACAGACGAGTTAAGAAATTATGAAATCAACCATTTGATTCGATCAATTAGAATGGTAATTCCGCTGAGTTCCACTGTTCCACCGTTGACAATCTGGTGGTATTCAATCTGGAATTGCTTGAAGCTCGCTTTATTTTCCTTCATGAACAGTGCCAGTTTATCGTCAAAATCAACCGTTCCTGCATAGCGGGAAATAATTATTTCAGAGACTTCCAGCTTCATCGACTGCAACTGCTTTATCAGTAACCCCCTGTGCCTTTTAGACCAGATTGAGTCAAGTCTCATTGACATAATTCTACTGTGCAGCACCTGAAAATGGAACATGGTATCAGTTCCTTTGGAAAGGGTAACTGCCGCTTCAAGTGGTATTTCCGCTTTTTGAGCCAGCGCAATCGTCTCAAAGCCGTTTCTCATAAAATCCAGCATAGCTATCTCTTTTGCCAATTCAGGCGAGATACCTTGTGATACAAAGTTTTCGATCGTTGAGTCCAATTGTTGCTGCTCTTCGGGATCGAGAGAATCTTCCAGAGCATTTTTATACTCATCAATGGAATTAATAAAGTTCTTCCCCAGCGAAAACTTTATTTGAGCCTCATCATAAGTGAACAACATCCAGATTAAAATTTCGGTTATAAACTGTTCCAGTTTGATCTTCAGCAAATAAGCTTGATTGAGATCACTGGTTTTTAGTTCTGCCATGATTTGCTTTCTCAAAGTGCCCAGTTGAAAAACCTGGTCAATTATAGTGTACGCAATGATGATGCTGGGAGCATTGGTATCCATTATTGAAAACACTTGAGGCAGAATGGAGATCCCCGCCTGGTTAACTGCCCTGTTAACCAGCACAGTACCAATGATCTCCTTCTTCAAAGGATGTTCAACCTTTGTGATATCATACTTTTCTTTGAAGGATTTTGGAAAATAACTATAGTAGACATCCTCAAGATAAGGATCATCCAATAAGTCAGAATCCACAATCTCCTTATAGAAGAGCATTTTTGTATAGCTTAACAAAATGGCCAAATCAGGACGTGGAATCCCCATTCCGTTTTTATAGTAATTCTCAAGCTGCTCAGCAGAAGATAGTTTTTCGGTTCCCGTATTTAGAGTCCCTTTTTCGGAGAGGATTCGGATCAAGTCCTGGAACTGCTTGATATCTTTTTTGGAGCGGATCTTATCCATGCTGATAACCTGACTTTGTCCCCTGTTATCTGCCAGCACCAGTTCCGCGATGTCATCCGTCAACTCTTCCAGCAGGATATTCCTCTCATCAACAGAAGCAATCTGCCCTTGCTCTATCAGGGAACTCATCAGAATTTTTAGATTTACTTCATGATCAGAGGTGTCAACACCGCCCGAGTTATCGATAGCGTCGGTATTCAGTTTTATCCCTTTTGCTGCTGCTTCTAATCGAGCCGATTGGGTTAACCCCAGGTTTCCACCTTCCCCGATTGCCTTTACTTTCAATTGAACAGCATTAACACGGACCGCATCATTGGCGGCATCTCCAACCTGGTGTGCAGTTTCTGTAGAGGCTTTAACATAGGTTCCAATTCCCCCATTCCATAAAAGATCAACCTTTGACAGAAGCAACAGTTTGATGAGCTCTTCTCCCGAGACTGCTTCAAGTGTTACTCCCAGCAAACTTTTCATTTCAGGCGTCAATGGAATCGTCTTGGCACTCCTCTCAAAGATGCCTCCCCCCTTGCTGATAAGATCCTGGTTGTAATCCATCCAGGTTGATCTCGGCAGATCAAAAAGTCGCTTACGTTCCTCCCAGGTAACAGCTGCATCCGGCTCCGGATCAACAAAGACATGGATATGATTAAAAGCTCCCACCAGACGAATATGCTTGCTCAGTAACATCCCGTTTCCAAACACGTCTCCGCTCATATCTCCAATTCCGACCACAGTAAAATCCGTTGTTTGGATATCAATTCCTTCTTCAAGAAAATGGAATTTCACACCCTCCCAGGCTCCACGGGCTGTAATGGCCATTCCCTTGTGATCATAACCGTGTTTGCCACCCGAAGCAAAAGCATCACCCAGCCAGAAGTTTCTTGAGATACTGATTTCATTTGCGGTATCGGAGTAGGTAGCTGTTCCCTTATCAGCTGCAACTACAAAGTACGGATCATCACCGTCATAACGAACGATTCCTTCTGCCGGCACAACATTGCCTTCTACGATATTGTCAGTCAGGGATAAAAGAGAATTGATATAGCGCTTATATTGCATAACAGCGTCTTCCCTTCTCTCCTGGGGATCGTTCAAATGTCTTTTTGTTATGAATCCCCCCTTTGATCCTTCCGGCACAATGACAACGTTTTTTAACATCTGAGTGTTCATCAGTCCCAGAATCTCGGTTCTGAAATCATCATGGCGGTCCGAATGTCTCAAACCTCCCCTGGCAATCATGGCTCCCCGCAGGTGAATCCCTTCGACATGAGTCCCGTGAACATAGATCTCATACAACGGCTTGGGAACAGGCATTTGTTTGACTTCGGCACTTCTGACCTTGATGGCCATTGTCGATCTTTCATCAACATTAAAGAAGTTGGTTCTGATGGTTGCCTCCATCAAATTGAAGATTGTCTTGAAGATGACATCCTCCGCAACCGTTTTTACCTCAAGAATGGTTTTGAATACCTGTTTTTTCCAATCATCAAGCTGGCTGGCTGATAGTGGTTTACCGCCATTATCCGGTTTAAACTTGGTATAAAAATAATCCCGTAAAGCAATCATTACCGCCGGATTATCAAGAAAACCCTTGTTGATTGGCAGATAAGGTGCCCCAATCTGCCAATAATAGTTCCTGTAGAGAATAAACAGATTTATCTCTTCGCGATTCAACCCGGCAAAGAGAGAAAGTCCATTTAAAACATCATCCTCGGTTCTATCCTCCAATACAGCCAGGAGAAGATCACAGAGATTTTCCTTGAACCCTGGAAATGATTCTTCCAGAGGACTCAGATTCATCACATAGTAGGTGTAGATATAAACCTGCTGATCTTCAATCTTAAGGTTGTAGGTATTCTCATCGTACACTGTCAGGGAAAGATTTTGCATGTAAGGCATAATCTCGGTGAGGTGGTAGACCTTATTGGAGAAAATATAGATAATCGATTCCTCCTTTCCAGCTGAATACCTCAAATCCACCTGATCACGCCCGGTGCACAATAACTCCTCTAAGAACGCAATATCTGTAATCGCATCACTGGGAGAAGAAACCGCCTGGTAAAAAACACCAAACACTCCGGCATACTTCGCCGGAGAAATCCTCGTTCCCTCCTGCCCCAGGTTGCTCAATTTAGCCTGGAACTCCTCTTCCCATCCCATGGTCAATCTGGCTACTTCCTGTTCAATCAGCGTGATATCAACTTTGGACATCTGCGGATGACCCTTGGGAAACCAGAAAACATGATGAGTATAAGTGTTTCTCCCTATTGGGAACCAGTATTTCATTTCAGATTCGACGCCAAGATGATTTGCCAATATCTTATTAATCCGTTCGAAAATACTGGGGCTGAAGCGATTATGCGGCAGGCAGAAAGTAATTCTGGCATAATTTCTGGCGGGTTGCGTATAGGTGCTGATTTTGGTTTGCTGATAATCACCAAAATAAAGAAACTGCTTATAGACGGCTTCCAGTTCATGCCTGTCGAGACGAAACAGCTCGCTTTTTGGAATAATGCTGAAGAAATCTACTGCCATTTTCTTGAGATGGCCGGTTCTCCCGCCGATTCCATCTTGACCAAAATGAGCATCCAGAATTGAATTTACTTTCAGTCGGGCCAACGGAATTGAAAGAGCATCCTCTTTGAGTGACTTGTTGGTGAAAAGCACTTGAAAAAAACTGATCTTAGAACTGCCACTGTCGTCTTTTTTCCTTCCAAACAGAATTTGAATACGCTCCTTCTTATGAACAACGGATAGTTCGGAGGTTTCAATCAGGTTTATTCTCAATCCAGACTCAAGAAAAAACCTGCCAAATCGTCCGATCTCCTTTGGTAGCTTTGGATCATTCAAAGCTTTTTTGTGATTGACATAACCCAAAGTGTTTTTAATATGATCCCAACTCAGATCCGGTGAAATATCTTCCACCGCAACTTCCCCTGCACCAAGCAAAATCACGTTCCCGGCATTAAACCAGGCAAAAAGATGTCGACGTTCACTGTCGATGAGGGATTCGGATGCGTTTTTGTCGGGTTTTACCGTGTATTCTTCAATACACTCGGAGATTTTTTGAAAATCATCGGTAACGCAGGCTACTACCTTCATCAGGGACTGGACATCGCTAAGCAGCTGTTCCTGTTGAGTCGCGTCAAAATTATTGAGAATGCAGCAGACATAGGTGTAACTGTCCGGAGCGTCGTCAATTCCATGCTGAATGGAAACAACATTGTTGCCTCCTGAAAAACGCATTTTGAGAACGACATAATACATCAATCCCAGGCTGAATCTCTTCTCATGTAAGTATTCGGTGAGGCTGTCAATGATAAACGGATGATCCGCAATCAACATATCTAATACAAATGATGAACCACTCTCCCCGGATGAGCCAAGTGAGTAGGGTGAAACAGATACGCTCAGTTTTTCCGCGGCTGACTTTTCAACAAATTCATACCTATCTTTTATATAAGCGTAGGTTTCTTCGGTTGTAAGACTTTGCAAGAAATCCACAGTCAATCGTCGGCACAGGATCTCTGAAAAATTTTCCACAACCAGTTTATCGGCAATCGTATCATCATCGGCTATCAACCCGTTGATTACTGTGATTTTGTCTCTTAACAACTCTTCTTTTTTACGGTCGATTGTCAAGATACATTTGGTCTCTTCCATATTTTTACCTTTTATTCCGTTTCTGTTTCTGTTCAAAAAATCATACTCATCAGAGCCGCGCTTATGGGGTTTTGCGGCTTGCACGTCTGAATTTACTTTACAAAATTACTGATTATTCATCAGCCTTTCAATCACCTCATTTTCGATCCACTTTTATTGCTTCCATATTATAGGCTATTTCATCAGAATGTTAACAAACTCTATATGAGAAAAACAAGTTTTATTTAAAAATGGAACTTGACAAATCCGAAAAATATTATATGCTTAGTACTTAGTTGCCGATTACATCGGTACAATAACATACCGCGGGGTGGAGCAGTTCGGTAGCTCGTCGGGCTCATAACCCGAAGGTCGGAGGTTCAAATCCTCCTCCCGCAACCATATCCGGCCTGATCTCCCTTCAGAAAACATTCCTGACTCAAATCCAAAACACATCTCTTTAGCAGCCGTCATTTTTCTTTCTGGAAAATTAGGTTATTCACTACCGGTTAAATCGTTCAAGGTCAATTAAATAAGGCTTTCGTACGCAAAGTATCACAGTCTCATTATCTTCACCTGACGCACTTCTCAAAATAACACATTGTAATTGCTTTTTTTTAGCAACAATCAATGTTACCAACCTTACCACATTTCTATTCGATAATTCTACGATTCTACCCTTACCACATCTGTACAAAGGTTGATATTAAACATTATTAACGTGGTTTTTCAGCCGCAGGGATTCTTGTTTCAAACGGCTTGAAGGGTATAACATAGGTAATTCAACCTATACTGTAAATGTATCAACTTGATAGTATCACAATCTATCCTGCCGGGAAAATCTGATAATTATTGCCTAATATAGCGTTATCACTTGAAACTATAAATTGACGTAAAATTCTCACTGGGGTAATAAAACATGATCTGCTAAGCAGTACGATGAATACTAACTCCCTATTGTGATGGATTAGACAAATGGCACACAGAACTGGCGAACAGCATTATTCAAAACTGGTTGATCGACTTAACAGGCACCCACAAGGAGCACCGTCATCCAAAACCCTCTATAAAATACTGAGAATCCTTTTTAGCAACGATGAAGCGGAGCTTGTTTCCACTCTACCGATCAAGCCGTTTACAGTCGAAAAAGCAGCCCAGATCTGGAAAAAAGACCTGACTAAAAGCAGGATGGCTCTGGAAAAAATGGCAGGCAAAGCTCTTTTGGTGGATATTGAACAAAACGGAGAAAAGCAATACGTCCTGCCACCTCCTATGGCCGGCTTTATAGAATTCTCAATGATGAGAATACGAGAGGATATCGATCAGCCTCTCCTTGGAGAGCTGTTTCATCAGTATATCAACGTGGAAGAGGATTTTATCAAGAATTTAATGGGACAAGGTGAAACGCAGCTGGGGCGGGTTTTTGTGCAGGAAGGCGTGCTTTCCAACGAAAATGCTTTGCATATTTTGGATTATGAGCGTGCAAGTGAGATTATCAAAACGGCTTCCCACATAGCAATCAGTATGTGTTATTGCCGGCATAAGATGTTGCACGTGGGAAAAGCCTGTGATGCGCCAATGGATATCTGTATGACTTTCAATGTAACCGGCTCTGCGCTGATCAGACACGGTCATGCCAGGCAAGCCGATGTCAGTGAAGGATTGGATCTCCTCAAAGCGGCATGGGAACATAACCTTGTGCAATTTGGAGAGAATAATCGTCAGGGTGTTAATTTTATCTGTAATTGCTGTTCATGCTGCTGTGAAGCGATGATTGCAGCCAGAAAATTCGGCGTGATGCAACCGGTTCACACCTCCAACTTTGTCATCCAAAGTAAAACCAACGAATGCAAAGGATGTGGCAAATGTGTTGACTCCTGTCCAATTGAAGCCTTAACCCTTGTTTCTGCCAATAACAAAGAAAAACCAAAACAGAATAAGGTGCTGATTGACCAGCAGTTGTGTCTGGGCTGCGGCGTATGCATTCGCAATTGTAAAAACAATGCGCTGATATTGGAAAAGAGAAAAGAGCGAATCTTAACCCCACTCGATACAACCCATAGAACCATCGTAATGGCAATTGAACGGGGCATGCTGCAGAACCTGATTTTTGATAATCGTGTTTTATGGAGTCACCGCATGATGGCTGCCCTCCTGGGAACCATCCTCAGATTACCCCCGGTCAAACAAGTCCTGGCCAACAAACAGGTAAAATCAAGATACCTGGAAGCCTTGATCCGTAAACTGGACATTTAACGATTTTAGGGGATTTCCCAAAAAATTAATAACTTGTGTATTTACCGTTTATCCCATACACTTAGTCTCCACTTTGATAGATTAAATATACTTGATTCCAAGGCTTTTTATTCCAGGAGAAAACCATGACTATTAGGAACTGCACGTTGGGAATCGATGCTGGGTCTACAACGGTTTCTTTGGCAGTTCTGAGTCCGGAAAAAGATGTTCTGAAAACCGCATACGCTTTTCACAATGGAAAGGTCAAAGAGACCATTCTCCTTCTATCCAAAGATCTCCCAGTGGATAAGATTGGTAGTATCGGTGTTACGAAATCAACCCCTGATATTATTCAATTTTCTCAAAGATACGACAATCGCGTTTCGTTTATCACAGCTGCCAAACAAAAACACCCCAAACTGAAATCCTTGCTAATCATTAGCGGTGAAAAATTCGGTATTGCTCATTTTGATGACAAGGGTGATTATCTGAATTTCCGATCCAATAGTTCCTGCGCAGCCGGAACCGGAAGCTTCCTGGATCAGCAGGCCAAAAGACTTCATTTGAAAGATATTGAAGAGTTTTGTCGGATCGCCTGTCGCAACGAAGGTGACATACCCAAAATAGCATCACGCTGTGCCGTCTTTGCCAAAACTGACCTTATTCATGCTCAACAGGAGGGATTCAGCCTGGAGGCTATCTGTGACGGGATAGCATTCGGGTTGGCAAAGAATATTATTGACACACTGGTCACCACCATTACACCGTCCTCCCCCTTGGTTATTGCGGGAGGTGTTTCCAAAAACATGGCTGTCATGAGACATATTGCGGATATGCTCAGCATTGAAGCTACAATAGACAGCGACTCCCATGTTTATGGAGCAATTGGGGCGGCTCTCAGCAGGCAATGTGACGATGGCAGTGGACTTCCAATTCGATTTGATAAGCTTGAAGAGCTGATCTCTCATGGGGTAAAATCGAGATCGTACAGCTATCAGCCGCTTGAGCTGACCCTTTCTCAATACCCGGACTTTGCATGTCTGGACCGATATGAATTTAGCAGTAGTGTCTCTCCGGGGATGCCACCTGTTGAGACGGACATTTACGAAGAACAACCGGCATCAGGGGTTCTCAATGCCTATCTGGGTGTTGATATCGGTTCTACCAGCACAAAAGCTGTGCTGCTAAATGAATCAGGAAGAGTGGTCGCAGGGTTTTACACCCGCACATCAGGCAGGCCTGTAGAGGCAGTACAGATTATTTTTGAAGCCATTCACCATTATTCAACACAAAAACAGCTCTCACTGAATATATTGGGAACCGGCACCACCGGTTCCGGAAGAAAATTCGTCGGGGAAATCGTGGGAGCCGATATTATCTTGAATGAGATAACCGCCCACGCCAGGGCAGCATTTGAACTGGACAGCGAGGTAGACACCATCATCGAAATCGGCGGACAAGATTCAAAATTCACGACCATGAAAAACGGCATGGTGACTTTTTCTATCATGAACAACGTTTGTGCCGCCGGAACCGGAAGTTACATTGAGGAACAGGCGAAAAAGCTGGATTGTCCTCTTTCCGATTTTTCACAAAGGGCGGAGGGAATTGCCTCTCCCATTACCAGTGACAAGTGCACCGTATTCATGGAGCGGGATCTGAACCACTATCTTTCCGAAGGATATTCGGTTGATGAATGCCTGGCTTCGGTTCTACATTCAGTCCGGGACAACTACCTGACAAAAGTATCGATCGAAAGCAATATCGGCAACAGGATCTTTTTCCAGGGCGCAACGGCAAAAAACAGAGCACTGGTTGCAGCTTTTGAGCAGAAGCTGAGAAAGCCGATTATGGTTTCCAAATTCTGCCATTTGACCGGAGCTTTAGGAGTTGCATTACACCTTGCAGATGAAAAAAAACCGGTGAGCCGATTCAGGGGAATTGACCTCCACAAACAAAAAATTCCCGTTAACACAGAAGTTTGCGAACTGTGCACCAATCACTGCAAAATAAAAACGGCTGTGATCAATGGGAAAATGGTTGCATTTGGTTTTCTCTGCGATCGGGATTATGAAACACAAAAATTTGTGAAGGAAAAAACCCTTGGCTTTGATTTAATAAAAACCCGGGAAAAGCTGCAATTTCGCCAGCCAAAGCAGGAGTTCGAAGAAGAATTTACTATTGGGCTCCCCCTGGCGCTCCATTTGTTCGATGAAATTGACTTTTGGCAAAAGTTTTTTAATCTCTTATCCATCAAAACCGTAACCAGTGAAAAACATAGACACGCTGTTAAGGAGGGGAAAAAGCTTACGGGGGCTGAATTCTGCGCCCCTGTGACAGCCCTTCACAGCCATGTTCAATATCTGGCAGAAAGGGTGGACTATATTTTTCTTCCCGATTATCTAGAAATCAAACCGCAAAGATCAAATGAGAGGCGGCACTATTGTTATTACACCCAATATGCTCCTGCCTTGATCACCGGGATCAATTCCATTTCCAGCCAGGTCCGCATTTTAAACCCTACTTTGCGCACCATTAAGGGGGTTCTTCATACCAAGTATCAGCTTCATAAAATGCTGAACAGGATCTGTAATAGAAATATTGGGTTTCTCAAGCTATCTGCAGCATTTGACAAGGCATTGGATCATCATAATGCCAACCAGGAAAAATTGCGTCATATTTTTATACGGGAGACTCGGTCAAGTAACACCATCAACGTGGTGTTATTAGGAAGACCGTATACGATACTGTCTCCGGATATGAATTCCAGAATTCCGGAGATCTTTGACAGATTGGGTGTGAACGCCTTTTTTCAGGATATGCTCACCATTTCCCCAAAGGATCTTGGTGCCATTGATCCCTTGCTGAAACTGGTACATTGGAATTATGCGGCAAAAATATTTGAATCTGCAGAATATGTAGCCAAGACGGATAATCTCTACCCCGTGCTGGTCACCTCGTTTAAATGCACACCGGACGCTTTTGTAATTGATAATTTTAAGAAGATCCTGGATTCAAGGAAAAAGCCCTATCTGATCCTGCAACTGGATGAGCATGATTCAAATGTCGGATATGAAACCCGTATTGAAGCTGGTATCCGATCCTTTAAAAATCACGCATCTGCCGGCAGGTTGAACACACTGGATACCTATCGGTACAAAAACCCAGTATTTCTTACCGGACAGAACAGCATCAAAGACAAAACCCTCATACTGCCAAACTTCGACTATTATCCCTGTAAACTGCTGGAAGCTTCGCTGAGAAAAGCAGGAATCAACACAATATTGGCAGAGGAAACAGAAGATTCCATCAAGAGGAGTATCAGTCTGAATAAAGGCGAGTGCCTGCCCATTGCCATGATGACCCAGGCAGCCATTGATACCGTTATAAAACACGATCTGGATCCTGAAAAAACGGCCATATGGACAATCGAATCCAACATATCCTGCAACCTGGGTGTCATCCCTCACTTCATGAGAAATATCCTGGATTCATTTGGTAACGGGATGGAAAAGGTTAGTGTTTATGCTGGCGAGATCACCTTTGTCGATATATCATTTAGAATCACCTATAATGCTTACTTTGCTTTCATGTTCGGAGGATTCCTCAAAAAAATGGGCTGCAAAACCCGTCCCTATGAACTTGAAAAAGGAACTACGGACAGGATAATTGCAAAATCGCTTGATATTTTTTACGATGCTTTTCTGAATGATACCTCCAAAGAAGACGCTGTAGAAACAGTTGTCAGGATGTTTGAAGCGATAAAGGTCGCCAGAACCTTCCGGCCGCAAGTGGCCATATTTGGAGATCTGTATGTTCGAGATAACGATGTTGTCAATCAGAATCTGATCAACACGATTGAAGAGAATGACGGAGAAGCGATTACGACTCCATACAATGAATATATGCGCATGATTGCCGATCCGTTCATTCAAAAGTGGTTCAGGGAAGGATTCTATTCAAGTGCTGCTACAGCCCAGGTTCTGGCAAAAACATTCCCGATTCTTGAAAAAAGGTATTACTCAGTTTTTAATCGCTACATCAAAGAGAAAGATCACAACTTTATTAAGAATCCGGAAGAGTTACTATCACAATTTAATGTAAAGATGCTACATACCGGTGAATCCCTGGAGACAATCCTGAAAATCTTCACCTTTATCAATAACTATCCGGATATCTGCCTTTTTGTTCAGACCAGTCCCAGCTTATGTTGTCCTTCATTAATAACCGAAGCCATGTCATCAAAGATAGAGGAGCTGACCGGAATTCCCGTGGTGAACATTGAATATGACGGAACGGGAGGATCTAAAAATAATGATATCATTCCCTATTTAAAGTATCCGCGCAAACGGGGAGAATGGGTTTTTCTGCGGGCTTTATAATCAACAAGAATTATTTCTGTACCAGTTGTTTAATTTTCTGTTCCATCCGCTCAAAATGGGAGCCCTTCCAATAGATCTTCCGACAACCGGAGCAGACAAAAAACTCATCATAATATTTCCTGGTTTTAGGCTCCAGTCGGTCCAGGATGGTTTCCTTGTCAACCTTCTCAATCATGCCGTTACAGGTCATGCAGCGAAAAAAAGGCTTCACCTGCGAACGGAGATCAAACCGTTGGATAATCTCCTCAACCTGTCGCATGGTATCCTTTGAGCGAACCCAGTAGCCATGGGTAACCTTCCCGTTCTTCAAAAGCTCCCTGTCTCTCGTCAGGATAATCCTATGTTCTCTGTTGGCAATCTCAATGATCTCGGCATCATCGAGATCATTCTCATACAACGTATCAAATCCCAGCATGCGCAGCTGTTTGGCTGTTTTCCCCAGATGAACATCCAGTATGAATTTTGTTTCCCGAAGGGGCTGGGGTCGAAGCTTCGCCTGCTTGCCGATGTCCAGGCTTTCAAAAACAGGATAAATGGAAACATTGTCGCCTGATTTGAGATGATAGGTAAAATTCACCGATATGCCGTTCACAAGAATCATGTCGACCTCCCCATGGGGAATGCCCATGGCTTCGATAACATCTTTTATGGATGGTGATCCGAAAAAAAGATAGGAAAAGGAACGTTTCCTTTTTTCAGGCGGAAGAAAATCGTTTAATTCCTCATAAAACCGTAGAATAGCCTTTTTCTTGAATTGAAAATGCTGCTTCACCGTCCACTCTCAAAATTCCTGTTTAACCTTGACATAAATCTGAACCTACTTTGAAAAAGCATAAAAGAATTAAACCCATAGCCTCTTGATTCCTGAAAATCTTTACTAAAAAACTTAATTGTCACAATCGGGAATGTCAACGTGAGATTTAGATCGTTTCAGATGATTCTCCAAGAGAATCTGTTACCCGGTTCGCCACAGAAAAACGCCAATGATCTTAGATGAAAACTGATTTTTGGTGTCCGGTGGAAGAGGCTATTGGCTCACATAGTCATCACAGAAAGAGTTTAAGGTGTCCGAAAAAACTTGTTTCCCCCAAAGCTCGAACAGTACAATAATAACTTCCTTATGAATTAAATATTTTAATTCTGCTTGCCACAATTTTGTTTTAGAGTTAAAGTTACGGACAAATTTGTGTGTTGTCTGCGACCTCGGCAACCTTCGCCGCGCTGTATTTTTTAAAACCAGTTGTTTACCGATTTTTACCACTTGAGTTACAGTTTTTCGAAATGATCCGTTTTTTTCAATTTTTGTTAATGATCATCGTTGTTATTCTATTCATCAATGCGAATAACGCAATGGCGTATTTTCATCCGGCTGGCCATTCAAACCGGGATACTCAAGGGAGTTTTTCCTTCTATTCCGAACAAAACCTCTCGATTTCAAAAAATTCAGACAGCAGGGAAAAAATTCACCCCCTAAAGACCTCTGCAAAAAAGATAAAATTGCTGGCGCTCTACGATTTTTCCAATATCAATGATAGTATCGGAAAGAGACCGATTGACCTGTTTATAGGCTTGATAATATTTTCGGCATTTTTTCTTATCTTTCAGAGAAAGCTCAAAATGGAAAGAATTTTACGCTGTGATGCGGAAAGGCAAATCGAGGAGCTAAATCAGTACAAGAAACTGAAGGAAAAGGAAGCACTATACAGAACCATTGAAGACACCATCCCCCATGGAATCATTGAATTTGACCTGCAGGGACAAATAGTTTACTGCAATAAAGCAACCGCAAAAAAGCTGGCAAGATCTTCCCATGAACTGATTGGAGCCTCTCTATATGAAAAAGCTATCCCTTTCCGGCACCGGGACGGGGTGAAGCAAACCATCCAACGCTTTATTGATGAACAGCCCTCTAATCCCGGTTTTGTGACAAGAATGATCAACGCCCTCGGTCAAATCAGTGAAATCAAAGTGGATCTGAGTTACAAACGCTCTGAACGGGGCAGGTTAATTGGATTTGTTTCCGTTATTACCGATATTACCGATCAGATTCAAAAACAACTGGCACTAGAAGAGAGCGAAAGCACGGCTCGGGCATTATTAATGGCTCCGACTGATTCGGTGGTTCTGCTGGACAAAGACGGTGTAATTCTGGATTTAAACTCGGTCACAGCCAATTTCCTGAAAAGTACTCGAGAGGACCTGTTGGGAAAGATATATTTCGATCTCGTACCTCCTAAAATTGCCCACCAACGCAAAAAGAAGATCCAACAGGTGATCTCTTCGAGAATGCCGGTTCGTTTTGAGGGTAGATTTGGCGGTAATTGGAATGACAGCATTGCTTACCCGATTCAAAACAATGAAGGGGCTGTAACCAAAATCGCTTTCCTCTCCCATGATATTACCAGGCGAAAGGAGCGGGAACTCGAACTGATGTCAGCTAAGATCGCTGCAGAAAGGGCAAATCGATCCAAAAGTGAATTTCTGGCTAACATGTCCCATGAACTTAGAACGCCAATGCATGGCATCCTCAGTTATTCCAAATTTGGTATCAAAAAGATCGATAAGATTGATAAGGAAAAAACCCTGAAATACTTCACCCAGATAAATACCAGCGCACAAAGGCTGATGAGATTACTGAATGATCTACTCGATCTGGCTAAACTGGAATCCGGCCAAAAAGATTATAGATTTTACAGATCCAGTCTTTCCTGTATGGTGGAAATCGCCACCAGGGATCTCATGTTCCTCTCCCAGGAAAAACAAATGATTATCGACTTCCATCGCCCCAATTTTGATGACATGGTGGTGGCCGATAAAGAAAAGATCGTGCAGGTGATCCGCAACATCCTGGTGAACGCAATTCAGTACTCTCCACAAGGAAGTCATATAACGATCGAAATAGAGGATACAAAGGAGGGACTGGTTTTGTCCGTTTCCGACAAGGGGATCGGTATTCCCGAAAACGAACTGGACATCGTTTTTGAGAAATTTGTCCAAAGTAGCCTGTCCAATACCGGAGCCGGCGGAACAGGATTGGGATTATCCATATCAAAAGAGATCATTAAGGATCACCGGGGGAAAATCTGGGCAGAACGCAATCAACACGGAGGAGCTACCTTACACTTTATGCTTCCCGTTGAAGTCAAGTTTACCGAAAACAAAGCCTTTCAGAACTAACCAACCCTTCCAAACCGATTTGAAGAAGACCAAATTGATGGTTTTCCGATTTTGACGGATTTTTCCTGTTAAATCCAAATTTAGTCTCTGACCGTTAAAAAGACCAAACAAATACAATTATGAGGATTTGTCAGAATAGTGAGGAATATACCTGAACCATTACTCAATATTTTAATGGATCTCCGAAACCAGGAGATCCATTAAACCATTCCATTACCATTCACCCTGGTTGGGCATTGATGCCCATGGTTCTTTTATTTCCAGAGCCGGTCCCTCTTGCAGGATTTCGACGGATTGCTGATCGGGAGAACGGATAAAGGCCATTTTACCGTCTCTGGGTGGACGAAGTATGGTAACGCCTTTCTTCTGTAGCATCATGCAATACTCATAGATATTCTCCACACTATACGCCAAATGACCGAAATAGCGGCCTGTTGTATAGGGTTCTTTTTCATCCCAGTTATGGGTCAACTCGACTTCAGGTTCCCCCGGTCCGGTTGCTAGAAAAACAAGGGTAAATCTTCCTTTGTCCGATTCGGTTCTTCCGGTTTCCTGTAAGCCCAGTTTACCAACAAAAAAATCCAACGATTTTTCCAGGTCAAAAACGCGAATCATGGTGTGAAGATATTTCATGGGTGGTTTCTCCTGATAATAAATTCAAAATTTAACCGGTAAACATTTAATCTCAGTTCCTTTCAATTTGACTAACTCTCATCCGATTGAAGGTACACTGAATAATCCTTGAGAACACCATTCAACAATTCATTCGCAATCTCTTCTGTGATTTCCAGGATTTTCGCCAGGAATTTTGGTGGATAATCAGGATTCCCGTATTCATCGACTGGAAATTTGGAGGCAATTTGTGGAAATTTATCATTAAATAACTTTACCGCACCCACCGTCGTTGAGATATTCCGGATACTCGATAATATTTCTTCAACAGGCACGTTCTTTTCCGTCGATATCTTCTCCAACAATACCTGCAGATCCTGATCCGAATTGATAACCAGGTCGTATCGCATGGCATCACCAATCAGGATATCATAAAAAATGCCTTTGGTAATCTCAACACTTTCCTGAGATGTGTACCAATCAGCAGGCACGATGTTGGCCAATGCCATATATTCTGTTTCTTCCATATCGCTGTCTTTTTTATTATTTCCAAGAGTCTTCTGATAATTTCAAACTACAAGTCCCAGTGTTATGGTTATACTCAATACAGTCAATTTTAAAATGGTTCCCTTGTTTTTTCTGGTCAGACATTACTAAAATTTTATGGCGATTTCGACCAATTTGTCGGATGCGGATTGGATCGGTATTCTAAATTTTTCCTTTTTTTTGTTGTCCGGTGTTGTAAACCCAAGAATTGAAACCTTTTTAAAGCAGTTTTCAATATGATCAGAACAAATTTGACTTTAATCTTTCTCAGCAATAGTATTTTGGGTATACTACTTGAAGAATTATAAAAACTCCATTGGCGTGTACTCTAAATATTCATGAACAATAAAAAACAAAGATGCTCCAACATATTCCAAAAAATGGTGGTTACAAATTCAGTTTTGTGATCCTGGCTTTAATACTGATTCTGTTTATCTGGGGATGTAAAGATTCTGAACAGTCAGACAGTACATCCGAATTGGAACAGTGCAGAATTCACATGGATGAACGGGAATGGGCCGATGCGATCAGCACTTGCGAATCTGCCGGTGGTGATGAAGGATATCATTCGGCTGCTTTGGCTTATATGGCATCCAGTGGATTAACCATCATCGATCTGGCGCAAAGCCTGCTTGATTCATCCAGCGGCTCGGGAACAGCAGGAGTCATATTTGATTATATTCCTACTACCACTGCGGATAGAACCAACTTTCAAAGGGCACTCTCCTATCTGATGGGATCAAATATCACCACAAAAACTCAAAATATCTATTTCGAGGCCTTACTGGTCTCCAGCATGTTAGTTTTTGGAGAGTTAAAAGATCTCTTCAAATTATCGGAAATCGATGGTGAATTTACGACCTGCTCTTTGGATGCAACTACCGATGCAGATCGCTGTGGATTCACTTTTGATCTGTCTACGGACACCAACACCATGACATTTGGTGGCTTGGGCAGCAGCTTTTACACCAATATCTGTGGCGCTAATTCTCACGATTCCTCCCATGATGGAACCACGCTGACCACCGTCACTCCAAATATTTCTTATGATGTAACCATAGACTCTTGTGAAATACAGGCAGGTAGCGTGATCCAATACAACAAAGATGCCTATGACAATTTTGTGGTAACCGATTCCTTTAAAGACAGCGAAGGTAATAGCGTCTTATCAACCCTGGATTTTTACACGCTTTTCGATTCCGGAAGCAGGTTCAATGCATCAGGAGACGAAATCCCCCTGTGCAAAGATACGGTAATTACCAGCATAGCAACCGGTGATGAGCTAATTTATGACTGTGAAATCTTTGGCGCAGTATTTGATCCTTCATCCGACTTGTTTTAAGAATAAACAACAAAAATAAAGTTATATAATACTTAACCCGTTTTTAAAAACCTTATTAATGGCTGCTTGTATGAAACGAAAAACAGCTGGCTTTTTCATTTGCCTGATTTCAGTTTTTCTTTTGTCCACCGCTGATAGTGAAGCAAAAGAGTTTTACAGAATCGGTCAGGACTATAGAGCCATGGCAATGGGAAATACCGGGATAACCACGGCAAATAACAGCTCAGCCTTGTTTTATAATCCAGCTGCCATGTCTAATATCTTCTCCTGGTGGGTCGATTTTCCCGGTATGCAGTTTTACTATTCTGACAACTGGGCAGATGCCTATGATCGCTATCAGAATGGAATTCAACTTGAAACTCAATCGGAAATTTTCAGCTTCATGGAGGATTTCCTGGGTGACAACTATTACCTGCGAGTTGATGCTGCCATTAATGCCTTCTTCAATATGGATAAAAAGGGATTTACCATCGGAGCCAACTACACCTATGAATACATCCTTGATTTTTCCATCCGCAATGCCGCTGCGCCAGAGGTAGACTACCTTTCACGACTAGACCTGATCAAACAGGCGGGTTTCTCATACCCCATTGGCCTTGGACAATTTGTCATTGGAATTACTTTTAAACAGATCGACCGGAATGAGTTATTGGGGTTATATACTTATAATGATGCTTTGAATGAAACAGAGTTCCCTGATTTCACCACCGTGTTTTCTGGGGGGGGAGATTCCGGTTCAGGGACAGGTTATGATATCGGTTTTGTCTACAGGACATCCACCGCAGCTCATATCACATACGGTGCTGTCTGGCGCAGTGAAGTTCTGCTGGGTGACGCCACTAAAATACCGTCACAGGTTGACCTTGGTATCTCACTCCGACAGGAATCATTGATGTTTCGCTGGATTCTGGCCATGGATATCAAAGATGTTTTGTTTGCCCTGGAACCAGAGGGAGACGAAACCTCAAGAAGTTATATGAGACGTTTGCATTACGGAACCGAAATCGGAATATTCCCCATTGACAAGACTTCGAGCTTTTTATCCATCAGGGCAGGGTATAACCAGGGATACCTGACTTATGGTGCTGAAATGACTATTTATCATTATATGAATATCGGTTATACAAAATATACGGAAGAGATCGGCGAATACTCAGGCCAGAGGGGGAGTGATAGAACCGTGTGGTACCTCTCCTTCGCGTTTTAGAGATAACTGGTTACAATATCCACATGACAATTTATCAGGAGGAATCCAATGAATATTAAAAGCCTGCTCATACCTGTTGTTCCAGTGTTATTGCTGTTTTTGCTGTCCTGCACCAGGTACCAACTGGACAGTGGCACTTACGCCATGTCCGTTATTCTCCCTAACCAGCAGGTAAATCCACCCAAGCTTGTTACTGTTTCTGTGGACGAAAACAGGATTCTCATTAAAAACAACGAGCAGGAGGGCGAATTCCAGGGAGTCCTGGACGGCAACAAGATAATAATCAAGGGAAGTGACAAAGAAACACAGGTTGAATTCATTGGAACGCTGGTTGGTAATAATACCATCGAAGGAAGCGCTGTGCAAAAGGCAGGAAATGAAGTGACCTATACTGCGAAATTCACTCTTGTAAAGAATGAATAGCAAGTTATTGTTGATACAATCTTTCGATTAATAATCCAGCCATAAAAACTGAGGATCTGACAACAAGTCATCTGGATGGCTTTAGATAGGAAATCAGCAAAAAAAAAGCCCCGATTCGGGGCTTTTTTTTTGCTGTTTGAAGCAAGCTTCTATTTTACAACAACATTTGCAGCAGCGGGGCCTTTACGTCCTTCCTCAATATCAAACGTGACCTTGTCTCCTTCCTTCAAAGATTTGAAACCGGAACCTTTGATTGCTGTATGATGTACAAAAACGTCATCACCGTTCTCTTGTTCAATAAAACCAAAGCCTTTACTATCATTAAACCACTTTACGATTCCATCAGCCATTGTGGATTACTCCGTTTAAATTCTATTAATATTTACTAACTTCAAGCATCCACTTATATGACAAATGGTACTCTCAATCAGATTTAAACCGAATCAAAAAGACCCGAAAAAGATGAGTGCTATTGACAATGTCACTCAACGGTTAAAATACTAACAAATTTCAATTGGAAACGCTATAGGTTCGTTTAATTTTTATCAATTTCCATGCAAAAAAAAAACAAGACCGTGTAGAACCTTTATTATAAAGCTCTTGCAGGATCATAATTGAAATTTGGCGTTCCAAACTGCAACTTTTTTAAAAAACCATCTTTATCGGATTAATTAACTGATAAGATAGATCAATATTGATCAAAAGCCAACTGTTTTTCCACTTTTCTATTTCATCTGCAATTTTTTCTGATTTTGATTTATGGATGTCTTTTTATATTTTCCGTTTACCCAGTTATCAAGCTCTGAACAATACCATTTGGAAAATCTTCGATCCGAAGGTCCACCTGCGATATTTGAGAAAAGTTCATCTGATCCCATATCAGTAATTACCCTGAATGAGGGGAAAAAGGTGGTATCTCTCCCTGCACTTCGGTATATCTGCCCCTGGTGAATTGTAGCCCTGCTGCCGATGCCGGTTATGGGCCCCTTATCAAATCCCAGGAATTTTGGAAGTTTGCCCTCGAACAGAATATGGGTCATTAAAAATGTTCTGCCGTCTCCCCACCGTTTTGGTTTGATGGCCAGGGCTTTTTCCACTGCTTTCCCGTAGATTTCATTCCTTGAGCGATTACCAAACCAGATCGATTTCTCGGACAGGAGAATTCGGTCAAAGTTATCATAAAAATCGATAAAAGCCCCAGTCTCATTGGCAAGGAAAGTTACTGTTGCTTCCCCGAGACCATTGATTCCGAAAACTTCCAGGTAGAGTTCCTTATAGAATTCCTCAAAAAGGTTGGCACCTTTGGAATCTCTATCATATTTACGATCCCACTGTTTCAGTATTTCAGCGTTTGGGGTATCAGGCAGAAGAGGTTCCAGAATCTTCATGAAGTATTCAGCTTGGAGGGAATAGACATCAAAATGCATCTTTTGAACATCTTCAACGGATATACTCTCCCTGGATTCAATCAACTGGTCGATTCTGTCAGCACGATAGGAGCCCATGGGCATATTAATCGGGCTTGCCTTACCGTATTCGTTTAAATCATTATTGGCTGTTGAGAAGTACCCTTTTTCCGGGTTGAAAATACGGGGCATTTCCGTGTGATTATAAAATCCCTGCCAATCATTCTCCTTTTTCCAACCGGGCAGCGGAATAAAACCACTGATTCCCTCCCGTCGTTTGGGAGCAAGCCCGGTCATTTGGAAACCGATATTTCCCTTGATATCGGAAAAAACAATATCCCAACCGGTTTCAACCTTTCCGAACAGATCCATTCCCTCTTCAACTGTTTTTGCATCCCACATTTTCAGAATTGAGTTGAAGGTAACTGCTCCTGATGTACCGGCTGCCCACTTTGTAGCAAGATAATAGCCTTCGACGGTCGGATCTCCATCCAACACACCATGATCGTTCTCATAAAAAACGATTTCAACCGGATCCTTCTTTTTCCTATTTATGATCTCTTTTCTTGTAGTAAATTGTACCCATTGATCGCCCTCTTCCCGATAACACTTGCCCTCTTTACAGTTTTCCACCCAGGAATCGATGGCATCGATAAAAGAATAGGTAACCCCCCAGGCAATATCATTGTTTCTGCCAACAAGCACAACCGGCAATCCCGGCATGGTGCCGCCTGCAATATACCGGTCTTTCTGCTGCAGTACCATCTCACACCAGACATTGGGAAGCCTGTTTACTTCCAAATGCGGATCATTTGCCATGATGGGGTGTCCTGATTTGGTCTTTTTTCCGGATATCACCCAATTATTGGAGGCCATCATTCTGGGTATTGGCAGATTCCAAAGCGAGCCCGCCGGCATAATTCTCTCTGGCAAAGTAACTTTTTTTAACAGTTCCATGTCCAATCCACCCAGGTTTCCAGGAAACAGCTCTTGGAGATACTCCTCGGGAACACCTCCCTGAACGAGCTCTACAAACAAACGTTCAATTTCATCCTGGGATTGAACAAGGGTTAAATAACCGATCATTCTGGAGAGGGTAATCATATCTTCCGGTTTCCATTCTTCCGGGCGATATCCCAGCAATTTCATCTCCCAGGGACTCTTTTTGGCAAAAACCTCGTTTACTCCGGCGCAATATGCAACCATCGTATCCAGGTTCTGCCTGGAAAGTTGTTTCAGCTGGTTATCAACATTCCCTGACCAGTTCACCTTGCGGAAAAACTTGTCAATGTTCAGCGAGTTTTCACTGGCATCAAGCAGTTCAGAGACACGCCCCTGTCCCAGAATCCGCATCAGAAGCATCTGCATTCCTCGATCAAAAGCATGCACATATCCCATTCCCCAATACAAATCAGTAGCGCTTTCAGCTTCCACATGGGGCGTTCCATTTAGATCTCTCCAGATTTTTATGTTGTCTTTCATAATCAGATTCCTTTTCTAATAAAAACCAATTGTGTCTTTCAGATATGATAAATCGTCAATTATGGACTCTATTCTGACCAGTTTGTTATGTACTGCTCCTGTTCCGATGTTTCGGGAGATTTAAGTCTTCTGGATTTGGGACATTGCTTCCATAGCTTTCCCAATTGCTCCAGCGCTTTTGCTCCCGGATAACCATGCCTGGAGAGCCAGCATCCGACCATGGTTCCGGTTCTGCCAATTCCTCCCCAGCAATGGATATAGACTTTTCCACTACTTTCAAGAATCCTGTCGATTTCATCAAGAATAGTCACGGTTTGCTCCCGGGAGGTGGGAATCGAATAATTGGCTATTGAAAATCGTTTATATTGAACAGACAGGTCGGATCTTTGCTCAAGTAGCTGATAATAGGGGTCCAGTCCATCTTCCTCAGCAGTGAGGTCAATAAAACAGGTGATCCCCGCATCAAGCAGGGATTCGATTTTTGTGTTGGGCGTCAGGTCGTGCAAATCACCCGGGTATTCTCCGGCCAGAAAGCGATCCGGCACCACCCAATAACAGTTTTTAATCGGATTTTTCATGGGCGTCAGGCTTTGTCTATTTGCTTATTGATTGGATTGAATCAGGTCAAATCTGTCTCAATGCATAAAGGTACTATCTCACCTTGTCAATCTTGTTGCATAAGGATACCTACCGATAACAGAATGATTCTGCTCGATTTTTACGTCATTGTTTCCACTTTGTATATTTAAAGAGGTAGTGATCAAAAGAACGTGATTGGCCTGCTCGAATTAAGAAAACAGAACCATGTCAAAATATGCGTCCCTGGAACCGGAAAACTGAACTTTTCTGCTGATAAAAAAATGATTGTTCCCCGGGTTATCAAAATCGATCAGATGGATGGTTATATGCTCACCGTTTTTTCCCAATGGCATGGGGGTACGCCCCGACAACCAGTCATAAAAAATCTCATTAGCCCGGACTAATCCACTGTAATTAGCCTCCAGCAAGACGCCACGCATACGATGAATCACTTCGTCAGCCAGATCCGGTTGTTTTGCAATCGTTTTATTCAAACGACAGATGGATTCTTTCAACCAGGTATCGACAAATACATCCTGCGGTTGTTTGTCGTGTAAAGCCAGTTTTTCACCCTGAACATAATTCCAGTTCAATTCCGAACTTTTGGAATAGGCTTCTGATTCTTCCTTGAGCGCTTTAGTCCTGATGGAAACCGGCTTCCCGCTAAGGAAATCTATAAGTGCTTTTCGATGGTGTTTTGTTCGTTGAAAGACATTTTTCTCTCTTTTGTCCAAAAGCTTTTTGATTTCCTTTTCCGCCTCAATTAAATGTTTTTCTACTTCCGTGGGCATTTGCAACCGTGCTTAATTATATTTCTCGTATTCAATTTGAGCTTCTTCTAATGCCTGTTCATGAGTGATTTTCCCGCATGTTCTAAAAGATCGCGACCCGTCAAACTCAGAAACACACACAAATGCTTCACCCAATCCTTCATATACATCGGTTACAGCATATCAAAGGAATTTGAAAGTGTGCTATCACCTGATTCAGTGGTCAATTCCGGCTTCATGAATTATGATGATATTATATGTTTGGTTGAATGTTTATTGCAGAAAACTGTTAAAGATACAATTCCGTATCTTTTAACAATTAATCATTTGATCTCTCAATTTTAACCTTTTTTGGTAAAAAGCCTGGTATACTAACACAATTTTTTTCTGCTCGTCTTTATCTGGAACTGGTATGGGTACCGATTTTAAATTTAGTTTGTTGATTTTTACCATGTTACCGCTTGTCCCTATAAATTTTAAGATCTGTTTCAACGGGTTCTAAGCGTTCTGAAATATTCTTTGCGATCTCCCCAAATTTAACAATCTGCCAGCCTTCTTTTTTTGTTTTTCGGATAATTGGATTGCCATGGTAACAACTCAATTTCGTGATCAGTTCTTAATTAAGTTGTATTTTATTATCTGACGGGTTTTGATAGTCTTTAAGTTTCCCCATCTTCCACGGTTTTTATGGGCCGGTTGTTAACAAATTTTCCATCTTCTCATAATTCCCGCCCACGGAAGACACGGAAAGCACTGAAAACAAGTTTAAAATTTCTGTGTCTTCCGTGGTTTAAATTCTTAAATTATCTTCAATAAACCTCAGCATTTCTTCTTTCTTCGGTAGTTCAAGTTGATATTTGGAAACGAACAATTTGTCATCCATCCCGGCCAGTGCGTATTCGACCAAAGCGTGGTCTTTGTCTGTGCATAATAGAATGCCAATCGGCGGATTATCATTTTCAGTCATCATGTTTTTGCGATACCAGTTTACATAGGTATTAAGTTGACCGATGTTTTCATGATTGAACTCTGCAAGTTTCAATTCCACAAGGATGTGACACTTTAGTATACGGTGGTAAAACACCAGGTCCACAAAATTATAGGATTTTCCAATAATAATCCTTTTTTGTCGCGCTTCGAAGCAGAATCCGTGTCCCAGCTCCAAAAGAAAATCCTGAATTTTGTCCAGTAACTCATCTTCAAGATGTGATTCACTCATCACTTCCCTGGGTTTTAAACCCAAGAACTCAAATACATAAGGATCTCGTATATCAAGCGTTGAAGTGGCTGTTTCTGTATCTGTTTGAGCCAATTCAGATAATTTTTCCTTATTTATCGATAGGCCGGAGCGTTCATAATACAGACTGTTAATCTGCCGTTTTAGTTCCCGGACAGACCAGTTTCCTTGTATACATTCGACTTCATAAAATCTGCGTTTGGTTTCATCTTCTATCTCAACCAACAATCTGAACATACTGTAAGACAACCTGCTAATAAGCTTATCAGGATGAATCGACAACTTTTCCAACGCTATCGGCGCATTCTCTATATTTGCTAATACACGAGCAGGAAGTAGTGCTTGAGATTGTGCCGACACTGTCTGCACAATCTGAGGATAAGAGCGATAAAACTTCAAGTAGTCATATAACTGGCGACGGTTACTGTTTCTCACTTTTAAAACATTCAATCGATCCGCCAAATCTTTAAGTATTTCTGTACCATAACGAGCCCGATCTGCTCCATTCAACTCGTACTCGGCAATATAACAACCAATCAGCCAGTTCCGCATTGTCAGACAGGTATTTACAGCATGCCCGGCCTGAGTCGCAAGTTCATGATGTACTTGCTGGATTGATCTGGCCAATTCCTCAAAGTTCTGTTTGTTTCTGATTGTGTTTAACGGTGATTTTTCTTTCATAATTAAACCTCAAAACCGAGATCCGCCAGTGCTGCGAACAGTTTTTCGTTTGTTTTTTCAGCTCAACCCGTCCTATCTGCCAGGCTTCAATCACCGATTCCAGGCTTTGTTGATCTCCACCTGATCCGTTGCTAACGTAATGTGGAATCGACAGGTTGTATTGCGGATAAGACTATTCATTAAACTTTAAACAAGTAGGTAGTTGCTGAATATTTTGTAAGTGAATGCAGGAAAACAAGGCTACAATTTTCCAAATCGATTTGGAGAATCAAGTGTATTTTGTCCAAGCCTATGTAAAGTAGTTGAGGAAGAAGCATCATGTCAATCATTGGAATTATCTACTTAGTGTCGTTCGCAGTGAACAGACAATTTTATGGGGTTAAGTGCCAAGAACCGCAGAAGGAATATTTGTTTCAAAATACTTCCTATATCTTAGAATATGATTCTACTATTTTGATTTTAATAAATCTTGGCTTGGGTGACCCATAATAAGCACTTATGTAGTATTCCTTTTCAAAACACCTGAATTTTGAATAACACTTCGATCAACACCACTGTATTTTCCATCCGGCAAGGTTCATCTGGACAACCGGGAACAAAACCAGTATGAACTCATTAAACCAATAGAAATAACATTTCATTACAACTTTTAAATAGACAACACAGTGGCTGATAATCTGAAAAAGGTGGCGAAGTTTTTTGTCCTTCCGGTTTTGATTCTTTTGCTGGTTTTGGAAGTTGGAGTAAGGATCATTATTGATCTACCGGCGGATACTGATTTTTATGGTTCCATCGGAAAACAAGAGATAAAACAATTCCAAGAGCTTCATCAGATAAAGTTCGTATCCGGATCTGACTGGATCCATCTGGGATGGATTGCAGATCCTGATAATGAGTCTTACCTGGTATACAGGAAACAGGGTGATGCCTGGCTGCATCTGGAAGAGGTTGAGTTCGGCAGTTTTCTGCAGAAAAACCTGGAGGCTCAGACCAGCTACACTTTTCGCGTAAAATCCAATCCAAGCGGTTTTGATTATATTGCAACGGTCGATACCAAGTCATCGGACAACAATGCCGTCTATGTACCCGAAATTGTGTCTGATTGGCGTCCATTGTTTCGACCCGCTGTTACCGGCAGTTATTTGAATGATCATACTGTATTCCAATCAGAAGACGGCAAGTGGCATATCATCGGTATAACTTCTTTTGGAGATGGGGATTATTCCAAAGAATTCTACCTGGCCCACGGTGCTTCCGATACATTCCCACCGCAGGAGGAAACCGGAATGAAGGAGTTGGAGAAGGTGGCCGATTTCGGACATCTGGCCTGGGCACCTCATGTTGTAGGCCATGATGACACCCATTACATGTGGTTTTCACCTCACAAGGCATATCTGGCGACCAGCAATGACGGGTATAACTGGAATGAAGAAAAAGCACACACATTCCTGCCGTACCATCCTCAGTTTCGAGACCCCATGATTCTGAAAGTAGCTGACGGCCAATGGCTGATGTACGTAACAGCCCGAGAGGGTTATTACTCCAGTGTCGATTTATACCAGTCTTTTGATCTTCTGCACTGGCAGTACATTCGATCAGCCCTGGGAATGGGTTTCGGAGCAGAGCGTTCCGGCCCGCAAGCTTCTACCGAATCTCCCTTTGTAACTGAATATGAGCGGCGATATTATCTTTCTCTTACTTATAATAATGAATCATTCTTTTTTCACTCAATTCTGCTGGCTTTGAAGATCTGGCCGGATAAAAAAAGCTACAACGACACCCTGGTCTTCCAAAGCGAATCACCTTATGATTTTGGCACGTACCGGGGGCGGGGAAACGCTCCCTCTTTGGTTGCCGAATTGGAGGCTCATGCTCCTGAAATTATCTATAATAACGGTTGGTATATCACCACCTGCGGTTGGCCATGGGTGGCTACTCTAACAAGCGGAGAAACCGCCTACGCTCGACTTGAATGGAAACGGAGGTAATAACACCCATCCTTAATAAATACAGGGAGAATTCATGGACAAAGACTCGGAAAAAACAGCAACAACGCCTGTCAAATTATCGCTGGGGCTAAAACTGGGATACGGGATCGGGGATATCGGCTGCAATATTTTCATTGTTTCAACCGGGATGTTTCTTCTCTTTTTTTTGACAAATGTTCTGGGGATAGAACCTGCCCTGGCCGGTCTGGTTCTCCTGATACCCAAAATGTGGGATGTTATCTCTGATCCTATTATGGGTGCTATTTCCGATATCACCCATACGCGAATCGGAAGAAGACGACCCTATCTGATCTATTCTTCTATTCCCTTCGGACTGGTGTTTTTTATTCTCTTTGTAGCGCCCCATTATGAGTCTCAGCTGGTAGGAGCCATTCATGTGGGGTTGTTATTTGCCTTGGGTTGCACGGTCTTTACCATTTACAATGTACCTTATTCCAGTATGGTGGCTGAAATGACCGATGACTACAACGAAAGGATGTCGGTGACCTCCTTCAGGATGATCGGTTCCTCAATCGGGGTATTGTTGGCGGGAGGTCTGGCAATGCAGCTGGTTGAGAACGGTGGTGGCGGTGAATCGGGTTTTCGCTTCATGGGGATGATATTCGGTTTGCTGATTACGATATTCTGCCTCGCAAGTGCGTGGGGAACCAGAAATGCCAGGTTTCTGCAAGCGATCGATCAGAAACCGGCTTTTTGGGAACAGACAAAAATCGCATTTGCCAACAAGCCCTTCAAGGCGCTTATGGCAATGTACCTTATCCAGTCCACTGCAATTGGTGTCTTAATGGCAGGTCAGATCTATTTTGTGAAATACGTAATGAAAATGCCGGAGACCTATGTTGGCTTCATTTCAGCCATCCTGTTCATTACTGCCATCGTTTTTATCCCTGTCTGGGTAAAGATCGGCATGAAGCTGGGGAAAATCAAGGCTTACACCCTTGGCCTGAGTCTGTTGACAATTATGCTGTTATCATTGATCTTTACCACACCCTCACAACCGATTATTTTCTTTATTCAGATGTTTTTTCTCGGCATCGGCTTTTCCAGTTTTCAGCTTTTCCCGTTTTCCATGCTACCTGACACCATAGAGTTTGATGAGATGAAATCCGGTATGAGGCGGGAGGGAATCTTTTCCGGCGCATGGGCCTGTGGACAGAAAAGCGCCTACGCCATTGGCCCGGGCATTGTCGGAATAACGCTATCCCTGTCAGGTTTTGTGAGCTCCGGAGATCAGCCTGAGAGCGTGGCAACCGGTATTCGAATTGTGTTTTGTGTCTTTACCGGCCTTATGATGCTCCTCAGCCTGATTCCCTTTAAAAAATACGATTTAACTGAAGAGAGATTTGAAGAGATCAAGCAGCTGATTCGCGTCCAACCACGCTGAAATAAGAGGGCACATATGCAAATACCCCCATTTCCACAAATTCTGAGGTTTAATGTAGCCGCATTCTATTTCGGTTAAAAACTGAACCCCATTCTGCCACAGGAATATTAAAAGGCTTAAGAAGTCTTTGAAAGAAATGATAGGCCAATTCTTTTGTAAAACCCGGTCTCCTGACAGTTTTAGGGATAGTAACAGGTTTTAGATGCTTACTGACATCCCTGGCCTGCTCTATGACATAAAAGGCATTAGGGTCCACCTCACGCAGTTTCGGGACAATCGAAGACAGATCACGACGTCTGCATACTGAATATATTTCGGTCACCGGCCCTTTGGTTCCCGTTCCGGTAAAGGTTGTTATATCCAGGAAAAGATCCCTGAAAACAGTGACCATCGTTTCCTTTTTTTCATCCTCAACAATTAATCTTAGGATAACGGGCCCTAAGGCGATTTTTCTTTCAGCCAGAATGCCGACAACATTGCCGCAAGCGTATCCAAGCGCATAAAAAACTACTAGAACTGGACTTTCTGTAATCTGACTGATAACAGCACTTACTACGGTAATCCAAATAACCGTTTCAAAAATCCCTAAAATAAAAGCCATTGTCATACGCCCCTGAACCGTAACTATAGTTCGCATGGTCCCCAGGCTCACATCAAGAACCCGCGCAAAAAATATCAAGATGCCGGCAACAATAATCGATTGATCCATTTTTTTTATGTGAAACCTATTTAACGTTGATGTAATACCCTTCCGGAATATTTTTTACAATTTTAGGAATACGGAGGGTCAATAATCCATTTTTATACGACGCTTCAATCGCTGATCTTTCAGCATTATCTGTCAAATAAGAGGTTATGTTGAATCGTTCTCTCCCTGATTCGTCTTCTCCCAGTTTTGTTTTTCTGGGAATTTCACTGGGCTTCCGTTCACCCTGAACCCGGACAAGGTTGTCTTCTCTTACCACCGTGATAGAATCTTTACGAACACCCGGTAATTCAACAATAACCAGGTAAGCGTTTTTGGTTTCTATCTTGTTTACATTGGGGATCCAGTGCTTTGGATTGACATCAAATTCTTGCGGTCTTCCATTCAAGTTCTTCCCGCTTGGTTTGGAAACCTTCTGAAATATTCTCTGAAGCCAACTTGCCCTAATCGTACTCTTCTCTACCATAGAACCCCCAAATTCTTTTCCGATCCTCTGATATATTGATATCTGAACAAAAGTCACTTTCCCGCTCAATCCTTGGATTTCTTATATTATTATTAATCAAAGGGGTAATAGTATTGATTGCTAAATGGATGCCAAATTTTTTATGATTGATATTATAGCCTTTTTTATAGATTACACTCCACCTCAACCAAAATTCAGAATTGTCTGTTCCGATTACTTTTACTTTTTTGCATTCACTGACTACAAAGAATTGAGGACCATTTCTGTTACAAGTAGTATTAACATTGTTTGGCACATAGTATCAGCGTATTAAAAACATGCTTTGGGTGCCTTCAAAAACAAATCTCTCAAAATCTATCGGAACCTTGAATTCCGACTCATGGCTGTTCTATTAAAAAACAACATTAAATTTCAGGGGGAATAGGCTTTACGGGGTGCGCCATGAAGTAAAAAAGGATCTAGAACCAACAGGTCATTTAACAATTCAAAAATCAGTGAGTTCCTCTAAAGCCTGAACCAAGTGTCATTCCGGCCTTGAATCGGGATCTAAAGCTCAATAGGACTGTAGATCCCGGTTCAAGGCTCATAAGTGCTTACTTAAGCAAACATTGCCAAGAGCAAAGATTACGGTAGGGCGGGGTTACATCCCTGCCGGAACCTACTCAAAGGCGGCCATGTAAAGTAGCCCTACTGTTTCGGAAAACTGAATTTTGTATCGAAAATATCCCTATTTTGAGTGCTTATGGGATCAAGTCCGGAATGATAAGGTGGAAAAATGCAGATTATTCCGTTGTAGCACAGCCTGTTGCGATAGAATCCATATAAACCACGTTGGAATATAGATTTATTCTCCGGATCGTATCCGGAATAACAAAGCTGAAAGGGGAGATTTCTCCATTTGGTTGCTGTTTTCCGGCTTCAAAAACACAAGCAGATAAAATCAGGAAGCAGGGCATTTAAAAAGTTTTTGAATATTTGCAGATAAGAAAATCAAAAAAATTATCGGCATATTATATTCCGGTTTTTCTGGTGATTATGAACTGATTGTTCTGATTTTTAGTTTTTCTCCTGATTTTCTCTCCATCACCGGAAGCAGGCGATCAAAAGACCTCTCCCTATGGCATCAAATTTAAAACCAGCGTAAATACAGTAAGTTGGACTTCGAATGATACGAACATACAAACGTTTTTTTATACATACATCTATAGAAAGTTGAAAATCAGATAGCGAAATCACGTTTTTTTAAGAGCCTATCTTATTGATAAAAAAGATTTCTGTTTTAGAAAGGATCAAAGTCTTCAGTTTTACTATCAAGAGTTCAATAGTGGTAAGAAGGTTGCAGTTGCTTTCATGTCTTAACCACAGAAAGTCTCCATCATGGCAAATAACTTAAACAGAATTGTTTTATGCCGGGGAAAAGTGTGCTTTCTGTTTTCAAAGGAAAACATCACGGTGATTGTGTATGGCTAAAAAAGTGAATAAAAGAAATAAGGAACTTAGAAGAGAACAGATAAATACGGCATTGGAGGAGTTTTTTTCCAGAGGGGGCCGTATTAAAAAGATCAACGCAAGTGATCTAAAATATTCAGTAAATGACAGTACTGATCAACAGGATGACTTGTCCATAACTGCTGATTTTTCCCAGATAGAAGCGCCTGTCTATACCCCTTTTCCAAAAGGTCATAGACTAAATGATTTTGAGTAGGTCCGCATGAAAAAATCATCGATACCCAATAAAGAGATCGAAATTGATGGTATTGTGGTCCCTAATTCATGGTCGCCAAGGAATCGTGTAATTACGATCGCTGTCAATACGGCGGGAGAGCATGAGTATCTGATAGATTCCTGCAATAAAAAAGGTAAAGAGCTAAAAAAACTCCTTGGGAAGCGTGTAAAGATAAAAGGCCAGTTATCTCAAGTCAGTTCTTTGCCAATGGGACTTATTGTTGATTCCTACCAGGTTTACGATTGGTAGAAGTGAATAAATCTCTGATCTAATTCAGATAGATGGCGATTACAAATTTTTCACCCACCCGCAGTTTGGGGTGGCAACGTTTATTAAAATAAGGATGGAGACCGAATGTAAACACCAAATCAGACATCATTTTTCCAGAAGATGTAAGAACATCATCGGAGATAGAAAGTTCGGGCAAAAAAACTGAAATGTTTTTGAATCAAATCGGCATGAAAAGATTTTTACACGCTCTATATTTAAGAGTATACCTGAAGAATTATCCTCATGTATCTGAGTTTGAGTATCATTTGCCTTCTGATCTGGGCATGACTCTGTAAAAACTCACGTGTTTCTGCCAAGTCCCGATTTGTCATTTTAGCGGTTTGGAAAAGGCCAATCTCTGTTTGGGTTGTCGTTCTTTTCAATGTGATTTAACAATACAAACTTATGTTTGTTACCATCTTTAAATACGCATCTTTCTTTGTTGCCAAGGAGAACAAAAAATGAGCAATTCCATGCTTAATAAACGGAATCAACCAGTCAAAAGAAAACAACTTAAAAACCAGTGTAAAGTCATCGGTCCTGTTAATAACCTTGAAGACCATGTCCACACCGATTGGTGGCGTAAGATCTTTAATTCAACCTATCTAAAGACCGATGGTGATGTGGTTGGAGATCAGCTTATTACAGCCGATGAAGTGGATTTTTACCTTGATTTCCTTAAAATGCCCTACGATGCCCATATTCTTGATCTGTGTTGTGGGCAAGGTCGACATACACTGGAATTAAGACGTCGAGGCTATAAAAATGTCGAGGGTTTGGATCTTTCCCATTACCTTGTTCAAAAAGCAAAGGAGTTCTCGACAGCAGAGGGATTTTCCATCCCTTTTCGTAAAGGGGATGCCAGGCGACTACCCTACGAAGCTGACCGTTTTGATGCCGTGATGATTCTTGGCAACAGTTTTGGATATTTTGATACGGTTGATGACGATCTCAAAGTACTGAAAGAGGTGTTGAGAGTTCTCAAACCATGGGGCAGAGTCGTGCTGGATATCACCGACGGTATGTTTCTCAAGAAAAATTTTGAACCCCGCTCCTGGGAATGGATCAACAAGAAGTATTTTGTCTGTCGGGAACGCTCTCTATCCTCGGATGAGCATCGATTAATATCAAGAGAAGTTGTGACTCATGCTGAAAAAGGTGTGATCGCTGATCAGTTTTACGCAGAAAGACTTTATAGTCAGGATGAAATTCGTCAACTCTTAAAAAAGGCCGGTTTTGCCACCTTTATTCATCATGGCGCCCTGAATCCAAACTCCGCTCGAAATCAGGATCTGGGGATGATGGTGCAACGCTTTGTTCTCTCCGCACAGGTCAGTAAGAATTGGACACCAAAGGTGACTCAGGAAAGTGACATCAAAACGGTGGCCGTTCTAATGGGAGATCCTCGTAGACCTGATATAATCAAGCCTCAGGAGAAATTTGATGATGATGATTTTTTCACCATCAACCGGATGAAAGAAGCTCTTCTGAAACATAAAAAATACAGGTTTACGTTTCTGGATAACCATCACACTTTTTTAAAAGACATTGAAGCCCTTAAAGGCAAGGTGGATATCGTCTTCAACATTTGTGACGAAGGATTTAAAAATGAACCCCGCAAGGAATTGCACGTCCCTGCTCTTATGGATATGTGTGAAATCCCTTATTCAGGGGGCGGACCGCAATGCCTGGCCTTTTGTTATGATAAATCCCTGGTTAGAGGGGTAGCCAAGGAGATGAATATTCCGGTACCGGAAGCGTTTTTGATCAATCATGAAGATATGGTATTCGATTTGCCGTTATCGTTTCCAATACTGGTCAAACCGAACTTTGGAGACTCAAGCTTTGGAATTACCATTAACAGCGTTGTCAATGATCTCGAAAGCCTCGTAAATGCAATCAGCAAAATGAGACGAGACTATGGTTATGACAAACCGATTCTGGTTGAAGAGTTTTTACCGGGCATGGACCTGAGCGTGGGGATTATCGGCAATCCTCCCTCTTCTTTCAAAGTCCTGCCGATAATCCATGAGGACTATTCCTGTATCCCGGAAGGCCTGCCCCGAATATGCGGGTATGAAGCCAAATGGGACCCCACTTCTCCTTATTGGAAAATTAAGTCATTACCTGCCAATCTGCCCGAAGAGACGGAAAAGTGGTTAACCGAAATGTGTCTGCGATTGTTTGAACGGCTGGAATGCCAGGATTATTGTCGATTTGACTGGAGAATGGATGAGTCTGGCCAGCCAAAGCTTTTGGAAGTTAATCCAAATCCGGGTTGGTGTTGGGACGGGCATCTTGCAAAAATGGCAGCTCTGGATGGAATGAGCTATGATGAGATGCTGATATCAATTATCAATGCCGGAATACAAAGAGTAGCTACAAAGCAGGTTGCTACTGAAAAGAATGGCTGCGATTGTAGCAAAGAACAGGAGCAAAACGAACCGATTCTTAAACTGAGCAGTATCTCAGCTTAGAGTTTCAAATAGGCATATTCAATTGCCAATTGAATAAGCAGGCCGTTGCGATCTTTTCCCAGTGCGGCTTGCTTATCCGTCCCTACATTCCCAGCACCACTTTTACTTTCATCATTCTCCCGACCAGTGGTACCAAACCGAATTCCACTTTATAGTAAATCATTCAGAGAAATGAGCTCGGATAATTCTGTCAAAAAGTGGAATTAACATTTATGGAAATTCTGTCCCTTTTTTTCCGAAGCCCGCATTACTCTTACACCGTTTTATTCCTCAGATAGCCTCTAAAAAGAATGATTGATCCTGCCCTTGAGTTTGGCTATAATCAGAACGGCATATAATCCGAGGGAGGAATAACAAAAAATCTCTTCCATTAAAAAAGAGATCCTTCACTTCGTCCATGATGACACGCTCATTTCTCAATATTTAACCGGTTCCCCTATAAGTCAGATACCACTTGCTGACAACAAACAGCTTAAAAAACCGGACATCAAAAGGATACCTATGGCACTTATCAGAAAAATCAATGTCAGCTCAGGAATTTACTGGATAGAAATTCCAGCCGCTGATCTTTACCTCCTCTGTGGTTGCCCTGCTGATAGCGTTAAACACTTAATGAAAAAGGGATTGATAAAAACCGAAGAGAGAAATGGGGTCTCCTTTGAAACCGGGCCAAACGCCATCCTCCTCTCCGACATTCTGGTTCAAAACGGCCACTTCTCCAATCTCTCCGAATTTCCTGTATTGCAGATGTTGTATCGTCAGGGCTTGATCATCCCCAATCATCCAAATAATACGGGTCAAAAACCGATTCTGATAGGATCTCGGGAGCAGGTCATATCCCAGATGCGTTATATCTACAGGGGCAACTACGGGTTGATCTCATCAGAGGAGATAAGTCGTACCGGCATTTCCCCGGAAACTACCAGGGAAATGATGAAGATCAAAACAAGATTCGCTTTTGGTCAGATCAAACCATCCCGCGAGTTTCTGGATAATCGTATCGTTGAGCAAGAACCTGTGGAGATTCTTTCTCAGGTGTTTATCAAACGTTTAAAACCGAATGTTTTTGAGATTTCCTATCGCGGAGAAACTGTCCTGGTTGATCTGAACATGGCACCTGACCAGAATTATGAGGTCCCCTATCCTTTGAATTTTCATCTCATAGAAAGAGAATACTTCTCGGTGATCCATTCCGGTGAGGGAGATGGCTGGGATGTCAACCGTCCCTGTATGGCCAGTATTCTGATGTTTCAAGGCAGGACGTACCTGATTGATGCCGGACCAAATATTCTTGGGACATTGGTTTCCCTGGGTATCAATATCAGCGAAGTGGAAGGAATATTTCACACCCATTCCCATGACGACCATTTTGCCGGGCTTCCCAGCCTGATCCGTTCGGATCATCGACTGAAGTATTATTCAACCCCATTGGTACGATCCGCAGTAACTAAAAAGCTGGCAGCCCTTTTGTCGATTGAAGAGGATCAGATTGCTGAGTACTTTGAATTTAACGACCTGCAGTTCGATGTATGGAACCAAATAGACGGCCTGGAGGTTAAACCGCTCTACTCTCCGCATCCGGTTGAAAACAACATCTTTATTTTTAGAACTATATGGGAGGCCGGATACCGTACCTACGGACACTTTGCCGATATTGTCGCCTTTGACGTTTTTGACAAAATGGCTGTTCCTGACAAACACGGCGAAGGGATTTCAAAATCGTTCCTGGAGAAGATAAAGGCGGATTATTCTCAACCCTGCCAGATAAAAAAGCTGGATATAGGTGGTGGAATGATCCATGGAAAGGCAATTGATTTTATTGATGACACCTCTGATAGAATTATTCTATCCCACTCTTCTTCTCCGCTGAAGGATGCAGAAAAGGAGATTGGGTCCGAAGCCACTTTCGGAGCGGTGGATGTGCTAATCCCTGCTTCCCAGAACTATGCCTGGCGTTATGCCCACCAATTCCTGCACTCTTATTTTCCAGATGTTCCAACCGCCCAGATCCGGATATTACTGAATAATCCCATTGTAAATTTCAACCCGGGAACGATCTTGCTCAAAGAGGGCGAAAAGGTTGAAAACATTTATCTTGTGCTTACCGGAAACGTAGAATTGATACAGTCCAAACACAGTGTGAATCATGTCGTATCATCCGGGGAATTGGTCGGAGAGATTCCCGCCCTCAATGATGAATGTTCCAACGCAACCTTTCGGGCCGTCAGTTTTGTCCAGGTTCTTAAACTGACCCATTTTATTTATCTCTCTTTTGTTGAATACAACTCCTTACATGAGGGGATCAAGGAACTACAGAAGATCCGGCGTTTTCTGCGAAAAACGACCCTCTTTGGCGAATCGATATCGTATACTACACAGAACCGAATTGCACAGTCCGTTACTTTAATACAATATGAGAAAGGAGTCGATCTCTCCCTGGAGGATAACAATTCTCTATATATTGTAAAGGAGGGAGAACTTGAGTTTTACCTTGGAGAAAAAATCTTTGAAAAACTCAAAAGCAGGGACTTTTTTGGGCAGGAAAGCATCATCTTCGGGATTCCCTGCCTGTTTCATCTGAGAACAACCACCGAATCAGAGCTTTTCCAGATTCCGGGTGAGATGCTCAAGGACATTCCGGTTGTGCGCTGGAAACTGTTTGAAGCCTATGAAAAACGGATTCAGTTGCTCAATTCATGCCATGCGGGTATTTCCCTGTTTCAATGGCGAAGCGAATATAGTGTTAACATTCAGATAATGGATAATCAACATCAAAAACTCTTTTCCATTGCCGACAAAATGTGCAAAGCTTCTGAATCAGACTTGAAACAAGGTATGATTGCACAGGTTTTATCTTTTTTGATCAAGTACGCGAATGTGCATTTTAAAGAGGAAGAGGCCTTGATGAAGCTATACGAATACCCGGAAACTGACATTCACTGTAAACTACACCAGGGGCTGATCCAGCAGATCAATGAATTTGAGACTCGGATTAAACAAAACACGCTGAAACCCGATCACCTGTTCCCGGATTTTTTCCGCCACTGGATTATCAAACATATCCTCACTGAAGACAGGAAATATAGCCGATTCCTGAACGATAAGGGCGTGTTTTAACTACGGACAAAACAGACAATCCGAAAACAGCAGGGACTTCAAAACAATATTGTAAAGAAAATGGAATTTCAGTTAAATATAGAAATGGTTCAACAATGGTTGGGAATTTTCCAGCAGTGGGTTTACATCCATATTTTATCCTGGGTAATCGTAGCCCAGATTGTTATTTTGATTGCCAGTCGGCTATTGGGAGAAATAATCGGGCGACCTGCCAGAAAGTCTATTGGGGGTTATATCACCAACCGTTCCTTCCCGTATGTTTTAATAAAAAGTCTTTTGACGCACCTGGTTCGTCTAATCCCATTATTGCTGAGCATTATATTCCTTTGGGCAACGCTTCTGATCTTTCAACGATTTGAAATCAGCATTTTTATCATGAAGCTTGCCCTGAACCTGTCCATGGCCTGGGTAATCGTTCAATTGGCCACATCTACCATCCCTGATCGCTACTGGTCCCGTCTGATCGGAGTTCTTGTCTGGTCCCTGGCCGCTTTAAACATAATCGGTCTGTCTGATCCCTTCATCGCCCTGCTCCGTAGTACAGGCTTTTCTATCGGGCAGACAAGACTAACGCTGTTGTCCGTGTTGCAGGCTGTTATCATTCTGCTGGTGCTGCTGAAGGGCGTGGGGTGGTTAAGCCGATACATTGAAGTACGGTTAAACGGGGTTCCCGGGCTCAACTCGTCCACCCGGCTGATGTTGAGCAAAGTAATGTACATCACCATGGTAATCATGGTGACGATCATTGTCTTAAACAGTGTCGGTATCGATTTGACATCTCTGGCTTTCTTTAGCGGAGCTATTGGAGTTGGCGTGGGTTTTGGTTTGCAGAAGGTGGTCAGCAACTTTATCAGTGGATTGATCCTGCTTTCGGATAGATCGATTAAACCCGGGGATGTTATCCAGCTGGATGAAGCCGTTGGACGGGTTAGAATCATGGGTGGACGATACGTCTCAGTAGTTACGAGAGATGAAAAGGAATATCTCATCCCGAATGAAGACCTGATAACGCAGCAGGTGATCAACTGGTCATACTCCAATAGAATTATCAGGCTCAAGGTTCCGTTTGGGGTTTCTTACCGATCCGACCCCCATCAGGTGATTAAACTGGTGGTTTCCTCCGTAACAGATATCGCCAGAATACTAAAAGATCCGGTACCTGTCTGTCTGTTAACCGGATTTGGAGATAGTTCAATCGATTTTGAACTCAGATTCTGGATTAAAGATCCGCAAAATGGAGTCTCCAATGTCATTGGTGACGTATTGCTGGCCATCTGGGATACGCTGAAACAAAATAATATTGAGATCCCCTTCCCGCAACGGGATCTTCATTTTAAAACCCCTTTCCCCACCCCAGAAGAAGAGCCTTAATTGTTGGGGAACTGAGAATTCCGATTTTTTTCTTGTTATGATCTAGCAATTTTGGAATTAACAAATCTCTCCTTGAGTCCCTTGATCTGCAGGTTAAAAAGTCACAGATGATCCAAACCAAAGAATCTGGTCAACAGAAAATTAAGATTCTTCCATAACATACGATAGGAAAAGTGCTTTCGTGCCAATTCATAGTTCCGTTCCCCCAGTTCCTTCCGCAAACCGGAATCTTCAAGAATCAGTCTTGCCTTGTCGATTACCTTCGGGGTTAAAAACTGATCCATCACCACCAGTTCGAACCCGATCGGTTCAATATCCCTGACGAAAATAGCATAGCGGTTGATAAGAACCGGTTTTTTAAAATAGAGTGCCTCCAGAAAAGCATTGCCGAACCCTTCATACAGACTGGGAAATGTGATAAAATCAGCATGGGGATAAATGTCCCACAATGAAAGCCGGTTCTGACTACCGGACTTGTGGTTCCAGGGATCATCAACACCTGTTTGTATGATTCTTAAATCAACTCCCATATTTTCAGCCACCTGAACAATCCACTCGGAGTATTCAAAACCCTCATCCCCAGCTTCATGTGATATGCACAGCTTATAAGCAGGATTGTTGAGTTGCTTGACAAATTCAATGGCATGTTCGATTCCCTTTCGTTGCACAATACGGGTTGGTTGTAGAATCATCAGATCACCGCTTGTCATCCCGATGGATTTTTTAAAAACTTCAGAACCGGTCGAGTTGGCCTTGGGAGGATGATCAAAATCCAAAACGTTGGGGATAACGATGGATGCAATTCCTATCCGGTGAGCCAGTTCCTCCTGGGCAGCGGTGTTGATAACCACATGTTCCAGGCTGGGAAGTCTCGGAGGAAAAGCCATATGAATATAATCGTCAACGGCATTCACCAGGAATCGAGTACGCTCCCAATAAAAATCATGATGATGTGCTATAGAGGGGATCTGCCTTTCAACAATGGTTTCAGTTAAGGCCAGCCCCAATGGTATTTGCAGGGGGATCGTAAGGGCGTTTTCCACTATCAGCAAGTCAATCTGGAACCGATCGATAAACTCCCTCAGTTTCAGTTTCAGAAACCCTTTGATCTCTTGAATTTTATCCGTCAAATACAAAGATCGGGATTTTTTTCCAAACACCTGATCATTGATCTCCTGATTCGTTGGATCTTTAAAATGAGCTTCGGGAACCGTGAAACAAATCTCTTCGTCCTTGTTCAACTCTCCGGCAAACCAGAATACCTCATATCCGTTTTCCAACAGGACATCAGCCCATTTATTTGCCTCCATGGTCACCCCGTCTGTACCTGAAAAACGGGTGGAAACAAATCCGATTTTTGTACTCATAATCCCTCCTGATTCGGAACAATTATTTTTCAAGGTTTCATTTCTTTTCCTTAAAAGATACTTTACCGAAGATAGTCAAACAATTACAACACCGTTTTCCGCATCGCCGAACGGATTCAGTACGTATTTATCGGCAGCATTGTCGTTTTCCCAGATGCTGCTGTTAACCAGATAGCGGAACTGATATTGATGACCGGTTTCCAGGTCAAGAACAAGTTTGAAAGAACCGTCTTTCAGTTTTTTCATCGGATTTTTCTTGGGGTTCCAGTGATTAAATTCCCCAAGCAGACAAACAGTTTTTGCTTCGGGTGCCTGTTCCCGATCGATTCTGAATGTAACTTTGCAGACAGGCTTGGATTTCAAATACTGCTTCTTGATACTCATGGTTAGCCCCTCATGCTAGCGTTGATAAACTCTATGAAATAAGAATGGTAAAATTGCAAAATTCATACTAACCCCCTGCAGAATAATAGAAAGTTGCATATCAGGTGTCAAGTTTTGAATCATTCTTTTATTTTTGTGTAATCCACATCATAAATATATTTTCTCCCAAAAATGCTCCATCCTCATTTTCGTGCAGTTTTATTCATTTAAAAATCAGCAACCATCTTAAAACTCCAAAACATAAAAATAATTATACAATAACATTTACCTTAGCTTCAACTTAATATTACAATTCTAAACATAAATATAATTATTTGATATTTATTACCTGGCACTTTTGCGGATTCGCCAAAAATCATTCAATTTTACATACTGCCCCGCTATTTTGGAGGTTGAATTAAGACTATGACTTTACTTGCAATTTGCCAGATTGACATTGAATTGGGCCAAGTATCCCACAACCTGGAGAAAGTGCGGGAACAGATTTATTTGGCTTCTGAAGAAGGAGCGCGTCTTGTTGTTTTCCCTGAATTATCACTAACCGGTTATTCGTTTGAAAATGATGTGGGACTTGAGGCGATTGCCCTTACACTTGACAGCAGGGAACTGGATACGCTTTCCCAGCTGTGTCAAAAACAAAAGCTTACAGCCGTAATCGGATTTATAGAACAATCGGAATCGGGATTGTATAATACGGCTGGGGTATTCGGATCGGGAAGCACAATCCCCTGCTATCGCAAAGTACATCTTCCCGATATGGGAGTTGACCGGTTTTTATCACACGGAAATCTCGGATTTCCGGTCTTTGATCTGGCTTTTGCTCGGATTGGTATAAACATCTGTTATGATCAGCTTTTCCCGGAAAGCGCCCGGTCCCTGGCAGTGCAGGGGGCACAAATAGTCATTGTCCCAACTTGTGAGAGTCGGTCTCGTCACGAAATGTCAGATATTCTTGTCAGAGCTCGGGCTTACGAAAACAGGGTCTATTATGTCTGGGCCAATCGGGTTGGAAGTGAAAACGGTTCTCTTTTCGATGGGTCCAGCAAGGTTATAGATCCGCTTGGCGAGATAGTGTGTTTGGCCGGTAATTCTGAAGAGGAGATTATCTACTGTGAAGTGGAGCCAGCACTGGCCGATGATAAAAGAGCCTTTGAAAGCAGAGATTATCCGGAGCACCAGCACAATCTTTTTCAGGATCGTTCGCCGCAAAATTATTTACCCATTGTTGAGAACAGTATCAATAATCCGGACTGAGAATACAGAAACGAAGCTTGAATTATTGGAGAATAACCTTTTAGTGACCGGTTTTTATTACGATTGATTCAATTGGGACAATATCCTGGAATTGGTGGTAATCCCCAGTATTTTCGTGCCTGATTACAGCCATGGTTCGGATCATGATTAACAGCCATATCAAAATCTCTGCAAACCGATGCGCGGTTCTCATATATTGAACAATGGACACTTTTACCAATCTCTCCTTTCAAGGCGATACAGCGAGGTTTGCTCTGGTTAGTGCCTTTCATGCAAACTCTAAAATTGTTTAACTTTTCGGTTAATTCTTCAGGTACACTTCCGCCAGCTGCTAAGTCGGCTTCAGTCCAATAGAAGGTAGCTCTGAAATAGGCGCAGCAAGCCCCACAATTCAGACATAGATTAAAATCACTCATAGAAACAGCGCGTTGACCATTAAAGCGATAACAACCTGCAAATTGAAAAATATTCTCAGATTCGTAAAAAGTGAAAATGAACTTCGGAATGGTTTGGGAGGACCCTATTTTAGGTAGGAGTTTTCCTTCATTATATTTATGTAAAACAAAGAAATTTATCAATAGGAAAAATCTTCCTGTGACCGACTATTTCTTAAATAAGCATTATAATCAAGGTCAAACACGAGAATATTTTTTCTTCAAATCCCATTTATAGACTTTTCTTGGAATCATCTTTTGTGATTAGCCAGGTACAGAGCTTTTTACGCATTCACTGCTATCGCGCAAACTTACCCTATACCGAGCCCTAATCTGAAAAAATTGACTATGAAACTTTTCTCGTGAAGTTTGGGCATCGTACCCCCGTTGCTTGCAGCAAAGGTATTCATTGTCCAATAATCTTCTCAAATGCTTTTTGCAGTGACCTGGTTACCGGACCCGGGTTTCCGTTGCCAATGGTGTGGTTATCCACTTGAATCACTGGTGTTATTTCGGCTGTTGTTCCGCTGATGAAGACTTCATCGGCGAATCTAAATCGTTCCTGACTAACAGGTTCCTCAATGATCTCAATTCGGTCTTGCCTGCAGATGTCAAAAACGACCTTCCGGGTGATGCCGGCCAGAATATAATTGCTTTTCGGATAGGTATAAACAGTGTTACCGAATACGGCAAACGCATTGGTGTGGGTTCCTTCCGTTATCATACCGTCCCGGACAAAAATCGCCTCCCCCACTTGGGCTTCCTTCGCTTGCTGATTCCCCAATGCATTGGGCAACAAACAAACCGACTTGATATCACAACGTGACCATCTGATATCGGGTAACAGAATTATTTTGATCCCGTTGTGCAATTTCTGTTCGTCTCGATGGAAGGGAGAGGCACTGCCATACACGGTTACCGGTGTAGCTTTCGGGGGAAACGCATGCGCCCGTTTTGCCACTCCACGGGTTATCTGTAGATAAACAGTCGCATGATTATCCTGTAGATTGTTTTTTTCGATCAGGTTCTTTGCGACGCTTTTCAAATTACTCACATCACCATAATTGATTCGAAGTTCCGTAAGACTTCTGGTCAACCGGGTTAGATGGGAATCCATTTCAAAAAGTTGCCTGGGATAATAATAAATCACTTCATACACGCCATCACCAAAAACAAATCCCCGGTCGTCCGGAGAAATCGAAACCTCATCTTTTGAAAGATACCGGTCGTTATAATATACAATCATTATACCCTCGCTTTTGTTCAACAATCGGTGAAATATATAGCGTCATCTCTGGTCAATATCCACCAAAACCCTGGAAATGATAATGATCCGATTTAATTAAGAATGTGTCAAATACCAAAAAGCCTATAAAAAGCAGCATATAAATACGGTTTTAAGAAGGCACAGTAGTATTACAGCTAAGCGAATATCAACTCTCCCGGTAGAGCCTTTATTTTCAATGCAATAACCATTGGGAGAACTGTTTAGGAAAAGACAAAAAAAAACTGGAAAAAAAGATTGCCGCAATAAAGCAAGAATAAATATCTTGAGTAGAAATCAGTCACACCCAATAATTTGTCAATTCACACCCGTAAACTCATCTACATTGATAAGGGATGGTTTTGTCGGTTGGCTTAACAGAAAAAGCAGGTATTTTTTAATCAAAGGAGAAAATCAATGGCCGGTTTATGGATCATCGGGAGTTCAAATGTCGATTATGTACTAAAAACCAGATCCATCGCGATGCCGGGTGAGACTGTTATCGCCGAATCCTTAAAGAAGTATACCGGGGGAAAAGGGTTTAACCAGGCAGTGACTTGCAAACAGCTGCTTCCCGAAACACGATTCATTTCGGCAATCGGAGCTGACCAGGATGCTTCGTTTATTGTGGATAAGCTAAAGAAACTCGGATTTGATCTGGGAACGATACTGGGAATAACGGACCAACCCACCGGGGCTGCTTATATCCAGGTTAGTGATGACGGTGAAAACAGCATCGTCGTTCACTCCGGTGCCAACAAACACTTGACGTTGGATTCCATAAAAAAATTTGAGCCCCTGTTTAATCCAGGCGATTTTACAGTGTTACAGGCGGAGTTAGAGCCCATTGAAACCTCTCTGATTATTGATTGGTTAAAATCAAAAACCATGCGAATTATCTTCAACCTGGCTCCCTATTTCCCCTTTGAAAAAGAAACTTTCAATGGGATTGACACCTTGATTGTCAACGAAACCGAATGTGATTCAATTCTCAAAAATTTTAATATCCCTTCTTTTAAACAGCTGGGGACCTTCTTAAACGTACCAACTGTCATTCTTACAAGGGGGAAAAAGGGAGCAGAGGTTCTCGAAGAAAAGAGGTCAATTGAAGTCAAAACCACTCCTATCACCCCGGTCGACACTACCGGAGCTGGCGATGCCTTTGTGGGGAGTTATGCTGTAGCAAGGTTTAAGGGGTTTTCATCCCTTGAGGGAGTCGAGATCGCCAACTCTTTTGGGTCTTATACTGCCACCGTACCCGGTGCCCAACCCGAGTTCCCGGAATCGATGAAGTCCAGGTTGCGGCGATAGACCAAATGCAATAGAAGGCATAATCCCATTAAGCTCCCTATTTACAATAGCTCCCACAGAAAAACCATTCAGTTTTTCTGTCTGTAATACCATTTGAGCCTTCTATTTTTCCAGTTGGAAACAATTCCAATCTTGTTTTGAACTATGCCGAATTTAACGTATCCAATGCCTATTCGGTGCTTCATTGGTAAAATGGAACTTCGATAATATGAAGGTGGAGCAACTTTTTAAGGCTGATCAACCTTCCTGAAAGTGTATGAAACCCGTAATCCTTTTTTATGATGAATCGTTATCCCGGGACTCTTTCAATGGTACCGTTAGCAATCATCTCTTGAAGCTGCTGTAATAATACTCTTTCATCGGAATCAAGAACCTTATCCTCATCTGCCTGTGCCAAAATCGCATTATACTCAGAAGTTGTTAATTCACAATCTTCGATGGCTTTTTTAATCAATTCCGCTAACTTCTCACTTGGTTTTGTCATAACTCGCCCTGAAAGAATTTTATAAAAAATATTAAGTGTAAGACTGACTTGATGAGATGATATGAATTTGGATATAAGCAGTCAAGGTATTCTTCCTGTTTTAGTAACCAAGCAATAATCTGAAAAGGGAGTCAAATTAGATACTCAATTCCGAATTTCGATCTCAATTCATAAATCTGTTGAACAGGTACTCTCCAATTCCGATCCGGAGTTGAAGATTAGATATCTGCCATTAGCTCTAAATATTCAAAATTGTTGGTTCGGGCAGTTGACTGCATTATACAATACTTGATCTAATTAGAACTTGTGACTGATAAATGTAACCGGTTTTTTAAACCTGGATAACCTGCCAGTATTAAGGCTTCCGGCTGATTCAGCAAAAGATAATCAAACAAACAAAAGCGACATGGATAATTATAACCCGAAAGAGATTGAAAAAAAGTGGTACGATTATTGGGAAACCAACCGGTTTTTCTCACCGGACACACAGGATGCCGATGAGACTTACACCATTGTTATTCCCCCTCCCAATGTTACCGGATTCCTGCATATCGGCCATGCGCTTGTGAATACACTGCAAGATGTCTTGATTCGTTGGAAACGAATGCTGGGTTACAAAACACTTTGGCTTCCGGGAACCGATCATGCCGGGATTGCCACCCAAATGGTTGTTGAGCGGGAACTGAGGAGCAAAGGGATTGAAAGAGAAGAGCTGGGACAGGAAAAGTTTGTTGAGGAGATCTGGAAGTGGAAGGAAAAATCCGGTAATATGATTTTGTGGCAACTCCGCAGACTTGGTGCTTCATGTGACTGGGAACGGGAGAGATTCACCTTGGATGAAGGGCTGTCGCGAGCAGTAAGGAAAAGTTTTGTTGATCTCTATAATGAAGGGCTTATCTATCGGGGCGACTATATTGTTAACTGGTGTCCCCACGACAAAACAGCCCTCTCCGACCTGGAAGTTGACCATGTTGATCGGGACGGGACGTTGACTTATCTGGGATACCCACTGGAAGACGGCAGCGGCGAACTGGTTGTAGCAACCACCAGACCGGAAACCATGCTGGGTGATACAGCGGTTGCCGTAAATCCCGACGATGAACGCTATAAAAAGTATATCGGTAAAAAGATTCGTCTGCCGCTGGTTGGAAGGATAATTCCAGTCATTGCGGATTCATTTGTTGATCCGGAGTTTGGTACCGGTGCAGTTAAGGTGACCCCGTCCCATGATCCCAACGATTTTCAAATGGGAAAACGGCATAACCTGCCTTTTGTGGATATCTTCACCGTTGATGCCAAGATCAATGATGTTTACAAACCCCTTGAAGGTCAGAATCGATTTGAAGCAAGGAAGAACATCATCGACCTGCTCAAGCAGGAGAATGCTTTCAGGAAGGTTGAAGATCATCCCCATTCAATAGGCCAGTGTCAAAGATGCAAGACTATTGTTGAACCCAGGGTTTCCACCCAGTGGTTCTGCAAAATGAAAGAGATGGCAGATGCCTCATTGCAGGCGGTTAAAGACGGAAAACTGCGCATTATTCCCGATAACCAGGAGAAAATATTTTTTGAATGGATGACCAATATCCAGGACTGGTGCCTATCCCGTCAATTGTGGTGGGGGCATCGAATCCCGGCTTGGTATTGTGAGGATTGTGGTGAGATCATTGTTTCAGAAAAACTGGAAATATCAACCTGTACGAAGTGCGATTCAACAAATTTAAGACAGGAAACCGATGTCCTTGATACCTGGTACAGTTCGGGACTGTTTCCTTTTTCCACCATGGGATGGCCGGATAAGACGGAAGATCTGAAGCTGTTTTATCCCAATTCAACGTTGATCACCGGTTATGACATTCTGTTTTTCTGGGTGGCCCGCATGATCATGATGGGGATTAAGATGACGGGAGAGGTTCCCTTCCCGGAAGTTTTTCTGCATGGACTGGTTCGGGATGCCAATGGTGAGAAGATGTCAAAAACCAAGGGAAATGTCATCGATCCAATAGACATAATTGAGAAATTTGGTGCGGATGCCATGCGTTTCACCCTGACCAGTTTAACGGTGATGGGCCGGGATATCAAACTGCCGGAACAGGTCATCGAAGGCAATCGAAATTTTATCAATAAGATCTGGAACGCCACCCGCTTCACCCTCTCTCACCTGGAAAGATTGGGAACACCAAAAGCCCTGGATCAGGTTACCCCGGGTGTATTCGATCAATGGATATTAACCCGTCTGGATCAGGCAGCCTTTGATATGAACCGTTACCTGAAAGACTATCGGTTCAATGAAGCTGCCAAATCCATTTATTCTTTCGTCTGGCACGAGTTCTGCGACTGGTACCTGGAAATCGTCAAACCGATGCTGTTCGGGAAATTGGGCGAAGATGCTTGTCAATCCTCCCTGGCTGTTCTGTATCATGTTCTGGAGGCGAGTTTGCGTCTATTGCATCCCATCATGCCGTTTGTTACTGAAGAGCTATGGCAGAACCTTCCAACAACAGACGGAACCATTGTGCAGGCTCCTTTTATCACGGTTGAAGAAAAGCAATTGAGGAATGTTACCGAAGCCGATCAGTTGATTGAACTGATCTCGGTTGTTCGCAATATTCGGGGCGAAAACAACATCAAACCCAATATAAAAATAGACATCCTGGCAGCAACACAAGACCATCAACTGGCTCAAAACATTGAAGGGTTTAAGGAGATCATCTTCGCTCTGGCAGGGGTTAAGCAAATATCAGTGAAAGAGCAGATTGAAAAATCAGAAGGTCTGGCAGGAGGTGTTGGCAAAAACTTTGAGGTTTTTATAGACCTCTCCGGAACTATCGATATTGCGCAGGAAAACAAACGTCTGGAAAAGGAAAAGAGCAAGCTTCTTGCCAAGCAGGATCAGATTAGCAAGAAACTGGTCAATGAAGCATTTCTTGCCAAGGCACCGGATGAGGTGGTGCAAAAGAACCGAGATGAACTGGAGGAGATCACCCTTAAGATCTCCAAAATCGATGAGAACCTGGAAACCATTAATGCAATTAATTAGCAATGAGTAAACTGATTACGTCCCATTTGGAGCATATCAGCTCCTTTCTGGCTATGGAAGTATTTGCCAAGGCCGAAGAACTTGAAAAGCAGGGGAGGGATATCATCCACCTTGAATTTGGAGAACCCGATTTTCCCACACCTGAGATTATTGCCAACGTTGGTATCCAGTCTATCCGCGACGCCAGAACAAAGTATACCCATACCCAGGGCATTGAAGATTTTAGAAATGCTGTCGTTAAAAAATATAAACGCCAGTATAACGTCGGTATAGCCCCGTCACAGATATTGACCTCCAGTGGAAGTTCAATCCTGCTTTACCTGGCAATGAGACTGTTGATCCCGCCGGGCGACGAAGTTATCATGACGGATCTCTGTTACGCCTGTTACGACAACCTGGCCATGATCGGTGGAGCCAAACCGGTTCGGGTCAGCCTGAGGCTTGAAAACGGATTTCAGCTGGATATTGATGAGGTTAAAAAAGCGATCACACCCAGAACCAGGGCAATTCTGATCAACTCCCCCATGAATCCGACGGGAACAGTTTTGTCTGAAAAATGCATGCGGGAACTGGCTGAATTGGGAATTCCCATCATTTCCGACGAGATTTACGGCGATCTGGTCTATGAAGGAGAACCCTACTCCGCTTTAAATTTTACCGAAAACTGCATTGTTTTGAACGGACTGTCCAAATTTTATGCCATGACCGGATGGCGCCTGGGATATATGATTATGAAACCGGAATGGGTAAAGGTGGCAGCCAGAGTACACCAGAATATGATGATCTCCGCAGCTCATTTTGTACAGGATGCCGGGACGGTTGCCATCAATGAAGCTGAATCGGAGTGCCGAAAAATGGCTGAAGAGTTTGATAACCGACGTCGTTTCCTGCTGAAACGCTTGAAGGAGATCGGTCTGGACCCCGGATATAACCCGGTAGGCGCTTTCTATGTTCTACTCAAATACCCGGATCAATCCCTAAAATCACTGGATCTTTCCATGGATATCCTGGAGAAATGCGGTGTCGCCTTAACACCGGGTATCGATTTCGGCGCTGCCGGCGAAGGTTTTTTACGAATCAGCTATGCCAACTCCAAAGAGAATATCGACGAAGCCATCAACCGATTGAAAGACTATTTCGGTTAGGCTGAAGCGCACTTCGCTGTTCTTGTTTGTATGTCGGCAACAAAACGATCAATAATCATATTGCCGACACTCTCGTTTTTAATTCCCGAACTTTATTTTAAAGGCTAATCCAACTGAAGAAGTGGATGAAGTCTTAAAGGCTCCCAGATTATTTGCAAGTGCGGTCCCACCTGCAGCCAGGTCAGCGATATCACTGCTGATTCCTATATAGGGTGCAAGTATTTCAGAGTTTTTTTCTGCTTTCGAAATACTGTCTCTCAGGTTTTCACTTTCCTTTGCCTCAAAAGAATTATAAAAAACCACCAGGGTAGCGCTATCAGTTAATGGATACTCATAATTCAGATGAATCGTACTGTTCGCTTCAATGCCAACAGACACACTTCCGTCCTCCCCAAAATCAGGCGTTGAAATTGTGGTATATTCAAAAGCAAGCTTTCCGGGCCCAATGGCCGCAACCAATCCCAGTGTCATCATTTCCAGAATAATATCCTGCTTGGTGCTGGGTACGGTTATCTCCTCAAGTCCGTTGATAAAAGTGGATGCAACGCCAACACCTGCATTATACGCTTCAAATCTAGATGTATCCGTTGCAGATACTTTATTGCCGGAAGCTTGCTGAAAGGCAAAGAAGGGTGAGAAATCTCCGATGTTCACTTTTATCACCATATTGGTCAGGGAGTGTGTTTCCTCATGTTGCCACTGGTTCCAGATCTCCTCGTCACCGGTTCCATTTGTTCCCCCCACAGCAATAGTCTGGTTCCCTAAAATGATATCGACAAGTCCGAAACTTCCGTCTAACCAAATAACCGTGTTACTGGATTCATGTTTGCTTCCTCCAGATGCAATCGCTGATAAATCTCCCATCCCCTGGCATAAACCCGCACCCAGTTCAATCCCTTCAGCCAGGTGGAGATCAATGGATATTCCAGGTTTTTCGATCAATGCAGCCGAAGTCCAGTATATGAAGTCATTATCTATATCACCGGCGAAAAGATGACCAATTCCATACATATTGGCTGTTGCAGCAATACTTTGAGTTCCAATTTTCACTCCCACCATTACTGCAGGTGAATAACGAATCCATAAATCGCCCAAACTTACATTATCAAGATATGCCCCGTCTTTTTTCTCTTCGCTGGCATAATCAGGATCATTGGCATCCATCTTCAGATTCATCACACCAATCAGATTGTACCAGGGTTTCCCGTTATAATCATTTTTACCGCCTCTGGCCACCATGGTTAAATTACCAATTCCCCGCGTCGTTTGTTGGGAACGATTATTGGCGCCGTCACGATAATCAACCCCGCTGTTCCAATCATTACCTATGGCTTCCTGGTAATCAGCTGAGTCAAGAGGAGTTGTATAATCATTCTGCATTTTGTAATAAGCTTCCAGATCTCCATGGATTTCCAGATCAATGGGGGCTCTTGTCAGCTTTTCTGCGAAACCGCAAGTAACAAATGACACCATACATGCTGATGCGATCAAAATTTTTTTTACCATAATTAACTCTCCTTTTTTATTCTTCGGTTAGAAAAAACTCAAACGCTAACATCCTGAAATGGTCTTCACCAAAATACAATTTTATCCGTCGACGTAATTCGTTTTTAAATTCATCAATCTTGGTTTTGAAGGTTGACAGTTTTCTGAAGTTTTAAGTGTTGTCCAAGTACCCCGGTTCCGTCCCTAGCGTTTTAGTAGAATCGATTCTGCTTTTAATGGGAGCAGATTACCGGCCCACAAAGTTGGGCTTTCTCTTTTCTATAAAGGCCAGCACACCTTCTTTAAAATCTTCGCTCTCCATAATTGGTTTAATCAGTCGTTCTGTATCTCGCCGATAATCATCCTTCGATGTATTTTGTGTTTTGTAATAGCAATACTTAAGCGCTTCAAGAACCATTGGAGCATTTCCAGCCAAAATACGTGCAAACCGGAATGCTTCCTCAAGTACCTCTTCATCTTTCACAACTTTATTGATAAGCCCCAATTCATATGCGCGTGAAGAAGATATCGGTTCTCCTGTCATTGTGAATTCCAGGGCCACCTTAAAAGGCATAACTGCAGTGTGATCAATAATTCCGCCAAGTGTTCCTATTTTAGACTCCGGGTATGCCAGGATGGCACTATCGCCCATAACTGTTAAATCACAACATTTAATTGCCAGTGAAAAACCAACCCCCAACGCTCCCCCTTGAACAGCACATACAATCGGCTTACAGACAGCATAACCATTATCCGGAAAAATCTGCGTCAAGGCTTCTATTGTTAAATCGAAGCCCAGATCGGCGCCGGCACAAAACACCTTACCAGCGCCGCTGACCACTGCGACACGTGCATCAGGGTCATTTTGAAAGCGCTTCCACGCTTTACCCAACTCAATGCAGAGTTCTGAGTTAAGTGCATTTCGTTTTTCAGGACGATTGAGCATAATATGTGCAATACTATCTTTTACGCTGTAAATAAGAACGGGCTTCGACATTTGTAAACTCCTATTATAAATACTGATCCGGCAAATCTTTAGATCAGGCAGTTTTTGAAGAGCGATCTTGCACAAGGTCAAAGATCGGATCATTTGGAAAAGTTTATTTCTAGACAACACCACTATTAATAAACTCTGTGATGTCCTCTTTTTGATATCCCAGCTCAGCAAGTATTTCTTTCGTATGTTCGCCCAGTTTAGGTGGCCTGCGGCTTCCGGAGGGACTTCCCTGGTTGGCCTTAAATCCTGTGCCTACGGTTTTGAATGGCTTTTCTGATCCGGATAGCGGTGGCAGTTCCATGATCAAATCCCTGTGCTTAAGCTGGGGATGATTAACGACTTCCTCGCAATCTCTAACCATGCCGGCTGGTAGTTTTGCATTTAAAAAAAGATCCAGCCAGGTTTGAGTGTCTTTTTCCGCAAACGCCGTTTTAATTTCACTGGCCAGTATTCTTGCATTTTGCTCCCTCATTGCCATTGAGTTAAAACGGGAGTCTTCTATTAGATCCAGCCGGGAGATTATCTCGCACATTTTTTGGTAATGGACATCTGAATAGAACGATATTTGTATGTAGCTGTCCTTGGTTGGGTAGGTATTCATTGTTGGTAAACCCGTGTGCGAACCGTTTCCCTGTAGCGTCGGCTTCTCTCCGGTATGTAGATAAACAAAAAGGGTGGAGTTTTGCAGTGTAATCATCGAGTCTAACATGGAGACATCCAAATACTGCCCCTTTCCGCAGTTTTCCCGTCGAAACAACGCGCCTGCAATAGCATAGGCCGCCATAAGACCCGCAGCCGTGTCTGAAATTGGAAAGCCGGTTCTGACCGGACCTGTTTCCGGAAAACCTGTCATGCTCATTAATCCGCATTCGGCTTGGATCACAGGATCAAAGGCTGCATTGGTTTTATAGGGACCTTCTTGACCATATCCCGATAAGGAGCAATAGATGATACGGGAGTTAAGTTCGGATATCGTCTTATAACCAAGACCAAGTCGATCCATAACTCCCGGTCGAAAATTTTCGATAACCACATCCGCGTGTTCCAGCAAACGACGAATAATCGCATTGGATTCCGACTTTTTCAGGTCGAGCGTTATTGACCTTTTCCCGGAATTAGCACAAAGAAACAAGACGGGCTCTCCTTTGCTCTTCTCTGAAACGACAAGGCGGGATTGATCCCCGAAACCAGGAGGTTCGATCTTAATAACATCAGCACCCAGCAAAGCAAGCTGTTGAGTAGCAAAAGGCCCGGCTAATACTTGTGTAAAATCGAGAACTTTAATCTTTGAAAATGCTTGATCCATTTGGTAACCCTTCCATAAAAGTATATTGAAGATTTCGAACTAAAATGGCTGTTAATGTTATCAGGTTTACTTAAGATCTCGGAATATAAGAATAATAATCCGATGCAGATTCCTATTACTTCGTTTCATCCGGGTTGGTTTGTTATTTTGTTCGATCGTAATCGGAGTCAGTTATAAAACTTCAATAACTGAGTCCACTCTAAAAAGTCGATTTTCTTGTCATCCCGGACTTGATCCGGGATCTAGTTAAAATATATTGCATTTTACATTGGATGCCGGATCGGAGTCCGGCATGACACGGTGCGAACTAACTCAGCTAAAGTGCGTTTTCTGTTTTATGACACAGCCTGCAAGTCCGGCATGACATCGATTCAGAATTTCTAAGATTTTTTGATTATTGAGTAAAAAAGCTTTAGATTGATCGAGATAATACTTTTCGGAGTGGACTCATAACTGTATTTTTAAGTTCCAAAGCAACTATTGCTGTGAAGTAGATACGATCTATCGGAATATTTGGAAGAATCGGAAGGAGAGCGACTTGGTTGATCTGATATTAAAAGCTGTGTCAGCCCGATTTGAAGCAGTTGTTGATCGGAATAATTTGGATTAGAATAAGTAGATTTTTTGCTGGAATAACGGGGCAATAAGGCAGTTGTTGTTGCTCTGATTCTCATGGTTGACCCAAAACAACCAAGATAAAACTGTCATAACTTTCAATACATTAAATTAATAAGAAAATTTGGATTTGATGTCGACTTGTTGTACTTCTTGTCTTTTTTGGCCGGCTAATATAACCAAATGGAATTATTTGTATTTATGACAATTTGTCATTCATATAGTTTTCACTTTGAGACAAGCTACCTGGTTGGTTAGCTGAAAAGCGACGATATTCACCCGGACTTTTTCTGAACCATCTCTTAAAAGCAATTTGAAAAGCACTTGGTTCTGAATAACCTAATAGGTGAGCGATTTGATAATTACACAAATTTTGTTCAATATACTTCAAGGAAAATTCTTTGCGAACCTCCTCCAGCACTTTCTTAAACGATGTTCCTTCCTGATTTAGTTTTCGATATAAAGTTGTGCGATGCATACTCAGCTCTGAGGCTGCCACGTAAATGTCCAGATTATGAGATGAAATATTTTTTTGAATTAGGGCCCGTACACGATCTTTATATTTTATTGTTTGGGTTTGCTCATTTAACAATGCATTTGCTTGTTCTAACATTATGTTCTTTAAAACTGGATTGGCACCGGGAATCGGGCGTTTAAGGTCATGTTTGCTGAAAACCAGCGCGTTTTCCTTGTGCTCGAATAGAAGCGGCGCTTTAAATACTTTTTTATATTCATTGGTATAACTGGGAGCCGGATGTTGGAACCTGACCTCTAGTGGATTGATATCATAAAGGGATGATTTTCGACAGAGAGTGACAGCAAAATTCATTATAAATTCTGAAATCCAGTTTACCTGGTAACGGGATGTGTTGGCGTAGCTAATAATCAAATTTTCTTTTTCCTCTCTGATTTCAACCTCATTAGCCTCCGCGCTGAGTTTTTTATAATGGGGCCAGCATTTACATGCCTCCAACAGAGTATCACAGTTCATGGAAAGCGTTGTTAAAATACCGTAATGAGACTTGTCAGCATAGTTAATCAAATAAAGTCCAAGGGTGTCATCCCCAGTAACTTTGAAACCGATTTCGGCTAACTTAATAAAATGATTCATCGGGACTTTGCATCGTGGATTGTCAAGCTCAGCCCTAATAATACCGGTTGATTGTTCGATTTTCTGTAGTGATAAACCGTTCGCAAGAAGTATCTTGAAGAATAGACGCATACCCATGTTTGAGACATTCATTTGTACTCCTGCTCATGGATTTAAGGTCGCTTTAATATCTGAGAGTGAGATGAGGTAATAGTAAAAACTTAGATTCGTTGAGTCAAGGTATTCTTCTGCGTTAAAGATCAGAACGTTTCAACTTGGGATAATGCTCATAAAAGCCGAAGGACTGGTTTGGTAATTCTGAAGACACCACGAATTCCACATTTTTCTGTACCGATAAAGCGTTAGGAGAATATCGCAAGAAAACATTTTGGATACAGACTTTCTAATTGCCAATCAGCCTCCTGCTACTAATTATTTATATCTCTGAATCCAATTGGTTTTAGTAAAATTTTTGATTTCTGAGGACTGAAAGAGCGTTTCGATTTTCAAAGTGGACTTTCCTATTTTAAACAGAGCCCCAAAAGGTACAGGTTCCTGAGAAAGTCATCACATCATAAGCCTTAGCATTTGATGAACCAAGCATGAAGTCAGCAATGAGAATTACTTGGGCAGTATAAAAAAGAAATTGTTTCCAAAAGGAGTAGCTTCATAACCTTCAACACCGCCGTGAAGCTCTATCACTTCTTTGATAAACCGCAGACCATGACCGGTTCCATATTCACTTTCCACATTTTTGCCCCTGAATCCCTCCTCAAATAGGCTTGGAACATCTTCCGGAGGGATATGAGGCCCGGTGCTGAAGACATTGAATTTTATACCATCTTTTCCTTCTCTGAAATAATCTTTTAACACTTCCATCCCAACGGTTACAAATTTGTGGCAGTTGCCCTCTGCATCCCGAACCTCTCGCGTATATTTTACAGCATTACTGAAAAGATTGGCATATGCCTGGGAAATCAGACCCACATCTGCAACCACAATAATTTCTTCACCAGGTATACTGGAGAGTTGGTTATCAACGGAAATTCCCCGCTCTTCTAAATGGGGTATATATCGATCCAGCTGCGGTCGAATTACTTTTTCTCTAAAATTGACCGTTTTCGGTTCAATCACATATCGGCCTTCTTCGAAATGGGACCGCCGAAGCAAAGTTTCCAGGAACAGGCTTGTTTGCTCATAATGGGAAAGAATCTGTTGAAACTGTGTCTCCATTGATCTGTTTACATAACTCAGCTCCTTTGCGAGAAGATGCATGTCACTGGGGCTTTGTCCAATCCTTTCCTCATCAAAATCTTTCGCCTGCTTGATCATTTCTCTGCTGATGGCATTTGTCCTATCTATTTTTCCTTTCAGCCTCTTAAAATAGAACTTAAAATACATATTGGGCACGATAACATTATGTCCAATGTCAGTTACCAGATTTTTGATAAACTGAAGGTGCTCCCTGTTTTTATCAGTCATGAATCTGTTGTGGAGTTGAAAACCTATCCGGTTTACAAACTTCTCAAAAAAAAGCTTCATGTGATTGGAGAGTGTGGAAGAGGAGTAAATCTCGAAAACACCTAAAACCCCGTCCTTATGATAATTCGCAAGATTGGATAAAAGGTCCATATTTCCTTTGATGGGAATAGTGAAACAATTATTTTTGAAAGACCGGCTCTCATTAATCTCAAACTCATAAATTACTTCTATTTTGGAATCATACTTCGAAGGATCTGAGCTACATACTAATTCAAAGTGTTTTTCTTCATTCATCAGGTAAAGGTTACAGTCAATTTGGAAAAACACCTTGGGAATCAGCACGCAAATAAAATAAAAGTCCCGCTGTTCTTCAAATTCCTGAGCCAGGTCAAAAAAAGTCTTTAAAGCACTGTCTTGCTGAACTGTAAAAGAATACTTGTCATAGTCCCTAATCTTCTCAGAGATTCTTTTCCTAATCGCTGAAACTCTATCATTCCCCTCATGCTCAGTATTTTGGAGATCCATTATTCGCCTCTTTAATGTTTCTTTATGACTTATTCGGTGACTCTATACTAACCGGCACCAAAGGAAAATTCCAGAGAGTTTTTTAAAGGAAATTTATCACTTGGCTCACACTCGATCACTTATCCACCCTCATGTTGAAATCATTAAATAGTATTTCCCCATATTAAAAATCCGTGATAATGCAAAAAAATTGATCTTCTGCGGTAATTGGACTATAGTGTCACGTAGCAGTGAAAAAAAAATGATTCTGCTTGATTTAAGAGGAAGACCAGCTAACTTCAAATCCCGTGGTTAGGCCCATATCTGCTGGTATGTAAACGAAAGGCGGGACCTCACCATTGACAACATGGATTCATTGCAAGATCGATTATCAATTAATAAAATCTGTCATATCAAAGGTATCCGGGACAATGGCATCAGCTCAAATAAGTAATCAGTCGGTTAGAAGCAGATCTGTTTCCGTCCGTTTGCTTTCTCGAATTCTTATCTTTAGCTTTTTTGTCTCTTTCTTCGCCACCGGACTGCAGTTGTTTTTTGATTATCAAAAGGATGTTGGGTTTGTTGAAGAACAGTTTGCACAGATTGAAAACAGTTACCTTGAAAGTATCGCCTATAATCTTTGGGATCTTGATCAAAATGCCACAGCTACCAACCTTCGCGGTATCCTGACATTGCGGGATATAAAATATCTCAGGATTGTGCATTCAGATGGAATCGTCTACATGGAGGCAGGTAATCCGGCTGTCAGCCGTACCATATCCCATACTTTTCCCATCACCATGGATCAAAGGGGAATAATAGGCATACTGGAAGTGACGGCGACCATGTCCGGCGTTTACTCACGACTACTGGATCGCCTACTTATCATTCTGGCAACACAGACCGGCAAAACATTCGTTGTTTCTACATTCATTCTTTTTCTGATCCAATTCATGATTGCCCGTCATTTGAGGTCTTTGGGAGACTATGCAAAATCACTTGATTTGAACCGGTTACAGGAGCCGCTTGTGCTCTCCAGAAAAAGAGCAGGTAATGAACTCCCTGACGAACTGGATCTGGTTGTATCAGCAATTAATGAGATGCGCCTGACCCTGCAAAAATCATCGGATGATATGGCAATCAAAGCTCGAATGGAAGGAGAGTTGAGGGCGGCGGCCGCAGTGCAGAATGAATACCTGCCGAAAAAATCACCCATAATTTTGGGATATGAGTTGGCCTCCCTCTTTCTTCCTGCCCGGGAAATGAGCGGCGATTATTTTGATTTTATTGAGATCGATGATGAGTTTATTGGGATGGTCGTGGCCGATGCTTCAGACAAAGGTATGGCGGCAACGTTGCATGCCAATACGGCCAGGGTTTTATTAAAAGACAAAACCGATCTGCACAAGGATCCCATCGCGTTATTTAAGGCTCTGAACAAGAGTCTATCAAAAGAATTCGCAGAAAACCGGTTTTTAACCATGGGATATCTCCTGTTAAACACTAAAACCGCCAGAATCACTTGCGTGAATGCGGGCCATGAACCTTTTGTCCATATTGTATCCAAATCAGGGGCTACTGTTTTTGTCAAACCTCAAGGTTATCCTTTTAGCCGTTCCCATTTAGAATATTTCGATTCAAGAATTCAAACCATAAGCTTCAGCATTAATCCGGGTGATTTGATTATTCTGTATTCGGACGGATTAACGGATACTGTCAATAACCAGGGAGAGATGTATGGTGAAACCAAACTGTATTCATTGTTGCAGGAATCATTGGCATTATCAGCAGAAAATGTTGTGAAGAAGATCCGAAAAGAGATATCCTTGTTTCAAGGCAATGCTGATCAAAACGACGATATAACCATGATAGCACTAAGGCGAATATGACACCTTTCCTGTCCATTAACCAAATGTTAAGGAGGATCTGACATGAAAATACTATTAATGAAGACACAGCTGGATGATTTGGCGATCTTCCTGGAAGAAAAAGGAAAAGAACTCGGTATCCCGGAAGATGAGATGGAACAGGTCGTGATAGACACTGCGGCAAGCATTCGGCTGACTTTTCCCAGTCACACATCGCAATTGGAATTGATTCGGCGTATTACCAAGAAGATAGCCACCTACTCCGAATCCTTCAATGAGGAAAATCTGGAGGACATCGGTCTGGCCATTGATGAAGCCTGTACTAATGTGATTGCCCACTCATATCGAAAGCCGGGTGAAGGAAAAATTGCGGTTGATATCGACCTGGAGCCCAATAAGATAACCATCAGACTTACCGATCGAGGTGAGGAGGGGCAGACGTTTAATCCCAATAACTTATCACCGGTGGACAAAGAGGAGTATTTACAGCGGCTTTCCAAAGGGGGGTTGGGGGTTTATTTGATCAAAAAAATTATGGATGAAGTGGAATATACCGTCGTCCCCGGCATTAGCAACACACTGACGATGGTGAAATTTGCCTCTCCGGCAAAAAAATAGAAAGACACACTACTCGTATTCTTATTTCCCAATAAACCTAAAGTGAAGGTAGAGTAACCATGTTAACAATTAATCATGAAAAGCCGACAACAGTGGATATTATAGAATTAGCGGGAATACTCAATGCAGATACCAGCCCCAGGTTGGAAGCCCTCCTGGAACCGCTGGCCAATTCTGATAATTCACAGATACTGTTTCATATTCCTGAATTAACCTATATCAGCAGCGCCGGAATCGGTTGTTTTATCGGCGTGATAAAACGGATCAGGGAGAAAAACGGAGATATCCGCTTTTCCGGCATGGCTCCCAAGGTAAAACGTGTTTTTAAACTGCTTGATATGGACGATTTCTTTAAATTTTTTGACACCAAAGAACAGGGTATTGATAGTTATAATCCCTGATTTTTTGGTGGCTTTTGTGAGCTGTGGATAATGGCTGAAAACATCGATTCGATAGAAACAGCACTGGAAAAAAAGATTTTAAGTCTGGAAACGATTGTTGAGTTTTCCCATGCCTTAAATTCCGCACAGACCATCGAGCAGGTTTATGATATCATCATGAGAACCTGCATGGGTTTTAAAGGGATTGAAGTAACAGCACTCTGCCTGGCTGAAACGCACCCCTCCAATGTGTTTACAATAAAGGCCATTCGGGGAGGAGACCCAAGCTTAATCGGGCAGGAAGTGGCTTTGTCCGATACAATCATCATGAATCTGAACAGGGACAGAAAACTGATGACAGAGGCTGTTATAGCCGACGAGCAAGAGGAGACAAAACAATTGCTGAAAAAGATGAATAGCGGATTGATTGTGCCTGTTTTTCACCAGGAACGTCTCTCCGGCTTTCTTTCCTGCAGCCCTAAAATAATGGTGAGAGATTACACCGAAGAGGATTTGGAGTTCCTGCAGCTCATCAATAATCATGCCGGCATCGCTATTAACAATGTCCTGACCTTAAGATACCTGGAAGAAAGCAATGCGAATCTGGAAAGGAATCTATTCGACCTGAAAGTAATAGAGGACACCAACAGGACACTATCGACGACGTTAGATCTGCAACAGGTCTGCCACAAGCTTTTACTGACTATTATAGGCCATATCACGGCAGAATCAGGAGTGATTTATCTTCATGATAACGTCAATGAGCAGTTTCAACTCGTAACCCAGCTCGGATTTAACAGAAGTGACCTTCCGGAAACTTTTTCAGCTTCCGATTCATTGAGGAGCACCATTGCTTCAAGATCTTTTATTGAGAACAGATACAACATATCCGATGATGTCATTAATCTCTTTAAAGCAGTTCCGGGAGCAAAAGTCTGTATTTCTATTGGCCGCAGCAGACAGATGCTGGGAATCTGCTTGTTTGGTGATAAGGCCACCGGATTGCCTTATAAGCCACAGGATTTGGAGTTGGCCGGACTGCTTGCCAACCAAGCCATCTCACCAATCAAAAACAGCATCTTCCATAAACAGATCCTGGAAAACAACATCAATCTACAAAAAGCCAACGAAAATCTAAAAAATGAGGTCGCTGAACGTTTGGCAGCTGAAAGAAGAGTAGCGGAAAATGAAAAGCGACTGCGTACTATTCTGGAAACGGCTAATGAAGGATTTTGGGAAATTGATAAACAAGGGACTACCCTGGACATCAACCCCAAAATGTGTTCCATCTTTAAGCGAAGCAAAGAGGAATTGATCGGTCGGAGTCTTTTTGAAATCATGGATGATAAGAGTTCTAAAATCATCAGTGACCAAATGGTGCGCAGGCAAAAGGGGGAATCCGGCTCGTATGAGGTAAGCTTGGCACAGAAAGATGGCCAAATGGTTCATTGCATTTTTAATGGAACTCCTCTGTATGAAGATTCTGACGAGGAAAGGTTGTACAAAGGCTCTTTTGCCATGATTACGGATATTACCAAAAGAAAACAGGCTGAAGAGGACCTCAGAGAATATGCAAAGATTGTCTCCCTCTCCAAGGATATGATGGCCCTGATTGACCTGCAAGGGAACCTGCGCAAAGTGAACGACTCTTTCCTGAATTTCTACAGAATCGATGATAAACCCCTTAACGAACAATCCTTTTTCAATCTTTTTGAGACAACACTGGCAAAAACAATAAGCAAAAAGCTTGATCTCTGTTTTCAGGGTGAGACCATACAGTTTCAAACCTGGCTGGAGACTGCCACACAGGAGAGTACCTATAATGACATTGCCTTTTTCCCTTTCATCGAAAATGGCGGAACAGTTTCCGGAGCGATTACAATTATCAGGGATATGACACGGGTTAAACAGATGGAAGACAGACTGCAAATATCTCAGAAGATGGAGGCCATCGGTACGCTTGCCGGTGGCATTGCCCATGATTTTAATAATATTCTGACCGGAATTTTTGGTTTTACCCATCTTGCCATCAATCATCTGGCCGATAAAAACAGGGCTCATAAAGACCTGGAGAAGGTATTACAGGCTGCACAGAGGGCCAGTCAGCTGGTTAAGCAGATTCTTACCTTTTCTCGTCGAACCGAGCAGGAGAAAGCTCCCATCGAAATCCTGCCGATAATCAAGGAAGTGCTAAAACTGCTGCAAACCACCTTGCCATCCAACCTTAGTATTCATCATAGTTTTTCAGCAGAACGCCTGAAGATTCTGGCTGATCCAACCCAGATACACCAGATCATAATGAATCTGTGCACCAATGCCGCTCATTCAATGAAAGGAAAAACGGGCCAGATCAGCATAACCCTCAATCAGGTTGAAGTCGATGGTGAAATCGCAAAATCAACCATGGAACCCAATATGAACTTGGGACAGTATTTGCGCCTGTCTGTTGCTGATACGGGCTGTGGAATAGATCCTGAAACAAAAAAACGGATATTTGAACCCTTTTTTACGACTAAAAGAGTGGGAGAAGGAACAGGCTTGGGGCTTGCAGTCACACATGGCATTGTGAAAAGCCATGGTGGGGCTATCTCTGTTTTAAGTACCCCTGGCCAAGGATCAACCTTTTCCGTTTATCTCCCCATCCTGGAAGATTTGGATCAGGTAGAACCTGTGCAAAAACAGAAAGATTCCGTTCTCGGAAAAGAACACATTCTGTTTGTCGATGATGAGACTCTCATAACCGATTTTGCCAAAGCATCTCTGGAATCCCTGGGGTATTCCGTGGTCATTATGAATGACAGCATTGAAGCCCTTCAGGAATTTTCCTCTCACCCCATGGATTACGATCTGGTGATCACGGATTATTCCATGCATAAGCTTGATGGCCTGTCCCTGGCGCAGGAGATAATGAACGTCAGACCGGAAATGCCCGTTATTCTGTGTTCCGGATTTTCCAGGGAGTTAACTCCTGAAAAAATTAGTAAAGTTGGTATCAGAAGCCATATCCTGAAGCCCTTTATAAACAACGATCTTCCCCGTGCTATTCGCAAGGTGATGGCTGAAGCACGAGACCAGGGAATCAAAGCGAAGTTGGTGATTCAACAATGCCATTAACTGAAGGTTTTACTCCTTCATTGAACTACCAAAAATGCAAGATACAAATGGCAGGGTGGGGTTACATCCAATAAGCGCTTAAATAAGCACATTTTGCCAAGAGCAAGGATTACGGTTGGGCGGGGTTACATCCCCGCCAGAACCAACTCAAAGGCGGCCATGTAAGGCCGCCCTACCGTTATTCCTTGCATAAATTAAAAGTTCCTGTGTTTTGGTTATGAAGGTAGATTGAATATATATAATTTCTTAAGTTAATGACACTGAGTGATTCAATCCTGTTGTCCAAATAGAGTTTTTTCAGCAACAACAAAATCAGGAGGTATATGGAACCAAAAATCCTTTTTAAATTAATTACCGAACTTGAAGATAATTTATCTGAGTTTTATGCCAAACTGAAGAATGTCAGCTCTTTAAATGAGTATGTAAAGATCTTCGAGTTGATGGAGCAACAATCCGAGGGGCACTCAAAAAAAATAAGAAACAACGCCGAAATAAGCAATGTGAAACCCCTTGACAGTCAACCGATTTATCAGTTGCATAATGAAATTAAAAAATCGTTATTCAATAAGGTTACCAAGCAAAGCGATACAAAAGATTCACTGAAGATACTTGCTGAATCTGAAGAGATAATAGGACAGATGTATCAAAGCATTTCAAAATATTATCGAAAACTTGCCGGGAGTTACTTAAAACTGGCTGATAATCTTGATGAGATTGCAAAAGATGAATTCAAGCACCGGGATGCAATTTTAAAAAAAATATAAAAACGAAGACAAGAAGATTCAAATCAAAGGTTATCATCCAGTAAATATCATTAATTATTCTGCGCTGGCTATTATCCTGGAATTTACCTTATTTCCTATCCAGCACTTCTCTAACCCCTCTAATCAGAGTTTCAAACTCCAATGGCTTTAAATATCAAGCTGCAATACCTAGTGATTGATTGGAGAGATTACCTTAGTTCTTATCCCTTCATGCTGTCAAAAAAATAAAATCATTTGGAATATTGAATTTAAACCCGTTGACATTAAAATAACGAATTCTTATGATCCTTTCACGGGTTTTTAATGGGGAATCACTTCTGTTCAGATAATACTGGATTTAAAAAGGAACGTAGTCGTAAAAAATAAGTGAATGTAAGGTACCCTCGTATTTTTACAATTCCTTGATAAGATTACGTCCTACGGAAATAATCATAAAAATAAGAGATAATCCTGGACAGCCCACCTCCTTTCTTTCGTTGCCATATTGTCTGGTTTGTTAAACAAAACGATTTTGGAAGAGAATAGGAAGTGACTGTGAGCAATGATAATCTGATTACTAATAAATACGGTTAACGGTATTGAAAAATCTTCTGCGATTGCTGATTTCAGGCACGCTGGTTATGGCCCTCTATTCCTGCACCCGCTATTCTCCCCACTATCAGGATTCGATAATTCCGATCAATTACAAATCGCAGAAAGACATCATCCGGCAGGAATATACCATGGTGCATTCCCCTTACGGCGCACTATCTGCTGTCGTATTCGGTTACGACCGCAACGGTGATCGGGCCGCCACCCGTACAATAAAAGCAAATCGCAGGGGTATTGATCTCCTCGAAGCAAAACTTTTAACCAATCCGGTCATTGGAACTGGTATCCATTTCTGGTACTGGTCGATAATAACTTTGACGGAATAGTCGATCACCTTTTTCTGGATGCCAATCTGGATGGGTTGATCGACACTGATGGCGACATTACCCCATTGAACCATGCCATGGACAAGATTGAATTTAATGCTTTCAAACCTTGGGAAGTGTTGACTTCAACTGAGTAATAATCCTTTCCGGAAACAGTTTGTTCCAAATTTTAAGTAGAACGAATTATGAATCAATATCAGCAATAACCCAAAAATGAAACAATTCACATTGCCCGATGAAGTTGAAGTCCTTATCGTGGGTGCCGGACCCGCAGGCCTCACCGCAGCGAATGTTTTATCTGCAAAGGGGAAACAGATCCTTCTGATCGATATCCGAAAACAGATCGGTCACCCCTTGCGTTGTGGAGAATTAACTTTTCAGGATATTTTCCCTATAATGGGATTTCAGAACCGGGAGAAATGGGTGCGCTGGAATTTGTCAGATGATTCCGAAGATATGGTGGTTCTCAACAGACCGGTTATGGAAAACGACATGGCCAGAGAGGTTGCTGAGAAGGGTGTTTTGGTTATACAAAGCACCAGTGTTACCGCAATCGGGGAATTCAAGGATGGGAAAAGAGAAATCACCTTGCAAAGTAATGGAAAACAGCAGCGACTAAACGCCCGACTTACCATAATTGCCGATGGTGTATCCTCCGCTACCGCACAGCTGGCAAGAATAGAAACTCGTCTGACACTCGATGAAATAGCATCATGCATGGCTTATCGGATAACCGGCGCACAACTTAAATACCCCTATCGTTTTTCTTTCCAGCACTTTATGGAGATAAGACCCTTTTACTTCTGGGTAATACCTTCAGGAAAGGACGAAGCAAACGTGGGGATATGCGTTCACGGTTCACGAGGACATGCAGCAGCAGCGCTTCTGGATCAGTACATAAAAAAATCTTCTGCTATTGATGGAGGAACCATTACCGATACAATCGTGGGAAGTTTTCCCTCTGCTCCTCCGCTGGAAAAACCATACAGGGATGGCATTATGGTGGCTGGTACTGCGGCTCGTTTGATAAGTGCTGATACCGGCGACGGGATCATTCAGGCAGCGCTGAGCGGTCGTGCTGCAGCGGAAGTTTACCTTTCGTTGGCAGGAGAGGCAACCACTGAGGTTAAGCTCTCCATCTATCGGAAAAAACTGAATTATATATATCAACAGTTGTATGAAAGCCTTGATAGGAGAATGTCCGGTGAACGATAAAAAGGAGAATCAGACATCCATACAGGGCGAGAATGAAAAAAGGTTGATCAACAGGAAGATCTTTTTGCGCATTGCAGCCGGGATATCAGCAGGCCTGTTCGCTGCACGTCCTGTATTTCAAGTATACGGCAGAGATAAAACACCCACAGCAGAAGCCAAAGTGTCTGTTACAGGCTCATGTCTGGGATGCACCGGCTGTGTCGCCATATGTCCCGTATCGGCAATTGCTCCTGCTCCAGGTACTATCACTATCAATCAACAAAAATGTCTTTCCTGTGGATACTGTGCAGCCTTGTGTCCGGTACAGGGAGTTCGTATAAACAGGATAGACCACAATGAATAAGCGCAACAGGGCAATCCAAATATCGGCTTTCATTTTTTTCGTTATCCTGATGAGTTGGATTTTTTCTCCCATCATGACAAAACTGTTTTTCGCTTTGTCCATCCCGACAACAATCCTGACAAGCCTTTCTTTCAGTACCGTCACCATTGCCGCTCTCTCCTCAGTAGTATTGCTGATACTGCTGACCTTCTTCATGGGGCGGATCTTTTGCGGTCGCATATGTCCACTGGGAACCCTGTCTGATTTTATTGATTCTATCACCGGGTTCAGGCCGCGAGCGGTCAAACTACATCGAGTCAAATACTACATGCTTATCCTGGGTGTAATCATGACGCCGGGAGGTCTTTATCTATTCTGGGTTTTTGATCCCATAATCATAGCCGCCAGCATTGCTGATCTCTTCTCCACGGATATCAGTGCTCCCTTTCGGGTAATATCTGTAACAGGACTGTTTATAGCACTGGCGCTCCTCTTTGGGAGAAGGGGGTTTTGCAGGATTATCTGTCCGCTGGGGGCATTCCTCGCCCTGATAGTTAAAATATCTCCAAACAATCGATTGGTAAAAGACCTCTGCACTCAATGCGGTGAATGCGTGTCTGCCTGCCCAATGCAATCCATGACAAGCACTCCCGATCATTATAACAAATCAGAATGCATCCATTGTTTTACCTGCAAAGAAACCTGTTCTGAACAGGGTATTCTTTTCGATTACAGTTTAAGAAAACAATTGTCCTATGATCCCTTTAAAATCCGTCTTACCCGATTGCATCTGTTTTCTCTTGCCGCATCCATAGGTGCATTTGTTATTCCCTTCGCTCTCTTGCCTGCTTCCAAGGAAAAAAGACCGCTCAGACCGCCAGGTACTGTGAACGAGGATATCCTTGCCGGACTTTGTATCCGCTGTAGTTCGTGTATAAAAATATGCCCAACCGGGACATTAGTGCCTGCCGGGATTGAAGAGGGAATCGAGCTGTTTCAAACCCCCCTCATGGTACCACGACTGGGAGGGTGCAGTTATGCCTGCAATTCCTGCGGTGTTATCTGTCCAACAGCTGCCATCAAACAGCTGGCCATTGATAAAAAACGCGAAGCAAAGATAGGAACCGCTTCTATTGCAGAGTCACACTGCCTTCCTTATAAAAGATCAATGCCGTGTTTATCCTGCCATGCCGCATGCCCCTTTGAGGCAATAAAGCTTAAGAAAACAATAATCACAACGTCATGGGGCGACAAACTTTTTGTCCCTGTTGTTGACACGGAAAAATGCACCGGTTGTGGTCTCTGTGAAACAGCGTGTATCCTCAAAGATCAAGCAGCTATTACGATTGTGCCGTCCTGATATAAATAATTTTACTTATCACCCCTATTCGGTAACCATGTAAGGACACCCTGCCTTTCGATCAAGCTTATGGCCTAATCAACAGTCACCTTATGGGATTCTGCCAGCCGTTTCTTGTGGGACACCGTACATCATTACCATCCTATTAAGGAATTTTGTCGTTTCACTACATGCAATGACAGGTCGCTTTAACATTTTCTTGTATAATAAGATGCTCGCCGCCATCCGGTTCTTCCACCATTTCTAACCCGCAGGTTTCACTTCTCATGTTTCACCCCACAATACTTAATTCGGAGAAAAAAATAGTGCAATAAGCCTTGACACTATATATATTTTATATATAAATAACTTATATATTAATCGGGGCAGGTTTCCCTCTGTTTCGTGGATAGTGAATACAGGGATCTCTTTATTGGCTGAGTGTTTATTGAAATTAAACATGAAGGTTTTGTTATATTGTAAACTGTGACAGTGAGAATCAGAGATTAAAACTGGGAGAGGTTATGACATCTGTACTATTTACTCAACTGCTTCAAGAATTTGCCATACTTGGAGGACTTCTGTTACTTGGAGTTCTTTTAAGAGCAAAAATCAAATTACTCCAGAACCTGTTTTTACCTGCTGCGGTAATTGGCGGATTTATCGGATTGATTCTCGGGCCGATTGTGATGAAATCGTTTGCGATTCTGCCGATTCCCGAGGAGTTTATCAGTGATTTTGCCTTAATTCCCGGGGTGTTAATCCTACCGATTATCGCCTCCATTCCATTGGGGCTTGGAATGGAGAGGCCCGGAGAGATTTTAGAGAAGTCAAAAGGGGGGATTTTCCCCATGTTTTTGTTGGGAACTGCTTGCGCCTTCGGATTGTTTGCCCTGGGATTTGGTACCAAAATAGTTTTTGCCAGATTAATGCCTGAACTGGAGATATACCCTGCTTTCGGGATGGAACTGTCCCTGGGCTTTTTTGGCGGACATGGTACAGCCGGATTAATTGGTAATATTCTTCAGAAGTTGCAGATGCCCTATTGGGAAGTTGCACAGGGAGTTGCCGTAACATCAGCTACCGTTGGCATTGTGGGGGGTATTCTTATCGGTATGATTTTGATTAACACAGCCGCCCGTAAAAACAGGATCAGCAATCTGACTGATCCTTCGGCACTTCCCGAGGAAACCAGGAAGGGTTATCAAACTGATGTCGGCAAACAGGAGATGACTTGTCGTGAAACCACACATACATCATCCATTGACAGTCTGGCTTTTCATGTGGCCATTGTTTTTGGAGTATGTGGGCTGTCATATGTGCTGGTTGGTTTTTTAAAAACCCATAAGGTACCGCTGCTTTCCAATATAGCAGAATGGGCATACGCCATCGCCATCATGTTAATTGTCAATCTTATCATAAAGAAGCTCAACCTCTCTTTTTTGATTGATCCAAGAATAAAAACCAAGTTCACCTCATTTCTGGTTGATTTTTCAATCGTGGCAGCCATTGCCAGTCTGCCGGTTGAAGCGGTTTTGAAATACGTTGTGCCGATGGTAGTGATGTTTATAGCCGGTTTTATTCTGGTTTATGTCATAATCATGCTTCTGGGGAATATCTTTTTCGAGGACTACAAATTCGAGAGGGCAATTGCCCTGTTTGGACAGAGCACGGGTGTAATCATGACAGGTATACTTTTATTGAGGATTTGTGATCCTGACATGAAAACACCTGTATTGAAGGATTTTTCCATCAGTTATGCCTTATCCACCATGCTATGTTATGCTATGCTTTTACCTGTTATAAAACTGCTTCCGAATTCGGGGGCTATTTTTTTCCTCACTTTCGGTGTTGCAGCAGTTTTATTAATTGTGGCGGTAATTAATAAAAAAGTTCTAAATAGAAGGGTAAACGCTTGAAACACCGGATGGATTCCGCTTCGCTTGATCCGTCCTCTGGCTGATATTAAACGCTTGATAATTTCAAGGTAGGCTTGCCCGTTGGTAAACGGATGAGATTAACAAAATAAACAAAAACATGTCTATAAAATATACCATACTGGGTCTTTTACATTACCGTGATCTACACGGGTATCGTATCAAGGAAGTCATTGAGCAGAATTTTGGTCACATGTGGACTATTAATTATGGTCAAATCTACCCCAACCTGAAGAAGATGCTGGAGGAGGAGCTGATTACCGTCAGAGAGTTAGTACAGGAGGGGGAGAAGGGACCGCCTCGAAAAATGTACTCCATCACCGAAAACGGCCGAAATGAGTTCAATCAATGGCTGTTAAGTTCTCCAGAAGGTAATACCCTGCTTAGAGATCCCTTCCTGATGCGCTTTGTTTTCTTTGGTTTCGGAGACAAAAAGAGAGCGGTCGAAATCATTGATGACCAGATGAAAGTATATAAGGAGCAATTAAAGAAACGGGAAGCCAACCTTAAGCTCTGGGAGCGAAATGACATCTACGTGAACTTAATGGCGGAATTCGGTGTTAAAATGAACAAGATGCTTCTGGAATGGCTGGAGGAATCACGACAGAAAATACTTGAATCCGAATAGCCTTGAATTCACTTTTTACAGTCACATGAAGAATTGAAGCAGGTAAAAAAAGAGGGTAATTATGGAATATTCAGGAATCTCACTAGTGACCGGCGCGGCAGGGTTTATGGGAAGTCATGTTGTGGAGTATCTGGCGAAAAAAGGTGTGCGGGTTCGAGCAACCGCTCGTCCCAGAAAAGATATCTCGTTTTTTGAAAAACTGGGCGTAGAATATGTGGCTGCCGATCTGACAAAACCGGAGACGCTCCCCCAGTTATTTGAAGGAGAGGTTGACAGGGTCTTTCATCTGGGAGCCATCTGTAACTTATCAACACCTTTCAAAGATCTCTACCCGACCAATGTTGCCGGGGTGGAACATATAACTAAACTGGCACTAGAGAAAAAAGTGAAGAGTTTTGTGCATGTCACCTCAACCTCTGTTTACGGATACTATTCCGGAACTCCCTACAAAGAATCCGATCAGAGGCATCCCGAGAATGATTACGGAAAAAGCAAAATGGAGGGGGAGAATATTGTGTTTAAAAGAATAGAGGAGGGGCTCCCAGCAGTGATCATACGCCCGTGCACGGTGTACGGTCCAAGATGCACGGATGGAGCAGGGAAAGCCTTTTCCCGACCGACCTCAATCTCGGCTATTCCCGGCAGTGGAAAACAGCTTTTATCCAATATCCGGGCCGAAGATGTTGCCACAGCCGTGGAACATCTGTCTTTAAAAGAGGGCATTACCGGGGAGGTGTTCAATATTGCAGAAAACAGCAATCCCACTCTTGAGGAAGCCCTGGTACTTGCAGCAGAAACATATAACACCAAAGTCCCGACTTTGCATCTTCCGCTAGGCCTGGTGAAAATGATAGCACGGATTGACGGGTTTTTCTCCGGATTAAAAGGGAAAATTCCCGATCTTGAATATGAAGCGACCAGGTATCTCTATTATGACTATGTAGTGGATAACAGGAAACTGGAAGAGACAGGGTTTAAACTCCAATATCCGGATTTCAAGGGATCAATGAATCAGCTTGGGGAGCTGTACAGGAATTCAGTGAATGATTAGCGTATGAATCGACAGTCATGAACACGGTACAAAATGGAATTTATACAGATCATATTCGGCTACTTTTGCATAAAACCGCCAAGCCTATGGCAGTGCTTGTCTCCAATACTGTCACTTAACCTCCTGCAAGCATCACCACAGGCTTAGCCTTAAACAGGAAATAGAAAAGAAGTGCTGAATGGTTACTTGTAACAAAGCATGATCAAATAATTCAATAACCTAAAAAGAGGAGAGATAAAATGGGTGAAGTTATTGTGATTACAGGATTGGCCCAGGGGATGGGAAAAGAGGTGGCAAAAATGCTGGCTGAATCGGGAGACAGCATTGTCGGGTTTGATATGGATGCAAAGAGTGTTGAGGAGCTTCGCGGGGAACTGGATGCGATTGGCGGAAAACACTACCTGGAAGTCCTGGACATTACGGATCGTAAAGGTATCTTGGGATTTCGCGACAGGGTTCTTAAAAAGTTTGGAAAGGTCGATACCGTTCTTTCCAATGTCGGCATCGGCTTTTTTGGCCCCTTTGAGGAGGTTGACCTGGAAGCTGCCTTAAAATGCTTTGAAATAAATGTTATTGGCGCTTCTGCCATCTTTCAGGCATTTATTCCCTGTATGAGAGAAGCCCGCAAGGGAAAACTGATCGCCATGTCTTCACTGGTTGGGCAGGTTCCTTTTCCATTTGAGTCCATTTATTCCGCCACCAAATTTGCAATTGAGGGCCTGGTTCAGTCGACCCAGTATGAAGTCAAACCCTTTGGAATCAAGATGGCGATTATTCAACCGGCCCAGGTATCAACCAGTTTTGCGGCCAAAATACATACCCTGCCACCTGAAGGTTCGCCTTACCGGGAGAGAGCAAAAAGGTTCATAGACAGGGACAATGAACTGATTAAGGACGCAACCACCCCTCTTGCGGCGGCAAAGAAGATCATAAAGGTTTTGAAATCCGATAACCCGAAGCTCCATAACCAGGTGGATTTCATGAGCACTTTCTTCCTGTTTTTAAACCGGAATTTGCCCAAGAACATCCGGGATATGATTTTATTGAATCATATGGATATCAAGGTATAGCGAATTGCTTTTAGCTATTGGCGGTTGGCAATTAGCGGTTAGCTGTTATACAACATATCTGATTATTAACTCTGTTCCTTATAAGCTAAAAACTGATAGCGGATAGCTGATCAATACCATTTCAGGAGATTAAGATAAGATGGGAGTTCAATTAGCCTCACCTGTTACAAATTCAGGTACTAGAGTAGCCAGACTAAGAGACAGGATTATTAATGCACCCCAGGAAGTGTGCATTGAAAGGGCTCGTTATTTTACCCGGTCCATGGCTGAACACTGGGAAAAAGATCCATTAACCCGCATGAGTCTGGCGTTTGAAAATGTATTAAGGAATATCAGCGTCATCATCCGCGAGGATGAATTGATCGTCGGGTGTCGAACCGGGAAACTGAAGGGCGCTCCCCTGTTTCCGGAAAACAAGATCAGATGGATTGAAGGAGATGTGGACAACTTCGATAAACGGGAAGTCCAAAGAGCCCTGATATCCGAAGAGGAGAAACTTGAGGTTCGGGAAGAGATCGTTCCCTTCTGGGAAGGAAAAACCGCAGAGGACTATTTTGAAGCCAAACTGCCGGAAGATGTCATGGAAGATATTGACAAGTATATCTTCACCTTCATGCTGGAAATCACTTATGGGATCGGACACTTCACCATGAATCACAGCCAGATTCTAACCTCCGGCATGTCGGGAGTGAAGAATAAGGCACAGCAAAAGTTCGATCTTCTTGGCGAAGAAGAAAAAAAATCGGAAAAAGGAACCTTCTATCGAGCCGTTATCCGATCTCTGGATGCAGCCATTCATTTGGCCGGACGATACTCAAAACTGGCTGAAGAGATGGCCACTAAGGAGAAAGATAAAACCAGGGCGGCAGAATTGCGGGAAATAGCAAAAGTCTGTAACAGAGTCCCTGAACATCCGGCTGAATCATTTCACGAGGCCGTTCAATCGGTCTATTTTGTTCATCTGATCGCCCAGATCGAATCGGGTGGTAATTCAATCTCATTGGGACGAATCGATCAGGTACTCTACCCTTTCTATAAAAAAGATCTGGACAAGGGATTGATCACCCCCGAAAAAGCCAGGGAACTGATCTCCCTTCTGTACCTGAAAACAAATGAGATCTGGAATGTACTGGAGGAAGCCTATATCCCCGGTGGAGAGGGAACGGAAGGAAAAACGACACAAAATGTTACAGTCGGCGGTTTGGGAATTGACGGTCAAGATGCAACCAATGATCTGAGCACTGTTGCCCTGGATGCTTATGCGGATATACGGACGGTTCAGCCGAATTTTGGCGTCAGATTAAGTAGTAAATCATCGAATGATTTCTTTCTCAGGGCTGTAGAATATGCAAAAGATGGTGTTTTACTGCATCTCTTCAATGACGAGTCTATTGTGTCATCATTAACGGATGCCGGGCATTCCCTGGAGGATGCCAGAGATTATGGGGTTGTGGGATGTTTGGAACCCAATGCCCAGGGAAAATCCTTCGGTTCTACTTTTGCTGTTCAATTTAATGGCGTAAAATGTCTGGAACTGGCGTTGGCTAATGGAGTAGACAATATTTTCGGCTATCTTTCCGGAATCGAGACGGGTGATCCCGCCGACTTCAAATCCTTTGAAGATGTCTGGGACGCTTATGACAAACAGGTGAACCATTTCATAAAACAGATGGTAAGAGGGATTACCTGCCTCGATGATGCCATTGCCAATCTTGTTCCCTCACCCTTTGCATCTGCCATGATTGACGGCCCGATGGAAAAGGGAATTGACCTGACCAGGGGAGGGGCCATCTACAATTCCACCGGTGTCCAGTTCATGGGTTTTTCCAATACCGCAGATAGTCTTTATGCTGTTAAAAAAGCCGTGTTTGAGGATAAAAAATTCTCCATCGGCGACCTGGCCGAATGGCTGGCGACCGATTGGATGGATAATGAAGACAAGCAGCAGTACTTCACCCATAAGGTGGCTAAATATGGAAATGATCATGATGATGTCGACACCATGGCCATCAAAGTGGCGAATCACTTCTGTGATACCTTAAGCTCGTATAAAAATTATCGGAGTGGCACATTCTGGCCCGGAATCTTTTCAGTTGGTTTTCATATCACCATGGGGGCTTTTACCGGTGCTACGGCAGACGGAAGATGGGCCGGGGATGTATTCGGAAACGGAATTACACCCAGCAATGGCGCTACTTTGGAAGGACCAACCGCCATCATGAACTCTGTTGCCAAGCTTCCCCTAAAAAAGATCACCAACGGAACCAACCTCAACATGAGATTCCAGGGCAAAACCGTTAATGGCAATAACCTGATGAACCTGGTGAAAACCTACTATGAAAAAGGCGGTATCCAGGTCCAATTCAATATGGTTGATACCGAAACCTTAAAGGCTGCCCAGGAAGATCCGGAAAAATATAGGGACCTGGTTGTCAGAATCAGTGGATATTCAGGGATTTTTGTCAATCTGAGTGATATTGCACAGGATGAAATTATAAAGCGAAGTATTTTTGAAATCTGAAGATTGGGTATTAGGAATGAATAAAGTAATGACGGCCAAAGAGGCTATTTCGCAACATGTTAACAGTGGTGATTTCCTGTTTATTGGCGGATACATCTGCCGATCTCCCTTTTCCGCCATACATGAGATCATCAGGCAGGGAATAAAGGACCTTACCATCACCAGGAGTAATGCGGCGGATGATTTTGACATGTTGATCGGAGCCGGTTGTGTCAAACGCTTTATTGCCACTTTCCTCTCTCTAGGAGTCTACGGATTGGGTCGCTGTTACAGAAGAGCCCTGGAAAAAGGGATTCCCCACAAAATTGAGGTGGAAGAATACTCAAATCTTTCCCTGCCTATGATGTTCCTGGCAGGTGCAATGGGAATGCCGTTTGTGCCGGTAAAAGATATGGTCGGCTCTGATCTCTTAAATGTCAAATCCTTCATGGGGGATAACAAGTACAAAATGATCGACTCCCCCTTTGACGGAAAACCAACCTTGCTGGTGCCCGCCTTGAATCCTGATGTTGCAATCATCCATGTACAGCAGGCGGATGAGTCCGGTAATGCGCAAATCTGGGGAATCGGTGGTGATTGTCAGTATGGTGCCAATGCTTCAAAAAAGGTGATAGTCTTCTGCGAGAGACTGGTCAGTCGTGAGATAATCGGTAAAGATCCCTCCAGGACAATCGTCCCGTCTCCCAAGGTTGTGGCTGTGGTGGAGGAACCCTTCGGCGCGCATCCCGGCTACACCCCGGGATTTTATGATACGGATTTCGGCTTTGGGTATCTTTATCAACAGGCTTCCAATACCGAAGAGGGATTCAAAGAATTTTTAAAGGAATGGGTATTCGATATCGAGGATCGTACCGCCTATACCCAACACTATATTAAAAAACTCGGCTATGAGGCATTCAAACAACTCCAGGCTGAATTCGATTATGGATATCCGGTGAGTTATGCGTATTAGGTATTAGTATTTAGGTATTAGGTATTAGGTATTAGGTATTAGGTATTAGGTATTAGGTATTAGGTATTAGGTATTAGGTGTTAGCATATTGGGACCCAATCATTGGGAGGTAAAATGAGAAATTTCAAAGAACTAAAAGTATGGCAAAAAGCGCATCACGTTGCTTTGGAGGTGTATCTCATCACAAGAAGCTTTCCATCTGATGAACGATTTGGCCTGATATCTCAACTTCGTCGATCTGCTGCATCTGTTTCGGCAAATATTGCTGAAGGATGCGGTAGAGACAGTGATCGGGATTTTTCTCGATTCTTGACTATTGCTTCCGGTTCAGCCAGTGAAACTGAATACCATATTCTGCTTGCATATGATCTGAAGTTTCTTGAAGAGAAACCTTATATAGAGCTTGATGGGAAAATCAACGAGATCAAACGCATGTTAAACAGCTTCATTCAAAAGCTAAAACCTAACTGCTAATACCTAACTGCTCAAAAAAAAAAATCGATCATCAAACGGAGTACAAAAAATGGCTGTACAAGTATACAATTACATAAAACCCGAACTAATGGCTTGCTGTGGTTCAAGGGAGATAAGGGACAACGACCTTGTCATTGTCGGCACCGGCTTTCCTACCATGTCTGCAAATATCGCCAAATATAACCATGCGCCCAACGCCGTAATGATGCAGGAATCCGGTGTGATTGATGCCCAGCCCAAGCGAACAGCTTTGTCTGTAGGTGATCCCTGTCTAAATCCCGGCGCTGCCATGATTGGAGGATTGGTTGAAATTATGGGGATGTTTCTGCAGGCAGGTTGGGTGGATGTCGGATTTCTGGCTGGGAGTCAGGTTGATAAATATGGAAATATCAATACAACCGTGATTGGAGATTATGATGCCCCCAAGAGCAGACTGCCGGGAAGTGGTGGGGCTAATCCCATCGGCTCCTTGGCAAAAAAAACACTGATTATCGCCCTGCATGACAATCGACGATTGGCGGAAAAAGTTGACTTTCTCACTACACCTGGCTATATCGACGGCCCGGTAGCAAGAGAAAAATGGGGATTACCGCCCAATACAGGCCCGCAAGTCATTATTACCAATAAAGCAATCCTGAAATTTGATAGTGATACCTGTGAAGCCTATCTGGCTTCATACCATCCCGGAAATTCCGTTGATGAGATCGTGGCCGCTACACCATGGGAACTCAAAGTGGCTGATGATGTTCATGAAACCGAACCGCCAACCGAAAAAGAGCTGAAAATCATCAGGGAATTACTCGATCCCGCCGGCATGATAAGAGTCTATGAAAAAAAAGGATATGTATAAAGGAGATAAATATGGATTATACAAAAAAACTGGCTGAATTCTGCTCAAAAGTTTCTTATGACAATCTGCCACCGGAGATCATTGTAACGGCAAAATTATGTGTTCTTGATTATGTGGCCAATGTCTACGGATCACTGGAACTTGATGCAGTGGCCGGAGTCATCTCTTATATCAAGTCACTGGGAACTCAAGGTAAAATTTCGGTTCTCGGCTGTGGATTCAAAACCGACCTTCATAACGCCGCCTTCATCAATGGAACAACCGCTGAAGCGATAGAATCTCAGGACGGTGTCCGTTTTGGTGGAAATCACCCGGGTGCGGCTGTTATTCCTGCGACCCTGGCAGTAGCGGAAGATCTGAACCTGAACGGGAAAAGGATTATCGAAGCTATCGTGGCTGGTTATGAAGCAGCCAACAGACCGGCTGCAGCCATGCATCCCTGGCATACTCTCTCGGGTTTTCTGCCAACCGGAACATGTGGTACTTTTGGGGCGGCTGTGGCGGCAGGCAGGCTAAAGGAATTTGATGCAACGCAGATGGCTTCTGCCATCGGTAATGCAGGCTATATTCTGCCCATTTCAACTGCTGAAAATCTGATGGGCGGATACACGATAAAAATAGTCCAGGGTGGACAGGCTGCCAGTACTGGTTTGATGGCAGCCGGGTTGGCAGCTTCCGGTGTAACCGGGGCTCCTTTTATTATTGAAGGATCACAACTCAATGGCGGTTTCGCCAAGATTACCTCAGCAGCTGAACCGAAACTAGAACGACTGGTGGAAGGATTGGGAGAACACTATTCCATATCAGATGTATATTTTAAACCCTACACCGCTTGTCGACATACACATGGAGCGGCCCAGGCAACACTCAGGATCCAGGCTGAAAAACAGGTAGATCCCCGGGATATTGAAAAAATTGATGTCTATACCTACGGCATTGCCAAACTGGCGGTAGGAAAAACGGTCAACCGGAACAGTTCATTTGTTTCCGCCCAGTTTTCAATACCCTATGTTGTTGCAGTCTGTCTGACAGATGGCGAGTTGGCTGCAAAACAACTCACGGAAAAACGGATTTCCGATGTCGATTTAATCGATCTTTCAAACAAGGTAGAAATTCATTCGGATGATGAGCTGGAAAAGGTCTATCCTGAAAAGACCTCAAGCCGCGTGGAAATACAGCTGAAAGATGGTACCAAATTCGTTGAACAGGTTGACATTCCCAAAGGTGATCCCAGAGATCCCATGAAAGCGAATGATATCGTAAAGAAGGTAAAACAGTTCTCCGGAATCCGGAACCAGAACAATATTGACACTATCTGCAGCAAGATCCTCGATCTTGAAAACATCCACAATATAGGAGACATCACCGAAATAATTTAATTCAAACATGGGGGACACGTTAAAATGGATTCGAACATACTATCAGTATTTTAATAACATTATCAAGTTACATTAAGATCAGGCACAACACTATTGGAGTAATTTATGGATTTTAGTTTTACAAAAGAGCAGACAATGTTACTGGACAGTCTGCGGGATATGGGAAAAAGGGAGAAATTTAAAGAACTGGCAGCGGAAATAGATAAAACCCGTGTTATGCCACATGACCTGACAAAAAAGTATGCAGAGATGGGACTGTTGGGAATGACCCTATCTTCTGAATATGGGGGAGCTGATGAAGAATCCATGACAGCCATTCTCGCCATTGAAGAACTCGCCAAGTTCAGTCCCATGATCGCAGCCACTGTATTTGAATCAAATGTTGGTGCCGTTCGGGTGATTGACATGTTCGGAACCGATGAGCAGAAGAGAGCTATTATTCCGGGAGTTTGCAGCGGTGAGCATAGTGTTTCTGTTTGCATGACCGAACCGGAAGCGGGATCCGACCTGACGTCGTTATCGACCTTTGTGGAAGACAAGGGGGATCATTACCTGCTTAACGGCAGAAAATGTTTTATAACCGGTGCCGGTGAGGCGAGTCATTACCTGGTATATACACGTTTTGGGGAGATAAAGGGATATAAGGGAATCGGGGGGATTCTGGTGGAAAAAGGAGCGCCCGGTTTCACTTTTGGAAAACAGGAAGAGTTCATGGGGCTTCGCGGCATGCCGTCCTGTGACCTGTTTTTTGACAATGTAAAAATACCTTATGAGAACCTGGTAATCAAGCCGGGTGATTTTGGAAATCTGATGCTCACTTTTGATATCGAACGTTGCGGAAACTCGGCTATGTGTCTGGGAGTCGCAGGTGGCGCCCTGGAAGAAGCTAAAAAATATGCCATGGACCGAACGGCGTTTAATCGTCCCATTTGTGAATTCCAGGATGTTCAATTTACCATCGCTGACATGGCAATGAAACTGGATGCTGCAAAACTCCTGGTGTATCGTGCTGTGAGTGATGCCGGCAAAGGGTTGCCTTCAATCTACGAAGCCTCCATGGGAAAGTGTTTTGCCAATGAGATGGTGAAGGAAGTGACAGACAAGGCCATGCAGATATTTGGCGGATACGGGTATAGCACCGAATTTCCAATTGAGAGGATGCTTCGCGACGCCAGGGCCTGGAGCGTTGCTGGTGGAACACTCCAAATGTTAAGAATTACCATGGCTAGTATGATTTTTGGTAGAAGATTTGACCAGAGAAAGCCAGAATAAATAGTAGCTGATTAGCCACTTTTTACAGAAAACCGCCAAGTAAGAGGAGAAAAACCATGAGTGAATATTATCGAGATGCTGATCACCTGTTTGAAATTTACGGGTATTTTCTAGACAAAGTGCTTAGCCACGAAAAAATAGGTCCCAAAATGTCCAAGTCCGGCATTATTATCAAGTTCATCTATACCGATCCCGATTGTGAAATCACTATTGATCTGAAAAACAAGCCCAAGGAAGGATACTATGGGACCTTTTATCTTGGCCCTTGCGACCTGAAAGAAGATGTCTGGTCAAAACAGAGTGCCGATCATTCTCATAGATTCTGGCATGGATTGGAAAATCCGATAGCTTCTGTAACCCGCGGCAAAGTCAAACAGGGTGGAAAGATTACCGCCATGTTAAAATTACTGCCGGTAGTACGACCGACTTTCAGCCAGTTTCCCATTATTTTGAAAGAGATGGGATACGATGACCTAATTGTGAAGAAAAAATAGAGGTGCCAAATGTCCGGAAATTTCATTAAGATTGCCACAATCGACTTAACAAGTGGGAGTATCGGCGATTATCCTGTAAACTCCAATTACTACAGGGAGTATATCGGTGGGAGCGCCTTTTCCGCCAGGTTATTTCTCGACCTAGCATCTCCCGATGTCGACCCTCTTTCCCCCGAAAACCCGATGATTATTATGACGGGTCCGCTGGTGGGAACCAAGTTTCCGGGGACTTCCCGCTTTACCGTTTGTGCAAAATCGCCTCAAACAGGAATATGGGGAGAGTCCTCATCCGGTGGTGCATTCGGTTCGGTTTTAAAAAGATGTGGGCTGGATGGATTGATTATTAGTGGTTGCGCATCATCTCCAGTGGTCGTTCAGGTGATCGATGGAAATATTAGCTTGAAGAATGCAGGAGATCTGTGGGGGCTGGATAGCTTTGAAACCATTGACAGATTACAGGAGATCTATGCTGACCATAAAAAACTTAAATCACTGGTAATTGGCCCTGCAGGTGAAAACAGGGTTAAATTTGCAGCGATCTGCAATGATAAAGCAAACTACCTGGGGAGGGTTGGTATGGGCGCTGTCATGGGGAGTAAGAATCTGAAGGCCATTGTGGTTGACGGTAATCAGACGATTCCCCTGGTTGATGAAGTCGGTTTTAACGCTGCCAGAAAATCTGCCATCGAAGCTGCCAGGGAATCAATTGTATCCATGTCACTCAACCAGGTTGGAACAGCCTCTGCCATGGAAATCGGGATGATGACGGGTGACGTTCCCATTAAAAACTGGTCAGTGGGATTGGTTGATGAACTGGGCGAAGAGTTGGGCGGAAATACGATTGCCGAAACAATTCTTAAAAAACGAAAAGCATGCTTTGCCTGCCCCATTGCCTGTAAGCCGGAAGTCGAAATCAAGGAGGGGAAATACGCAATTGGAACAGCTCCGGGTCCGGAATTTGAAACCCTGGGGACATTCGGTTCCATGACCATGACTCTTGATTTGAAAGCAGTATCCAAAGCCAATGACCTCTGTAATCGCCTGGGACTGGACTCAATCAGCTGCGGAGCAACCATTGCATTTGTTATGGAGGCCAGGGAAAAGGGCTACTATTCGGATAAGGATCTGGACGGACTAAATCTTGATTGGGGAGATGGTGATGGCGTCATCGAGTTAGTTAAAAAAATAGCCTATCGCCAGGGTTTCGGGGATAAGGCAGCAGAAGGATCAGCATCACTGGCCGCAAATCTTCCGAAAGAAGCAGAGGCGTTTTTGGTTGCCATAAAGGGATTGGAACTGCCCATGCACGATCCCAGGGCCTTTCACGGAATGGGGTTGGCATATATGATGTCCAACCGGGGAGCTTGTCATCTTCAACATTCCTGCCAGGCCATAGAACAGGGCTCTGTCTCCTGGCCACAAGCCGGCCTGGAAGACGAATATGCAGGGATAGAGAGTGAAGGCAAGGCAAAAATGGTTTACTTATCGGAAGGGATAGGATTAATGGCTAACAACATCTGTATCTGTCATTTCGCACAGTGGGCAATCGGACTTGAGCTGACCCTGGATGGATTAAATACCGCAACCGGATATGGATTATCGCTTCAGGAGTTTATCGATATTGGCCACAATTCCTGGCTCTTGAAAAGATCACTGAATAATCTGATGGGGGTTACCAGTAATGATGACAAATTGCCGGACAGAATTCTGATGCCGCTTGAAGAGGGAGGAACCGAAGGAACAGTGCCCGATGAAGAGCTACTGAAGAGTGAGTATTACCAGGTGAGGGGATTGGATACCAGGGGATTTCCCCTGGATCAAATTCTGGAAGAGGCAAAATTAGATTTCTTGATCCCAATGCTGAACCAGGCAAAAGAGGCTTCTTAAACCATATGCTTGGTTTCAAGCTGTGATTAACTGGTCATACTGAATGGTTTAATCCTCTTAATAGATAGATTTCTCTGTGAGAATATTTTGACTCTGGAAGTACCTCCCCTGGAGGTTTCATTGAAACACCTGAATTAATCATTGAATCGAGAATGGAGGCAAGATGAAAGAGTATAAAAAACTTTATATCAACGGGAAATGGGTACCCTCACATGGGACGGATACCGTCGATATTGTCAATCCCAGCACGGAAGAGGTTTTTGCTACTGTCGTTTTGGGAGATGAGGAAGATGTTAACCTGGCCGTAAAAGCTGCCAGGCAGTCATTTCCCTCCTGGTCAGCAACCTCTGTTGAAGACAGGGTAATCCTGTTAACCAAAATTTCTGAGGCTCTGACAGCCAGACAGACCGAAATAGGTGATACTATCGCGATGGAGATGGGAATGCCAGCTCCCTGGTCAGGAATGATCCAGGCTGGTCTCCCCATAGCGACCTTCGCCAGCTTTTCAACTATCCTGGCCAATTATTCTTTTGAGACCTCAATGGGCAGCACACAAATCGTAAAAGAACCCATCGGTGTTTGTGGATTCATCACTCCCTGGAACTACCCGCTTCATCAGATAGTGGGAAAAGTCGCACCGGCTTTGGCTGCGGGGTGTACCATGGTTCTTAAACCCAGTCAGCTTGCTCCATTGAACGCCTTTATCCTGGCTGAAATCCTGCACGAAGTGGGTGTTCCCCCGGGAGTTTTTAACTTGGTTTCAGGAGCAGGATCCAAGGTAGGACAAGCTATTTCAACTCATCCCGATATAGACATGGTCTCCATCACAGGTTCCACCCAGTCCGGAATAAGGGTAGCTCAAGCCGGAGCTGAAACAGTTAAACGCACCACTCTGGAACTCGGGGGTAAATCCGCCAATATCCTGCTGGAAGACACGGATTTCCCTACTGCCGTAGCAAAAGGAGTCAGTGATTGTCTGTTAAATTCCGGCCAAACCTGTTCGGCGTTGACGCGCATGATTGTTCCTGCTGCCAGACAGGAAGAGGTCATCGCCATTGCCAAAACGACAGCAGAGTCTCTGATCGTTGGCGGTGCCTTTGATGCAGGTGTATACATTGGCCCTCTGGTAGACAAGGATCAGCAGGATAGCGTCAGAGGTTATATCCATAAGGGGATTGAGGAAGGCGCAACCCTGGTAACCGGAGGTCCTGAACAGCCGGCCAACCTGGCAAAGGGTTATTTTGTCAAACCGACCATTTTCGCCGATGTTAAACCGGATATGACCATTGCCCGGGAAGAGATTTTCGGCCCCGTATTGTGCATTATCCCCTACCGGAATGAGGAGGAAGCGATAGAGATTGCAAATGACAGTCTTTACGGGCTCTCAGGAGCTGTCTGGTCGGGGGATATTGAGCGAGCAAAAAAAGTCGCGAAACAGATGAAAACCGGCCAGGTTTTTATCAATGGAGCTGGTTTTGATATTAATGCACCGTTTGGTGGTTACAAACAGTCGGGGAACGGCCGGGAGAGAAGTAAATACGGATTGGAAGAGTTCCTGGAGATCAAGGCAATTATGGGGCATAACGATTAATCAGCCCCGGTTTTTTAAAAATGATCGAATCATGCCGGTTATCGTGGTTCCTTACAATGTCGCCTTATACGTTTGATTTTAAAAGTTTTCTATTTTTGTTCCAATCATTTGATAATCGAGTTTAAACTTGCCAATCCAGGTAATTTTTTTTCAACTTTAGTCCTTTTAATATGCCAAAACTCGGGCTATGTTCGGGGGGATATAAGCCCGGCTTCCGAATCAGACCGTTAGCAGCAGGCTTCTTCCCCCTTTCCCCTTGGGATAATCAACAACTTTCAACCCTAAATTCTCGGCATCCCGAACCAGCTCCTTAAAGAGCTCTTCGCTAACATGCATCTTGGGCTCCACAATCAAGAGTTTGCCGCCAGGGTTCAACATCCGCTTCATTTCCATCAAAAACCCTTTCGGATCACCTGTCTCATGAATCATGTAAAAAGCAAGAATAAAATCAACATTGGTGGAAAGCCCTATGTTGCCTGGTTCACACCGGTGAAATGATAATCGTTCCAGTACGTTGTGCTTTGTTGCTTTCTTCCGAACCTTTTCCAGCATCTGGGGCTGCAAATCGGCAGCAATAACCTTTCCACTTTTGCCCACCATCTTCGCCATGTCTATGGTGAAATAACCGGGGCCGCATCCAACATCCAGAACAGTATTCCCTTCATTGATGTATTCTCCAACTATTTTTCGCGGACTCTGGACCAGCCGTCGTAACCAGTTGTCCAGCATGAAAGCGAATTGATGAGGGCAAACATCCCCCCTCTTCTGTTCAATAGTAGTGCTTGTTGCCATAAAACCTCCTTTCGTTTAGCGTTTAGAAGATATACACTAGGAATAAAAAAACCTACTTATCCGAGTCAATCACTGATTTTAAAAAAGCCTCCACTTTTGACATAAACTCCATCAGGAATTCGATCTTTTCATCTCCAAGATCAGTCAGGTATGATAGATATCCCCCGTCCATTGTCTCATGCCAGTACTTGTGGGAAAAGTATGCGGCTTTTCCTTTTGAGCTCAGTTTGACAATGGCTCTTGAACTGTTCTGCGGGTCTTCCTCTTTTAAAGTAAGTCCCTTTTTTTCCAATTTTTTCAGACTTTGAGAGATTGCCCCCTTGGTTACACTGGAATACCTTGCCAGGTCAGTCACACTCAAGGTCTCGTCATTGTCACCGATCACTTCGATCAGATGAATTTCAGCACTGGTTAGAGTTTCATCAGTTCCATATCTCCTGGGTTTTTTTTCCAGTTCAAGGTAAAGCCTGACCAGTTCTTCAAATTTATTGTTAATCTTGCGCAGTGATTCGGAGTTTTTATGTTTTTTCATAGATAAAGAGTAAAGATGCTAAACACAAGAGTCAAGAAAATTTTTAAAATAATTAACATCCCCATACTTCCTAACCATTAGCCTCCTAGACGTCAAGGTTTCAGAGGTATACTCTCTTTTTATTCAATAAAACGAGAGTAATTTGTGTTTACCACTTAAACATTTCGAGCTTTTTACATAAAAACCGTTTTTCTCAGAGATTTTGATGCATTTTGTAGCTTTTTAGAATTTATTTGACACTGTTTATTGCATTTTGATGCATCTCCCAAAAACATGTCTTGTTTGCAGACCTCATCAGTCCAGCAAGATCAATGGATAAGTTACCTTCTCCTGTGAAATTTCAATCGATTATTTCCTGGTTGGATGTTGGTGAAGGTTTTTAAAAATACAGGAATGATAAATGCAGGCTATATGACTTTAGAATGTGTTATCTTTACATAGTTTTTAGTGGGGGTTTATTTACTTTTGGCCACGAAAACAAGGGGTAAAATGACAAAAAAGGAAATGGTTTTTTTTATATCAGGGTTTTTTTCCGGAATTGTAACATTCCTGATCGTTGCAGAATTGGTAAATCTGATTGCATAAAAATAATCCGGAATTTAGCCGATTGGATTGAAACCGGTACAGATATTTGTTCTTCTAGCATCAATGGAGTTTATATGGATTTTCAGGGGACATCTTAAAAATCCATATCTTCAATGTACTTTAAGTACTGATATTTCTCAGTTAGGATTATCGAACAGTACTTGTTGCATATTGATGCAGCATTCTTGATCAAAAACGACTTCTTTCTCTTCAATCCGTCGGCTTGAAAACCAAAAACGGTTTTGCATTTTCCTGATATCCAGCCATTACACGGTCAGACATTGATTACGTCTCTGCACCGGGTTTGAGCTGGAAACTCTGAACAAAATAAAGCTTTACCGGAGGTTTTGTCCTGATGCTATTTAAGTAAATTGTTGGAATACAGAATTAAACGGAGTAAAATTATGCCAAGTGGAGACGGAACAGGGCCTGGCGGAAGTAGTCGAGGAACCGGTACAGGTCGGCGATCAGGTAAAGGTCGGGGTGGCGGTTCAGGTTTAGGCCCCGGAGGATTATGTGTGTGCCTGAAATGCGGAGAGAAGATCTCTCATCAATCGGGAATTCCCTGTTTTGAAACTCGTTGCCCCAAGTGCGGCGGGACGATGACAAGAGAATGAATTGAAACTGTTAGTGGATTCTTTTCTGCTTGTGATAATCCCAAGTGAAATAAACCTGTGATTGATAAGAATAGATGACAACAAACATCAGTAAAAAGGTATTCGGCCCGGTTCCCTCCAGGAGATTGGGAAGGAGTTGCGGTATCAATATCATTCCTGCAAAAATCTGTAGTTATTCGTGTGTCTATTGCCAGATTGGGAAGACAACACACTTACAAACTGATAGAGGATCTTTTTTTCCGCCGGATGAAATATTAAATGAAGTCGGGAATACTTTAGAGAAGGCTAGAACCAAAGGGATTGATGTCGATTACTTGACATTTGTAGCCAATGGTGAACCCACTTTGGATTCAAACCTTGGACATATGTTGGACGATGCCAAGACACTGGGAGTAAAAACCGCCTTGATAAGCAATGCCTCTCTTATTTGGGATTCAAATGTGCAAGAGATCTGTCGAAAAGCGGATTGGGTTTCTTTAAAGATTGATGCGGTTCAGGAAAAGATATGGAAGAGAATCAATAGACCTCATAAGACTTTAGAGTTGAAATTAATTTTAGATGGTATCCTGGAGTTTGCGAGGGGGTTTGAGGGAAATCTGGTAACCGAAACCATGTTGGTGGAAGGAGTTAATGATTATGATAGCCATCTTCTTGGCCTTGCTGAATATTTGAATACCCTTCAACCTGATATTGCTTATTTATCAATTCCGATAAGACCGCCAACGGTTAAATCGGTACGATCACCGAGTGAAGAGATTATTAACAAGGCATATCAGATTATAAGCAGTAGAATCAGGATTGCAGAATGCCTGACTGCATATGAGGGTAATTATTTTGATCGAACTGGTGGTGTAGAAGAGAATATACTGAATATCACATCGGTGCACCCCATGCGTGAGGATGCTATCAGGGAATTTCTGCGACAGGGAGATGCCGATTGGTTGATTATTGAAGAACTTATCAAACAAAAAAAGCTCATCAAAACATTTTATAACAACAGGAATTATTATATACGATCATCACCGAAAGGTTTGGATCGGGAATAAAAGCTTGTAATTTATCATGATTTAAATATGGAGCAAAACAATAGGAGAACTGACTATGCCTGACAGAAATGGTACCGGTCCCAGGGGGACTGGAAAAAGGAATCGGCGTGATGGCTCAATTGGTAAAAGAGGAGAATGTCGCAGAAGTAATGGCTCTGGAGGGAATCGTTCAGGAAGTGGCAATAGATCGAATAGCCGGAATCAACCAAAGAACTCAGGTATTCCGGGATCAAACGAAACGGTAAAAGCCATAGCAACAGCCCTGTTCACACTGGTTACTGTAGCAGCGCCAGTACTATTAAAACTGAAAAACCTGTTAACAATCACCAACCAGGAAAAAGCTGCACTGCCTGAAAAACCAGAATCAAAAACTGTTATTATCGAACGGGAAGCACAGCTGTCTGATACCAGCCAAAAAGACAAGAAAACCGATTGAACCTCAGTATGATTTTAAATTTGGGCCAAGCTTATTTTATTTAGTTATTACAATCGATTACCTACACATTATAACCATAAACGATACCGGAGGAGTAAAAATGCCAGGGAAAGATGGAACTGGTCCTAACGGAAAAGGACCTTTTACAGGCAAGGCAATGGGGGATTGCATCGTGAAGCTTGACAGCAATGAAGTGAGTGATGTCGAAAAATTTAGGTGGATTTGTAATAGGAGGAGCCATAACCGGTACAATGGGGCTGGCAAGTTACTAGTTAACTGCACTCGAAAAAGTTGGCGCAGGAGAAGAAAGTGTGTTGATGGGCTAATCAGTGTTTATCAAGGATACTGAATATGGGCTGGAAAAATCTTAGCACTTACTTTGGGGAGCAGCCCCCTGAGTTTATAAAAAAACTATTTACCGATTGTGAATATCCCTGGTCTCTATTAAATAACATTACCAGGGAAATTGAGTTATCTTTTTCCGCCTTGGATCATCAGGGGAAATTGCCACCGAACAAAAAATTTCTAAAAAATCCTGACTGTTTAGGAGCAGAAGGCTCCTTCCATTTTCTGCAATCCGCAATACTTGAAGAAAACTTTGTTGATCCTGATCTTAAGATATCCATTGGGCTTGGAACCCTGGTGGAAGCAGGTTCAACCATTAAAAACCATACCATTATTGGTAACAATTGCGAAATCAGGCAGGGGGCATATATCAGGGGGAATTCTTTCATTGGTCCCCACTCTGTAGTGGGCCATACAACCGAAATAAAAGACAGCATATTTATCAACCATGTTGAAGCAGGTCATTTTGCCTATATTGGAAACAGCATTGTTGGATCATTTGTCAACCTGGGAGCAGGTGTAAAAATCTCTAACCTCGAATTTCGAAGCCTTGATGCAAAACAGAAAGAACGGTTTCCCGAGCTCATCTTCAGTGCGGATGGGCAGACCATTAAAACAGGATTGTCAAAATTTGGCGCGATAATCGGTGATGGTTGTGAAATCGGATGTAATTCTGTTTTATGTCCGCTTACCCTGCTGGGCTCAAAAAGCTGGATTTTGCCAAATACACTGGTATTGAAAGGATTTCATCAACAAGGTAGCTTGCTTATGAATCTTCAGTCTCCCAGACGATTGTAGGGTGATATATGGGAAAGAAGATAGGAAAACTAATTGGTCTCAAAGCGCTAAGATAAATTGCATATATAGCTCGTCCGGAAACAATTCTGGAATGGTTTAGGAGGCTGGTTGAGAAAGGGGGTCACTGGCGATTTCCGATATTTTAATTCCAGTGAAAAAGGGGTCAAATCTTCTTTTGACCTATGTCGTCAATTCAATTATTAAAGAGGAGTTGTTGAATTGTCTTTTTGAGTTTTTTCTCTAAGGTATTATGAGCCGTCCACTACGAATTGAATATCCGGATGCCTGGTATCACGTTATGAATCGCGGTCGCCGGAGTGACAGGATCTATCTTGATGACGAAGACTACCGACTGTTTTTAACGGTTTTGGATGAAGCCGTTGGGCTATGGAAAGTGCATATTTGTGGTTATTGTCTGATGCCGAATCATTATCATCTGCTGATTCAAACCCCTGAAGCTAATCTTTCCCGCTGCATGCGACATATCAATGGCGTCTATACTC